>Ga0247713_1000313_pt1 | contig 32332 bp, 35 predicted proteins | sample 21E_NmetaG_FD_189936 | JGI IMG/M metagenome (GOLD analysis project Ga0247713, IMG submission 189936) | Soil microbial communities from hillslope of Landscape Evolution Observatory, University of Arizona, Oracle, AZ, United States - 2-1-E_N | ecosystem: Engineered > Artificial ecosystem >...
CTGAGCCAGCCCCGCGTCAGCGGCCGGGCTGTCATCGCTCACCTCGGCGACCTCGTTGCTGGCGACGGGAAGGCCGATGAAGGCCAGTGCCGCGAACAGCAGCACCGCCGCGATGATGAAGTGGGTGCCGGAACCCGCGACGAGCACCACGAGGCGCTGCCAGGCCGGCTTCTCGAAGAAGCGCCGGCCCGCATCCGCCGGATCGGTGTCCTCGTAGGAGCTCATGCCGGTGATCTTCACGAACCCGCCGGCCGGGATCAGCTTCACGCCGTACTCGGTCTCGCCCTTCTGCACCGACCAGAGGGTGGGCCCGAAACCGAGGAAGAACTTCTCGGCCTTCATGCCGAAGGCCTTGGCGGTGACGAAGTGGCCGAACTCGTGGATCATGATGACCACGATCAGGCTCACGATGAAGATCGTGACGTACATCTACGCTCCCTAGTCTCCCACGACCGCTCGGGTCGCCGGGCCCTCGGCCCCCAAGTAGCGAAGCGGTAAGGCCCCCATCAGCTGATGAGCTCGCGGGCCCGGTGGCGGGCCCACTCCTCGACGGTCAGGAGACCCTCGAGGTCCAGATCGTTCACCGGCTCCACTTCCCCCAAGACTGCCTCGACGACGTCGGCGATGCCGAGGAAGCCCAACCGCTCTGAGAGGAAGGCGGCAACCGCTTCCTCGTTGGCGGCGTTGTACACGCCCGGAAACACCCCTCCACGCCTTCCGGCGAGGACGGCAAGATCAACCATGGGGAACGTGTCGGCATCCAGCGGCTCGAACTCAAGCGTGGTCGCCGTCCCCCAGTCCATACGGGTCGGGGCGTGACCGAGACGGTCGGGCCAGCCGAGCGCCAGCTGGATCGGCAGGCGCATGTCGGGCGGCGAGAGCTTGGCCACCGTCGCCCCGTCACGGAACTCGACCATGCCGTGCACGACCGACTGAGGGTGGACCACCACCGTGATGCGCTCGTAGGGGATCCCGAACAGCAGGTGGGCCTCGATGACCTCCAGGCCCTTGTTCGCCAGGGTCGCGGAGTTGACGGTGATGACCGCGCCCATGTCCCAGGTGGGATGGGCCAGCGCGTCACCGACGGACACGTCGGCCAGCTCCGCCCGGGTGCGCCCGCGAAACGGGCCGCCGCTGGCCGTCACGATCAACCGATCGACCTCTTCGGGGGCGCCGGCGCGCAGGCACTGGGCCAGCGCCGAGTGCTCGCTGTCGACCGGCACGATCTGGCCGGGCCCGGCCGCGCCGAGCACCACGGGCCCGCCCACGATGAGCGACTCCTTGTTGGCCAGCGCCAGGCGACTGCCGCCCTCCAGGGCCGCGAGCGTGGGTCGCAGACCCCGGGAGCCGACCATGCCGTTCAGGACCACTCCCCCGGGCCCTGCGGCCGCGGCGAGCTCCGTCGCGGCATCGGGACCGTCGAGCACCGCCACACCCGGGTCGAGGGCGTCGCGCACTTTCGCCGCCGCCGAGGCGTCGGCAATCGCCACCCGGTCGGCGCCGTGGAGGCGGGCCTGCTGGACCAGCAGATCCGCGTTGAATCCCGCCGCCAGCCCGGCGACGCGAAAGCGGTCGGGATGCGCCGCGGCCACCTCCAGCGCCTGCGTGCCGATGGACCCCGTCGAACCGAGGATGGTGACGTCGACCGGCGTGGCATTCATGTCGTCGCTGTGGGTCACGGCCGGCGGCCGGTGGTCACGCGCTCGGCGGCGCCGACTGCCGCAGGCAGCGTCTTGCCGCTGGCCATGGCGTAGTCGGCGTACAGCTGCCCGCAGGCCGCATCGATGTTCCCGCCCCGGTTGTGGCGGATGGTGGTCGCCACACCGGCGCGCTCCAGGACGCCTGCGAAGGCGCGCTGCTCGCTGACCGGTGGCGCCTGCCAGGGCACCGCCGGGGTGGGGTTCATGGGGATCAGGTTCACGTGCGCGCCGATGCCCGCGACGAGCGTGGCGAGCTCCTCGGCGTGCTCGCGTCGGTCGTTGACCCCCGCGATCAGCACATACTCGAAGGTGAGCCGCCGGCCAGCTCGCTCCTGGTAGTCGCGGCAGGCGTCGAGCAGCAGCGCCAGCGGCCACTGGCGGTTGGGGGGCACGAGGTCGTCCCGCAGCGCGTCGTTGGGTGCGTGCAGGCTCACGGCCAGGGTGATCGGCAGCGCCAGCTCGGCCAGTCGGCGGATGCCCGGCACGACCCCGACGGTGGACACGGTGATCGACCGGGCGGACAGGTCGAAGCCATCGGGGTCGTGCAGCCAGCGGACGGCGTCCACCGTCGCGTCGGTGTTGGCCAGCGGCTCACCCATCCCCATGAAGACCACGTTCGTGACGTGATCGGGAACGTCGCCGACCCCGAGGTCGCCGGCCAGCAGGCGCTGCATGACGGTGACCTGGCGCACGATCTCGCCCACGCCGAGCTGACGGCGGAAGCCGGCTTGGCCGGTCGCACAGAAGGGACAGCCCATTGCGCATCCCGCCTGCGTGGAGACGCACACCGTCGCCCGGCCGGCACGGTCCGGCCTGCGGGGGTAAAGCATCAGCACCGCCTCCACGGCTTCGCGGCTGCCGGCGGACGCGAAGTCGAGCAGCACCTTGCGGGTCAACCCGTCGTCGGCGGTGGAGTGGCGCGCGATCTGCGGCGGCGGGTCGAGCAGACCCGCAAGCTGTTCCCGCAGCGCCGCCGGCAGGTCGGTCATCTGGTGAGGGTCGTCGACGCCGCGCACCAGCCAGGCGTGGACCTGCCGGGCGCGGTACGCCGGCTGGTCGGGCAGGAGCTCGGCCAGGCCCTTCTGGCCGAGGGCATAGGGATCCACGAGAGGTCAGAGTCCGAGCACGAGGAGCAGGAGATGAGCGGCGGGCAGCGCGAAGATGACCGAGTCCGCGCGGTCCATGATGCCACCGTGTCCGGGGATGATCCGGCCGAGGTCCTTGATCCCCAGGTCGCGCTTGATCAGGGATTCGGCTAGGTCGCCGATCGTCGACGCCACCACCACCGCGGTCGCCAGACCGATCGCGGTGGCAGTGTCCAGACCGGGGACGAACGGCCCCGTCACGCCTGCGGCTATCAGCAACGTGGTCGCCATCCCACCGGCGAAGCCCTCCCAGCTCTTACCGGGGCTGACCGAAGGGGCGAGCTTGCGACGCCCGAAGTGGCTGCCGAACGCGTACGCACCGATGTCGTTGGTGACGCTCAGCGCCACGACCGCCAGGATGATCCATGTGCCGTCGTCGCGCACCAGCAGCAGGCCGATGAAGCTCACCAGGAACGGCACCCACAGGGCCATGAGCAGCGTGACCCCGAAGCTTGCGATCACCCCGTGCGGGCTCCCGTCGAGCAGCATCCAGGCGAGCGCGCCCACGACGAGCAGGACCAGGCCCAGCGACTGCGCGGACGCCCCCGAGAAGTAGGTGCCGAACAGCATCACGAGACCGGCGCTCACGGCCACCGGGGTGGCCGGCCGCCAGCCCTGCTCCCGGAACGCGACGTCGAGCTCGAGGAGGCCGACGATGGCCAGCACGGCGATGAAACCGAGGAAGGCCAGTGGGTGGAGGAGGATCGTCGCGATGAACGTGGCGGCCAACGCGACGCCCGAGGCGATGGCGACGCGCAGGTTGCGCCCTGACGACCCCTGGGGGGTCGGCTCGGAGGTCGGCGCCTCCATCAGGCTGCCGGTCTGCCGCCGGAGCTCTGTCAGACCTCCAGCAGCTCCTTCTCCTTGTTCGCCAGCAGCTTGTCGATGTCGGCGACATGGCGGTCGGTCAGACCCTGCAGTCGGGCTTCGGCACGCCGGGCGTCGTCCTCGGTGATCTCCGACTCGTCGGCGAGCACCCCGATGTCGGCCTTCGCCTGCCGGCGGATGTTGCGGACGGAGACGCGGCCCTCCTCCGCCCGCTCGCGTGCCAGCTTGACGAACTCCTTGCGCCGCTCCTCGGTGAGCTCGGGGAAGACCACGCGGATGACCGTGCCATCGTTGTTGGGGTTGAGCCCGAGGTCGGCCTGGGAGATGGCACGCTCGATCTCCTTCATCGCGTTCTGGTCGTAGGGGCTGATGACGAGCATGCGGGCCTCGGGCACGCTCACGCCCGCGATCTGCTGGAGGGGCGTGGGACTGCCGTAGTAGTCGACGGGCAGGTCGTTGATGAGGCCGGGGTTGGCCCGGCCGGTGCGGATCTTGGCGAACTCCGCCCGGGTGTGCTCGACGGCGGCCGCCATCTTCGAGTCGGCCTCTCGCAGGGTCTCATCGATCACGCCGTCCTCCTTGTCGCGGTTTACGAGGCGGCACCGTGCACGAGCGTGCCGATGGCCTCCCCGGCGACCACCCGCCGGATGTTGCCCTCGCGGAACACGTCGAACACGATGATGGGCAGGCCGTGCTCCATGCACAAGGAGATCGCGGTGGTGTCCATCACGCCAAGGCCCCGGCTCAGCACCTCGAAGTAGGTCAGGCTCTCGAACCGTTTCGCATCCGCGTGAACGTGCGGATCCCGGTCGTACACGCCATCGACCTTGGTGCCCTTCAGCACCGCCTCCGCGCCAATCTCCAGGGCCCGCTGGGCGGCGGCGGTGTCGGTGGAGAAGTAGGGGGCGCCGAGTCCGGCCGCGAAGATCACGAGCCGGCCCTTCTCCAGGTGGCGGATCGCCCGGCGCCTGATGTAGGGCTCGGCCAGCTCCGCCATCGTCACCGCTGACTGGACCCGGGTCTGCAGCCCCTGCTTCTCGCAGGCGTCCTGGAGCGCCAACGCGTTGATCACCGTGGCCAGCATGCCCATGTTGTCCGCGCTGGAGCGGTCCATGCCGCCGGCCTTCGGCGACTTGCCGCGGAAGATGTTGCCGCCCCCGACCACCACGCCCATCTGCAGTCCCAGGTCGGCGACGTCAGCGAGCTGGCGGGCCACCGAGTGGACGAGCGTCGGACTGATGGTGCTCGAGTCGTCGGAGAACGCCTCGCCCCCGAGCTTCAACAACACCCGCCCGTACTTGACGCTCACAGCAGAGTCCACTCCAGGATCGGCGCAGCCGCATACTACCGAAGGCGGGCGCCGCGTCAGCCGGAGGCGACCAAAGGGCCTGACGCGAGCCGGAGGCCGACGCGGCGCCCGCCGTCAAGGGTGATCGCTCAAGCGCCGACCTGGTAGCGGACGAAGCGCCCCACGCGGATCTTCTCGCCGCTGGTGCGCTGGAACTCTGCGAGCAAGTCGGCGACGGTGCGCTTGTCGTCCTTCACGAACGGTTGGTTCAGCAGGACCTTCTCCTTGTAGAAGGCCTTGAGCTTGCCGTCGACGATCCGCTCGATGATGTGGTCGGGCTTGCCCTCCTCGCGAGCCTGACGCTCGGCGAAGCGGCGCTCGGTATCCAGCGTGGCCTCGTCGACCTCCTCCTCGCCGACCACCACCGGCTTCATGGCGGCGATGTGCAGGGCGATGTCGTTGGCGAGCTGACGGAAACCGTCGCCCTTGGCGACGAAGTCGGTCTCGCAGTTGAGCTCCACCAGCACACCGACCTTGGGCGGCAGACCGGGCGTGGGTGTGTGCAGGTAGGCGTGGACGAGGCCTTCGGAGGCGGTGCGCTCCCCCACCCGGCCCTCCATCCGTGCGCCGGTGCGCTCACGGACGAGCTCGGCGGCCTTGTCGAAGTCGCCGTCCGCGTCGGTCAGCGCCCTCTTGCAGTCCATCATCCCCGCGCCGGTGGCGTCGCGGAGCCTCTTCACATCGGCAGCGGTGAACTCGGCCAAGGGAACTCCTTCCATGCAGGGTCGACGTGCAGCGGCGTATCAGGCGACGCCCGTGGTGGTGGGTGGCTCCTGCGAGCCCTGCGACGCCTCCGGATCAGGCTGGGGCTCCTGATCGGGGGCGGGCTGGGGGATCGGCTCGTCGGCCCCAGCATCGGCCGGCGTAGTCTCCTCGGCCGCAGATACGGCCTCGGCGGGCGGCTCCCCGCCGACCGCAGACCCGGCAGCATCGGTCGCGGCCGGTGCGGCATCGTCGGCGGCAGATGCGGCCTCGGCCGGTGGCTTCTCGGCCGGTGCGGCATCGTCGGCCGCAGATGCGGCCTCGGGCGGTGGCTTCTCGGCCGGCGGCTCCCCGGCCGGCGACGGCTCCGGGGGCACCTCCCCTCCGGCGGCCGCGGCGGCTTGGCGGGCCTCTTCACGCTGCAGGGCGATCTCCCACTCCGCGAGCGGTTCGCCCTCCTCGCGCTTCGGTGTGCCGGCCGCGGGCTTCTCGGCCGCGGCGGCCGCTGCGGCGGCCTGCTCGGCGACCACGTCGTCGGCGCTGCGGCTGGCGCGCTGGACGTAGCCCTCGGCGCAGGCGTCGGCCACGATGCGCGTGAGCAGGGCGCCCGAGCGGATCGCGTCGTCGTTGCCGGGGATGATGTACTGGATCTCGTCGGGGTCGCAGTTGGTGTCGACGACGGCCACGACCGGTATGCCGAGGCGGTTGGCCTCCTTCACGGCGATGTGCTCCTTCACCGTGTCGACCACCCAGATGGCGGCCGGAAGCTTGTTCATGCCCCGGATGCCGCCGAGGTTGCGCTCGAGCTTCTCCCGCTCGCGCTGGAGGGTGAGCACCTCTTTCTTCGGCAGCAGCTCCATCGTGCCGGCCTGCTCCATCTCCTCGAGCTCGCTGAGGCGGCGCAGCCGCGTCTTGATCGTCTCGAAGTTCGTCAGCATCCCACCGAGCCAGCGGTAGTTGACGTATGGCATCCCGACCCGCATGGCTTGCTGCTCGATGGCCTCCTGGGCCTGCTTCTTCGTGCCGACGAACAGCACCGTGCCGCCGTTGGCCACGGTGTCGCGCAGGAAGTGGTACGCCTGCTCCAGCATCCCGATGGACTGCTGGATGTCGATGATGTAGATGCCGTTGCGCTCGCTGAAGATGAAGCGCTTCATCTTCGGGTTCCAGCGGCGGGTCTGGTGCCCGAAGTGGACACCGGCCTCGAGCAGATCGCGCATGCTCACGACGGCCATGGGTGGTCCTTCCTGTCGGCGCGGCCGTGGCCGCGCGCTGCGGTTGATCCTCGCGCGTGCCGACTTCTCGACCGCCCGGCCGTCACGGCGGGCGGCACCGCGGGTGTTCGCTGCGGCGCGCGCTGTGTAGTGGTGCGTCGCGCGTTGCGACTGCGACGCAAAGACGGTCCGGACGAGCCGGACCGACACCGAGCATAGCCGCTGGTAAGCGGACCTGCGAACGTCAGCGCGGCAGCCGCACCAAGTGAGGCCGCCAACGCGACAGCAGGCGCAACGGGTCGATGTAGGTGCCGTGCAACCGCGCGCCCCAGTCCAGGTGCTCCGCGCCGGCGGCCACCTCTCCGAGGGGCTGCCCCGCCCGCACCTGCTGTCCGGCCGTCACGAACCGCGGGTCGATGACCCCATAGGTCGTGTCGAGGCCACCGCCGTGATCGACGGTCACCCAGCCGCGCCGGGCCACCTCGCCGCCGAAGGTGACCACGCCTGGCAGGGCGACCCGCACGGTGGTTCCCGCCTCGGCGGCGAGGTCCACGCCCCGGTGACCGGGGCCGTACGGGTGCGCCGGCGCCTCGAAGTGGCGCACCACCGGCCCGTCGACCGGCCGCACCGCCCCCGACGAGGCCGCGGCGGGCTGCTCGTCCGCCGTCCCCATCGCCGCCGCGCTTCCCGTCCAGGCCGCTGCGACCAGCGCCGCCACCGCCATGACCGCCAGCATCGCTCCGCGCATGCGCGCACCTCCCGCGCGAACCTACGGCCGTGCCCGATCCAGCGCGACCCCAGACGGCGTCTGCCTGTGGACGGGGGGGTCAGCCGGCGATGCGTTCCACGATCTTGGCCCGCAGACCGAGGACCGCCTTGGTGTGCATCTGGCAGACACGCGACTCCGTGACGCCGAGGACCTCGCCGATCTGCGACAAGGTCAGCCCCTCGAAGTAGTACAGGACCACGACGGTCTTCTCGCGCTCGGGCATGCGTCCGATCACGTCGGCGAGGATCGTCTTCATCTCGGCGTCCTCATAGCTCGACTCGGGGTCGACGGCTCGCGGATCCTGCAAGGTGTCGATCAGGGCCTGGCGCTCGTGGTCTTCGCCCGCCAGCGTCTCGTCGAGGGCGACCAGGGAGACCAGCGACACCTGCGTCAGCGTCTGGCGCAGGTCCTTGACGCTGATGTCCAGCTCCGCGGCGAGCTCGTCCTCTGTCGGGGTGCGCCGCAGCTGCGACTCGAGCGTCGCGAGGGCCCGTTCCACGTTGCGAGCCTTCGACCGCACGCTACGCGGCACCCAGTCCACGGAACGCAGCTCGTCGATCATCGCGCCCTTGATGCGCGCGATGGCGTACGTCTCGAACTTGACCGCCTTGGCGAGGTCGAACTTCTCGATGGCGTCGATCAGCCCGAACATCCCGTAGCTCACCAGGTCGCCGTGCTCGATGGTGGCCGGCAGTCCCACCGACACCCGACCGGCGACGTACTTCACCAGCGGCGAGTACTGCAGGATCAGCCGCTCGCGCGCCTCGAGATCTCCGTCCGCCTTGTACCGCTCCCAGAACTCCACGACCGCCGGATCGGCCGAGGCGCGACCCGTCCGCGGTCGTTGGGACCCGGACGCGTCGGTAGGCGAGGTCGACATCGGTGGCGTCCCCTGACCGCTTATGCGCGCGGATGTGCGTGGTCGTAGCTGGAACGTAGGTGCGTGCGTGAGAGGTGAGTGTAGGTCTGTGTGGTGGACAGGGCAGCGTGACCGAGCAGCTCCTGCACGCTGCGCAGGTCGGCACCCCCCTCCAGCAGGTGGGTGGCGTAGCTGTGGCGCAGCGTGTGGGGGCCGACCCGACCGAGGCCCGCGGCGCGCCCGGCGCTCTCGACGATGGCGTACGCCCCCCGCGGGGACAGACGACGGCCACGGCTGTTCACGAAGACCGCCTCCCCGTCGAGCGGCGTGGCAGGCGCCTGCGACAGCAGCGCCGGACGGCCGGCGCCGAGCCAGCGCTCCACCGCCCGGCACGCCGGCTCGCCCAGCGGCACCAGGCGCTGCTTGTCCCCCTTGCCCTGCAGCCGCACCATCGCCGTGGCGAGGTCGACCGCGCCGAGGTCCAGACCGACCGCCTCGCTCACGCGGGCACCGCTGGCGTACAGCAGCTCCAGGAGCGCCCGGTCACGCAGCCCGACCGGTGTCGCTGGAGCCGGAGCGGTGAGCAGGGCCCGCACCTGGTCGCGGCGCAGCACGCGCGGCAGGTACCGGGTGCCCTTCGGGGTGGAGAGGGCGGCGGAGGGGTCGGGTCGCACCAGGCCGCGTCGCGTGAGCAGGGTGTAGAGGCTGCGGACGGTGGCGGCCTTTCGCGCCACCGACGCCCGGGCGTACTGTTCGGCGACCAGTGCAGCCAGGTAGCGGCGCAGCACGAGGGGCGCGACCTCGTCGGGGTCGTCGATGCCGAAGCCCGCACAGAAACCCGCCAGCTGCCGGGCGTCGCGCAGGTAGGCGGCGACGCTGTGGTCGGCGAGCATGCGCTCGTCGCGCAGATGCCGCCCGTAGACGTCGAGGGCGTGGTCCCACGCGGGCGGCAAGCGGCCGGGCACCTCCACGCGCCTTCCTCCCCCCCTCGTCCGGGCCCTCAGCGTCGCACAGCCGGGCTGGAGACCAAGCATGCCCGACCTCCATCGCCCCGGCGAACGGGACATCCCGCACCGGTGCGGGCAGTAATGTCGTGATCATGGATGGGGCCACGATCACCGCCGAGCCGGCCAGCGACCCGCGAAACAGCAGGCGCGTGTGGGCGATCGCGGGCGCCGTCATCCTCGGCCTGCTGCTCGTCGCGTTCATCGTGTGGCGCCTGGTGGGAGGAGGAGACCTGCAGCGCCTGGCTGGCGCGCCGGACGCGACGATCGCCGCAGGGACGGCGCGCGTCGCCGTCGTCGCGACCGTCGAGGACGTGCCCATCGTCGAACGGTTCACCCTCACCGTCGCCGAGGGTGAGGCCGAGCTGGCCGAGCAGCGGGCACATCTGCGGCGCGAGATGCCCGGCCTCGGGAACATCCCCCTGCTGAACCGCCTGCTGCCCGAGGCCGTCGAGTTGCTCCATGACGGGCGCGACACGTATGTGCGCCTGCCGGTCGACGGTCAGCGGTCGTGGGTGCGCCTGAGCGAGGCCGAGAACGACGCGGCCGCCGGCCCGGGCACGACTGCGCCCGGCCTCACCAATCCCGTGGCCGCCCTGGCCCTCCTCCATGTTCTGGACGGGATGCCCGAGGTCCGCGGTCAGGAGACGGTGCGCGGCCAGCCCTCCACCCGCTTTCGTGTCCTCGTCGACCTCGACCGGGCGGTTGACGCCCTGTCGGGCCGTGCCCGCGACGTGGCCGTGGCTCTGCGCCAGCTGCGTGGGAGCAACCGGCTGCCGATGGACGTCTGGCTTGACGCCGACGATCGGGTGACGCGCCTGCGCTACATGGTCCGCCCAGAGCTGCGCGGCGTGGGGCCCATCACGGTGACCAGCGATCTGGAGCTCTACGACTTCGGGACCGATGTCGACATCAGGACGCCGTCCCCCGCCGAGATCGTCCAGGTCCCCGCCGACCGGCTTCGTGGGCTTGACCTGCTCGACTGGCTCCGCGACCTCCTCGACCGGTAGGCAGGGCGCCCGACACGACGCGGGGCGAACGCAGCGCTCCGCCGTCTCGTAAGTTATGGTTGACGATTCCGGGATAGATGTTAGTCTGGCTTCATCCGGTGGATGTCGGCCGCATCTACAGGATGGCCCTTCTTCGACGGCAGTGCCCGAACCGAGTGTTCGGGGTGCGGACGCGTCAATGAAGCCTGACTTCCCGTTCCTCCCGCTCCTTGAAGGAGCGGACGACCCGATCCTCTCGAGGGAGCCACCCATGTGCTTCAAGAACCTCCCCGTTCAGTTCGATGACCACGGCAGGGCCAGCCTCAAAGAGGGCGTAGCCAACCCCTGGTCGATCGACGGAGCGGCGAAGCCGAAGGGCTTCACCAAGACCAAGACCGCCCGCGTCGCCGGCGGTGCCGTGGCCACCGAGCCGCAGGTCCGCGACTGGATGATCGACCCGATCACCCGCGTGGCCGGCGCCCTGGCGATTCACATCCAGCTGGACCTGGAGAAGCGTGAGTCCATCGAGTGCCACTCGATGGCGATGCTGTTCCGCGGCTACGAGCTGATCCTCGAGGGCCGCGACCCGCGTGACTCCATCGACCTCACCTCGCGTGCCTGCGGGGTGTGCGGGGGAACGCACGCGACCTGCTCGTCGCAGTGCATGGACATGGCGTTCGGGGTGCGCCCGCCGCCCATGGGCGTGCTGGCGCGAAACCTCGGCGAGCTGGCCGAGATGCTCTACGACGCTCCGATCCACATGGGGCTGCTGGCCGGCCCGGACTACTCCACGCCGCTGGTGGAGGTCACCAACCCCGAGATCGTGCGCAAGGCCGAGACCACGCTGGCGCCCAACTCCGGGCTGCACGGCTACGAGACGATCAAAGACATCATGGACGCCATGGCGCCCCTGTCGGGCAAGATCTACCTCGAGGCGATCCACATGACCCGGCTCGGCCGGGAGATGGTCAACCTGTTCTACGGCAAGTTCCCCCACCCCTCCACGCTCGTGCCCGGCGGGGTGACCACGACCATCACCACCTCGACGTTCAACGAGTACAACTCGCGGCTCATGGGCTTCCTGGACTACGCCAAGCGGGTGCAGGGCTGGTGGAACGACGTCCTGGACTTCTTCCTGGAGTGCAACCCGCGCTACACCGAGGTCGGTGACCGCCCGATCAACATCATCCAGCCGGGCGCGTGGGACGACCCCGAGGCGTACGACGGCACGTTCGCCAACCTGGACACGTGGGGCAACCTCCGCCGCTCGACACCCGGGGTGGTCATCGACGGCAAGCTCGTCACGACGAACCTGACCCAGATCGACGCCGGCATCGAGGAGTTCGTGCAGCACTCCTTCTACGAGGAGTGGACCGCAGAGCAGCAGCGCTACCAGACCGACCCCAACGGCAACCCGATCTCGCCCTACCACGCGTGGAACAAGATCACGATCCCCAAGCCGGGCGCCCGCGACTTCAAGGAGAAGTACACCTGGGACACCGCACCGCGCTGGGACCGCCAGGTCGTGGAGACCGGTGTCTACGGGCGCATGTGGACCACGGCACTGGCCCAGAAGGCCCCGCCCAGCGATTTCGTGGAGTCCACCGGTGACGGTCTGCGGATGCTGCTGCCCAAGGGCGAGCTGCCCGAGATGGAGCTGTTCTGGAAGGTGCCCGACCGCCTGAACGCGTTCGAGCGCACCCGCGCGCGGTCCTTCTCGGTGGCCTGGCAGGCGGCCAACGCCCTCACCGTCCTCCTCCAGGCCTACGACTACTGGCGTCGCGGTGAGACCAAGGCGTACCAGAAGTTCACGGTGCCGAAGGACGAGCGCCGGGGCGCAGGCTTCTGGGAGGCCGGCCGGGGGTGGCTCAGCCATCACATGACGATCGACAAGGGGCGCATCGTCAACTACCAGATCAACACGCCCTCCACGTTGAACGCATCCCCTCGGGACCCGTGGGGCGTCCCAGGCCCCTACGAGCAGGCCTCCATCGGCACGCCCCTGCTGGAGACCACCGCCGAGGACAACCTCAAGGGCATCGACGTCCTGCGCACGATCCGCAGCTTCGACCCGTGCATGCCCTGCACCACACACATCGACACCGGCAGGGGCGTGATCTCCCGCGAGGTCAACTCCTGCTCGTGCACCCTCGAGTAGGGACACACACACACACACACGGATTCCACCGCCTCCCACGGCCCTTCGCGAATTGAGGCTCCCGAAGGTGCCGTGGGAGGCGGTGGTCTTACTGTACTCCGGGAGCCTGCTCCCGGGAGCCATCGGCCAGCTCCCGGCGGAAGACAGGGATCAGGCCGCCCGCCTCGACCATCTCGACCTGCCGGGGCGACAGGCGGTGCCGCAGGGTGTAGGACTCGCCTTTGGAGACGTTCTCGACCGTCAGCTCCGTGGACGCCGCCAGGGCGGCGCGCAGCCCCGGCAGCGCCAGGACGTCGCCCTGGTCGATGCGGTCGTAGTCGGACGGGTCGGCGAACTCCGCCGCGAGGATGCCGAAGTTGGCGAGGTTCTGCCAGTGGATGCGCGCGAAGCTCTTGGCCACCACGGCCCGCAGGCCGAGGTGGCGCGGGGCGATGGCGGCGTGCTCGCGTGACGAGCCCTGCCCGTAGTTCTCGCCCCCGACGATGACGTGCCCGGTGTCCTTCGCGTCCCGCGCCCGGGCGACGTAGGTCTCGTCGACCTGGTAGTAGACGAACTCGGCGATCGCGGGGATGTTCGAGCGGAAGGGCAGCACCCGCTGGCCGGCCGGCATGATCTCGTCGGTCGAGACGTTGTCGCCCGTCTTCAGCAGCACGGGGGCTTCCAGGTCGTCCGGCAGCGGGTCGAAGTCGGGCAAGGACGAGATGTTCGGCCCCTTGACGAGCTCCTCTTTGAGCGCTGCGTCGCGGGGCAGGGGCGGGGTGAGCATCTGCTCGTTGATCCGGTAGTCGTCCGGGTAGGCGAAGGCCGGGTAGGCGACGCCGTCGTCTTCGAGCTCGCGCGGGTCGGTGATCACCCCCCGCAGCGCCGACGCCGTCGCAGTCTCCGGTGAGCACAGGTACACCATGTCCTCCTGCGTGCCCGAGCGGCCGGGGAAGTTGCGGGGGGTGGTTCGCAGGCTCGGCCGGCCGGTTGCCGGTGCCTGCCCCATCCCGATGCAGCCGTTGCAGCCCGCCTGGTGCAGCCGGGCGCCCGCGTGCAGAAGCGGCGCCAGCAGGCCCATGTGGGAAAGGTTCTCGAGGTCCTGGCGGCTGGCGGGGTTGACGTCGAACGACACCCCGTCGGCGGTTCGCCGGCCGTCCACGAGCATCGCCGCCATCGCCAGGTCGCGCAGCCCGGGGTTCGCCGACGAGCCGATGTAGGCCTGGTAGAGCTCCGTGCCGGCGACCTCGCGGACGGGCACGACGTTACCGGGGCTGGAGGGCTTGGCGATGAGGGGCTCGAGGGTCGACAGGTCGATCTGCTCGTGCAGGTCGTAGGTCGCGTCGTCGTCGGCGAGCAGCTCGACGAACTGCTCGCCCCGACCCTCGCGCTCCATGAACGTGCGCACCGCGTCGTCGGCGGGGAACACCGTCGTGGTCGCGCCGAGCTCGGCGCCCATGTTGGCGATGACGTGGCGGTCCATGGCGTCCAGGCCGGCCAACCCCGGACCGTGGTACTCGATGATCCGCCCGACGCCGCCCTTGACGTCGTGGCGGCGCAGCATCTCCAGCACGACGTCCTTGGCGCTCACCCAGTCGGGCAGCTCACCGGTGACCTCGACCCCCCAGATCCGGGGCATCGTGAGGTACAGGGGTTGGCCGGCCATGGCCATCGCGACCTCCAGGCCCCCCACGCCGATTGCAAGCATCCCGACCGAGCCCGCCGCCGGTGTGTGGCTGTCGGAGCCGACCATGGTCTTGCCCGGCACGCCGAGTCGCTGCATGTGCACCGCGTGGCTCACCCCGTTGCCGGGCTGGGAGTACCAGACGCCGAAGCGCCGACAGGCGCTGCGCAGGAAGAGGTGGTCGTCAGGATTGCGCTCGTCGGTCTGCAGCAGGTTGTGGTCGACGTACTGGGCGCTGACCCCGGTGCTGACGATGTCGAGCTCCATCGCCTCGAGCTCCAGCATGACCATCGTGCCCGTCGCGTCCTGCGTCAGTGTCTGGTCGATGGTGATGCCGATCTCACTGCCCGGGGTCATCTCTCCCGAGACGAGGTGCGACGCAAGCAGCTTCTGTGCGACGTTTCGGCCCATGTGGGTATCCTCGATCCGCAAGGTGCAGGGTGGTCGTGGGGGTCGTGCTGGCGACGTACCCGCCACGCGCGGCGGCGAAGCCGCCTTTCCCGCCTGACGCGCCGGGGTGATACTGCGGGATCCCGGCAACAGAGAGGCGGCTCGGTGACCGATACGCCGACGAGCGTGCGCGACATCCTTGACGAGCTCACGGGGGGTCTTCGTCCCGGCGACAACGTCGTTCTCCAATCCGACGACGAGACCGACACCGACCCGGTGCTGGCGGCCGCTCTGCAGCCGAAACCGGACGAGGCCCCCCTGGTGTACGTCAGCTTCCAGCTGTCACCGGGTGAGGTCTCCCGCCGGTTCCGTCTCGGCCGGACCCCGGACAGCTTCCTGATCGTGGACTGCTCGACTCGGGGCCAGGACGCAGAGCCGGCCGCCCCCGACGTGCAGGTGCAGAGGCTCGCGGACGCGACTGCAGAAACCGTCCGCTCGACGCTCCAGACGATCACCCACGAGCTGGGCCCGGGCACCACCTACGTCTTCGACGGGCTCACCGGCATGCAGGAGCGCTGGAACGCCGACGAAGCGCTGTCGCTGTTCTTGTGGGCGTGCCCGAAGCTGTACGAGGAACGCACGATCGCCTACTGGACCTTGCGGCGCACCGTGCACACTCCCGCCTTCCTATCCAGGCTGTCGCAGGCCACCCAGGTCGTCGTCGACCTCGGCCGTGCCGGTGACCGGTGTTGGATGGAGCTGCGCAAGGCCGCCGGTCGGCCCGACGACCTGCTGGACGCCCGGATCGAGTTCGTCACCGACGACGGCGGCGCTCGCCTGGTCGAGCGAAGCCCCGCCGCCCGGCAGGGGGTGGGAAAGCTCATCAAACAGCAGCGGACGGCCGCGGGCCTGTCGCAAGCGGAGCTCGCCCGTCGGGTCGGTGTGAGCGCCAGCGCGTTGTCGCAGACCGAGCGCGGCCGCCACGGCATCTCCGGCGACGTCCTCATCCGTGTGTGGGAGGCGCTGGGGGTCACGTTGAGCGAAGTCCATGCCGGACGGTTGACCCACCGGGTGTTCCCGCGCAGCGGTCGGGTGCTCGAGGACGCACAGCCCGGGCTACAGGTCGAGACGATCCTGGAGGACGCCGACATGGAGGCCTACATCCTCCAGTGCTCCCCCGGGGCGTCGGGGAACCGGCCTTTCTTCGCCACCAAGCGCCGGGAGTTCGGGGTGGTGCTCGACGGCGTCCTGCAGGTGTCCATCGGACAGAGCGACGAGACGTTGCAGCAGGGCGACGCCATCGTCGTGAACGAGCCGCTGCGGGCATGGCGCAACCCGGCCGACGTGCCGGCACGTGCACTGTGGATGCTGCTGAGCTGACCGACCGGCGTCCCTCAGAGGCAGGGCGGCTGCCCGGACCGGCCGTTTGACGGGACGGCGACGAACCCGCGTGGCGTGGCGGCGGCAAGGCCCCGGACGGTGAGGTCGGCGACGGCGCCCAGGACCGCGCCGATCGGGTGGCCGCTGGCGGCGGCAAGCCGGTCGGGTGTGGCCGGGACGGCCCCGAGCAGGCGCAGCACATCGGCGGCGACGGGCGCGAGCCCGTGATCAGCGACGGGCGCGAGCCCGTGATCAGCGACGGGCGCGTCGTCGGGCTCTCCGGGCATGACCGGCAGCCCGTCGAGCACCTCGAGGATCTCGTCGAGGTGGGTCAGCGGGCGGGCGCCGTCGCGGATGAGGTCCAGGGGAGCCCGGCTGGCGGGCTGGTGCAGCGAGCCGGGCACGGCCAGGACCTCGCGTCCCTGGGCGGCGGCCAACCGCGCGGTCTGCAGCGCCCCGCTGCGCGCCCGGCCCTCCACCACGACCGTCGCGTCGGCCAGCCCGGCGATGATGCGGTTGCGCCACAGGAAGTTGGGCGCCCGGGGCGGCGTCCCCAGCCGATACTCGGTCACCAGGCCACCCGCGGCCGCCACCGCGTCGCGCAGCGGCCCGTCCCGGTGGGGGTAGTCGACGTCGAGGCCGGTGCCGAGCACCCCCACCGTCGGCCCATCCGCATCCAGCGCCCCGGCGTGGGCGGCCTGGTCGATGCCACGGGCCATCCCCGATACCACCACCACGCCGCGTGCGGCCAGGATCCGCGCGAGCGCCCGGGCGGTCTCCAGGCCCTCCAGGGTCGGCTGGCGGGTGCCGACGACGGCCACCGCCGCCGTCCCGGACGGAAGCCGGCCGGTGGCGCTGCGCACGAACAGCCACAGCGGCGCGCCGAGCTCCGGCCAGGCCGCGGCGAGCCGGTGCGGATAACCCGGCTGCCCCACGACGGAGACGCGGGCCCCGAGTCGCACCAGCCCGGCCGCCAGGCGCCCCGCTGCGGCCGGTGGCGGCAGCGGGCCTGCGCCGCAGCCCTCGAGGTCCTCAAGAACCGCGCCGGCATCGGTGGGCTGCCCGGCATCCAGCCGGGCAGCCACCACGCGGCGGATGCGGTCGGGATGCGCCCAGTCGGCGGCGGCGAGCCGCACCACCCAGGCGACGAGGGCCGGGTCGGCTCCGGAGGACAGCGCGGCCGCCCACTCCGGCGGGCTCACGGGGGCGAGCTCGCGGTGCGCAGCGCGAGCCGGTGCGCGTGAGCCTCCAGCGCATGGGAGCGGCCGACGACCTCCGCGCCCTCGAGATCGGCGCAGGTGCGCGCCACCCGCAGCACCCGGTCGTAGCCACGGCCGGTCAGCTCGCCGCGCTCCACGGCGCCGGCGAGGAAGCGCAGCGCCTCAGGACGCGTCACGGCGCGCAGCCGCTGCGCGGATGCCTCGGCGTTGACGGCACCCTCGCCCCAGCGCTCAGCGGCCGCGGCGCGCGCCCCGGTGACGCGGGCGGCCACGGCGGTGCTGCATTCCCCCGGCTCGGCGGTGAGCAGGTCGTCCGCGGTCAGCGGCGCGACGGTCGGTGCGAGGTCGAGGCGGTCGGCCAGCGGCCCCGACAGCTTGGCCTGGTAGCCCCAGATGACATCGTCGCTGCAGCCGCAGGCGTCGCCTCCGCCGCAGGGGCACGGGTTGGCGGCGCACACGAGCTGAAACCGAGCCGGGTAGGTGACCGTGGCCTTCGACCGGGCAACCCGGATGACCCCCTCCTCCATTGGTTCGCGCAACCCCTCGAGGACCGAGCGCGACCACTCGAAGAGCTCGTCGAGGAAGAGCACCCCACGGTGAGCCAAGGAGGCGCTTCCCGGCTTGGCCACGCCGCTGCCCCCGCCGAGCAGCGCCGGCGCCGACACGCCGTGGTGAGGCGCCTGGAACGGCGGCACCCGGTCCAGGGCGGCGCTCTGACCGGCGGCGAAGCGGCCTGCCACGGAACGGATGGTGGCGAGCTCCATCGCCTGCGCGTGAGTCAGGGGTGGCAGGATCGCGGGCAGGCGGCGGGCCAGCATGGACTTGCCGCAGCCGGGCGGGCCGACCAGGAGCAGATGGTGGCCCCCCGCGGCGGCGATCTCCAGGGCGCGGCGGGCCTCCGCCTGGCCGCGCACATCGGCGAGGTCGGGCGCGCCACCGCCGGCGGCCACAGGCTCAGCGGCGGGCAGAGCCCGGGCGGGCTGCTCGCCGCGCACGACCGCCACCGCCTCGGCCAGGTCGGCGACCGGCACGATCTCCACGCCGTCCACCAGCGCGGCCTCGGCGGCGTTGCCGTCGGCGATCAGCACCCGGCGCACCCCGGCGCCGGCCAGCCCGCCGACCGCGGGCAGGACTCCGGGGACCGGACGCACGGCCGCGTCCAGGGCCAGCTCGCCCAGCAGCGCGGTGTCGTCCAGGGCGTCGGCCGGCACGGTGCCCACGGCGGCAAGGACCGCCATGGCCATACCGAGGTCGAAGCGCGCACCGGCCTTGGGCACCTCCGCCGGAGCCAGCGACAGCAGCACCTTGCGGCCCCCCGGCAGCAGGCCGGCCGCCGACAGCGCGGTGCGCACCCGGTGGACCGCCTCCCGCGCGGTCGGGCCCGACGACCCGATCACCGTCACACAGGGCAGCCCCCCGCCGACGTGCGCCTCGATGGTGACCGTCACGGCCTGCAGACCGACGACAGCCACGCTGCGCGCCCGCCCGTGGAGCCCGCCGCCCACGGCTAGCACACCTCTCGCAGGTGCACGATCTCCGCGCCCCCGCCCGCAGCCGGCCACCACACGCCGACGACGTCGATGCGCAGACTGTCGGGACGCCACGGCAGCTGCGCGGCGTAAGCGCCGGCCAGGCGCCGCAGCTGACGTTGCTTGCGCGGCGTCACCGCCTCCAGGACGTCCTCGACCCGCGCGCGGCGGCGGGCCTTGACCTCGCAGACGACGAGGATGGCCCCGTCGAGGGCGACGATGTCCAGCTCGCCGCGCAGCGAGGCGTCCGCGCAGCGCCAGTTGCGCTCGACGACCCTCAGGCCGGCGCGTTCGAGGTGGCGCACGGCGATCTGCTCACCGATGCGGCCGAGGCTGAGGTTGGCTGCGGGGGACGGCATGGCGGCACGCTATGGCGTGGGGCTCCCCGGCTCCCGCGCGATTGCCCCGCTCCTGTGGACAGGACCGGGGAGGGGCCATCTCGACAGTCGAGATCACTACCGTGGAGGGGGGCCGTCTCGACAGTCGAGATCGCCCCGATGCCGCGCCGGCACTCGACCCTTAGCTTAGAAGGCGCCCATGGCCCAGGCGATCGCCGCGCCGATGACGATCACGGCGACGATCAGCAGGGCTATGTCGCGGGTCTTGGAGTCGCGATAGCGCCGGGTGGCGTTGAACCCCACGTCAGGTCTCCTTGGGCGCGAACGGGGCGTCCTCGCCGCCGTCCTTGCCGAGCTCCTCGACGTTCACGTCATGGAACGTGAGCACCCGCACGTGGGGCACGAACCGGGCGGGGCGGTACATGTCCCACACCCACGCGTCGGTGAGCTCGAGCTCGAACCAGGTGGTGTCGCCGTCGTCGTGCGGCGTCAGGGACACGTCGTTGGTGAGGTAGAAGCGCCGTTCGGTCTCCACGATGTAGGAGAACATGCCCACCACGTCGCGGTACTCGCGGTAGAGGGTGAGCTCCATCTCGGCCTCGTAGCGTTCGAGGTCCTCGGCACTCATTCTGGGACCCTACCGCTGCGCTGCTTGAGGGTCATGATCCGCCATGGGGGGTGCGGCCGAGACGCGCTCGGGGCCCGCCGGGTAGTCGGCGATCGGCAGCGTGTCCACGCGCGGCAGCGGCCATATGACCACGAACGCCCGACCGATGAGGTCTTCGGAGGCGATGGGCCCCAGCGCGAAACGGCTGTCCGACGAGTTGGGCCGGTTGTCACCCATCATGAAGTAGTGGTCCTCGGGTATCTCGACGGGCCCGAAGTCGGTGGGGTCCACGGCGGACAGGTAGCCGCCCTCGACGGTGGGGGCCTCCGGGAGTGGCTGCCCGTCGATCAGCACGAGGCCGTCGTGCATCTCGATCGTCTCCCCCGGCAGGCCGATGATGCGCTTGATGAAGTCACGCTCACCTGGTCGAGCGACGCCCAGGCCCGACGACAGGAAGTCCACGACCCGCTGCCCCGCGGAGCGTTCGTCGGGGACTCCTTCGATGCGTTCGGTGAACACCACCAGCTCACCCCGCCGTGGCTCGCGCAGCTTGTAGCTGAGCTTGTTGACGAGCACCCGGTCCCCGATGTCCAGGGTGGGCTCCATCGACGAGGACGGGATGAAGAAGGCCTGGACCAAGAAGGTCTTGAGCAGCAACGCGAGCACGAAGGCGATGATGATGAGAATCGGCAGCTCGGTGAAGAAGCCACGCCCCGACCGGGGCGACCCGTCGCCGTCCGCGCGGGCCTCGCCGCCTTCCGCCGGGGCCCCCGGGTCGGTGGGGCCGGCAGGGGGGGTGCTAGGCGCCGGCCGGTTCACGCCGCTCCCGGATCTTGGCCTTCTTGCCAACCCGATCTCGCAGGTAGTACAGCTTGGCTCGGCGGACCTTGCCCTTACGAACAACCTCGATGTGGTCGATCACCGGCGCATGGACGGGAAAAGTCCGCTCGACGCCGACCGCGTTGAAGCTGATCTTTCGGACCGTGAAGGTCTCCCGGACGCCGCTGCCCTTGCGGGCGATGACGTCGCCCTCGAACACCTGCACGCGCGACCGGTTGCCCTCAGTGACCTTGACGTGCACACGAACCGTGTCGCCCGGGTCGAAGTCGGGCACGTCGTCGCGCAGGCTGGCAAGGTCGACCAGGTCGGTGCGGTTCATGACGGCGGAGCCTCCGGGCTTGTCGGTGTGGGGCGCGGGCAGGGCCGGCTTACGGCAGGTCGGGCGGCGTCAGGATGTCTGCGGGTTGACCGGCGCGCGCGGGCGGACCGACACCAGCATAGTCCGTTCCCAGGGACACGCTGGCGTTGCGTGGTGGCCAGAGGATCACGAACGCCCGGCCGACCACCTCCTCGGCGGGCACCATGCCGAGCGAGTACCGGCTGTCGTCCGAGTTCGCGCGGTTGTCACCCAGCAAGTAGTAGAGGTCATCGGGCACGGCGACCCGGGGGAAGCTCCGCCCGTCGGGGAGGATGTAAGCCTCGGGCAGGGGCTGGCCATCTATGATCACCGTGCCCTCGCGAACCTCCACCGTCTCCCCGGGCAGACCGATGACCCGCTTGATGAGGTCGATGTCCTCGTCGGGCTGCACCAGGCCAAGACCCTCGAAGAACGAGCGGACAGCCGGTCCCAAACCGCCCTCGGGCTCGGCGCCGGGGCGTTGGAACACGATGACCTCGCCCCGTTGGGGTTCCCGGAAGCGGTAGGAGACCTTCTCGACGAGAACCCGGTCACCGACCTCGAGGGAGGGGATCATGGAACCCGAGGGGATGTAGAAGGCCTGGACGAGGAACGCCTTGATGACGAAGGCGAGCGCGAGGGCCCCGACGATCAGCAGCGGGACCTCCGCGATCCGCCGGAGCCCCGGACCCAGCCGCCGGCGGCGGCCACCTTCCTCGACGGGTGCCTCGGGCTCCCCGACGACGAGCGCGGGCGCGTCGGCGCGCATGGCCCACCGCGTGCCCTCGTCGAGGTCGGGAGGGCGGACCGAGTACCCCGGACGGGGTACGTAGGCCTCCCACGTCACCGGTCCTCCTCCCCGGCTGTCCACCGCTCGTAGAGGTCCGGCCGTACGGCCTCGGTGCGCAGGCGGGCCTGCTCACGCCGCCAGGCCGCCACCCGGCCGTGGTCGCCGGAGCGCAGCACCTCGGGCACGGCCAGGTCCCGGTACACCGCCGGCCGGGTGTACTGCGGGTACTCGAGCAGACCGTCGGAGAACGACTCGTCGGTCGAGCTGGCGTCGTTGCCCATGACCCCCGGCAGCAGTCGGGTGACCGACTCGACCAGGACGCAGGCGGCCACCTCCCCGCCGGCCAGGACGTAGTCGCCGATCGAGATCTCGTCGGTGGCCAGCGCCCCGTGCACCCGCTCGTCGATGCCCTCGTAGCGTCCGCACAGGATCAACAGCGCCGGCTCCGCGGCCAGCTCCACCACCTGCGACTGGTCGAGGAGTCGCCCCCGCGGCGTGACCAGCACCGTCCGCGGACGGTCCTCCAGGGCACCGTAGAGGTGCTCGACGGCGACGAAGAAGGGCTCGGGCTTCAAGACCATGCCGGCCCCGCCGCCGTAGGGCACGTCGTCGACGGTGCGGTGGCGGTCGGTCGCGTGGGCCCGCAGGTCGTGGACGGCCAGCTCGAGCAGGCCGGCCTTGCGGGCTCTGCCGAGCAGCGACGCGTCGAAGGGCCCCGTGAAGTACTCGGGGAAGAGGGAGAGGACATCGATGCGCATGGGTCTAGGCCCTCATGTAGCGGAGCGGTAGGGACCCCATTTTCAGCCCTCCCCGTCGAGCAAGCCGGGCAGGGGCCGGATCACGATGTGGTCGGGGGTGACCTCGACGAGCTCGTCCACGGCGGGCACCAGCAGCTCCCTCCCGTCGGGGCGTGAGATGACCAGGTAGTCGTGGGCGGCGCCGTCGGTGACGTCGGCCAGGGTCCCGACCGGCTCGCCCGCGACGGTGACGACCTCACGACCGACGACGTCGTCGGTCCAGAATGCGTCCTCGTCCAGCGCGACGTCGGCGCGGTCGAGGGTCAGCACGGCGCCGCGCATGGCCTCGGCCTGCTCGCGGTCCTCCACGCCGGCGAAGCGCACGACCCGCCGGTTGCCGTGCATCCGGCTGGCGGCCACCGTGAGCGTGCGGTCGCCCGCCGTGTAGGTGGCGCCGGGCGGGAACTGCTCGCCGACGTCGGGGTCGGGTTGCACGTAGACCTCGCCGCGCAGGCCGAGCGGCTTGCCGACGACGCCCACGGCGACCTCGGCGGACATGTGCCCGCTATTCGACGATCTCGACGGTTGCCTGCGTGCCCTCCCGGGTGCCGGCGGCTTTGACCATCGTGCGGATCGCCTTTGCGGTGCGGCCGCGCTTGCCGATGACCTTGCCCATGTCGTCGGGATGCACGCGCAGCTCCAGGATGAGCTCGCCCCCTTCGTCCTCGGCCTCGGTGACGCGCACCTCGTCGGGATGGTCGACCAGGCTCTTGGCCAGGTACTCGAGCACCTCGGTCGTCATCACGGCTGCTCCTCCTGGTTCACGTCTGCCTCCCGCGAGGATTCATCGGCCGTGGCCACGCCGCCGTCGCTCGCCTGCTCACCGTCGGCGCCCTCGCCAGGGTCATCGGTGGGGGGAAGGGCACCGGCGTCCTCAGCCGGCTGCGCGGCGGGTTGCGTGACTTCCTCGACCGCCTGGCGCGCCGCCGCCTCATCGGGTCCGGCCGCGGATCCGTCCGCGGGCTCCTGCTCTGCCGCTGGCTCCTCCCCGGCGGCGGCCTGGTCTGCCGCCTTCTGTTCGGCCGCGGCCTGCTCTGCCGCCTCCCGCTCGGCGACCGCCCGCTGCTCCGCCTCGGCCTCCTCGCGCTGCCTGCGGGCGTCATCAGCCTGTTGACGGGCCACCGCCTCGCGCTCGGCGACCTTGGCGGCTCGTGCGGCGTGCTTGGCGCTGCGGTCCTTGCCGGGGTCGCCCGGCCGGAACTCCTCCCAGATGCCCTGGATGCGCAGCAGGTTGACGACCGCGCTGGTGGGCTGCGCCCCGTCGCGCAGCCACTTGAGGGCGCGCTCGCGGTCGATCGAGATGGTGGAGGGATCGTGCAGGGGCTGGTAGTAGCCGATGTCGTCGATGAACCCGCCATCACGGGGGGCACGGACATCGGCCACCACGACGCGGTAGAAGGGCTGCTTCTTCTTGCCCTCGCGTCGCAGTCGCATCTTGACGGCCATGGTGAATTCCTTGGTGACGCAGCCGCCGCGTCGTCGGTGCCGCCGGGGTTGCCCCCCGGCGCGCCCACTCGGTCTGTGGACGGGTGTGCGGTCGGCCAACCCCGCACGCACTCGAAGCCGAGCCCGTATCAAGGGCTCAGCCCGTGAGCATAGCGCACCGGGTCGATCAGGCCACCGTCACCGCCGCCGTCGCGACCGCGAAGGCGACGAGGAGGGTCCACGCCTCCGCGCGGCCCAGGCGCCGTCCGCTGCGGAGGAACAACGCGGCCAGCGCACACGCCCCCACCATGATCGCAAGGCTCAGCCGAAACGTCGTGCCCAGCTGCGTCGTGGCCAGGGCCCCGGCGACGCCGGCGACCGGCAACGAGTTGAACAGGTTGCTGCCCAGGATGTTGCCGACGACGAGTCCGGTCTCGTTGCGCCGCGCTGCGGCCACCGCCGTCACGAGCTCCGGCAGGCTCGTGCCCACCGCGACGATGGTCAGGCCGATCACCGCCTCGCTTACGCCCAGCGTCCGCGCCAGACCGGTTGCGCCGGTCACGAGCAGCTGCGCGCCGACCAGCGTCCCGACCAGGCCCGCCAGGGCAAGCAGCGCCGGCCGCAGCACGCCCGGGGCACCTTCCCCGGCGTATTCGGCGGCCTCGGCGGCCAGCGCCTCAGCCGCTTCACGGTCGCGCAGGCCCACAACGACCACGAACGCGATCGCCGCGGCCGCGGCTACCAGCAGCACGACCGCGTCGAGGGGACCGACGCTGCCGTCGATCGACACCGCGGCGAGCAGCACGACCGCGCCGAGCATGAGGGGCAGCTCGCGGCGCAGGGTGGCCTGGCCGATCGCCAGGGGATGCATGAGGCCGGCGGCACCGAGCACGAGCAGGACGTTTGCGGTGTTGGACCCGACGATGTTGCCGAACGCGAGGTCCTGCGAGCCCTGCACCGTCGCCAGAATGGTGACCAGGAACTCCGGGGCGCTGGTGCCGAAGCCGATGACGATCGCGCCGACGATGACCGGGGAGACGCGCAGCGCCGCCGACAGCCGGGCCGCGCCGAGGACGAAGCGGTCGGCTGCGACGGTCAGCAGCGCGAGGCCGCCGACCAGGAGGAGGGCATCGAGCACGCGCGTACCCTAGGGGGTATGGAGCTGATAGCCGAGGACCGGTTCGAGGAGCTCGTCGGCTTGGCCCTGGACTCGCTGCCCGACGAGCTCTGGGAGCGCTTCGACAACGTCGCGGTGGTGGTCGACGACCGCCACCCCACCGAGCCCGACCTGCTCGGCATCTACGAGGGCATCCCGCTCACCGACCGCGGCGACTATGCCGGCGTCCTGCCCGACCGCATCGCGATCTACCGCGTGCCGCTGTGCGAGATGTGCCTGGACGAGGAGGAGCTCGTCGAGGAGGTGCGGGTCACCGTGGTCCACGAGCTCGCGCACCACATGGGCATCGACGACGACGCCCTGCACGATCTCGGCTGGGCGTAGCCGCCGAGCACTCGTATATGGCCCTACCGCTTCGCTACTTGAGGGCCTGATGGGGGGCCCTACCGCTTCGCTACTTGAGGGCCTGACCCTAACGGCGCTTCTTCTTCTTGCGCTTGGGCACCTTCTTGTTGCGCGGCTTGGTGTTGCCCGCGCCTCCGGGGGCGCCGGGGGCGGCGCCCAGACCGCCCATGCCGCCGCCGAGGCCGCCCATGCCGGGCATGCCGCCACCCATGCCGGGCATCCCGCCGGCGAGCTGCTGGGCGAGCTCGGGGTCCCGGCGCAGCTGCTTCATCGCCTTCATACCCTTGGCGCCACCGAGGGACTTCATCATCTTCTGCATCTCGCCGAAGCCGCGGAGCAGCTCGTTGATCTCCTGCGCGCTGCGACCCGACCCCCGGGCGATGCGCTTCTTGCGCTTGCCGTTCAGGATCTTCGGGTTACGACGCTCCTCGGTGGTCATCGACCGGATGATCGCCTCTACCTGGGCGAGCTGCGACTCATCGATGTCGGCGTCCTTCAGCTGCTTGCCGATGCCGGGGATCATGCCCAGAAGCCCTTGCAGCGGTCCCATCTTGCGGATCTGCTGCATCTGCTCGAGGAAGTCCTCGAGGTCGAACTCGGCCTTCAGCAGCTTGTCCTGCATCTGCTCGGCCTGATCGGTCGTGTAGACGTCCTCGGCCTTCTCGATGAGGGTCAGCACGTCGCCCATGCCGAGGATGCGCCCCGCCATGCGGTCGGGGTGGAAGGCCTCGAACTCGTCGAGCTTCTCCCCCACGCTCGCGTACTTGATCGGTCGGCCGGTGACCTCCGCCACCGACAGCGCGGCGCCACCGCGCGCGTCACCGTCGAGCTTGGACAGGATGACACCGGTGAAGTCGACGGCCTCCTGGAACGCCTTGGCGACGGTGACGGCCTCCTGGCCGATCATCGCGTCGACGACGAACAGGGTCTCCGCGGGGTCGACCGCGGCCTTGATGGCCGCGGCCTGGTCCATCATCTCCTCGTCGACGTTGGTGCGCCCCGCCGTGTCCACGATCACCACGCCGGCGCCCAGCCGTCGAGCTTCGGCGATGGAGTCGCGGGCCACCTCGACGGGATCCCCGGACTCCACCGGCGCGTAGACGGGGACGTCGGTCTGCTCGCCGAGGATGCGCAGCTGCTTGACCGCGGCGGGCCGCTGCAGGTCGCAGGCAACGAGCAGGGGGCTGCGGCCCTTCTTCTTGAGCAGCTTGGCGAGCTTGCCAGCGGCAGTCGTCTTCCCGGAGCCCTGCAGGCCGGCGAGCATGATCACGCCTGGCGAGCGGCTGCCGAGGTCCAGCGGCGCCGACATCCCGCCGAGGATCTTGACGAGCTCCTCATGGACGATCTTCACGACCTGCTGCCCGGGGTTGAGCGCCTCGCTCACCTCTGCGCCGATCGCGCGCTCTCGCACCCGGCTGGTGAACGCCTTCACCACCTTGAAGTTGACATCGGCCTCGAGCAGGGCGAGGCGGATCTCGCGCAAGCCCTCGTTCACCTGCTCCTCGGTGAGGGCCCCGTGGCTGCGCAGGCGGGAGAAGACCGCGTCGAGCCGGTCACTGAGCGCGTCGAACATCGTCGCTTCCTCCGGGGGATGGGGGGCGCGTGCGAGTCTATCGAGCGTGGCCTGTCCGGCCGACCGCGCCTCCTTTACCTGGGCTGACCAGCGCAAACGCGTCGACGTCGACGCTAGGGCCGCTTGCGGGGCTCGACAGGGTGGTATCGACCCCCGAAGGAAGCCATGAAGTTGTAGTTCAGCCTTGCTCTTGGGATATCCACAGGTTGTGTATAACGTCCTGACCAGGATAATCCTCTACCATAAAGGAGCACTTTACGTTGAGGGTCATGTACACCGAGACTGCTTCACCTACGCTTGGATAGGACGTCAGGAGGCGGCGTGAGCTGGCAGGCGGGTCTTGGGGCCGGCGTCTGGCTGCTGCTCGTCGGCGGGGACCTCGCCGGGGTGGTGTCGTTCGGCCTGATCACCGCGCTGTTGGCCTTGGCGCCGCTGGTGGTGGTGCCGCTCGGTCTGGAATTGAGCGCCTCCCAGCCGCCGACGCCCGTGTTCCACGTTGTCCGTCTGGTGCAACCTGTCGGTGCCCTTGCCGTCGTGGGAGCGCTGGCGATGCCGGCCGGCGTCGGCGCCGCCGTGCTGGCGGGCGCATGGCTCGCCGTGTGTCTCGGGGTGTCCGCAGAAGGCGTCGGCGTGTGGTGGCGCCGGCCGTCGCTCGCGTCCCGGGCCCTGGCGCGCGTCGCAGGCTTCGTCTCCCTGTCGGTGGGGGGAGCCTGGCTGGTTCTCGACCGGTTCGGCGTGCGGCCCCTGGCTCTCCCCGTCGAGATCGTCGAGCTCACGGCCGTGCACTTTCACTACGCCGGGTTCGCCGCTGCGCTCATCGCGGGAACGGCGGCCGGCGCCGTGGCGCCGGAGCGCCGCCGCCTTGCGGCAGCGGCCACCTTCGCGGTTCTCGCCGGCTCCCCCGTGGTCGCGGCGGGCTTCGCCGTCTACGGTCCGTTGCAGATCGGCGGCGCCGTGCTCCTGGCCACCGGTCTGCTGCTGCTCGCCTGGATCACCGTCCGCCACGTCCCGCGCGTCGCCGACCGGCCTGCACAGGTCCTCCTTGTCGTGTCGTCGGTGGCCGTCGTCGTGCCCATGGTCCTCGCGGTCCAATGGGCCGTCGGACACAACCTCGGCACCCCCGCCCTCTCGATCGCTGACATGGCGCTGGTCCACGGGGTCCCGAACGCCTTCGGCTTCACCCTCTGCGGTCTCCTCGGCTGGCTCCGCGCCGGTCGCCTCGAGCAGTCTGACGGTCTCGCGCTCAAGCAGCGAGACGGTGGTGCCCCCGATCCGGCGCTCAAGCAGCGAAGCGGTAGCGACCCCAATCCTGGGCGCGGGACCGCAGGGACTGGCCGGTGATGGCTGCCGCGGTGCCGATCACGCTCAGTGTGGCCAGTGCGATGGGGACGGGGTGGCCGTCGGCATCAGAGGTTGCCACGGCGAGGGCACCGGCGGCATCGGACCCCTCAGGCCCGCCGACTTCCCGGGCGGGCGCCCGCGGCTCGATGTCGGCTTCGTCCACCTCAAGGTCAGCGAACACGATCACGTTGTCCTTGTAGCTGCGCGCCGCACGGTCGAACCGTCCGGCGCAGGTGATGAGGCGGAGCGTCGGCGCGTCGGTGTGCCCGTACACCGCCTGGGTGGGGAACGCGTCCTTGGGATGGGTCTCGACCCGCCCAACCCGGAAGTGCACGCTCGAGCCGTCGGCGCGCTGGACGGTCAGCCGCTCGCCGGCGCCGATGTCGGAGAGCCCGAAGAAGGCCCCCGGCCCGTTGCGGGAGTCGACGTGGCCGACGATGACCGACGCCCCCCGCTCCCCCGGATGTGCGCCGCCGGTCCACCACCCGGCGGTGTGGGCGTTCTCGGGGAGCTCCAGGCTCCCATCGCCACGCTTCCCGAGCGCGATCGTGTCGGCCTCGATGCCAAGCGAGGCAACGCGAACGCTCGCCGGCTCGGCGACCGGCTGTGCCGCCGGATGCGGCTCAGCCACCCCCACAGGGTCGGCAACCCGATCACGGTCGGGCGAAGCGGAGGCGGCGAACCACACGCCCATGGCCATGACCGTGAGGACGATGGTGAGCACGCCGGCGACCGCCACCGCCCGGTCGCAGCACGGCCGGGCGGCGGGGGGCACGCGCCCCTGCGGCGGGCAGGGGGCTGACATCAGCCCCTACAGCGAACCAGCTGGGACCCGCCGGCGGTAGGCCGCCAGCCCCAGCATGACGAGGGCGTGCAGGCCGGCGGCCACCGCGTGAATTGCTCCCAAGCCGGCCTGGTCGGCAGCCATGCCGCCGAACCCCGCGGCGACGCCGCCGGTCGGGGCGCTCTGGGTCGTCGGCGCGGTCGGGGTCACCTCGCTGTTCGCGGTGTCGGGATCGACAAAGCCCTCCCCGGTAGCCTCGAAGCCGTTGTCCTGGGTGCTCTGCCCAGCGACGTCGTCGTCGACGAACGCCGCAGCCGGGCTGGTGATTCCCAGGGCCAGCACCAACGCGAACGCGGGCGTGGTGGCCGCAAAGAGCGGCAGGCGGGACACATGGACGGCGGTTGCGGGAGTGGTCATCGGTTGATCGCCGCGTTGAGGGAGTCGATGGCGCCGGCCAGCGTGGAGATGTGTCCCCGCAGGCTCTCGGCCACCGCGTCGGCGGGCAGCTGGCCCTCGGTGATGTTCTCGAAGAACGCGCCGGCGTCGCCGGTGTAGCCGGCGAGCTGCTCGATAGCCTGGGTCTGACCTTGCTGGTCGCCTCCTGCGGTCGCCACGGCGTAGTCGACGAAGAAGCCGATGTGCTGGCGCCACAGCTGCAGGAACGCCTCGCGGTTGTCGGGTCCGGCGACCTGACCGATGCCGTCGGCAAGCTCCACCGAGTTGGCGTCAAGGGTCGCGGCGGCCGCTTCGAACGCCGGGCTGTCCGCACCGTGAGCGTAGGCCGTCTTGACCGCGATGCCGGCCAGGTAGACGTGCTCCTGCAACGCCGCGGTCAGACCCGAGCGCAGCTGCGAGGCCTGCGAGTTGGTGTCACCCTCGGCGTCGATCGCCGTCGCGATGCCACCGGACAGCACCGCAGCGCCCTCCACCACGTGGTCAGCGGCGTTCTTCAGCGCGTCGAACGCCCCCGCGTCGCCGGCGGCCAACGCGTCGATCGCGGCGGTCAGCGTGGCGATGTGGCCCTGCAGGCTCTGCGCGACCGCGTCGGCCGGCAGCTCCCCGCCGGTGATGCTCTCGAAGAACGCCCCCGCGTCGCCGGTGTAGCCCTGCAGCTGGTCCAGTGCCTGCTGGCGGGCCTGCTGGTCGTCTCCGGCTTGCGCGACGGCGTAGTCGACGAAGAAGCCGATGTGCTGGCGCCACAGCGACAGGAACGCCTCGCGGTTGTCATCGCCTGCCGCCGAGCCGACCAGGTCGGCCAGCTCCACGGAGTTGGTGTCAAGCGCCGCCGCGGCGAGCTCGAACTCACCGCTGTCGGCGCCGAAGCCGTAGGCGGTGTCCACCGCGAAGCCGGCCAGGTACACGTGCTCCTGCAGCAGCCCGGTCAGGCTGGCGCGCAGCTCCGCGGCGCCGCTGTTGGGGTCACCGTCCATCCCGGCCGCCGTGGCGATGCCGCCGGCCAGCGTCTGTGCGCCATGCTCGACGTGGTCAGAGGCGGTCTTGGCGTCGGCGAACGGGTCACCGGTGCTTTGGACGTCGACCGCGAACCGACCCTGGGGGGCCGCTCCGTCCTCGGTCTGCTCGGTATCGGCATTGGCGGCGGGCTCGGACTCGTCGTCGTTGCCGCACGCAGCCAGGACCAACACAGCGGCGGTCGCCGCCGCGAACGGCGCGGCCTTGCGGCGCAAGCTCTTCATCATGATGGGGGCTCCTCCAGAGTGGACTTTTCGATACACCAGCCGGTCGCAACACGCTTCCAGCCGTCCACCTGGGTTCGCCGCCCCAACCCCCCCGGATTGGCCCAGCTCCTACCTGCGGTCCGCTCCCGATTTGGCGCGAGTGCGGCGTTCAACCCATTCCCAGCCCACAACGACCGCGAGGGGAGCGATCAGCAAGGCGAGCCACCCGCCGAGTCCTGCGTGTGCGAGGAGGACCGGGGAGGTCATACGCGGCGGGTCGCGGGGCTGCGCTCGTACGCTCCCACGCCGGCGAGCACGGCGCCGGTCGCCAGGTGCAGCAAGTGGTCGGCGGTGTTCAACGCCAGGAGGTTCACCGGAGAATCCTCGGCGATGAAGAAGCCGAGCACCCCCAGGAGGAGGTAGACCACCCCCACGGCCATGTTCGCGCTGCGAGAGGCGGTTGCCCCTGCGGCCGCGGCCCCGGCGAGAGCTGCCCCGATGGCGATGTGGACCAGGTTGTGCAGGGGGTTGACCTCGAAGATGCCCAGCAGCAGGCCGCCCTCCGGTTCGGCAAAGCCTTCGAAGCCGGTGACGACGAAACCGAGCAGGCCGACAAGGACGTAGACCGCGCCGAAGACGTAGCCAACCTTCTGGTTCAGTGACATACGGACCTCTTCCTGGCTTGTTGGCTGGCATCCAGCCACGTTGTGACGTGCTTGCTCCCCTTTGCCTGTCGGGGCATGGTTCATGCATCGTCGGGAGATTGCCGAGCCCGGAACCGCCTCTTAGCCGGCGACGGTGACGGTGCCCTGCATGAAGGGGTGGGGGGTGCAGAAGTAGCGGTACTCGCCGGGCTCGGTGAACGCAAGCGCGGCGCTGTCCCCCCGGTCGGCGAAGGCCAGATGGAAGGCCCCCGTCGGCTCCGCGTCGGCGCCGGCGGTCACGGTGTGGCGGGTTTCGTCGCCGTTGGTCCAGCGCACGGTGTCGCCGACCTGGATCTCGATGACCTCCGGCGCGAAGCTGAACCCGCCGATGTCGACCTCCGCGGCGGGTTCGGTGTCGGCCGGGTCGGCCTCGACGACGGACCCAGGCCCAGCGCCGGCGCGGGCGTCGGCGTCGGCCGGCTCCTCGGCGGCGCGACCGGTCGCCGTCGCCCCCTCATCGGCCTCACCGGTCTCGGTGGCGCAAGAGGACCCCACCACGGCAAGCGTCACCAGGACGCTGAGGGCAGCAACTCGCATGACGAATCTCCTTATGCGCGCGGACAGCGACACGGGCCGGGGGGCCCACCCCCCGTGTTATACGGGGGTGGGCCCCTGGTCCTGCGCGTCTCTGCGGCTAGACGGGGCCCTACCGCTTCGCTACGTGAGGGCTGCTAGTTGATCGCCGCGTTGAGGGAGTCGA
>Ga0247713_1000314_pt1 | contig 32322 bp, 27 predicted proteins | sample 21E_NmetaG_FD_189936 | JGI IMG/M metagenome (GOLD analysis project Ga0247713, IMG submission 189936) | Soil microbial communities from hillslope of Landscape Evolution Observatory, University of Arizona, Oracle, AZ, United States - 2-1-E_N | ecosystem: Engineered > Artificial ecosystem >...
CTCGTAGCCATGGGCCGCCCCTTCGCCGCCGCCATGTCCCAGCACCCGGACTTCGCCAGCGCCACCGGCGACGTCGTCGGCCGGGTGCTCGAGACACTCGGCGACCCCGACAGCCCGCCGGACCTGGCCATGCTCTTCGTCACACCGGTGCACGCCCCCGTGATCGACGAGATCGTCAAGACGGTCAACGCCACCCTGAGGCCGGCGTCTCTGCTCGGCTGTGCCGCCGTCTCGGTCGTCGGCGGGGAGAAGGAGGTCGAGCGGGGGCCGGCGATCTCGCTGTGGGCGGGCCGCACCGGTCGGGTCACCCCGTTCCACCTCGGCGTCAGCCAGTCCCCCGACGGGCTGACCTTCACCGGCTGGCCGGAATCGATCCCCGACGACGCCAGCGCCCTCCTGCTCCTCCCAGACCCCTTCACCTTCCCGACCGACGACCTCCTGCGCCGGATGGAGGAGGACCGCCCCGGCCTGCCGGTGGTCGGCGGGATGGCTTCGGCGGCCCGCGCTCCGGGCGGCAACCGCCTGATCATCGACGACAGGGTTGTCACCGCCGGCGCGGTGGGTGCTTTCCTCGGCCCCGAGGTGGAGGTCACGACGGTCGTCTCCCAGGGATGCCGGCCGGTCGGCAGCCCGTTCGTCGTGACCCGGGCCGAGCACAACATCGTCTACGAGCTGGCCGGCCGCTCCGCGGTCGAGCGCCTCCAGGAGGTGGCCGCCGGCCTCACCGACGAGGACCGGGACCTGCTGGCCGACCTGGTGCAGATCGGCCGGGTGATCGACGAGAGCAAGCTCGACTTCGGGCCCGGCGACTTCTTGGTCCGCGGCGTCGTGGGCGCCGATCCCAGCAGCGGCGCTCTGCGGGTGGGCGACATCGTCGACGTGGGCTCGACCACGCAGTTCCAGGTGCGCGACGCCACCACTGCCGACGAGGAGCTGCGGCGCATGGTCGAGGGCCGGTCGGCCGACGCCGCCCTGGTCTTCACCTGCAACGGCCGGGGCACCCACCTGTTCCCTGAGCCCGACCACGACGCCCAGGTGGTGTCCGAAGGCCTCGGCGGCGCACCCGTCGCCGGCATGTTCTGCGCCGGCGAGCTGGGCCCCATCGGCGGCCACAACTTCATGCACGGCTTCACCGCGTCGGTGGTGCTGCTCTCCGTCCGCGACGAGCGCTCCGTCAGGTGACGTTGGCGATGCTCACGGCGAGTCAGGGGCGCCGCTGGCAAGGCCGCAGGAGGAGGCTCACATTGAGTGCGCCGACGACGAGAACGCAGCCAGCGGTGGCCCTGGCCGGCGTGAGCGCGGCGAACGTTGCCTGACGGGGCGCTAACTCGGGTGGCCGTGGGCGCAGCCGCCCCCGTGGCCTTCGATGCCGGCGAACGGCCCGCACGGGTGATCGGCCAGCCAGACATGGAGCATCGGCGGGGTGGCGCGCAGGGTCCCGCCCGGGAAGCAGCGCCCGTTCACCAGGAGCCCGGCCAGGCGCAGCCCCGACCGGTCCCAGCACAGGTTCTGGTGGTCGTGCCAGACGGTGAGCCCGCCGGCGACGTCGGGCACGTCGGCCATGGTCTTGCCGTCCTCGAGGATGTACATGGCCGACGCCACCCGCCACCCGGCCGGCGTGCGCTCCATCACGATTGACTCCACCCGTTCCGGGTCAAGTTCACGGCCGTCCTGGAGGTATTCCGGCTTGATGAAGTGGTCGAACGGCGTGACCAACCCGTCGCCGATGGACCGGTAGCCGGCGGCCAGCAGGGCGGCCTGGTCGGGGAACTTGGCCGCCACCGCGGCCCGGGTCGTCTCGATGAGCCGCTTGGCCGCCTGCAGCTCCTCGGCCGATGCGTGCGAAGTATCGGCGCCCGAGAAGACGGGGTCGGCCGCCAGCTTCGACGCCGGGACGTGGGCGTGGCCGTCGCCGGCGTGGGCATGGCCGCCGGCGAGCTCTCCGGCCACCACGTGTTCATGGGCCGACGGGACCGCCAGCCCGACAACGGCGGGCACCACGGCCAGGACGAGAGCCGGCGACAGTCGGCGGCGGGCCACCGAGGGGCTCCCCAGGGCGACGCCGGCGGCCACTACGGCGACGAGTTCGGCCACCGCGGTGGCCACATCGGCGGCGCCCACGGTCTCGTGCCCGAGCACCGGCAGCCCGGTGGTGCGGGAGAGAGCCCAGGCCGCTGCGGCGGCGAGGTTGACCGCCATCCCGCCGGCCAGCACCCGCGGTGACGGCCGCAGGACCAGGGCCACCCCGATCACGACCTGGGCGGCCGCGGCGAGAGCGAACAGGACGGCAGCGGTCCCGTGACCGGCGTGGTCGACGGCGGCGACGGCGTGGGCCAGGCCGGCGCCGAGGGTCAAGGCGCCGGCGAGCGCTGGCGCGGTGCGGGAAGGAACCGGCATCGCACCATCTTCGGCCGTGGGGCGCGGTTAGTTGGGTTCGTGCCCCGTAGGGCCCGGAACACGAATAGCGTCGTTGGCATGACGCGACTGCAGAGACTTTTCTCGGAGCAGGGGCAGAGCCCGTGGCTGGACAACCTCAAGCGGGGCTACATCACCAGCGGCGACCTCAGCCGCCTGATCGACGAGGGGATCAGGGGCATCACGTCCAACCCCACGATCTTCCAAAAGGCCATCGCCGGCCAAGCGGCGTACGACGACCAGTTCCGGTCTCTCATCGAGTCGAAGAAGTCGGTCGACGACGCCTACTGGGAGCTGGTGATCGACGACGTTGAGCACGCCCTCGACCTCCTGCGGCCACTCTACGACGAGAGCGCCGGCGGCGACGGCTTTGTCTCCATCGAGGTCGCTCCCGGGTTGGCCCACGACACCGAGGGCACCTGCACTTCCGCCCGCTACCTCGACGACCGCATCACCCAGCCCAACCTGCTGGTCAAGATCCCCGCCACCGCCGCCGGCATCCCGTCCATCCGCCAGATGATCGCCGAGGGCCGCAGCATCAACGTGACGCTGATCTTCTCCATCGACCGCTACGACGAGGTGATCGAGGCCTACCTCGCCGGCCTGGAGGACTGCGACGGAGACCTGGGCCGGGTCCACAGCGTGGCGTCGTTCTTCGTCAGCCGGGTCGACACCGAGGTGGACCGCCTGCTCCAGAAGATCGGGACCGAGGAGGCCCTCGCCCTCCAGGGCAAGGCGGCCGTCGCCCAGGCCAAGCTGGCCTACGAGCTGTTCACCAAGCGCTTCCGGGGCGAGCGGTGGGACGCGCTGGCCGACCAGGGCGCCCGGGTCCAGCGGCCGCTGTGGGCGTCGACGTCGACCAAGAACCCGGAGTACCCGGACACGCTCTACATCGACAACCTGATCGGTCCCGACACCGTCAACACCATGCCCGACGCCACCATCGACGCCTTCGAGCGCCGGGGCACCGTCGCCTGCACCATCAACAAGGGCCTCGACGAGGCCCGCCAGGTGATGGAGGATCTGGCCAAGGTCGGCGTCGACATGGCCGACGTCAGCCGTACCCTGGAGGAGGAGGGGGTGGCGTCCTTCTCCAAGTCCTTCGACGAGCTCATGGGTACGTTGGGCGAAAAGGCCGCCGAACTGACCGCCTAGCATTCCCTCGATGACGGGATCGGGGCGATGAGCGACAACCCGTTGGCGGAGGCCACTGTCGAGCGGGTAGCCCCGCCGGCGGTCTTGGTCGTCTTCGGCGCGTCCGGGGACCTCACCAGCCGCAAGTTGATGCCGGCGGTGGAGAACCTGGCCTTGCGCCGTCTCCTGCCGCCGGGATTCTCGGTGGTGGGCGTGGCCCGCACGGAGATGGACGACACCAGCTTCTGCGAGCACATGCAGTCTGCGGTCCAGAAGGCCGGCGGCGGCGGGGACGAGGCCAAGCACGTCTGGGACTCCTTCGCCGGCGGTGGCTTCCGCTACGTGGCCGGCGACTACGCCGACCCCGAGACCTTCAAGAGGCTCAAGGAAGTCCTCGACGAGCTCGACGAGCAGCGGGGCACGGCCCAGAACCGCCTGATCTACCTGGCCACCCCGCCCGACACCTTCCCGATCGTGGTCCAGGGGCTGGCCCGGTGCGGCTTGAACCGGCCGGCCAACGACGACGCCTTCGTGCGCATCGTCATCGAGAAGCCCTTCGGGCGCGACGGCCGGTCGGCGGAGAAGCTCGACGCCATCGTCCACGAGGCCTTCGAGGAGCCGCAGGTCTACCGGATCGACCACTACCTGGGGAAGGAGACGGTCCAGAACGTCCTGGCCCTGCGCTTCGCCAACGCCATCTTCGAGCCCATCTGGAACCGCCGGTACGTCAACCACGTCCAGATCACCGTGGCCGAGCAGCTGGGCGTGGGCTACCGGGGCGGGTTCTACGAGAAGGCCGGCGCCCTGCGCGACATCGTCCAGAACCACGTCATGCAGGTCCTGGCCCTCACCCTGATGGAGCCGCCGGCCACCTTCGACGCCGGCGGCATCCGCGACGAAAAGGTCAAGGCGCTCCGGGCCGTCGACATCATGAGCCCCGAGGAAGTGGCCCAGAACGTGGTGCGGGCCCAGTACCGCGCCGGGTGGGTGCAGGGGTCGGAGGTCCACGGCTACCGCGACGAGGAGGGCGTCGACCCCCACAGCCAGACCGAGACCTACGTGGCCATGCGGCTGAAGGTGGACAACTGGCGGTGGGCCGGCGTGCCCATCTACGTGCGCACGGGCAAGTACCTGCCCAAGCGGGTCACCGAGGTGGCCATGGAGTTCAACCGGGTGCCCCACCTGCCCTTCGCCATGAGCCAGGCCGAGGGGCTGGAGCCCGACGCCCTGGTGCTGCGCATCCAGCCCGACGAGGGCATCACCCTGCGCTTCGGCGCCAAGGTGCCGGGCCAGGCGTTCCGGGTCCGCTCGGTCAGCATGGACTTCTTCTACGGGGCCGCCTTCCTCGAGGAGACGCCCGAGGCCTACGAGCGCCTCCTCCTCGACGCCCTGTTGGGCGACCCCACCCTCTTCATCCGCTCCGACGAGGTGGCCCAGGCGTGGCGCATCGTCGACCCGGTGCTGGAGGCCTTCGAGGAGGGCGACCTGCCCCTCGCCCGCTACGAGGCCGGCACCTGGGGGCCGCCCGAGGCCGACCAGCTCCTCGACCGCGACGGCCGGCGCTGGCGCAAGCCCTGAGCCCGATGGCCGCGCCGGCATCCACCACCATCGGCTCCTGGGAGTCCGACAACGTCACCGTGGGCCAGGTGGAGAAGGCCCTGAGCGACCTGCGCCGCCACGAGCAGCGGGCTGCGGTCCGCACCAGCGTGCTGACGCTCGTAGCCGTGGTCCGCACCGACGCCGAGGCCGACGGCGCCCGCCAGATCATCCACGACCTGGGCGTCCGCCACCCCTCCCGCACCCTGATCATCGTGACCGTGGACGACGAGCCGGAGGCCGCCAACTCCACCGACGCCGCCGTCTGGGTCCACGCCATCGAGCGCGAAGGCCGCGCCGTGTGCTTCGAGGAGGTCGTCCTGCGAGTGCGGGGCAAGGCCCGACACCACCTGGACTCCATCGTCGAGCCCTTCGCCCTTCCCGACGTCCCCATGGTGGTGTGGCTGCCCGCCGGACTCCCCTCGCCCGGCGACCCCCTTATGCGGGCCGCCAACCGGGTGGTGGTCGACAGCCGTGCTGTCGCCGAAGCCGGCGGCGACGTGCTCATCCGCAGCGCGGCGCTGGCCAAGCGGTTGCCGGTGGTCGACCTGTCGTGGATGCGCCTGGAGCAGTGGCGCAGCATGCTCGCCGGCCTGTTCGAGGGAGCTCTGTACCGGCCTTTCCTCGAAGCGGTGGACCGGGTGGAGGTCTGCGGCAACCGCGGCCCCCGGTACCTGCTCGGCGGCTGGCTCATGCGCCGGCTCAACCTGCCCCCGGCGCGGGTGGAACTGCAGCGGGCCGACCACGTGTCGGTGACCATCCACGCCGTCTCCGGCGGCAAGACGGGCACGTTCACCGTGGCCCGCCTCGGCGCCGAGCGTGAGATCAGTTCCTGCGTGAACATCGAGGACGGCCCCCAGGTCGAGCAGGTGCTTCGGATGCGCCACCAGTGGCCATCGCTGGCCCTGGCGTCGGCCCTGACTAGATTCGGCCACGACGAGAGTTACGAGGAGGCGCTCGCCGGCGCCCGCGAGCTGCGACTGGCCGAGGGAGGCGAGTGAACGGAGAGGTCATCACCGTCGACGACGTTCCGGGGGAGTTCTCCGAGCGAGTGGTGGAGGCGTTCCTGCACCGGCCGGGCGACGGTTTCTCCCTCGTCCTGTCGGGTGGTGACACTGCCCGTCGCTGCTACGAGCGTCTGGCCGCCGACGGTGGCGACCAGATCGACTGGTGGCAGGTCGACATCTACTGGGGCGACGAGCGATGCGTCCCGCCCGACGACGCCGACTCCAACGAGCGCCTCGTCCGCGAGGCGCTGCTGGAACGGGTCGGGGCCGCGAATGCGGTCTACCCGATGCGCTGCGAGGAGGGCCCCGACGCCTACCAGCAGCGGGTGGCCCAGGCCGGCCGGCTCGACTTCGTCCACCTCGGCTTGGGCCCCGACGGCCACACCGCGTCGCTGTTCCCCGGCTCGACGGCGCTCGACGCCGACCCCGGGCGGTTGGTCGTGCTGAACGACGACCCCAAGGGCAACAACTCCCACCAGCGGATGACGCTCACCTACTCCGGCATCGCTCGGGCCCGGCTGGCGGTGGTCACCGTCGAGGGCGAGTCGAAGCGGGAGGCCTTCGCCGCGGTGCGCCGGGGCGACGCCGACATGCCCGCCACCCGCATCACCGCCGACCGGGTGATCTGGCTGGTGGACCGGGCCGCCGCCGGCTGAGGCCGGTCAGCCCCGCGCCGCGAACGCCGGCACGACGGTGTCCATGACCAGCCGGCGCAGGGGCATGCCTTTGGGATGGGCGACGGCCTCGGCATCGGTCATGGTGACGACCACGAGGTCCAGGTCGGGGACGACCACGACGTACTGGCCGCCATGGCCGGCGGCGAAGTACGCCGGCGGGGTGGCCCGGTCCGCCACCCACCAGAGCAGGCCGTAGCCGCAGAACTCCGGGTGCCCCCCGGGCAGCAACGGCGAGGTGGCCGTCCGCACGTAGTCCTCGTCGACGACGCGGCGTCCGTTCCATTGGCCGCCGGCGAGGTACAAGAGGCCGAGCTTGAGCAGGTCACGGCCGGTGAGTTGCAGGCCGCCGTAGCACAGATGACGGTCCTGGGGGTCGGTGGGCCACCTCCAGCGGTCGATCTCCAAGGGGGCGAACAGTCGGGCGGCAGCGACGTCGGCCAAGGGGGCGCCGGCGGCGACCTCCACCACCGCGGACAGGACGTGGCTGGCGCCGTTGTTGTACAGAAAGCCCCATCCAGGCGGGCCGACAAGGGGCGCATCCAGGGCTCCTTCGAGCACGGGGACGCCTCGGTCGGCAACTTCGTCGATATCCCACCAGCCGTGCCCGTACAGGCCGGAACTCATGGTCAGCAGGTGGTTGATGGTGATCCCGGCCTTCACCGGATCGGCGTCGAAGCCCGGCGCGTCGACTATTGACGAGGCGGGCGCGTCGATGTCCACGAGGCCGGCGCCGGCAAGGATCCCCACCAGCGTGGACGTGAAGCTCTTGGTGACCGAGTGGATGTCGTGCAGGTCGTCGGGGCCGGAGCCCCGGTAGTAACGCTCGAAGACGATCCCGCCGTGGTGGGCGACGATCAGGGTCAGGGTGTGCGCCATATCCGGGTCTGAGCGGATGCAGGCGTCAGCGGCCACAAGGCCGTCGTTCATGGAACCTCCAGTGAGAAGTGACCGGAGGTGCAGCCGGGGCGCGGCTAGTTCAGGCCGCGAACGGGATGCACCGTGAACCGAACGTCGTCCATGTGCATCCCTCCTTTCCGCCGGCGCCGTTCACATGAGTTCATCAGGAATGCGGCCGGCCGTCAATGACCAGCACCACGTCGGCGACGGCCGAGGCGCTCGTCGCCTATGACCCGGCCCCGGCGTAGGGCACCTACTGTGGGATCGTGACGCCGGCCGAGCTCCTGGGCGCATCGCTGCCGGATCTGCTCGGCGCCGCCAGCGCCGTGCGCGACGCAGCCCACGGCAACCGGGTCACCTACTCGCCCAAGGTCTTCATTCCGCTCACCCGCCTGTGCCGGGACCGCTGCGGCTACTGCACCTTCGCCACCGCGCCGGCCCGGCTGCCGTCGCCCTACCTGTCGCCCGAGGAGGTGCTGGCCATCGCCACCGCCGGCGCCGGCGCCGGCTGCCATGAGGCGCTGTTCACCCTCGGCGAGGCCCCGGAGGACCGCTACCCGGCAGCCCGGGAGTGGCTGACGGGCAACGGCTACCAGTCCACCGTGGACTACCTGGCGGCCATGTGTGCCCTCGTCCTGAACGAGACCGGGCTGCTCCCCCACGCCAACGCCGGCGCCCTGTCGGGGGCCGACCTCGGACGGCTGCGGGAGGTCTCGGCGTCCCAGGGGATGATGATCGAGACGCTCAACCCGATGCTCGACTGCCACCGGGGGGCGCCCGACAAAGAGCCCGCCCGCCGGCTGGCCACCCTCGAAGCGGCCGGTGAGCTGGCCATCCCCTTCACCACCGGCATCCTGGTGGGCATCGGCGAGAGCCGGGCCGACCGGCTGGAGGCCCTGGAGGCCATCGCCGCCAGCCACCGCCGGCACGGCCACGTGCAGGAGGTGATCGTCCAGAACTTCGTGCCCAAGCCCGGCACGGCCATGTGGGCGGCGCCGGCCTGCCCGCCCGAGGAGGAGCTCTGGGCCCTGGCCGCCGCCCGCCTGCTCCTACCCCCCGAGATCTCCCTGCAGGCCCCACCCAACCTCTCCGAGGACTTCGGCCGCCTGCTCGACGCCGGCATCGACGACTGGGGCGGCGTGTCCCCGGTCACGCCCGACCACGTCAACCCCGAGCGCGCCTGGCCCGAGATCGAGCGCCTGGCCGCGGTCACCGAGGCCAGGGGGTTCGAGCTCGCTCCCCGCCTGACCGCGTACCCCCGCTACGTCCTCGATCCCGAGCGCTGGCTCGACCCGGCGGTGCGAACCTCGGTCCTCCACCGCTCCGACGCCCAGGGCCTCGGCCGTGACCGCCCCGACTGGCACGCCGGCGGCACGACGCCGCCGGCCCGGCTCCTGCCCGGCACGCCTCGAGCCGGCTCGGCCCTCCGCGAGGTGCTGGCCGGCGCGGTGCTCGGCCAGGAGGTCGACGTGGCCGAGATCGTCACCCTGTTCTCGGCCCGGGGACGGGAAGTGGCTGCCGTCGCCGAAGTGGCCGACGACCTCCGTCGCCAGGCCGTGGGCGACGCTGTCACCTGGGTGGCCAACCGCAACATCAACTACACCAACGTCTGCACGTTCAAGTGCCGGTTCTGCGCCTTTTCCAAAGGCCCGCTCTCGCTCAACCTGCGGGGCGATCCCTACCTGCTTGGCGTCGAGGAGATCCAGCGCCGGGTGGTCGAGGCGGTCGAGGCCGGCGCCACCGAGGTGTGCCTGCAGGGCGGCATCCACCCCAGCTTCGACGGCGACTACTACGTCGACGTCTGCCGGGCGGTGAAGGAGGCGGCGCCGAACATCCACGTGCACGGCTTCACCGCCCTGGAGGTCACCGAGGGCGCCCGCCGGCTGGGCGAGCCCCTGTCCGCCTACCTCCGCCGGCTGATCGACGTCGGACTCGCCACGCTGCCCGGCACCGCGGCGGAGATCCTCGACGACGAGGTGCGCGCCGTCCTGTGCCCGGACAAGATCGACACCGACCAGTGGCTGGAGGCCCACCGCACCGCCCACGCCCTGGGCCTCCGCTCGAACATCACCATCATGTTCGGAGCCGTCGAGCAGCCGGTCCACTGGGCCCGTCACATGGTCCGCACCCGGGCGCTGCAGGCCGAGACCGGCGGGTTCACGGAGTTCGTCCCCCTGCCCTTCGTCCACATGGCCACGCCGCTCTTCCTCCAAGGCCGCGCCCGGCGGGGACCGACGTTCCGGGAGACGCTGCTCATGCACGCCGTCGGGCGCATCGCCTACGCCGGCTACGTCGAAAACGTGCAGGTCTCGTGGGTGAAGCTGGGCGCCGAGGGCGCCCGCCAGATCCTGCGGGCCGGCGCCAACGACCTTGGCGGCACCCTGATGGACGAGAACATCTCCCGGGCCGCCGGCGCCGCCCATGGCCAAGGCATGGACGAGCAGGCGTTCCGAGCCATCGTGCAGCCTCTCGGGCGCCCGCTCGAGCAGCGAACGACTCTGTATCTTCGGCTCCGGGCGACCGCCGCCGGGAAAGACGGCCGGGTGCCCCGGACGGTACTGAGCTAGCGGCCGGCGCCGGCGCGGTTGGCGCGGTCGGCGGGGCTCTGCGAGAGACCCTGGAGCAGGCCCTCCGAATGCCGGGCCACCAGCCGTTCGACGTGCTCAGGCGGCGCCTGGCGCGAGCGGGCAGCGTGGATGATCAGCGCCTTGGGCGACAGCACACGCTGCTCGAACCACGACACGCCGAACAACAGAAGGCTGAGGACCCCCAGGGAGAGGGTGATCAGGACCAATGGGGACAACAACATGTTCTCATCTTGCCCCATACGCGCGCACCGAAACGAGGATGCCGCCGTGAGAAGGTGGGTGATGACCGATCGGCAGCGGTACCGGACCGGCGACCCCGACCTGGACCAACGGCTCCTCGACGTGCTGACCGACGCCGGCGCCACGGCCGACGTCGACCAGCTGTTCGAGATCCTGGTCTCGGGCGTCCGCCTGGCCGGCGACGGTGCCGACCGGCTGGACCTGAAGATCACCAATGCCGCCCTCAAGGAGATGCGGGAGGCCTTCCGGCTCTTCGCCCAGTACCGCCACGTCCCCAAGGTGACGATCTTCGGCTCGGCCCGCACGCTGCCCGACGATCCCCTGTACCTCCAGACCCGGGACCTGGCCGCCGCCCTGGCCGACGCCGGCTGGATCATCGTGACCGGCGCCGGCCCCGGGATCATGGCCGCCGGCGCGGAGGGCGCCGGTCCGGAGCACTCCATCGGCGTGAACATCCGCCTGCCCTTCGAGGACCCGAACCCGGCGTTCGGCGACGACGCCCGGCTGGTCACCATGAAGTACTTCTTCACCCGCAAGCTCATGCTGATGAAGGAGTCGGCCGGGTTCGCCGTCCTCCCCGGCGGCTTCGGCACCCTGGATGAGATCTTCGAGCTCCTGACCCTGCTGCAGACGGGCAAGGCGGCGCCCGCCCCCATCGTCCTCCTGGAGGTGCCCGGCGGCACCTACTGGCGGTCGTGGGAGCGCTTCGTCACCGACGAGGTGGTGGCCCGTGGCCTGGTGTCGCCGGAGGACCTCACGCTCGTGCGCATTACCGACGACGTGACCTCCGCCACCCAGGAGATCTTCGGGTTCTTCCGCAACTACCACTCGATGCGCTACGTGGGCGCCCGGCTGGTGATCCGTCTCCGGGCCGCGCCCACGAAGGCCGAACTGGCCGAGCTCAACGACTCCTTCTCCGACATCGTCGCCCGGGGCCGAATCGAGAGTACGCCGCCCCAGCCGCCCGAGGTGTCGGGCAACGACCACCTCCACCTCCCCCGCATCGCCCTCCACTTCGACCGGGCGAGCAACGGGAGGCTCCGGGCGCTGATCGACGCCCTGAACAACCTCGCCTCCGCCCCTCCGGTGGCGGCGCCCGATCCGGAGAGCGTGGTGGCGGCGGCCTCACCGCCTGAGGTGGAACTGGAGTAGTACCTTTCGGCGGGGGTTTCGTTCATGCGCCGTCTCATCGCCGTTCTGGTCAGCCTCGCCGCGCTCCTTACCGGGGTCACTGCGGTGGCCGTCGCCCCGCCCGCCGGCGCCCAAGTCCCTCGCGACGAGCCCGATCGCGGGTTGATCTACTCCGGCCTGCGGCGGGCCGATGCCAGCAGCCCCTGCCGGGGCGGCTACGAGATCATCAGCCGCCGGCGGGATGCCCCCGACCCCAGACGTCGAGGCTGCACCCATGGCCCCGACCCCGTCCCGGCCGATGTCGACCTGCGCCCGGGCCAGGACCCGACGTTCAGTCGAGGCGAGATCTCGCCCTCGGGGACCCAGATCGCCGGCGGCGGCGCGGCAACGGGAACAGTCGGCTGCTACGGCAACGGCACCGACGGCTACCGGGTACAGCTCGTCTACGCCCGGGAGGCCAGCAGCCCGGATCGCTACCTCGACTACGAGGCGCGCTTCCGGGAGTGGGCAGCCCACGTCGACGACATCTTCAACGCCAGTGCGGCCAAGACCGGCGGCATGCGCCACGTCCGCTACGTCACCGACAGCCAGTGCCGGCCCACGATCCAGCGCATCACCCTGCCCGCCGGCGCGGTGAACGACTTCTCCGACACCCTCGACGAGCTCGACGCCCGGGGCATGGACCGCGTCGACCGCAAGTACCTGATGTGGGTGGACACGACCAAGACCCGCTACTGCGGCATCGCCACCACCTGGGACGACTTCAACGCCAGCGCCACGCCGGGCGTCAACGCCAACAACGGCAACCCCAACTACGGCCCGTTCGTCGCCCGGGTCGACACCCGGTGCTGGGGGCAGCGGGACTCCACCGAGGCCCATGAGCTCCTGCACACCTTCGGCGGCGTCCTCGGCTGGAGCGACCCCGCGAAGGCCCCGCCCAACGCCACCAACGCCGGCCACTGCACCGACGAGTCCGACCGCCTCTGCTACTCCGACGGGCAGTCTGGCGTCTTCAAGCCCAACGGCTCGCGAACCTCGCTCCAGTTCATCTGCCCCGGCAGCCACGAGGTGCTCCTCGACTGCGGCAACGACGACTACTTCTCGACCAACCCGCCGGCGGGGAACTGGCTCGCCACCCACTGGAACACCGCCAACAGCGCCTGGCTGGCCCGGTCGCCACCGGCCGGGACGTCGACGAGTGCGGTCGCCGGCAGCGCCTGGTACTCCGACGGGACCAAGTCGGCCTCAGGCCCGTCCGGCACGACCATCAGGGTCTACGCCACCAACACCCTGGCCGGCGTGCCCTACCAGCTCGTCACCGGGCGCAACGGGGTGAACCCGGGACAGCCCTGCGCGCTCGACCTCGTCGTCGTCAACACGGCCGTGGTCTACGCCGGCTCCAATGGGCTCATCGGGCGGGTGACCGGCACCGTGGACCGCCTGCCCGGCACCTACCAGGTGTGCTTCGCCCAGGCCGACCCGGTCACCGGCCACCGCGCCGTGACCGGCGTGGTCAACTTCACCGTCACCTAGGCGCCGGCGCCAGGGCCTCCAGGACGTCCTCGGCCCGGCGCATCGACTCGCGGGCGTCGGCGTCCGGAGACCCGATCTCGGGATCGAAGTTGAGGTCGACGAAGGTCTCGGTGAAGCCTTTTGCCGCCAGGTCGGCGAGGTCGGACCGGATGTCGTCGAGCGATCCCACCAGCGGTACCCGCTCGCCGGTGCGCACCTTGGCCACGCCGCGGCAGACGAAGCGCAGGGAGTCCGGGTCCCGGCCGGCGTCGGCGGCGCCCCGGCGGACGGTGGCGATCGACGTCTCGATCGTCGCCAGGTCGGCCCGGCTGCCGCTGATCCACCCGTCGGCCATCCGTCCCGCCCGGCGCAGGGCGGCATCGGCTCCCCCGCCCAGGAGCAGCGGCGGGTTCGGCCGTTGTACCGGCTTGGGATCGACACGGCACCGGGGCACCCGGTAGAACTCGCCGTGATAGTCGACGACGTCGTCGGACCAGATGGCCCGGAGGCACCGCAGGTAGTCCTCGGCTCGCCCGCCGCGGCGGGCGGTGGTCATCCCGACGGCCTCCAGCTCGGGCTCCAGCCACCCGATGCCGAGGCCGGCGTCGAGGCGGCCGCCCGAGAGGTGGTCGAGCGTCGTCAGCACCTTGGCCAGCACGATCGGCGCGTAGTAGGGCATGTTGACCACGGCGGCGCCGAGGCGGGCCGTCGTGGTGTTGCCGGCGACATAGGCCAGCACGGCCAGGGGATCGTGCACGCTGCGGTACTGCGGTTCCAACGCCGGCAGATCGTCGCCCGTCAGAGGCGACAGGAGGCGCTGGAACGTCCACAGCGAGGCGTAGCCCAGTTCCTCGGCCCGGGTGGCGATCCGTAGGCAGTTGGCCGGCGTGGCCCACGATCCCGACACCGGCAGCGCGAACCCGAGCAGCACGGTTTCACCGTAGGTCAGAACAGCAGCCGGGCAACGAGCGCCAGCGGGGCGGCGACGGCCAGCACGGCGACCAGGTACAGGGCGCGCCCGGTCCAGAAGGTGGCCGCCAGGGCGCACTGGATGGGGACGAGCGTGGTGCCGTACCGGGGCTCGATGATCGTGTAGGTCCCCCGCACGACGAAGTTGACGCCCACCAGCAGGAGGGGGCCGGCGACCAGCACGACGCCGGCGGCGAGGGCCAGGGCGTACCGGCGGTCCCGCCGCTTCAGGGCCACGAGGGCCACGAGCAACGAGCCCACGAACAGGTACGACGTCAGCACCGCCAGCGGGTACAGCGACGACGGCTCCCGGTCCCACGGCGTGACGAACCGGGCGATGTTCTCGAGAAGCTGCGCCGGCCGCAGGATCGAGACGCGCTCGTCGCGCTCCATCGGCGAGGTCCCGGGGCCGGCCAGCGCAGCCCGGGTCACCAGCCACACGGCCGAAGCCAGCGCCGCTCCGCCCACCATCGCCCCCGCCGCCAGGACGTACTCGCGGGGCGAGCGGGCCGAGGTGTCGTCGGGGTGCCGGCGGGCGAGCGCGGCTCGGATGAGCATGTACAGGCCGGCGGCCACCACCACCACCACGTTGGGGGCCTTGACCGCCATGGCCAGGGCGCCGGCGCCGATGAGCCACGCCCACCCGGCACCGCTGCGCTCCCATCGCAGGGCGGCCAGCATCACGAGCGAGCCGACGAGCACGTTGGCCGCGTCGGGGGTGAGGAAGTGCCACTGCTGCAACAGCATGGGGCCGGCGGCGACGAGCGCCAGCCCGCACGCCGCAGCCCGAGGGCCGGCGCCCAGTGCCCGCAGGAGGCACCACAGGGCGACCAGGCCGGCGGCCATCCACACCGCCCCGAACAACCGGCCGGCGTCGATGAGATCGTCCTCGAGGCCGAGCGCCATCACGGCGCGGGCGCCGGCGTAGGTGATCAGGAAGTACGTCGGCGGGTGGATGTCGGCGCTGTTGATGCCGGCGTTGGGGAACACCGCAGGGTCGAAGCCGGCGGCGTCGCAGGGCGGGCGGTCGTTCCACGTCGACGGCGTGTAGCCCCTGCAGGCCAAGGCCCGCAGGGCAGGCTCGCCGCTCAGCTCGCCGTGGCGGACGACGAGGCGGCCGTCGTCGATCTTGTACAGGTAGTCGGCATAGGCGAACTCGTCGAGCACGAACAGCGCCGGGTTGCGATCGACGGCGAGGGCGACGACCGGGGCGCACAGGACGAGCAGCAGGAGGAACAGCGCGCCGAGGCGGAGCGCCGCCCGCCGGCGGGGTCGAGTGGCGCCGTCCCCCCGTCCGAGCATCGAGCGGCGAGGCTACCGTGACCCATGGCCGAGGCTCCGAGGACCATCGGCATCCTCCTGTTCGACGGGGTCGAGGAGCTCGACGCCGTTGGGCCCTACGAGGTGCTCTCGGCCTGGACGCGCATGCGCCCGGACGACGGCTGGCGCACCATCACCGTCGGCGTCGCCGGCCCGGGTCCGGTCCGGGGGGCGAAGGGGCTCGTCATGACGCCGGATGCCGGCCTCGACGAAGCGGGACCGATGGACCTGCTCGTGTACCCCGGCGGCCAGGGCACCCGCGGCCTCATGTCCGACGCAGCCCACCTCGAGTGGCTCCGGGCCGAGGCGACGCGGTCCGAGCTCCTCACCAGCGTGTGTACGGGCTCGCTGGTGTTGGCGTCGGCCGGCCTGCTACGCGACCGGCCGGCGACCACCCACTGGGGCTCCCTGGAGACCCTGGCGTCGATCGACGCCACCATCGACGTGCGCCGGGACGCCCGCTACGTCGACGACGGTGACATCGTGACCGCTTCCGGCGTTTCGGCGGGCATCGACATGGCCCTGCACCTGGTGGCCCGGCTCGCCGGCGTCGAACGCGCCCGGGAGGTCCGGCGCTACATCCAGTACGACCCCGCACCGCCCGTTTGAGCCCTTACGGGTACAGCGTGGACCGGATGGCAGCGACCTTGTCCTCGAACTCGTGGCCGCCCCGATCTCGGCCCGCTGACTCTCGTAATGGGCCCGGGCGGTCGCAATAGCGTCCGCGAGTTGACGCTCGCGTCGGCCGAAGGCCTCGTGCGCCTCGATGGGGTTGAGCCAACTGCATCCACGTCCCGATGAGCGCCCCATCAGAGGAGCCTGGCCCGGACGCCGGCGAGGTCCCGTTCCTCCAACCCGGCGGCACGGAGGTAGCCGGCCACGTCGAGCGAGGCCAGCGTGGCCAGGACCGCCTCGCGATCGGTCGACTGCTCCCGGCGCCGGCGCTCGGTGGCCAGGTCCTCTTCGAGCTGGCGCCGGGACCGGGCGTTCACCCGGGATGGGTTGGCGAGAAAGGCCTCGATGTCCAATGGCGGCTGGCGGTCGGCAGTCAGCTCGTAGTCGTCGGCGATGTCCTCGGAGGACACCGCCACGAGAGCGAGCAGCAGCATGGTGATCAGGCCGGTCCGATCGCGACCCATGCCGCAGTGGACGACCACGCCGCCGGGGCCCGCTGCCCCGATCGCCCGAACGGCGGCGGCGATGCACCGGGGCCAGCGCTCCAGTGCGGCTCGGTAGTAGTGCGGCGTGCTGAACGGGCGCCACTGGCGCACGAACTCGTGGTCGGTGTCGTCCTCGACGGGGACATGCACCACGGGCAGGTCGCAGGTGTACGGCTGGGCGTCACGCTCGATGTCGTTGCGAAGGTCGATGATCGTCCGCACGCCGTGTGCCTCCAGCGCTCGCCAGCCGGCAGGGGTCAGGCGATCGAGGCTGTCGGAGCGAACGACCGCTCCCCAGCGGGTGAACCCGCCGTCAACGGTGGCCATACCGCCGAGGTCCCTGGCGTTCCAGCAGTCGGGCCAGAGGAGCTTTCTTTCCCGGCCGGGCGACCGGCCGGTCACGGGCGCCGGCCGACCTGGTCGACGGCGCGCAGCGGTGGCACGGCGTCGATCACCTTGCTGAACGACACCAGCTCGCCGGCGACGTTCAGGCCCGCCACCGCCACCAGGGCGACGTCACGGGCAGCTTCGCCGCAGGCGGCCACGATGCCCAGGCCGAGCACCGCTCCGAGCACGTTGGAGCCGGCGTCGCCCAGCATGAGCCGCTCGTGCAGGTCGTCGAGGAACAGCCCCAGGCTGGCGCCGACGATCACGGCGATGCCGCTGAGGTCCTCGGCGCTGCGTACGGCGACGAGGAGGAGCACGAAGGCGCCGAACCCGGCCTTGATCGTCCGCCCCGGCGCCCGGTCGAACAGGTTGGCCAGGTTGGCGCACAGGGCGACGAGGGCGGCGTCGGCCAGTAACCGCCCCGGTGACTCGCCGACGAACGGGGCGACCACGACCAGGGCCAGCACCGCGCCGCCGAAGAGCTTGAGGACGCCGGTGGTCACCCGGCCCTGGACCAGCGCTCCCAGGTGGCCACGGAATCCCCGCTCGGCGCCGCCACCGGCCGCCGGCGCTCCCCCGCCGCCGCCGGCGAGGTCGTCGATCAGCCCGAGGAGCCCGAACCCGAGCGCTGCGCCCAGCACGAGAAGGCGGGCGCCGCGCGCCGGCCCGTCGCCGACTCCGAAGGAGGCGACCACCGCCCGCCCGCCCTCGACCAGCACGGCGGCGAGGGGCAGCACGATCCCCGCCGCCGTGGGCAGCGACCGGCCGCGGAAGTTGTGCCGGACCAGCGCCGGCAGGGCGAACAGCGGGCGGGCGGCCAGCCAGGTCAGGCGGGCGGCCAGGTAGCCGACGATGACGGCGGCCACGATCGACTTCACGTCGATACCGCCCGGGCCGGCTTGCCGGTGGGCTCGAGCAGGCCGGCCCGTCCCGCCGGCGGGCCGGCGAGGCCCAGGAGGGCGAGCACGGGACCGACCGACACCATCACCATGGCGACGACGATGACACCGGAGTCGTTGACCGCCATGCCCACGAGGCCGGCGGCCAGGGCGGCGAGCAGCCCGACTCGCATGGGCGACCCCGGCGGCACCAGGGCACGGGCCCACGGCAGGCGGAGAAGCGCCACCAGCACGAGGACGGCGATGACCGGTGTCACCGCGGTCCAGAAGTTCTGGGTCATCACGTCGAGGGTGACCCCGGCCCGGCGGGCGAGGGTGGCGAACAGGCTGGCGTCGCCGGAGTGGAGGGTCTCCGACGCCAGCCGGCCGAGGTGGGTTCGGGATGCCGGCGGGCGCAGCAGGTCCACGGCGGTCAGGACGGCGAGGACGCCGGCAGTCGCTCCGCCCACCGCCGCCGCCCGCCGCCACGTCAGCTTCAAGCCGGCCAGGGCCAGCAGGGCGAGGGCGCCGACGGGGACGAGCGTGACCACGCCGCCCACATCCGCGCCGAGGAACGGCGCCCCGTCGACGTAGACGACCACGGCCAGCAGGGCCGCCACCGTGACGAGCGCCTCCCGCCGGCGAGGGGCGTGGGCCACGTGGAGGCCGGCCAGGAGCAGCGTGGCGCCGGCCAAGACTCCGAAAGCGGTGTTGCCCAGCCCGAACCAGCGGGAGGCGCTCTGGGGGGCGTAGCCGAGGATCCCGGCCAGCTGGAGACGGGCCCCGGTGGCGACGTCGGCGACGACGAGCGCCACCGTCGCCCCGAAGATCCAGGCCAGGGGCGAGAGGGGCCGGCGGCGGGCGCTCCAGGCCGCGGCGGCGATGGCCGCATCGAGGGCGACCAGGACGGCCAGGCCGGCGGCGCCCATACCGGGCACGAAGGGCAGGGCCCGCAGCAGCAGGGCCGCCAGCGGGAAGGCGGCCACCGCGATCGCCGCCGCTCGCAGCCACCCCCAGGGGATCCACGGCGTGCGGGTGAACACGGCGAAGCCGGTGAGGAACCACAGGCCGACCTGGAGGACGATGAACACCGTCGTCACCGGGAGCCACACCCGTTCCCGCCACGCGCCGTCGCGGTCGAGGCGAGCGAGCCCGTCGAGCCGGCTCTGCAGCGCCGCCGGCGTCGGGTGGTACCGCAGGGGCCGTCCGGCGAAGGCGTCGGGCACCGGCGCGCCGAGGGAGTCGAGGATGGTGGGAGCAAGATCGGTGAGCGTCACCAGCCCGAGGCGGCGGGTGGAGGGCGAGTGGAGGTAGCCCCCGACGATGCCGGCGCCCGACGCCACCGCCGGCGTGAGCCGCCACTCGGCGGCCGGCGGGGTCACCGAGACGACGAGGAGGAGGGTGCCCGGCGGGAGGCCGGCGTGGAGGCGGCCGATCAACTCGTCGGCCCAGCCCAGGGCGGCCGTGCGGGTGCGGTCGACGTAGACCTCGGCGGCGTCGATCTGGGTCAGGGCGGCCGATCGCTGGAGGTCGCCGGGGTCCACCAGGACGGCGTCGGCGCTGGCCAGTGCGGCGAGGCTCCGGGCCGCCACTGTGCCGACGTCGGCCCGCTGGCCGAAGGGCGCCGGACGGTCGTCGACGAGGAGCTCTTCCGCGGAGACGCTGCCCCCGTCGACCACCCCGTTTCTGTCCATCAGGGCGACCGCCGCCGGCCGGGCGACGTTGGGATGGCCCGGGATCGACAGGTCGCTCAGGCCGGGCGCCAGGTCGGCGGTGCCGACCACCCCGGTGCGCCGGCCGGCGGCGTGGAGGGCGTCGCCCAGCGCGCCGGGCAGGGTCGGGAGGTGGCGGCCGGCGCCGGCCCGGATCTCGCCGGCGGCGGGCACCACGACGGCGCCGTCGCGCCCGACCGCCGCGTCGGCCGCGGCGCCGGCGTGCACCCGGCTGCCGGCGCCGAGGCTGGCGTAGCCCTCGGCCACCGTGGGGGTATCCGAACGGGTGCGGACGTTCATCGCCCCGACGGCGCCGTCGGCCGCCAGCCGGTCCAGGGTGGGCATGACGCCGGTGCCGAGGTCGTCCCAGGCAAGGCCGGGCAGGCCGACGAGCAGCACCTTCTCGGCCGGGGCAGTGGGCGCCACGCTGACCGGGACCGAGCGGCTGCCCAACCACGACGCCAGGGCCAGGACCACCAGTGCCAGCACGGCGACGCCGGCAATGCGGCCCCGCGGCGCGGTGAGGCGGGGCCACAGGGCCCGGACGATGTCGGCGCCCTGGCGGCCGCGGTGGGCGAAGCCGGCCAGGCTGCGGCCGGTGTGGCGGTGGTCCATGACCACCGGCACCTCCAGCACCCGGGCGCCGGCCCGGACCGCATCGATGGTCAGGCCCACCTCCAGCCCGAACCGGGGCGCCAGCACCAGCGACCGCAGCAGGGTGCCCCGCACGGCCCGCTGGCCCGAGAGCGGCGCGGTGGCGACAAACCCGCCGGTGCCCCGCCGGATGCCGGCGGCGGCCACCCGCCGGACCGTGCCGAAGCCGCCCCGCCCGCCGGCGGACGGCAGCACGCCGATGGTCATGTCGGCGTCGCCCGCCACCACCGGGCCCAGGAGCTCGGCGGCGCCCGAGGCGGTAACGTCGGTGTCGGCGTCGACGAGCAGGTAGACGTCGGTCTCGGGCGTGGCGACCAGCGCGGCGGCGACCGCACCGCCCTTGCCCCGGTTCTCCGGCAGGCCCAGCACCCAGGCGCCGGCGGCCCGGGCCTTCTTGGCCGTGGCGTCGGTGGAGCCGTCGTCGACCACGAGCACGTGGGTGACCCCGGCCACGCCGGCCAGGCCGGCCACCGTGTCGGCGATGGAGGCGGCGGCGTCCTTGGCCGGCACGACGGCGACGATGCGGAGGCCGGCGCTCACGGGGCTTCCGCCCCGTGAATGTCGTTGGAGCGGCCTCCCGGGCCGCTCATGCCACCGGTTCCACGACCGGGATGCGACGGAGGCGCAACTCCGGCGCCCGCAGCACCCACGCAGACAGCAGGTAGGCGCCCACGCCGGCGGCGCCGCCGGCGGCGACGGCAAGCGCCGCGCCCAGCCGCCCCTCGACCGCCACCATGTCGGCGACGACCCGGGCGGCGACGCCGGCGGCCACTGCGCCGGCCAGGCTGCGGGCCAAGGTGCCGCCCACCGGCCACGCCACCCCGACCCGCCGGCGCACGGCGACCCCCAAGGCGACGGCGCCGGCCACCATGGCCACGGAGTGGGCCACGCCGATGGCCACCATCCGCCCGCTCTCGGAGACGGCGGCCGTAAGCACGACCATCAGCACCGACCCGGCCACGGCGACGCCCACGTTCACCAGCGCCGGCGTCCGGGTGTCGGCCGCGGCATAGGACGCCCGGGTCAGCAGATGCAGGCCGGCGTAGCCGATCAGCCCCACGGCGTAGCCGGCCAGGGCGCCGGCCACCAGCCGCCCGCCGGCGTCGTCGAGGGCGCCCACCTCGATCAGGCGCAGCCCGGGGCGGGCGAGGGCGACGAGCAGGGCGGCGGCCGGCAGGACCAGGAAGGCGATGCTGCGCACGCTCCGGCCCAGCGACTCGGCGAAGGCGGTCCAGCGCCCGGCGCCGGCGTCGGCGGCCAGCCCTGGGTACACGGTGGTCAGCACCGGGTGGGCCAAGAGCGCGAACGGGAGCAGGAACGCCGTGAAGGCGATGTGATAGGCGACCACACCTCCTTCGACCCGGTTGGCCAGCACCAACGTCACCGCCACCAGCAACTGGCTCATGGTCAGGTACACCACCCCCCAGATGCCGGCCCGGCCCAGGGAGCGCAGCGCGGGGTGCGACGGCTCCCATCGCGGCCGCAGGCGGACGCCCGCCCGCCGCAGGGCCAGCAACGGCACGGCGGCCATGGCCACCACGCCGGCGGTGGTCCCCCCGGCCAGGACCAGGCGGTGCGACAGAGGCAGGTCGAGGCCCCCGTCGCCGCCGGCCACCATCCGGAACACCACCATGGTGGCGATCACCACCACGTTGTTGGCCACCGGGGCGAAAGCGGCGGCGGCGAAGCGCCGGGACCCGTGGAGTACGGCGGTCGCCACCGAGCTGACGGCGTAGAACAGCACCTGAGGCACGAACAGCCACAGCAGGAAGCCGCCCAGCCGGACCTGCGCCTCCCGCACCGCTTCGTCGGCCACCGCCACTGTCAACGCCCGCATGATCCACGGCCGGGCCAGGAGGCCGGCGAGGGTGACCGCCCCCAGCACGGCCAGGGCCAGGCCCAGGACGGCGCCGGCCAGCCGCTCGGCGTCTTCCCTCCGTCCCTCGTCGAGCAGGGCGACGAACGGCGGCACCAGTACCGAGGACAGGATGCCGGCCGCCAGCAGCTCGAAGAGGAGATTGGAGACCAGGTTGGCCGACTGGTAGGTGTTGCCGAGGTACGTCGTGCCCAGTGCCCCACCGACCGCGACCACCCGGAGCAGCCCGGTGATCCGGGCGGCGAGGTTGCCGGCGGTGACCTGGCCGCGCGGTCCCCCGAGGATCACGAAGTGGGCTGTGGGAGGACGCGCTGGGCGCCCGGGCCCACGCCGTAGTGCCCGAAGCGGGGCACCCCCAGGTCCTCAAGGGCCAGGACCGCGGCGGTCTGGCCCATGGGCGACTCGATGTTGTCGACGGTGGAGATGCGGGCCGCGAGGATGTCGCCCCGCAGCAGGCCCACGAACACCGCCCGCCCGCCGTCGCCCTCGACTCCGGACTCGGCCGCCACCACCCGTCCCGAACCTTGGGCGTAAGCCTGCACCAGAGGTATGGCCACCACGTCGTCGCCCACCTCGGCGCCGGCGCCCGACACCACCAGGTAGCGGGTGTTGGGCAGCGGGAGCGAGGCGACCGACGGCGGGAGCGACACCGTGGTCGACGTGGGCGGTGGGGGCGCCTCGTAGCTCATGAAGCCGGCGCTCACCAGGGCGGCCAGGGGACTGGCCTCGGAGCTGGCGCCCTCGCGGGCCGCGGCCACCTTGGCCAGCGCCTGCCGGCGGACGACCTCCGGCCGGTCCACGGGAAGGTCGAGGGCGGTGGCCAGGGCCCGGACGTCACCGTCGCTGGTCAGGCGCATCTTGGCCGTGAACCAGACGGTTCCCTGCAGGGTGGCCTGGGCACTGACCAGGGCCCGGCGCAGGTCGTCGACCGGGCGCCGGTCGATGCCGGCGACCGCGACGACCATGACGGGGACGTTGCGGAGATGGCCTCGCAGCAGGTTGTCCCGGGTGCCGACGGCGAAATCCTGGCCCTGGTCGATCTGGGCCTTGAGCCGGCCGTTCTCCTCCCGGATGGCGCTCTGGGTGCGTTGGACGGTGTCGAGCCGGTCGTTCAGTGCGTCCACGGTGACCCGGTCGATGACGGTCGAGCCCATGACGATGCCGAGGCCCAGGGCCAGGAACACCGCCACCAGCGAGACGATGTGGTAGCGGAGGTTGATCATCCGCCGATGGCGTTCCAGGTCTCGGTGAGGGTGAACCAGGTGGCTTTCACGAAGACGTGCAGCGGCTGGGCCACGGCCACCATGACGATCATGGCGAACAGGGCGGCCACCACCAGCAGGATCATGTCCCGGCTGCGGACCCGGCTCTGGTAGAGCCGGCTCACACCCTTGGCGTCGACGAGGATGGGGCCGACCTTCAGGCGGACCAGGAACGTCGACGCCATGCCGGCCCGGCCCTTGTCGAAGAACTCGATCATCGAGGCGTGGGTGCCCACGGCGACGATGAGCTCGGCCCGCTTCTCATAGGCGAGCAGCATGGCGACGTCCTCGCTGGTGCCGGCGGCCTCGAAGGTGCTGTGCTTCAGGCCGCTCTCGTCCAGGCGGGCGGCGCCTGGCGCCGTGCCGCCGGGGTAGGCGTGGACGATGAGCTGGGCTCCCACACCGAGCGCATCGGCGGAGACGGAGTCGAAGTCGCCGATCACGATGTCGGGCTTGTGGCCGCAGTCGAGCAGGACGTCGGCGCCACCGTCGACGGCGATCATCACCGGGCGCATCTCCTTGATGTACGCGCTCAGGGCGTTGAGGTCGGCCCGGGCGTCGCTGCCGCCCCGGACGACGATGAGCACGTGGCGGCCGGCGAGGTCGACGTCGAGATCAGGGAGGACCGGAGAGTCGGTGAGCAGGTGGCGTTCGCGGCGCAGGTACTCGAGGGTGTTCTCGGCAAAGCGCTCCAGCTCGTCGCCGATGGATTGGCGGGCCGTCTCCAGCTGGGCCTCGAGTGACTCCAGGGTATGGCGGACCCCGGTGGCGATGATGGTGTCGTCTCGCCGCACCTCCGTGCCGTCGATCTCCAGGAGCTGGCCCTCCCGCACCTCGGAGAAGACCGATCGGCCGACGTCGTCGACCACGGGGATGCCCGCCGCGGCCAGCAGGAGGGGCCCCAGATTGGGGTAGCGGCCGGTGCTCGACCGAGCCGCGTTCACCACGCCCCCGGCCTTGGCGAGGATCAGACCCTCGGCCGCCACCCGATCGATGTCCTCGTGGTCGATGACCGCGATCTCGCCCGGCTGGATGCGGAGGATGAGGTTCTTGGTCCGCTGGTCGACCCGCGCCCGGGCGACGACCACGCCCTCGGCGGGGACGGGCCGCAGCGACGGGCGGCCGAAACGCTGGCGGATCGTCTCCCTGGCCACTACCGGGGGGTGCTTCCCGCTCGCAGGGCCGCTCGGGCCGTCCTCTGGGCCGCCGCCGTGGCCAGCAGCTCCTCGGCGTGGTCACGGGCGGTGCCGGACGACGGCTGGCCGGACAGCATCCTGGACAGCTCGACGACCCTGTCGGCGCCGGCGACCGGGCGGGCCGACGCCACCGTCGCCCCCGTACGGTCGTCCTTGGTCACCACGACCTGGTGGTCGGCGAAGGCCGCCACCTGGGGCAGGTGGGTGACCACCAGCACCTGGTGGCCGGCGGCCAGGTCGGCCAAGGCCCGGCCCACGGCCAGGGCGGCCTCGCCGCCGACGCCGGCGTCGACCTCGTCAAAGACCAAGGTGGGAGGAGCCTCGTTGTCTTCGCCCCGGGCGGGGCCCCATCCCCGCCCTCCTCGCCGAAGCGGGGCCCCATCCCCGCCGGCGCCGGTCAGCACGAGCCGGGCGGCCAGCATGGCCCGGGCCAGCTCACCACCGGACGCCACCTTGGCCAGGGGCAGGGGCGGGGCGCCCCGGTTGGCGGCCAGCAGGAACTCGACGTCGTCCGCCGGCCCCGGCCCCTCGACGGTGACCTCCAGCCGGGCACCGGGCATGGCCAGGGTGCGCAGGTGCTCCTGTACCCGGGCGGCCAGCCGGGGGGCGGCCTTCTTGCGGGCGCCGGCCACTGTGGCCGCGGCGGCGTCGACCGCCTCCACCGCCACCTGCCGCTCGCCCTCCAGGGTCTCCACCCTCACGCCGTGCGACTCCAATTCGGCCAGCCGGGTACGGACCTCGGTTTCGAACGCCATGACCTCGGACAACTGCTCACCGTACTTCCGGCAGAGGTCGCGAAGCAGGCGGCGGCGCGCCCGCACCTCGTCGAGGCGCTCCGGCTCCTCGACGATGGCGTCGCCCGCCTGGCGCAGGTCGGATGCACCTTCGGCCAGTTCGGCCTGCAGCGACCGCAGCCGGTCCTCCACATCGGCGAACGGCCGGCGGCCGGCGAGGGCCTCCACGGCCGCGCCCACGGCATCGAGGGCGCCGCCTTCGCCGGTGAGCGCTCGGTAGCCGGCGATGGCAGCCTCCCGGTGGGCGGCGGCGTCGGCCAGGGCGTCCTCCTCGGCCTCCAGGGCCAGGTCCTCGTCTGGGTCATCGAGGCGGGCGGCCTCCAGCTCCCCCAGCTGGAAGCGGAGGAGGTCCATCTCCCGGGCCCGGGCCCGGGCGTCGCCGCCGAGGGTGGCCAGCACCTCCTCGATGGCCTTGACCGCGGCGCGAGCCTCCCGCAGCGGCGCCAAATCCACCCCGGCGAAGCGGTCGAGGGCGGCGCGCTGGGCGCGGGGCGACAGCAGGGACTGGTGGGCGTGCTGGCCGTGAAGGTCGACAAGGGCCCCTCCGACCTCGGCCAGCTCGGCCGCGGTGGCCAGGCGCCCGTCGACGTAGGCCCGGGAGCGGCCGGTGCGGGGCACGGCCCGGGCCAGGACGGTCTCGGACTCGCCGGCCACGAACCGCCCCTCCACCCGGGCCTCCTCGGCGCCGGGGCGGACCAGGACGGCGTCGGCCCGCCCACCCATTAGCAAGTCGATCGCCTCCACCAGCAGGGTCTTACCGGCGCCGGTCTCGCCGGTGAGGGCGGTCATGCCTTCGTCCAGCAGGAGGTGGAGATCGACGATGACGCCGAGGTCACGCACGTGCAGCTCGGCCAGCATCAGCGGTCGGCCACGCCGAACTTGGCCTTGAGGATGCCGTAGAAGTCACGGCGGCCGAGGGACACGAAGCGGGCCGAGCCCGGGGCCTCGGTGCAGATGATGGCGTCCCCCCGCTCGAGCGTGCCGACCTCGCGGCCGTCGATCACCACCGCCGCCGGGCGGTCGGTCACCTCGATGCGTACCGCGTCGCCGGCATCGACGATGAGGCTGCGGTCGAAGGGCATGTGGGCCGACACCGGCGTCATGATCAGGGCCCGGACGTTGGGCGACACGATGGGACCGCCGGCGGAGAAGGCATAGGCCGTCGACCCGGTTGGGGTGGCGACGATCAGGCCGTCGGCCGCATAGGTGGTCCAGAACCGGTCCTCGACCTCGACGGCGACGTGGACCGTGTGGCCGGCGGCCGGCCGCTCGACCACCACCTCGTTGAGGGCCCACATGTCCCCGTCCAGGGCCGGCAGGATGGGCGGCTCCCCCGCCTTCTGCACGTAGACCGACAGCATCATCCGCTCCTCCAGGCGGTAGTCGCCGGCGATCACCTTCTCCAGGGCGTCGGTGAGGTTGTCGGGCTCCAGGTCGGCCAGGTAGCCGAGCCGGCCCAGGTTCACCCCCAGCAGGGGCACCCCGGCCCGGCTGACCAGGTTGACCGCCCGCAGGATGGTGCCGTCGCCGCCGAGGGTGACGGCCAGGTCGAGCCCCTGGCCCAGCTCTTCGGGCAGGCATCCGAACTCGGGCAGGTCGACGTTCTCGGCGTCGGCCTTGGGCAGGCGGACGCGGTGGCCGCGCATGGTCAGCCACCGGGCGGCCTGCCGAGCCAGGTGGGCCGCCTCGGGGCGCTGCTCGTGGACGATGAGGCCGACGGTGGTCACGGTCAGGCGTCCCTGTGGGCGGTGGCGGCGTCGAGGGCGCCGGCGATCAGGCTTTCCGGATCGGCGGTCGGTGGGGCGCCGGCCACGAGATGGGCCAGGAACTCCACGTTGCCCTCGGCGCCGAGCAGCGGCGACACCATGAGCCCCATGATGGCCGCCCCACCTGCGGCGAACGTGGCAACCACGCCATCGAGTGCCTGCCGCCAGACCAGCGGGTCTCTGATGACGCCGCGCTCGCGGCTGGCCTCCACCCGGCCGGCCTCGAACTGGGGCTTCACCAGCAGGACCAGGTCGGCGCCGGGGGCGGCCAGGCCGAGGAGCGCCGGCGCCACCGTCCGCAGGGAGATGAACGCCAGGTCGGCGACGATCAGCTGGAACGGGCCGCCGGCGTCGGCCGGCGCCAAGTGGCGGACGTTGGTCCGCTCACGGACGGTGACCCGCTCGTCGTTGCGCAGGCGCAGGTCCAGTTGGCCGCGGCCCACGTCGACAGCCACCACGTGGGCAGCCCCCCGCTGCAGGAGGCAGTCGGTGAACCCGCCGGTGGAGGCGCCGGCGTCGAGGGCCGTGCGGCCGGCGACGTCGATCCCGAACCGGTCGAGGGCGGCATCGAGCTTGTCCCCGCCCCGGCTCACGAACCGGGGGCCCGCGCCCTGCAGGGCGACGGGGTCGTCGGCGTCGACCATGCGGGCCGCCTTGGTGGCGGGCACGCCCCGGACCATCACCCGGCCCGCGCTGATCTCGGCCTGCGCCCGATCCCGGCTGGAGACCAGTCCCCGGCGCACCAGCTCCGTGTCGAGGCGCCGGCGCAGGGCCTCAGCCCTTCGCGGGATCGGCTCCGCCGGCCGGCGGGGCGGCGCGGCCAGAGCGCTTGCGGGGAGCGGGCCGGGTGGCGCCGGTGGCCTCGGTGGCCGGGGCCGCCTTGGTGGCCGCCTTCCTGGCCGTGGTGCCGGCGGACTTCCTGGCCGTGGTGCCGGCGGACTTCCTGGCCGCGGCAGCCGCCGCCTTCCTGGTCTCCACGCCGGCCGGCGCCGGCGCCTTGGCCGCCGCCTTGGCGCCGCGCTTGGTCGCCGGCGCCGCCGTCGGCGTGGCCGCACCCTGCAGCTCCTCGACCTGGGCCTGCAGGCGGGCGAGGTCGTCCTTGGTGGCCAGCCCCAGGGCGGCGATCTGCTGGCGGATCTCCCCCCGGATGAGCTCGGCGATCTCCTCCGAACCCGTCCTGCCCCGCTCGACCAACCAGTCCGCCGCCTTGGTGGCCTGGCTCTTGGCCACCTCGCCCGAGGCCACCAGGTCCCGCACGATGCTCTCCGCCCGCTCCCGGCTCATGCCCAGTATCGACGCGCCGATTTCCAGGTAGCGCTTGAAGAGGTCATCGCTGGCCATGGCGACGAGCCTACCCGGGCGCGGTCGCGGAGCGGACGAAGGCCAGACCTAAGCTCGACCCGGTGATCCCCCTCAAGGACTACAACCCCACTCGTCGTTTCCCGGTGATCACCCTCATCCTCATCGCCATCAACGTGGGTGTGTACTTCTTCGTGCAGCGCCCCTTCGACGAGACCACCAGCCAGGCGCGGTTCTCCTACGAGGTGGCGGCCATCCCTTGTGAGGTGGTCCAGGGCCGGCCCCTGACCGAGCAGGAGGTGGTCCGGACCCTCCAGTTCGACGACGAGACCGCGTGCCAGCGCAACCCGGCGCCCGGCGACGCAGAGGTCTTCCCGAACAAGTCGGTCTGGCTGGCCTTGTTGTACTCGATGTTCCTCCACGGCAGCCTGCTGCACATCGCCGGCAACATGCTCTTCCTGTGGATCTTCGGCAACAACATCGAGGACCGCATGGGCATCGGCGGCTACATCGGCTTCTACCTCCTCGCCGGCCTGGCCGCCTCGGCCGCCCACATCCTCGTGCAACCGGACAGCACCGTCCCGGTCGTGGGAGCGTCGGGCGCCATCGCCGGGGTGATGGGCGCGTACCTCGTGCTGTTCCCGAGCGTGAGGATCCGGTCGCTGATCATCCTGTTCGTGATCGTCCTGTTCCGGGACATCCCGGCCAAATGGCTGCTCGGGATCTGGTTCGTGACCCAGTTCTTCACCAACCCCAACGAGGGCGTGGCCTGGGTGGCCCATGTGGGCGGGTTCGTGTTCGGCGCCATCGTGGCCTTCTTCCTCCGCGAACGCCTCCGCCCGTCGCGGGTCTCGCGCTTGGAGCCGGCGCCGGATCCGACGTGGTGACGCCGCTCTGCTAGGCAGGGGCCGTGCCCCGATTCGAGCCCTTCGCCGGCGTCCGCTACGACCTCGACCGCGTCGACCTCGACGATGTGGTCGCCCCGCCCTATGACGTCATCGGGCCGGAGGAGCAGTCGGCGCTGGAGGGCCGGAGCCCCTACAACGTCGTCCGCATAGACATCCCGCGCCATGCCGGCGACGGACGCGACCGGTACACGGTGGCCGGCGCCCTCCTCGACGAGTGGCTCGCCACCGGCGTGCTCCGGACCGACTCCGAGCCCGGCTTCTACGCCTACCGGATGGGCTATCACGACGTCGACGGCAACAGCCGCCAGATCGTGGGGGTGCTCGGCGCCCTGGAGCTGGTGGCCCCCGGTGAGGGCGACGTGCTGCCCCACGAGGAGACCCAGTCCAAGGTGCGCGACGACCGTCTTCGCCTCCGGCGCGCCTGCCGGGCCGACCTGTCACCGGTATGGGGGCTGTCCATGGCCCAGGGCTTGTCCGAGCTGTGCACCGCGGCACCCGGCGCTCCGGTGGCCCGCTGTACCGACGAGGAGGGGGTGCACCACCGCCTCTGGCGCCTGAGCCAGCCCGGTGTGGTGGAGGCGGTGACGGCCGCGGTCGGCTCGGCACCAGTGGTGATCGCCGACGGGCACCACCGGTACTCCGTGGCCCTGGCCCACCGTGACGAGGTGCGCGCCGCCCGTGGCCGAACCGGAGGCGACGAGGACCTGCTCCTGGCCCTGGTGTGCGAGCTGGCCGACAGCCAGGCCGGGGTGCGCCCCATCCACCGCCTCGTGACCGACCTGCCGCCGAACTTCGACCTCCTCGCCGCCCTGGACCCCTTCTTCGAGCCGGTGGCCGACGCCGGCCCGCCCTCGACCCTGCCGGACCGTATGGCCGAGGCCGGCGCCCTTGGCCTGCTGGCGGGTGGAGGCCAGGCCTGGCTGCTGGTACCGCGTCCCGGCGCCGGCGCCGCCGGCGGGGCGGACGGGACACCGCCCGACGCTTCCCTCCTCGACGCCGCCCTGGGAACCCTCCCGCCCCACGCCCTGGGCTTCGAGCACTCTCTGGACGCCGTGCTGGCCCACGTGAGCTCGGGCAAGGCATCGGCCGGCATGCTCCTGCGCCCGGTGGACGTGCACCAGATCGCCGCCACCGCGCTCGCCGGCCGGCGGATGCCCACCAAGACCACCTTCTTCCACCCCAAGCCCCGCACGGGCATGGTCTTCCGCCGCCTGGGCGACTGACCGCTCACGCCAGCGCTTCGGCGAGGCGACCCTGCGCCCGTTCCAGGGCGGCCGCCGCCCGCTTGGCGTGCCGGGCGTTGACGACCGCCTCCGCCACCACCTCGGTGCGACTCTGGGTGCCGGCGCCGGTGCGGAAGAAGCGCCGGCGGACCCGGCCCACCACCAGCATCCGCTCGTCGACATCGTGGTCGGCGGCGCTCGCCGGCGCCGCGAACCAGACGACCGGCACGGTCTCGGCCCGCTCGTTCGGCCGCTCCACCGTGACCTCGTAGGCGACCAGACGGTCACCGGACGGCAGCTCCCGGGTCTCCGGTGGGCGGGCCAGCTTGCCCATCAGCACCACCACGTTGGTCATGACATTCCCCTTCGTTCGCTGTTCGCAGGCGAGGGGGAAGCGCCAACAGGAACTCTACCGAGGGGGTGTGACAATGGCCGCTGGGCCCAAAGCGCCCCTAGCCCAGGGCGGCGAGGCGCTCGGCGGCGTCGGCCAGGCCTGGCTCGACCGTCATGACCCTCTGGAACAGCTCCCGGGCCTTCGGGTCGTCGCCGGCCCGCTCGTAGAGGTCGGCGAGGGCGTACCAAAGACGAGCATGGTGGACAGCGGCGCCCCGTTTGGGGCGTACCGGGCCGCGCTCCAGGAGCTGGATGGCGCCCTTGACGTCGCCCTGGTCGGCCAGCGCTCCGGCCGTCACAATCCGCCCCTCAGTCACCAGAGCCGCCTCGGGCGAGGCCTCCCGCAGCTCATCCCAGAGATCGGCCACCGCCTTGTAGCGCTTCAGGGCCCGGTAACAGTCGGCCAGGACCGGGTGCTGCTCCACCGAGGAAGACAGGGCACGGAAGGCCTCGAGCTCCTTGGCCGCCAGCGCCCACTGCCCGGTGCCGTAATACGCCAAGCCGGTCAATTCCCGTACCGCTGGCACGGTGGGAGCTTCCTTGCTGAGGGGCTTGAGGATGCGCAGGGCGTCGGCCAGGTGGTCACGCTCGAATGCGTCCGCCGCCTGGCTCAGCCGCCGCTCGATCCTGGGAACGATCGACGGCTCGACCGCGCCCGCCACTTCTTGGGCGATGACCTTGGGCACCTTGCGCGAGCGGGGCCGCGGCGCGGCTGGGCCCGGCGCGTCGGCTTTCTTGCGTGCCGGACGGCGCTCGGACGCAGGCTCCTCGGTCCACTTCTCCGGTTCCCAGGCCGGCGGCCGGCCCCGGTCCCGTTTTTCGGGCGGCTTGTCCTCCCGGTCGGGGGCCGGCCGGACCGTGCGGGCGCCGGCCCTTGCCACCTTGCCCCACGTCGAGGGCATGGTCTGGTCTGGGGCGCGTCCACCTCGGCGCCCAGCGGCGCCCGCCACCGGGGCGCCTCGCCTGGCGCCGTCCCGATCGGCCGGCGGTGTGGTCCGGCCGGCGCCATCGCGCCCTGCCGAGCTCCTCCGCGCCTCTCCGGGCGCAGGGCTCTTCTTGGCGCCGGCGCGACCGGCGGAGCGCTTGGGGCCGGACTCCCGGCCGGGCGGGGACCCCCCGTCAGGCGGCTGGCGTCGGGGAGGGGCCACGGAGCGACAGTAACGGAAAAGCAGAAGGCCCCCACCGAGGTGGGGGCCTTCGCAAAAAGAATCCGGCGGCGACCTACTCTCCCAGGGGGATGCCCCCCAAGTACCATCGGCGCTGGCAGGCTTAACTTCCGTGTTCGGAATGGGAACGGGTGTGACTCCGCCGCTAAGGCCACCGGAAAT
>Ga0247713_1000315_pt1 | contig 32285 bp, 36 predicted proteins | sample 21E_NmetaG_FD_189936 | JGI IMG/M metagenome (GOLD analysis project Ga0247713, IMG submission 189936) | Soil microbial communities from hillslope of Landscape Evolution Observatory, University of Arizona, Oracle, AZ, United States - 2-1-E_N | ecosystem: Engineered > Artificial ecosystem >...
CGGCTCCGGCCCCGGGGACCGCTCCCCGCCCGGCGCCGGAGCCGGCTGACCCCGCTGCCCCCGACGCAGCGGACGACGACCCGACGCTCGGTGGGGTCGTCGGTGACACGACGGGCTCGGTCGTCCGGCTCACCGCCGACACCGTCACCGGTGTCGGGTCCACAATCGGCGACGTCGTCGACACCGTCCTGGGGCTGCTGCTGTCCCCGGCCGAGAAGGCCGGGACCACGACCGCCCAGGGTGGGGCGGACGAGACGTCGGTGAAGCCGCCGGCGGCCGACCCCGCATCGGCACCGCAGCTCGCCGAGTAGCACGACGGGGCACGCCCTCACTCGCATAGCCTTCGGGCATGCACGCCGTCTCGCTGCTGTCCGTCGCGCCCGTCAAGGGACTCGGCCTGGCGCACCCCGAGCAGGTCACGCTCCGCCCGACCGGCGTCGCCGGCGACCGACGGTTCTACCTCATCGACGAGCACGGCCGGCTCTTCGGCGGCAGACGCCTCGGTGGTCTCGTGCGGATCACCGCCGTCTTCGACGACGCGGCTGACCGGCTCGCGCTGACCTTCCCCGACGGCACCCGCGTCGAGGAGCGGGTGCGGGCGGGGGATGGCGTCACGACCGACTTCTACGGGGGGCGTGCGGTGGCGGGATGCGTCGTCGAGGGCCCGTGGAGCCGGTCGCTGTCCGCCTACGCCGGCGCCACGGTCCGTCTCGTACGCACCGAGCAGCCCGGAGACGGCTGGGACGTGCATCCGGTCACCCTGCTCGGCGACGCCGCGGTCGACGCGCTCGCAGCCCACGCGGGGCTCGACGGGGGACTCGACCGGCGCCGCTTCCGCATGCTCGTGCATTTCCGCGGTGGCCGGCCGCACGACGAGGACGCCTGGGCGGGGCAGGCGGTCCGCCTCGGATCGGCGGTCGTGCGCGTCGCCGGTCCGGTCCCCCGCTGCGTGGTCACGACCCAGGACCCGGCGACCGGCCGGAAGGACGTCGACGCCCTCCGGCTCATCAGGCGCTACCGCGGGGGAGCCAGCGTCGACTTCGGCGTCTACGCCGACGTGGAAGAGCCAGGGGTCGTGCGTGTCGGCGACCCGGTCACACCCGTCGCCTGAGGGCCTCGCGTATGCCCGCTCGCCGGATCCAGTCGCTCGGGTGGCGGGCGGCGGGGGGTGGGCGCCTGTCCGCCTTCGTGGGCTTCAGCCGGCCGCACACCATCGTGGGCACCGTCGTCAGCGTCTGCGCGCTGTTCGTGCTCGCGCGCTTCCTTGCGACCCCCCGGGATCCCTCCGCCCTCGACCTCGTCACCGCGCTGCTCGGAGGGCTTGCCGTCAACGTCTACATCGTCGGGTTGAACCAGCTCACCGACGTCGACCTCGACCGGGTCAACAAGCCCTGGCTTCCCCTGCCCGCCGGCTCGCTGGCGCAACGTGACGCCCGCCTCCTCGTGGCAGGCGCGCTCGCAGCCGCCGCCGTCATCGGCGCGCTCGGCGGCCCTTGGCTGCTCGGCGCCCTCACGATCGCCGCCGTCCTCGGGACCGCCTACTCCGTGCGGCCGCTGCGGCTGAAGCGCTTCCACGCGCTGGCCGCCGGGTGCATCGTCGGTGTCCGCGGCCTCACCGTGAACCTCCTCGTCTTCGCGCACTTCGCCGCTGCGCCCGGCGGAGGGATGCCGCTGCCGGCGCCCCTCCTCGCCCTCACGCTCGTCGTCGTGGTCGTCGGCCTCGTGATCGCGTGGTTCAAGGACCTGCCCGACATGGAGGGCGACCGCCGTCACGCGATCGGCACCCTGCCGCTGCGCCTCGGTGCGCGACGCGTCGTCGCCATGGGGGTCGGCGCGCTGCTCGCGACGCACATCGCGGTGGTGGCCGCTGGACTCGTGGGGATCACCGGCCTGCACACCGGCGTGCTCGTGGCCGGCCACGCGGGGCTCGCGGCAGCGCTCGGGTGGTCCGTCCGCCGCCTCGCCCTCGGCGACCCCCGGTCCACCGCAGCGTTCTACCGGTCGATCTGGAAGCTGTTCTCCGCCGAGTACGCGGTGTTCGCCGCCGCCGCGGTGCTCGCCTGACCGGCCGCGCCGGGGCTCGCACGGTATAGTGCGGCGAGGCGGGAGGGGGGTAGGCCGATGGTGGTGGGCCGATGGTAGGGCGGGCGTTCGTCGCGGGCCTCGTGGCGCTCGCACTCGTCGTGCACACCCCGGGTCCGCTCCGAGCGTCCGGGCACTGCCCGGCCGGCGTCGTCGCGCTGACCTTCGACGACGGGCCCGGCGTGCACACCCCGGCGGTCCTCGACGCGCTCGCCGCCCGCAGCGTCCCAGCGACGTTCTTCCCCGTCGGACGGCTCGTCGATCAGCGCCCTCATGTGGTCCGGCGAGCGGCCGGGGAAGGCCACGTGATCGCCAACCACACCTACGGCCACGAGAACCTCACGCGCCTGTCCGACGCGCAGATCCGGGCCACAGTCGTGCGCACGACCCAGGCGGTCGAGCGTGCGCAGGCTCGCCCTTCGCCCATCGTCCGCCCGCCCTACGGCGCGACCAGTGCGCGCGTCGACGCGGTGCTGCGGGCGGCCGGCTACACGCCCGTGCTGTGGACGGTCGACCCGCAGGACTGGCGGGGCCCTTCGGCCGACACGATCACCTGGCGTGTCCTCGGCCACCTCAGGGCAGGGTCGGTCGTCGTCCTCCACGACGGCAGCCCCCGCGCGCCGAACACCATCGCGGCGCTGCCGCGCATCATCGACGGCGCCCACGCCCGGGGCTTCTGCTTCGGCGTGCTCGACGACGCCGGGGCGGTGCGGCTGCCCGTCGCCTCCCCTCCGCCTCCCCCTCCGCCGCGCCTGGTCGCAGCGCCGCAGCAGGTCGAGGTCGTGAGCGGCCGCGACCGGTACGCGACCAGCGTGGCGGTCAGCCGGGCGACCTGGCCGGACCGCGTCCACACCGCCGTGCTCGCCGAGGCTGAGGCCTGGGCCGACGCCGTGGCAGGGGGCGTCCTCGCCGCCACCGTCGGCGGACCGCTCCTGCTCACACGCCGCGACCGTCTCGACACGGCCGTCGCCGAGGAGCTGGGCCGGCTCGCCCCCGAGGTGGCCTACCTCGTCGGGCCGCTCGACCCCGCGGTGGAGGACGCAGTGTGGGGGCAGGGCGTCGAGGTGCGGCGCCTGCGTGGCGTCGACCGCTACGCCACCTCGGAGCTCATCGCCGCCACCGCAGCCGCTCACGGGGCCGACGCCTCCACGCTCGTCGTCACGACGGGGCGCCAGTTCCCCGACGCGCTCGCAGCCAGCGCCCTCGCGGCGGGCGAGCGTCACCCGATCCTGCTGACCCGCCCCGCGGGCGACCAGGAGCGGCTCGGCGCGGCGGTCGAGCGCCTCGGCGCGAGTCGCATCTGGGTGGTGGGAGGTCCCGCAGCCGTGCCCGACGCGGCGGTGGCCGGGCTGCAGGGTCTCGAGCGGATCGCCGGGGCCACGAGGACGGCCACCGCCGCGAGCCTCGCCGACCGGGCAGCCGCGCTCGGGTACGAGAGGAGGCCCATCCTCGTCAGCGGCTGGCGCCACCCCGACGGGGTGTCCGCAAGCGGGCTGGCCGCCCACGGGCGCAGGCCGATCCTCCTCACCGCTTCCGCCACGCTGAGCCCCGATGCCCACGCCTGGATCGACCGTCACGGAAGCCGGGCAGTGACCGTCGTGGGGGGGCCGGCCGCCGTCGGGCCCGGGGTCCTCTGCCAGCTGCGCACCGGCTACGACCGGCCCGCCTGCTGACGAACGCCCCCCTCCGGCGTGACCGCCTACAGCGGCGGCAGGCCGGCGAGGTCCCGCCCGACCATGTCGTAGATCATGTCGGCGGTCGGCGCCATGACAACGCCGGCGCGGGCGTCGCGGAACATGCGGTCGAGCGGCGAGCGCGCCGAGTAGGCCGCGCCTCCCCCGAGGCGCATTGCGCCGTCGGTGGCCGCGAGCGCGGCCTCGTTCCCCACCGCCTTGAGCTGCAGCACGTCGCGCCGGGTGGCCTCGCCGCGCTCCATCGCCGCAGCGACGAAGCGCACGAACCCCTCCGCCACGGCGACGCCCGTCGTGAGCCGGCCGAGGGAGTGGCGGACGACCGGCTGGTCCACGAGCCGCTCGTCGAGGTGCTCGAGGCGGGTCACGGTGAGGTGCTCGCCGACCGCGCGCAGCGCGCCGCGTGACAGCCCGACGGACACGCTCGCCGAGCCGAGGTGGAACCAGGGGATCGCCTCCGCGAGCAGAATCCTCTGCGCGTCCCCGGACCGGCCGATGCGCGCGGCGGCGGGCAACGAGCAGCGAAAGCGCATGGGGGCGCTTGCGTTTCCCCGCAGGCCCGAGCCGCGCCACCAGTCGAGCACCTCCACGCCCTCGTCCTCCACCCGGACGAGGAACAGGTCGCCGGCGTTCAGGTCCGTGCGTGCTGGTGTGGCTGTGGAGACGACGTAGCTCCTCGCCGGCCCGGCACTGGTCACGAACGACTTCTCCACGTCGATGTCGGCGCCGCCGTCGCGCTCGCGGGCCTGCCCCATGGCTATCCAGAAGTTGCTGCGCGTGGCGCGCTCGCTCAGCGCGAGGGTCGAGAGGTGTCGTCCGTCCGCGGCCGCCCTGAGCACGTCGTCGAAACCGCCGGTGCTCCGCAGCACCGCAAGCGCCGCCAGGTGCATGGTCAGGACCATCCCGCTCGACGCGCACTGCTCGGCGAGCGCGGTCACCACCTCGCACGCCAGGGCGGCCCCTGCGCCGAGACCACCGTGCGCTGCGGGCACGGTCAGCCCGAGCAGGCCCGTGGCGGCGAGCGCCTCGACGGTTTCCTGGGGGAACCGCGCGTGGAGGTCGACGTCGACTGCGTGCTCGGCCGCGACTGCGGCGACGTGCGCGATCGCCTCGGCGACGCGCGGGTCCGGTGCGCTCACGGGCGGCGCACCGCGAGCAGGACGTGGTCGTCGCGGATGTGCTCGGAGGAGAACGCGTGGATGCGGGCGTCGATCGCCTCGACGAGGTCTTGAGCCCCGAGGTGCTTGAGCTCGACGAGCGCCTCCTTCAGCCGCGCCGTGCCGAAGGGGTCGCGGCCCCGTCCGGCGTCGGTCACCCCGTCGGTGTAGAGCAGCACCACCTCCCCGCGATCGAGCACGAACGGCTCGCGCGTCCACTCCCCGGCGCCGCCGAGACCGAGCAGCGGCCCCCTGACCGCGAACTCCCGGACGTCGGCTCCCCGCGTCAGCAGTGGCGAGGGGTGTCCGCACGAGGTGAGGGTCCACACGTCGGCGGACTCCTGGGCGACGATCGCCATCGTCACGAACTCCTCTTCGTCGAACTCCTCGTGGAGCGACTGCTCGAGGGCGCGGATAGCCCCGCTGAGACCGGTCATGGCCAAGCCCGCCCGCAGGTACGCGCGGGTGCGCACGCTCGCCGCCGCGGCCCGGGCTCCCTTGCCCGACACGTCGCCCACGACGATGCAGCAGCCGGCCGGCAAGGAGACGAAGTCGTAGAAGTCCCCGCCGACGAACGTGCTCGCCTGGGCGGGATGGTAGATCGCGCCGATGTCGAACCGGTCGCCCGACGGCACGGCCGGCAGCAACAAGCGCTGGAACGCGGCGAGCACCTGTGTCTGCTCCGCGACGGGCAGCAGCACGAGCACGCGGCCGGCGGACGCTCCGTCACCGCCGTTCAGCGGGAAGGTGTGGTGACGCACGAGCCGGCGGTCGGCGAGCACGAGCGTCTCCTCGGTGGGCTGCCGGGGCTGCGCGAACGCCTGCAGAACCCGTTGCTCGTAACCCTGCGGGTCGGCGAACCGATGCTTGAGCTCGGCGACGAGCCCGCGGATGTCGCGCCCCACGACCTGGTCGATGTCGGCGTCGAGGAGCGCGCCGAAATCACCGATCACGTCGCGGACGACCAGCCGTCGATCGACCACGGCCGCCGCCGCGCCGAGCGCTTCCAACAGGGCCGGCGCGAGCTGCGCGATCGGCACGAGCGGGATCTCGTCGACCTCGGGCACTGCTGACCGCTCCGCCAGACCGCCACCGACCGGATCGAACGTCAACCGGACCCGTGCCCCGGCGGGCTCGCCCTGCACCTCGATCGCGCTGGCGAGGTGAGCGATCAGCCACAGGCCACGCCCCCGCTCCGCAAGCAGGTCGGGGGGTTCAGCGACGTAGGGCTCCCAGTCGAACGGCGTCCCGTAGTCGGCGATGTCGACCACGACCCGCCTGCCGGTGCGCAGGATCACCTCCCGCAGGCCGCCCCCGTGACGGTCGGCGTTGACGAGCGCCTCCTGAAAGGCGAGCAGCAGGCCGTCGATGTCGCCCGGCCACTGGTACTCGCGAAGGACCGCGTCCATGGCGGCACGGGCCTCCCCGACCGTGCACGGCAGCGCCCGCACCTCACCGGTCCCGGGGTATGCCGTCATCGACGGGCAGTATAGAAAAGCATCTCGGCCCCTCAATGGCGCGGAGGCGCGGTCGCCCGGACGTTTCCGCTTCTGTGCGAAGCGGTAGGGGGACCTGGCAGGGGAAGGAGCGGTCGGTGGTTGGCGTGGACGTGCCCCTGTGCGCACGTGAGGAGTCAGGCGGTCGCGTGGTCGACGTCACGGTGGTCATCGGGACGCGTGACCGGCGGGAGCAGGCGCTCGCCACCGTACGCCGGTTGCGGAGCCTGCCCGAGCGCCCTCCGGTGATCGTCGTGGACGACGGGTCGATCGACGGCACGGCCGACGCCGTACGGCACGCGTTCCCCGACGTCGTCGTCGTGGACCACGCGGGACCGCGGGGGGTGACCGCAGCCCGCAACGCCGGGGTCCGCCGAGCCCACACCCCGTATGTCGCGTTTGCCGACGACGACTCGTGGTGGGCACCGGGCGCGCTGCCGGTGATCAGCCGCGCGTTCGCCGCGCATCCCCGTCTCGCCGTGGTTGCGGCGCGCATCGTCGTCGGCGACGACGAACGCCTCGACCCGACCTGCGCGGTGATGAGCGCCAGCCCCCTGTCGTCCGACGGGCTGCCCGGCCCCCGGGTCCTCGGGTTCGTCGCGTGTGGCACCGCGGTCCGCCGAGAGGCCTTCCTCGCCGTTTGCGGGTTCCCGCACAGCTATGTCATCGGCGGCGAGGAGGAGCCGCTCGCCCTCGCCCTCGCCGCCGCCGGATGGGACCTGGCCTATGTCGACGAGGCTGTCGCCCACCACCATCCGGACACGGTGCCGCGGGACCGCAGCAGCCGGGACCGCAGGATGCTGCGCAACGACCTGTGGACGGCCTGGCGCCACCGGCGGGGCCTCGGTGTGCTCGCGCGCACCGGCGAGCTCTTCCGTGACGCGGACAGCCCGGCGAAGCGGCGGGGGATCCTCGACGCCGCGCGCGGCCTGCCACACGTGCTCGCGACGCGACGACCGGTCCCCGCCCACATCGAGGCGCAGCTGCGGCAGCTCACCCGCCCGGCGCAACGACATCCGCACCGGCGGTGAGGCCGGAGGACCACGCGGTCGGCGCGCACCTGCTCATTGCGCTTCGCGCCTTCACTGAAGGGGTGCAGGGCGCACCGACGGCGCTGCCGCCCTGCTCGTCCGTTACGGGCGGATCAGCCAGTGGCGGGCCGTCGGACAGGGAAAGCTCATCGCCTGGGGCCGACGGCCGTGGCTGGGGCTGAAGTTGAAAGGGCTGTTCTTCGACCCGTAGGCGAGAAGGGCCCTCTCAGGCCGCCAGCGCGTCGATGAGGCGGTGGCAGGCGTCGGCGCGCCGTCGGCACGACTCCGCGCACACGCGGCAGTGCTCGTACTGCTCCGCGTGGCGCTCGCAGTGCTCGGCGCACGTACGGCACGTCTGCTCGCAGGCGGTCAGGACCGCGCGGGTCGTGTCAGCGTCAAACCCCGTCGCTCTCGAGAGGATCCTGGCCGTCGTGAAGCAGATGTCGGCGCAGTTGAGGCACGTCGCGGCGCAGTGCGGCTCGTTCTCGGCGATGCAGGCGTCGGCACACGCGGTACAGGTGGCAGCGCCGTCGTAGAGCAGCTCGATCGTCTCGATCAGCAGCTTCTCGTCGACGGGGAGGTCGGTTGGCGAGGACCGGACGAGTTCGGCGACGGAGGTCATGAGGCACTCCTTGTCTCGCGTCGAGGGACGCGGAGATGACGGTCGTTCCATTTCGCTTCCCTCTCAGGCTGAGCCGAAACCTGAGATAGGAGGAGCGCGCCGGCGAGCCCTTCCTCGGCGTGTGTGACGACATACAGATGCCCGTTCCTCGTACCTGCATCCCGCACCGAAAGGCCCGGACGCCCCGGCCGCTTTTTCCGTCGAACCGTTTCGCGACGTGCCGGAAGTGGCATCGCATTGGTCGTGGTATTAGTCGTGCGTTGACCAGCACAGGGGAGGGACGCGATGGCGAACCTCGAGGCCTTGCTCGACGACCGACCGGACAGCCCGGCGACGAGCTACCGGATACTGCCCTCCCGGACGACCGCGGCGCTGGTCGTGGCGGTGCTCCTCGTCGCGGCAGTGGCGTGGGTGTTCACGGTGCGCGATGCGATCTCCATGTCGGGGATGATCAACGGCCTCGGGCAGGTCGGCCACCGGATGCCCAACGAGATGGGGGCCGCCGCGTTCCTCCAGATGTGGGCGGTGATGATGATCGCCATGATGGCGCCGGCCGTGATCCCCGCCGCGCTGGCCCATCGCTTGGTCCTGCGCCACCGCAACGAATCGGCCGTTTCGAGCGCGGCGTTCGTCGTCGGCTTCCTCGCGGTGTGGGCCCTCGTCGGCATTCTGTACTTCGTGCCCTTCCTCGCCTTCCGTGGCCTCACCGCGGACGCGGCTGGCGCGTGGTGGCTCCCGGTCGTGGCGGGCGTGACCCTTGTGCTGGCAGGGGGATACCAGTTCACGCGTCAGAAGGCGCACTGCCAGCAGACCTGCTGCACCCCCGTGACCACCGTGCTGCGCCACGATGCCGGCAAGGGACCGGCGAGCGCGCTCCGCACGGGCGTAGCCCACGGCATCCACTGCCTTGGCTGCTGCTGGGCCCTTATGGCGGTGCTGCTCGTCGTCGGTCTCATGAACCTCGCCTGGATGGTGGGCTTGAGCCTGCTGTTCGTCGTCGAGAAGCATGCGGCAAGGGCGTTGGTCGTCGGGCGCGTGATCGGCGCCGGGCTCATCGTCGTGGGGGTGGCGGTCATGGCGAGCCCCGCGCTGCTCCAAGCGGTGTCCGGCGCCGGCGGCTGAGCCCGCTGGACGGACGCGGCCGTTCGTCCCCTCCCTTCAGGGGCGCGGCAATGGGGCCTCCGTCCAGCGGCGGATCGACGGTGTCCGGGAAACGTCGGTCTTGACGATGGAAAGCCCGGCGTGGCAGTATCCCGCTATCTGGCCAGTGACAAGATTTAGCAGGAGGAAGGGAACGGCCGCGCGAGCGGTGGTGACGACAGTGTCGGGGGGTGGCGGACCATGGTGGGAGTGGGACGCGGGCGCGAATACCGTCGGCGAACGGCCTGGCACCACCTGCTTCTCATGGCGCCGGTCCTGCATCTACTGTTTCCCGTCAGTCTGCCGAGCGCCGTTCCTGCACTACCGGACTCCTCGTCACTTGACTCCCCCTCCATCGCTTCGTCGCCCGCGCCGGATTCCGCCGCGTCCCCCCGCTCGCTGCTGTACGTGTGGGCCGGGCACAAGGGGCGCGCGGCGGCCGTTCCGGACCGGTGGGGAGGCAACGAGTACAACCTCTCCGAGGGCAGTGACTTCCTCGCGGTGGTGGACGCTGACGGCCGTTCCGCCACCTACGGCAAGGTGCTGCGGACCGTATCGGTCGCGACCCCACCAGGAGTCGGTCATGAGGCCCACCACGTCCAGCCCTTCGTCCCGCAGGGGTGCTCGAGCCTCCTGGCCAACGGGCTGTTCACGGACTCCTGGTTCACCTTCGACCTGTCGGATCCACTGCGCCCGCGGCTCACCGGTCTCGTCACCGACGGGCAGACAGCGGGGAGCCTGCCTGCGTTCGCGGCCGTGCTGCCGAACTGCGAGGCCCTGGGATCGGAGACCGGCGGTCCGCTGCTGGGACCGCACGGCACCCTGATCCGGTTGGACGCTCGCGGCGCCGCCGTGCTGGAGGAGGCTCCCGCGAGCCGGATCCCCACCGATCTCGCCTGCACGACGCAGTGGGACCCGGTGGCGGCGCCGACCAAGCCCGGCGGCCCGTTCACCCGCAAGACCGACGCCGGCGACTGCCTACCCGCCAGTCCGCTGGGCCTGTCGGTGCGGACCGACCTCAATACGGTGGTCAGCTCCGACTACGCGGACGCGGCCCGCCTCGCGCTGCCCCTGCCCGCCACCGCCGACGCCGGCAGGTTCACCGTTCGGCACTACGACCTCGATCCTGCGTGCGCGACGGTGACGCCGCCTCCCCGCACGACCCGGTGCATCGGTGCACCGCGTGTCGTCATACTCCCCGACGGTCCTCGTGAGGAGATCAACGAGGCCCACGAGGAGAACGTCGCCGTTGAGGGCCTGGCGGCGACCCATGCCCCCGGCCACTTGAACCCGACCGGCAAGACACCGGACGGCCACCTACCCAGCCGCGGGGCCTTTGCCGCCACGAGCTGCGGCGGCGCCCTCTACTACACCCCCGACATGACGGCTCGACACCCGCGATGGCAGGAGGTCTTCGATTTCAGCGCCGCGGGGGAGGCGGCGCAGCCGAACAGCCGGGTCCCCGCAAGCTGCGTCGGCGGCGGCGGACTGCTGGTCACCCCCGACAACAGGTACGTGATCGCGTCGATCATCGGGCGCGAGGCCGGACAGACCCGTGCGCCGATCGGCAGGGCAACCGATCCACGACCCTTCCCGGGCATGATCGTCATGCTCGACGTCCACCAGCTGGTCCGCGCCGGAGCCATGTTCTCCTGCGCCATCGACCATCCCGACGAGGTGTGGAGCGGAGGCGCCGAGCCCGACTGCCCGCGCATCGCCAGTGTGCACGTCGTCGACGACCCCACCTCGGGGGGGCCGCACGACCTCGCGCTCGACTACGCCAACGGCGGCCGGCGGCTCGCCTACTTCACCTACTTCGTCAGCGAGACCGGCATCGGCGGTGACCTTCGCGCCTGCGTCCTCAGGCTCGCCGACGGGCGCCTGATCCGAGACCGGCGCTTCCCTGCCGACGTCGACGGACAGGAGGCGGGCAGCGGGTGCATCAGCTTCGACCGGGCGGACTGGCCGGGCGACCGGGGACCCGGCGCGGGTCCGGCCAAGCCGCATCACGGGATGTTCCACAACGCTCGCTGACGCGGCACGAGAGCCACCGCGGCTCACCGGCACACCGCCCGCCGAGCATGCTCGAGACGGTCAAGGGCGGCGCCTCGGGCGGCCAGTGGAGCGTCGGTGCTGCGCAGCTCTTGCCAATCGCCCCAGGCGCGTAGCACCGCCTGTCTCGGGTCTGGAGAACCGCGAGGTGCTCCTCGACACGCGGGGCGACGTCGAGGGCGGGCGGGGTGGTCAGCAGCGCACGGTGGGCTCGAGCGAACCGGCGGGCCAGGACGACGAGGTCTCGTCGACGGGGCCGGGGACGAGGCATGCTAGCCGCGCGAGCAGCTCATCGCGCTCGAGCTTTTCGACGGCGACGAGGCCGTGCCCGCCCGTCGCGCTGTGCCTCCCTCGCGGCGCGGAATCGGCGATGTGGGCCCGCCGCGCGATCGGCGGGTCGAGGGACGCCTTCACCAGCGGGGGCGCGTTGAGCGTGCTGGTCGCCGCGCTGGCGATCCGGGCCACGCCCTCGAGGGGCTAGCCCTGGTGGCGGACTTCCCCGTGAGGGTCAGCGACCTGTCGGCGTGGGAGACCGAAGGGGTGCTGGCCCGCGGCGTCGTCAGCTTGTGGACGGGGGACCCGGCGACCGCCCGCACGAACCTGTCCACGATCGTCAGCGGCCGCGGCCCGTGGCGGCCCCTGCGGCTGCGCCTGATCAGCCTCGGCTACCTGGCGGGGGCTCGCGTGGCCGACATCCCCAGACCCGCCCGAAGAAGGGCGAGGCGCACGGCAACCCCGTGCCATGGCGGTTCGCGCACAAGGCCGAACACGGCGGCGGCGTCACCGCGACGACCTACCGCGTGCCGCACAACGCCATCGCCGTCGGGGACGGGACGCTGGTTCTCGCCGCCTACGCCTCGGTTCTCCGACGGCGCCCGGTTGGAGGGTGCCTGGGGGGGCCGGGACGCGCTTTGTGAAGAAGGGCAGCTGGGCGGCCTGGTTCACCCACACCCTCGAATGAGCCCGGCGACGGGGGCGGGCTCGCTCCGCCCCGCCACCCGCCGCTTCAGGATCCGTGAGCTGGTGCAGCGATCAGCGCCGCGGCTGCCTGAAGGAGCAGACGGCGCCGCCCGATCGGGAAGCGTGGTGCACCGTTCTCAGGGGCGGCGTCCAAGTGGAGAATCAACGCCATGGCGGGCGCGCACCTCCACGAAGCGCCGGTCGCTGAGCTGCCGGCGCGGCGACGTTCGACCGGCTCTGCCGGCGAGCGGGTTGCGACGGCCGACCTGCGCGCCCGCCAGCTGCTCGCCATCCAGCGCCTCGCCGGCAACACCGCCGCCCAGCGGCTGTTGAGGGATCCCCCTGGCCACGCCCCGGGCGCGACCGGCCAGTCGCTGCCCACCACCGGTCAGCCGCTGGCCCCGGCGCCCATACCCGACCGGCCGATGACCCGAGCGGAGTTCGAGGCGACGATGACCGCTCAGTACGGGCTCACCGCCGTGCGGACCGGCACGCTCGCGTCGCAGGTGGCGCACCTCAACCACCTCAGCGGTCCCCCGACTCCGGGGGTGCCGCGTACGGGCGACCTCCTCCAGCAGCTCCTGGCCGGCGGGACCTTGAGCTGGTCGGCGTGGGACCCCGGTCCGGTGTCGGAGGTCTACAACGGGATCGTCCGGGGGTTCGAGGACTTCGCCCGCGGGATGGGGGGCATCCCTCCTGCCCAGGAGATCGTGTTCTACCAGACGAGCTACAAGACGAGTCCGTCGCCGCCGGGACTCATGCCCGACCACGCCGAAGGCGCGAGCTACGGCGCGGGCACCCTCACCGTCTACGCGACCTCGACGACCACGCCGAAACGGCTGCCGGTCGGGCGCGACGAGCCCGGCTCGCCCGCGCACCGGCCGGATCCCGGCGCGGTCGCGAGCATGGCGAACTACGTCGCCCACGAACTCGGCCACGGGCTCCAGGAGGTCGCGCTCACTCCGCCGGCTCCCGACCCGCAACTGCTGCGCGACTTCCAACGCGCCGTGGGCTGGATCGGCGGCCGGCTGTACGACGTCGGCGATCCATCGGTCCAGCAGGCCGCGGCCGCGGGCGCGCCGCCACCACCGGGTGCGAGAACCATCACGCGGCACAACTGGGACAGCGGCGGGTGGGGTGAGCAGCCCTTGAGCGACTACATGACGACGTCGGCGTTCGAGGACTTCCCCGAGGCCGTCATGGCGTTCGTGCGCACCCCGGAGGTGCTCCTCGCGCGCTCGCCTCGTCGCTACGAGTTTCTCCAGCAGCGCCGCGGCGCCCTCGCCCCTCACCTGCGTGCGGTGGCCCTGCCGGTCCAGCGCCCTCCGCGCCCGCCGGTCGGGGACTTCCCGCTGCCGGTCGGCGACAGGCGTCACGCCTGACCGCGTGCCGGCACGAGCGTTTCGTTAGCGCATGTGGACGCGACGTCAGCGCCGCTGGCCGCGGTGAGCAGGTCGACGGCGGCGACTGCCGTGGCCATCGAGTAGGTGTCCGCGACGACGCCGGTGCGGTCTTGCTGGCCCCGGGTCTCAGCGTCCGACCCGTCGACCCGGTCGATCTCGTGTCGTACGGGATCAGTATGGGATCAGGCGTCGGCGGGCAGAAGGCGGAAGGCGTTACCGCTCCGCAGCGGCGAGACCGCGCGGAAGTGCCGCTCGTCTGTGCACAGGAGGTCCACGGTGCGGTACTTACTGGCGAGCGCGACCACGGACGCGTCGGCGAGGCCGATGCCGAGGTCGCTGTAGCGCCTGACCAGTGCCGTTGCCTCGCTGAGGTCGTCGTCGCCGAACGCGACCAGCGTGTACACCCCGCGTCCACGTCGTCCAGCAGGTCGCACTCGGCGCCCACACCCAGCCGGCGTTGCACGAGGTAGTCCAGCCCGGCGAGGACGAACGGCGACAGGACGAAGGGTCCGGGGTCGGCCTCGACGACGGCGCGTGCTGCGTCGTGGTTGGCGTCGTCGGGGTCCAGGAAGGCGTACAGCCCGCCCGTGTCGACCACGATCACCGGCCGAAGCCGTCCTCCAGCAGCTCGTCGACGCGCTGCGAGGTGTTGGTGTGGCGGCTGCGCCCGAGCGGGCGCGGACGACGGTCAGACGATGTCTCGGCACGGAGCAGACGACGGATCGCCTCGCGGATCAGGTACGAGCGCGTCGAGCCCGCCGCGCCGCTGTTTGCCGCAGCAGCGCATCGTCGGCCTCGTCGAGGTGGATCGTCGTCTTCCGCAGCGCCCACGACCATACCTTTACGTATGGCAACCTGCGGGTTGACAACACCCACGCCGCTGGCCTAGCTTGTACTCAACCCATCAGTTGAGGAGGAGCGGATGGACGAGCCGTTGTCCAAGGTGTTCACCGCACTGGCCGACCCGACGCGTCGGGACATCGTTGCGCGGCTGGCCGCCACCGACGCGACCGTCGGGGAGCTCGCCGAGCCGTATGCCGTCAGCGTGCAGGCGGTCTCCAAGCACCTGAAGGTGCTCGAGAACGCGGGGCTGGTCAGCAAGTCAAAGGTCGCCCAACGCCGTGTGGTACGCCTCGAGGCGGAGGTGCTCGACCTGATGACCGCATGGATCGAGCGCTACCGCAAGCGCGCCGAGCAGCGTTACCAGCGCCTGGACGCGGTCCTGGCGAGGATGACCGAGGAGCAGAAGGGACAGGCATCATGACGACGACCACACAGGCCGCGATCGAGGCGGACGAGCGGCTGCCGATCATCCGGATCACCCGCGACTTCGCGGCGACTCCCGCGCAGCTGCTCGCGGCGCACACCGACCCCGAGCTGTTCGCCCAGTGGATCGGGCCGGACGGCATGGAGACCGAGACCCCCATCTGGGACGCGCGCGACGGCGGCGAGTGGCGGTTCGTGCAGCGGCGCGACGGGGAGGAGTACGCCTTCCGCGGTTGCTTCCACCAGGTCAGCGAGCACCGGATCGTGCAGACGTTCACGTACGAGGGGGACCCGGACGGCGTGGCACTGGAGACGCTGACGTTCGAGGACCTCGGCGACGGCCGTACCAGGCTTCATGCGCAGTCGCTGGTCGATTCCTTCGAGGGCAGGGACGCGTGGCTGCGCTCGGGCATGGAGGTCGGGGTCGACGAGGGGTACGCCAAGCTCGATCGGATGCTGTCCCATGGCGCTGTCTGACCTCGGCGCGGCTGAGCGGCATCGCCGGATCGCGGGCGATTGCACCGACCTGGTGCGGGGGGTGGCTCACTGGGACGCCCCCGCACCGGTGGCCGGCTGGGCCGCGCGAGACGTCGTCGAGCACCTCGTGACCTGGCTCCCGGGGTTCCTCTCGGCAGGCGGTGTCGCGCTGCTCACTGGCTCGGCGGTCGCCGACGGCCCGGTAGCGGCGTGGAGCGTTCACACCGAGGCGGTGCAGGCCGCGGATGCCGATCCCCAGACCCGGCTGATCGGTTTCATCGGACGCGACCCCTCCTGGCGGCCTGGCACCACATGAGGTGCAGCCTGACGCTGAGCTCCGGTTCCGGTAAGCAGCCAGCACTTGGGTCCGCACGGGCCGTTCGAAACGATCACCCGTTCCTCGACGGCCCCCAGCCAGCCCGGCGCGACGGGAGCGGCTGTCGATCAGCGGGGGCACCCTCGCGGTCGGATTCTGCAAGAATGTCGATCGGTCCGGCCGGGTTTCGTGGGGAGGGTGGAGGGCCCAGCATGAGGCGGCCCGCACACCACAGGAGCAGCCACCATGACGCAGTTTCTGTTGTCCGTGTACTACCCGGAAGGCGCCACCCAGCCCCCGCCGGCAGAGCTCGAGCAGATCATCCGCGACACCGAGGTGTTTCACGAGGAGGCGAAGGCCGCCGGCGTGTGGGTGTTCGGAGGCGGGCTCCACGACGCGAGCAGCGCGACGGTCGTGAACGTGCGCGGCGGACAGGTGCTCACCACGGACGGGCCGTTTGCGGAGACGAAGGAGCAGCTGGGCGGGTTCAGCGTCCTCGACCTGCCCGATCTCGACGCCGCGCTCGCGTGGGCGGAGAAGGCGTCGCGGGCGACGACCTGCCCGATCGAGGTGCGGCCCTTCCAGAACGGCGCGGGGACATAGCGCACGAGAATTTCCCTGGCCAGTGTCGATTCCGGTCGGGGGCTTCGTAGGGATGGTGAGGAGCGGGACGGCCGCTCCCGCGAACCAAGGAGCCAGCCATGAAGCAGTACCTGCTGTCGGTGCACTACGTCGACGGACAGCCGGATCCGGACCCCGAGACCATCCAGCAGATGTACAAGGACGTCGACGCGCTGAACACCGAGATGCAGGAGCGCGGCGTCTGGGTGTTCGCCGGTGGCCTGCAGGAACCCGACATCGCCACGATCGTGCGGGCCGAGAGCGGCGAGATCGTCACCACGGACGGGCCCTTCGCGGAGGCCAAGGAACACCTCGGCGGCTTCTGGGTCATTCAGGTGCCTGACTTCGACACCGCCCTCCAATGGGCGGGGAAGGCCACCCTTGCCTGTCAGGGCCCGGTGGAGGTGCGCCCGTTCCAGGAGGAACCCGAAGGGTGAGCGAGAGCCGCGGCCTTGTGCCGCGACCACCAGCGATCGACGACGCGGCCATCGCGCGGGTCTTCCGCGAGGAGTTCGGGCAAGCCGTGGCCACGCTGGTCCGCGTCTTCGGCGACATCGACATCGCCGAGGACGCGGTCCAGGAGGCATTCGTCGTCGCGACTCGGCGCTGGCAGGAGGGCGGCCTGCCACCAAACCCCGGAGGGTGGATAACCACCACCGCGCGTCGCAAGGCCATCGACCGGCTGCGGCGGGAGTCGCGGCGCAGCGAATGGCACGCCCGCGCCGCTGTGCTGGCGACACCTGAGGAGCTGGCGGGCGAGGAGGAAGATGTGGTGCGCGACGACCGGCTGCGGCTCATGTTCACGTGCTGTCACCCCGCCCTCGCCACCCATGCCCAGATCGCGCTCACGCTGCGGCTCATCGGTGGGCTCAAGACCGGAGAGATCGCCCGCGCGTTCCTTGTGTCCGAGGCGACGTTGTCGCAACGGCTGGTGCGAGCGAAGCGCAAGATCAGGGACGCGAAGATCCCCTACCGCGTGCCCGGCGACGCCGCGCTCCCCGACCGACTCCGCGGTGTGCTCGCCGTTGTCTACCTGATCTTCAACGAGGGCTACGTCGCCACCGCTGGCGAGGCGCTCGACCGCGAACACCTCGTCACGGAGGCGATCCGCCTCGCCCGACTGCTCGCCACCCTCATGCCCGACGAGCCGGAGGTCGGCGGGCTGCTCGCGCTCATGCTCCTGACCGCCGCCCGCCGCCGGGCAAGGACCGACACAGACGGTGCGCTCATCCTTCTCGCCGACCAGGACCGGTCACGCTGGGATCCTACGTTCATCGCCGAGGGGCAGGCGCTGGTGCGGGCCTGCCTGCGGCGCAACCGCCCCGGTCCCTACCAGCTGCAAGCAGCGATCGCCGCGGTCCACAGCGATACGCAGACGGCGGCGGACACCGACTGGCGCCAGATCCTCGCGCTGTACGACCAGCTCGTTGCCCTCACCCCCACGCCCGTCGTCGCCTTGAACCGCGCTGTCGCCCTGGCCGAGGTCGCCGGCGCCGAGGCGGCGCTGACCGTCGTCGATGCGCTCGATTTCGACAACTACCACCCCCTGCATGCCACTCGCGCCGACCTGTTGCGCCGCCTCGGCCGCATCGAGGAGGCCGCCGCGACTACGCGCGCGCCGCCGAGTTGACCGAGAACGTCGCGGAGCGGCGCTTTCTGCTGGAGCGTCACCGAGCCCTGCTCCACGGCACGTGACGCGGCCGGTCGAGGGCGCCGTCGGGTCGCAGGGCGCCGAGCGTCAGGGCTTCGTGCCTCCTGCTGCCTCGGCGCGCCGGCGGTCCTGGCCGATGGCGGCGCAGAGGAGCAGAAGCCCCGCGGCGACAGCCGCGGTCGGGGGCGGCCCCGTCACCGGCAGCGAGGAGGTGGCCGCTTCGGCGGGCGGCGGCGGTGTGGTCTGACGCGAAGATTCCCTAGCCGGCGGCGACCTTCAAGGGGTTGAGGGTGACGTGGTAGCCCATGGTGCGCAGTTGGTCGAGGACGCGGCGTTTGGCTCTGTCGGGGTGCAGCCGGGTGTAGAAGTCGGGTCCTGGGTCGTCGTAGACGGCTTCGGTGGCGGCCATGTTCCAGATCGCGGTGAGCATGGCGTGCTCGACGGCGACCAGTGCCTTCATCGGCCCCCGGCGTGAGGCGATGCGGCGGTACTTGGCTGCCAGGTTAGGTGTCCTTGGTTCGAGCCGCCGACATCGCCGCGGTACCCAGGGCGCCCTTGACGTAGGGGTTGCCGGGTCGGGTCTTGGTCGACCTGACCCGTCCGGCAGACTCGTTGCTGCCCGGACACGTGCCAGCCCAGGAGGCCAGGTGACCGACGGTCGGGAACCGGCTCATGTCTGCGCCGGTCTCGGCGCAGACGACGTCAGCGACGCCGATGCTGATGCCCGGGATCGTGCAGATCAGCACCCGGAACGCGCGAAAGGGCTCGATCACCTCCTCGATGCGGCCCGTCACCTCGGTGATGGTCTGGGTGTGACGGTCGATCAAGTCCAGATGAACCCGAGCGAGGAACGCGTGATGGTCGCTGAACCGTCCCGTCAGCGCTTCTGTGAGACCACGTCGTGACCGTCTCCTGGGTCCCCCGCCGGCCCTTACCGGCAACTCTGACGCACACCTTCGCGTCCCGCTTGGACACGTCCAGTCCAGCGCAGCGGACATGAACGACTTCCATGACGAGCACCTCCCTTCACGACAATCGAAGTCCGACGCGGGGAGGGCAGGGAGAAACAGAAGTCTGACGCTCGTGCTTGAAAGGCAACAATCCACGGCTCCGTGGAAGCCCTCCACACCATGCTGACCTACAGGCTCACAGGCACTACAGAGAATTTCGGTGTCCGACCGCGACGAACAGCGACATTCTCACCCCGCGCAGCCGGCGCTGACCAGACCACGCCCCCAGCCGCGCCTGCCAGCGAATCTTCGCGCACCCGGTGCGCCTTCGCCCGAAGGCGCTGGACTGCTGACCTGCGGTTTTACCGGTTCGCGGTCTCAGCGCCTGACACGCCGGCCCGGTCGATCTCGTGCCGTATGGGATCAGTATGGGATCAAGCTCGCCCAGGCGCCGCTGCCCCGGACGTTGGGGTCATGCGTCGGAGGGGAGGAGTCGGAAGGCGCTGCCGCCCCGTAGGGGCGAGACCGCGCGGAAGTGCCGCTCGTCGGTGCACAGCAGGTCGATGGTGCGGTACTTGCTGGCGAGCACGACCACGGACGCGTCGGTCAGGCCAATGCCGAGGTCGCGGTAGCCCCTGACCAACGCAACGGCCTCGCTGAGGTCATCGTCACCGAACGCGACCAGCGTGTACACCCCGGCGTCCACGTCGTCGAGCAGGTCGCACTCGGCGCCCACACCCAGCCGGCGTTGCACGAGGTAGTCCAGCTCGGCGAGGACGAAGGGCGATAGGACGAAGGGTCCGGAGTCGGCGTCGATAACGGCGCGCGCTGCTTCGTGGTTGGCGTCGTCGCGGTCCAGGAAGGCGTACAGCCCGCCCGTGTCGACCACGATCACCGGCCGAAGCCGTCCTCCAGCAACTCGTCAACCCGCTGAGACGTGTCGCTGTGGCCACTGCGCCCGAGCGGGCGCGGACGACGGTCGGCGGCCGTTTCGGCGCGCAGCAGGCGACGGATCGCTTCGCGGATCAGCTCCGAACGGGTCGAGCCGCGTCGTGCAGCCGCCTGCCGCAGCAGCGCATCGTCGGCGGCATCGAGGTAGATCGTCGTCTTCCGCATCGTCCCGCGAGCCTACCATACGTATGGCACCCGCTCGACAACGATCCCGTGGCGTTGGGACTTCTCACGGCGCGTGCGCGTATGACTGTTGCGCCGACACGTCCGGCGGTGCCCTTCAGTCCAGTCAAAGCGGGGCTTCGTACCTCCGGTCGAATGGAGGCCCGTGGCGCTACGCGTGGCCCTTGAGGTCACCGAGGAGTTCGGCGAGCCGCGCAACGCAGTTGTGTTCGGTTAGTTAGAGGCAGTCGCTGGAATCGCAAGGTGTGGCCGTGGCCGCTGCGCCATGGGCCGTGGTGTTCCAGTTCACGTGGGGCTTCACGGTCGACGTCGGCAAGGACGGCGACGGTCGGCGGATCCAGCAGAAGCGCACGGGATTCGCCACCAAGGTCGACGCCGAACGCGCGCTCCACGAGGTGAGGGCCTCCCTGCACCGCGGCACGTTCGTCCCTCGTAGCACCCTCACCCTGGCCGAGTACCTGCGCGAGGAATGGCTGCCCGCCACCAAGCCGCCGCTGGTGAAGTACGAGACGTGGGACGACCGCCGGCGCACCCTCGAGGTCTACGTCCTGCCCCGCATCGGCGGCGTCCGCCTGCAGGAGCTCAACGCCGCCCACCTCAACCGCCTCTATGCCGAGCTGCTGGCGTCCGGACGCGTCCAGTCCACGGGGGGCCTGTCGGTCGGTTCGGTGCGCCGCATCCACGCGATGCTCAGCAAGGCGCTGCGCGACGCCATCCGATGGGGCCGGGTCGCCCGCAGCGCCGCCGAGCTGGCCGACCCGCCGTCGATGAAGGTCGTGCAGGCGGCACGCCGGCGCAGCATGCGCACCTGGTCCGGCGAGGAGTTGCGCCGCTTCCTCGCGGCCACCGAAAGCCATCCGCTCCACCCGCTGTGGTTCTTCGGCTCCAGCACCGGCGCCCGACGCTCCGAGCTGCTCGGCCAGCATGTGCCCGACCTCAACCTGGTCGCCGCCACCGTGACCGTCCGCCACACCGTCACTCCGGGCGAGGACGGGTACCAGCACACCGACGACCAGAAGAGCCAGGGCTCAGCCCGCACCGTCCATCTGGACCGGCGCACTATCGAGGTCCTGCGCGCCCACCTCGACGCCCAGGACCAGATCCGCCAGCAGGTGGGGCCGCTCTGGAACCCCGCCGCGCTGCTGTTCCCCCGCCCGGAGGGCGGCTGGTGGAACCCGCCAGCCATCTCCGAGGCCTTCAAACGCGCGGTCAAGGCTGCGGATGTCCCGCGAATTCGACTGCATGACGTCCGCCACACGCATGCTTCCCTGCTCCTGGCCGCCGGCGTCAACCCCAAGGTCGTGTCTGAGCGACTCGGCCACTCATCGGTGGCATTCACGCTCGACTGCTACGCCCATGTCATGCCCGGCATGCAGGCCGACGCCGCGGAGCTGTTCATGGGCCGGCGAGCACGACGACGAGCACCCCGACGAGAGCACCGACGACCCGGAAGAGGCCCCGGAGGACGAACGATGAACGTCATCTGTCACCGCGCTGTGACCGCGTACCGCAAAGCGCGCCGCCGGTTTCCCGGAACAGCGCGCTGACGCGAAGATTCCCTCTAGCCCGCGGCGGCCTCCAGGGGGTTGAGGGTGACGTGGTAGCCCATGGTGCGCAGTTGGTCGAGGGCGCGGCGTTTGGCTCGGTCGGGGTGCAGCCGGGTGTAGAAGTCGGGTCCTGGGTCGTCATAGAGGGCGCCGGTGGCGGCCATGTTCCAGATCGCGGTGAGCATGGCGTGCTCGACGGCGACCAGTGCCTTCATCGGCCCCCGGCGTGAGGCGATGCGGCGGTACTTGGCTGCCAGGTAGGTGTCCTTGGTTCGAGCCGCCGACATTGCCGCGGTACCCAGGGCGCCCTTGAGGTAGGGGTTGCCGGGTCGGGTCTTGGTCGACTTGACCCGTCCGGCGGACTCGTTGCTGCCCGGACACGTCCCGGCCCAGGAGGCCAGGTGACCGGCGGTGGGGAACCGGCTCATGTCTGCGCCGGTCTCGGCGCAGACGACGTCAGCGACGCCGGTGCTGATGCCCGGGATCGTGCAGATCAGCTCCCGGAACGCGCGAAAGGGCTCGATCACCTGCTCGATGCGGCCCGTCACCTCGGTGATGGCCTGGGTGTGACGGTCGATCAAGTCCAGGTGAACCCGAGCGAGGAACGCGTGATGGTCGCTGAACCGTCCCCTCAGCGCTTCTGTGAGGGCGGGGATCTTCGAACGCAGTCGGCGCTTGGCCATGTCGGCCAACACGGCCGGGTCTCGCTGACCGTCGATGAGCGCTTCAAGCATCGCCCGGCCCGAGACACCAGTGATGTCCGAGGCAACCGAGGACAGCTTGATCCCGGCGTCCTCCAACAGCTTCTCCAACCGCTGGATCTCGCGGCCGCGTTCGCGGGTGATCGCGGTCCTGGTGCGAGTCAGGTCGCGCAGGTGGCGGACCGGCTCCGGCGGCACGAACGACCCGCGCACCAACCCATGCGCGCCCAGCTGCGCCAGTCACGCGGCGTCGGAGACGTCGGTCTTGCGGCCGGGCAGGTTCTTCACATGACGGGCGTTGACCAGCACCACCTCGAACCCGGCGTCCTCGAGCAGGTAGTAGAACGGCTTCCAGTAGTCCCCGGTCGCCTCCATCACCGCCAACGTGACCCGCTCGGCGATCAGGTGCTCACGCAGCGCCAGGACCTGATTCGTGGTCGCACCCCACGTCGTGACCGTCTCCTGGGTTGCCCGCCGGCCCTTGCCGGCGACTCTGACGCACACCTTCGCGTCCCGCTTGGACACGTCGAGTCCAGCGCAGCGAGCATGAACGACTTCCATGACGAGCACCTCCCTTTCACCAAGGCCGATGTCCGACGCGGGGAGGGCAGGGAGAAACAGAAGTCTGACGCTCGTGCTCGAAAGGCAACAATCCACGGTTCCCGTGGAAGCCCTCCACACCATGCTGACCTACAGGCTCACAGGCACTACAGAGGATTCCGGTGTCCGACCGCGACGAACAGCGACATTCTCACCCCGCGCAGCCGCGCTGACCAGACCACGCACCCAGCCGCGCCCCGCGGCGAATCTTCGCGCACCCCGGTGCGCCTTCCCCCGAAGGCGCTGGACTGCTGACCTGCGGTTTCTTCGGTGGCGGGTCTCGGCGCCGCCCCCGCCAACCCGGTCGATCTCGTGCCGTATGGGATCAGTATGGGATCAGCGACCGCCTCAACGGTCTTGCTCCCACGGCCCATCCACGGGCCAGCGTCGGGTCATTCGCCCGGGGCCGGGAACGGGAGGTGTAGCGCCACGAAGGTGTGGTCGTTAACCTCAGTCCCGCGATACCCTCCCCATCACACCCTGCCTGCACATGCCGACCCCCATCTTCCATATAACCCACCGGAACAATCTGCCCGGCATCCTCGCTCGGGGTGGGATCTGCTGCGACCGCGACTGCCAGGAGGACAACCTGACCGCAGTGTGCATCGGCTACAGCGATATCAAGCAACGGCGGTTCTTCCGGGCGGTGCGCGTGCGAGGTGAGGCCCGAGGTGTGGTCGCCGACTACGTCCCCTTCTACTTCGGCCCCCGCTCTCCGATGCTGTTCACGATCAGCAACGGGAACGTGGAGGGGTACCCGGAGGGCCAGGGTCCCGTCGCACACCTTGTGGTCTCGGCGGACGCGATCGCCAACGCCGGCCTTCCCTTCGTCTACACGGATCGCAACGCAGCGCTCGCCTATGCGCAGTTCACGGATGTGCTCGATGACCTTGGCGAGCATGTGGACTTGGCCTTGATGAAGGCTCGGTACTGGAACAATACGCAGGAGCAGCCTGATCGTATGGAGCGGCGCATGGCCGAGTTCCTCGTTCACGACTTCGTCCCGTGGGAGTATGTGAGGGCCATCGGCGTGATGTCACAGGCGGAGGCGAAACTCGTCAACGAGATCCTCGAAGTCCATCAGGGGCATCGCCCTACCGTGTCCGTCCGTCGTGAGTGGTATTACTGAGGTGAAGAGGGAAACCGCGATGATCGAGTTCACGCAGGGCAACCTTCTCGAGGCGGATGCTGAGGCCCTGATCAACACGGTGAACACAGTTGGGGTGATGGGCAAGGGCATCGCGCTGCAGTTCAAGCAGGCCTTCCCGAACAACTTCAAGGAGTACGAACGGGCGTGTCGTGCAGGGGAGGTACAGCTCGGTCGCATGTTCGTCTGGCACAGTGACCGACTCGGCAAACCCCGCCTGATCATCAACTTTCCGACGAAGCGGCATTGGCGAGCGACATCTAAGCTCCGCGACATTGAAGCGGGCCTGCAGGACCTACGGGCTGTCCTGGAGGCCGAGAGCGTCAAGTCGGTGGCCCTGCCCCCGCTGGGCTGTGGCCACGGCGGACTTGAGTGGAGGGATGTGCGTCCCCTCATCCTTGAGGCCCTGGGTGATCTGCATGGTCTCGATGTCTACGTGTACGAGCCTGCTGGCACGCCGGCCGCTGACATGATGCCGGTGGCAACATCGCGACCAACCCTGACACCCAATCGAGCCGCCCTGCTCCTGGTTTTTCGTCGCTATCTCGCTGGGACTTGGGGCAAGACGGTTGGTCGTCTTGAGGCGCAGAAGTTGGCGTACTTCCTTCAACATGCCGGTCAGCCCCTGAAGCTGAACTTCATCAAGCACCGGTACGGCCCATACGCCGAAGCGCTCAACCATGTTCTGCAGCGAATGGAGGGCCACTACTTGCGTGGCTACGGAGACCGGAGCGCCGGTACGCCATCGCGGATGACGATCGCGCCGGAGGCCGACGAACCCATCGACGCAGCAGTACGGGACGACGAGGAGGCACAACGGCGCGTTGCAAAAGTGTCGCGTCTCGTCGATGGCTACGACAGTCCCTATGGACTTGAGCTCCTTGCCACCGTTCACTGGGTCACTGAGCACTACCCAGACGCGCGCACGAGTCCCGCCGTAGTCATCGAGCATGTGGGGGCGTGGAATCACCGCAAGAGGCAACGCTACGCGTCGTCCCACGTCGAGTCGGCGTGGAATGACCTCGCACGTCAAGGCTGGATCCGACACGCTGAAGACGGTCCGTAGCAGGGGGGGGCACAGGGAGGTCCGCTCCCGTACTCACCTGAGCACGCGGGTAGTGCCTGGTCGTCCGTGCCTCAGCTCAGGACTATGCGGCATTGATGCTGCCGTGATGCTGGCTCCGTCGGCCTATGCGGCATTGATGCTGCGGTGATGCTGCGGTGATGCTGGAGGCTATGCGACAGCCTCAGGTCTATGCCGGCCCTATGCCAAAGAGTGACTCCTCCCGACGCACACCCCGCTTCGCCCTTGAGGCCTGACCTGCAGTGCGCCGACCGAGGCGCGAGGAGAGCCGACCCAGTTCGCTCGAAGGGAACCCCTGTCGGCCAACGATGTCGACTTGGCCGGGCTTCTGCCAGCTGTGAGCGTCCCGGACGGAGGGGCCAGTGCTCGGGCGAACGGGTCGCACGGCAGCCATCCGGTCGGCTCGCTGGCACCTGCAATGCCGCCCGGCCGGGGGTGCCGCAACCCGCATGGACTCGTAGTGCATTGATGCGTCGTCATGCTGCGCCTCGATGCTGGGCCCAGGCGGCTTTCCACAAGCCGTGAGCCTCCGGGCTGGCGCAGCGGAGAGCACCCAGGATCCTGGCGCCCGACCTCACCGGGAGGCTGACGGTGTGTTTGACCGACCTGGCATCGGCGTCGAGGATCTGGCGTGGATCACCGCGACCAGTTCGTCCACCACGTCCAGCTGGCAGACTCCCTCGGTGATCCCGGGGACTGGTCGCGCTTGCGGCAAGACCTGCTGCGGGCGCTGACCGCCGCCTTCGGCCTCGACGCCGGCACGGGCTTCGCCCTCACGCAGCAGCAAACCGGCGCCCTCCATCTCCTCGATGAGATCCACCTTCAGCACGACCCGGCAATCCACTGGCCGACATTCCTCGAAACGCTGTGGCGCCGACGTCACGACATCCGGGTTGACCTCCCGTGACCTGGCCCGGCGAGACGATCTGGCCCCAGGAGCGAAGGAGCTCGTCACACTCGGCGGCCAGCGAGAGCAACTCCCTCATGACCCACACGAGGAGCGAGGGGGCTGCGATGAGGCTGAAGGATCTGCCACCCACCCTTTCTGTCGAGCAGGCCGGCGCGATGCTCGGCATCCCCAGGGCGACCGCCTACCGTGCGGCGGCCAGGGGCCAGCTGCCGACGTTCAGGATTGAGCGGCGGTTGCTCGTGCCCACGGCGCGGCTGCTGGACCTGCTGGGGCTCGCCGCCGACGACGTGAACGACTACGATGCGCGGGCCGAGCCGTGAGCGGCACGGTCTACAAGCGCTGCACGAAGTGCGGCAACCGCGTCAAGGAGCGCACCTGCGGCAAGTGCGGGCTCGTCGGCAGGTTCAGCCGGGCGTTCCGCGCCTACGTGGGCAAGGACGCCGAGGAGCGGTGGGTCCGCCAGCTGCGCAGCGGCTTCCCGACGAGGAAGGACGCCGAGCGGGCCCTGCGCGAGCTGCTCAACTCCGTCGAGGACGGCGGGTTCGTCGCCACGTCGACGATGAGTCTCGCGGCGTTCCTGCGCGACGAGTGGCTGCCGGTTATCGCGCCGCCACGGGTGAAGTACGAGACGTGGAGTGACCGCAAGCGCAACCTCGAAGACCACGTCATCTCCCGCCTCGGCGGTGTCGCGCTCGGCGACCTGAACGCAGCCCACTTCAACCGCCTCTACGCCGACCTGTTGCGCGACGGTCGTGTCCATCAACCCGGCGGGCTGTCCCCGACTTCGGTCCGGCGCATCCACGCGATGATCCGCAAGGCGCTGAACGACGCGGTCCGCTGGGGGCTGCTCACCCGCAACGTCGCGCTGCCGCCGACCCGCCGCCCATGAGGGTCGTGAAGGCCTCCCGCCGGCGGGGCATGCAGACGTGGAGCCCCTCAGAGCTGCGCGACTTCCTGGACAGCACCTGCGAGCACGAGCGGCACACCCTGTGGTGCGTGCTCGCCGCCACCGGGATGCGCCGCTCGGAGATCCTCGGCCTGCGCTGGAGCGAGGTCGACCTCGCGGCCGCCACCCTGACGGTCCGCCAGACGATCGTGGCCACCGCGGACGGCTTCCAGCCCCAGGACGAGCAGAAGTCGGAAGGCTCCGCGCGGACCATCCACCTCGACCGCCGCACCGTCGCCCAGCTGCGCGCGCACCGGGCCGCGCAGAACGAGGGTAAGCTCGCGCTCGGGTCCGCATGGCAGGATAACAACCTCGTGTTCCCGTGCGCCGACGGGACCTGATGGAACCCGCCGGCCATCTCCCTGGCCTTCCGCCGTGCCGTCAAGCGCGCCGGCGTGCGGCCCATCCGGCTGCAGGACGTCCGGCACACCCACGCCTCGCTGCTGCTGGCCGCAGGCATCAACCCGAAGGTGGTCTCCGAGCGCCTAGGACACAGCTCGGTCGCCTTCACGCTGACACCTACGCGCACGTCATGCCCGGCATGCAGCCCGAGGCCGCCGAGCGGTTCATGGAGCTCGTCCACGGTCCGCCCGACAACGATGCGGGCAGCCAGGAGGCGACGCCCTGACGCCGCCTGAAGCACTCGCCTCGGGACCGGGAGGCTCCGGAAGGTCGCTCCCTACGGGGGCGTCAGCAGGCTCATGCGCGTCCAGGGCCACGAGTACCCTGACGTCGTTTTCCATCTTGCAGTTGTTCCTCACGAGCACGGGGTAGCCGTGCTGCCGCAGGGCGTAGAGCAGTTCATGGTCCTCGACGTCGCCCAGGCCGGGGCCGATCGAGCGCACCCAGGCGAGCTCGACCTCGGGTAACCAGGGCCTCACACAGTCGAGGATCGGTTCGGGGAAGTTGTGGTCGAGCGCGACAGGCCGGGGCATTCACGCGGCGAGCGAGCGCTCGAGCTCGACGGCCTCCGCGAGCGCTTCGGGTTCCTCGTGCGGGTACAGCACAGCGATCTGTGCGACGGATAACCCCCGCACGGCCAGGCCAGCGACCGTCCGGGTGGTCAGACGCGACCCGACAAGGTGAGGCTCGCCGGCAACCTTGCCCGGCACGATTCGCAACCGCGGCCGGGGCACCCGCAAGTCCACCCCGCGGTCAAACGGCGCGAACAGGTCGAGTTGGTCATGCTCCAGCACGACCTGGCCGCCAAGCGTGCTGAGCGGCCGCTCGCCCAGGAAGACCGTCCCGTCCCTGCCGACGAGGATCGTCGGGACCTCCCGCCCGCGCTCGTCGATGCTCCAGAGGCGCTCGCCCACGGTGTCCATAACCTCCCGGACCTCGCTCATGGTCGTGGCTGCGACGCCGAGGTCGTCCTTTGGCAGCCGCAGCCACCGCACCAGGCGCAGAGTCAGCAGGTCCCGGTAGGACCACAGCTTTTCCCGGTGCGGGGAGATCGACGGGACGATCAGGTCGGTCCGCGCCCAGTAGTACAGCGTGCTGCGCGGCACCCCGGCGAGCGCAGCAGCGCGTTCGGCCTCGTAATGGCCGAGGTCAAGCTGGCTCACGGTGGCGGCGGAGGTCATGGCACGAGTCTACGGCCGGTGTGTGATCGAGGGCGCAGCTTGTCCGCAGGGTCCGACCCGACCCCCGGCCCGTTTCGTACGCCGGCACGGGGGTCGCGGTCCGGGAGCTGGTCACCGACGCCGGTCCCGCCGATTACGTGCTGTTCGTCAACCGCCAGGCGGTGGGGGTGATCGAGGCGAAGAAGCAGGGGACGACGCTGTCCGGCCGGTGTGGAGTGGCAGACCGTCAAGTACCAGGCCAACGTCCCCGAGGCGCTGCCGGGGTACTTGATCGACGGCCGCCTGCCGTTCGGCTACGAGTCGACGGGCAGCGAGACATGGTTCACCTGCCGCAACATCGGCATGGGTGAGATCGCCTTCCGCTCCGGTTTCTCCGCCCTCGCGGGTGCCGCGTGTGGTCTGATCTTCAAGCAAGGCTGCGCGCTCGCTGCCGGTGGTCTGAAGCCGGCCGGTGGCGGCGGGGGCCGGGGGGCCCTTGGTGAAGCTGTGGCAGACGCAGGCGGCTGCGCTCGTCGGCAGGGGGCATCTCCCGCGCTGTTCTTCGCGAACGCCATCCTCAAGCGGGGGCTCACCGAGGTGCTGTTCCGACTCGATGACTGCTACCCGCTCATTGACGTCACATGGGAGCCGGTCGGCGAGACCCGGGGGAAGGGGGTGAACCCCCGCCGGTTCGCCGTCGGGCCCCATGCGGCGGCCTTCACCGCACCGCCGATGGGTTGCGCTCTGGGTTGGAGGCCGAGGTCCGGGGACCCGAGGGCGAAGGTGCTGCGCGGATCGCGGAGGAACCGACGTCGCTCGCGCTCCAGGTCCGACCGGTGGGTGCCCGAGCCGGTGACCGACCGGTCGTCCTGCGCCGCAACCCCCGGCGCTGCGGCGTCGCACCCGCGTCGTCACCGTGCGCGGTCCGGGCGTGGACTGGGAGATCCGCACCAAGGCCGGCACCACCTCCGTCGCCGATGCGCAAGACGGGGCTGTGCGCTGGTGCAGGGGGCCCGGGGGTGAGCGGCTGCGCGTCGGGATGCAGCCCGACGAGGTCGCGCTGGTCCTGCTGCTCGTCCACGCTCGGGTGCCCGAGACCACGAGCGCCTGGAGCTTCCTCCGCTACGTCTAGCCCGCGTCACCGCGGGCCGTGCCGGCAGGCTGCGGTGCGCGCGGAGCAGTTCATGGGCAGAATCTTTCACGGCGAGCACGACGACGAGCCCCCGACGGCAGCACCACCACCCGGACGACACCCTGGAGGACGAACGATGAACGTCATGTGTGACCGCGCTGTGCCCGCGTACCGCAAGACGCGCCGCCCCGGTCTTCAGAACAGCGCGCCCCTGTCTGTCAGGCTGAGGTGACCTGCGGCTTTACTTTGAGCGGGTGAGGGGAATCGAACCCCCGTTGCGAGCTTGGGAACCGCAATCAGGCCGTCCCAGCGCCTTGCGGCCGATCCCTGAACACCGCGCTGACCTGCGGTTTCGCCGGTTCCCCGTCTCAGCGCCCGACGCGGCGACCCGCTCGATCTCCTGCCGTATGGGATCAGGCCCTGCACTTGCCTTGGTGACACAGCCCCCGAAGACCCATGGCTCGGGTCACAACCAGTCAAGATTCCTGGGCGGGCGTCCGAGGTACCGTGTAGGGTGGTGTTTCCGGTTGTGTCTCTAGGGGCGGTACTACGGGTACGCTGCCCTCGCAACCAACGGCTGAGGAGAGACCCATGACCGCCACCCGACACGGCTAAGCATGTCCAATCTGTCGACCAGGGAAAAGGATGCGCACCGCGAAGCGGTGTCGATGAGCATCGCCGACGTGACGAAGTACCTCCAAGACGCATTCGGCCAGAAGTTGGTCGCCTACATGACCGACACCAAGGACGCGAAGAACGTAGGCCGGTGGAGTCGCGGAGAACAGGCTCCGCGCAAGGACGCTGAGGACCGCCTGCGGATCGCCTACCAGGTGTTCCACCTGCTTCAGGAAAAGGACAGCTCCCACACGGTCCGGGCCTGGTTCGTGGGCCTCAACCCTCAACTCGGTGACGAGTCGCCGGCCACCGCAATCCGCGACGGCCGGCACCGGGACGTCCTGATCGCCGCAAAGGCGTTCCTGGCAGGCGCCTAGACGACATGGTGGAGGCAGAGGCTCCCAGAGAACTGTCTCCACCATCCGTCGGCTTCTGGCGGATCGGGCGCGGCGACGACCCGCTGCGTCAGCCTAAGCGCGAAGTCATGGATATGGGCGACTCGCGAGCTGGAAACCGGTTCGACACCGTCACGGGCCAGTACACCGTTCTGTACTTCGGCAGCACCCTTGAGGGCTGCTTCGGCGAGACCCTGAACCGCTACCGCAAAGACCCAAAGCTGGCGTTCATCGACGACGAATGGAGCGACCTGGGGTTCATGCCCCGCGGCAGCGTCCCCCGAGATTGGCGGGAGCGCCGTACTGCGGTACGCGTCATCCCACAAGGCGGCCTGCCCTTCTTCAACGTCGAGCACCCACGGAATCTCGCCCTGCTCCAGCGAGAGCTCGGCGCATCACTGGCCATGCTCAATGTCACCGACCTGGACGTCGCGGTCATCCGTGGGCCGGATAGGCGCGTCACCAGGTTCATCAGCCAGTGGGTCTGGCAGCAAGAAGACGAAGCCGGCCATGCCAGGTTCGCCGGTCTCCGATACCTCTCACGGACCAACACAGCATGGGAGTGCTGGGCGGTCTTCAACGACATCCCCCTAGTCGAGGAAGCCCGCCAACCCATCCTCGCCACCGACAAGGACGTCCGCCGCGTCGCGGGCCTCTTCGACCTCACCGTCCACTGAGCCATGGCGATCCGCGCGTCGTCACCCGGGTACCTGTCCCATTATTTTCACGCACCACCGCCAGGCCTACTACGACCGGCTGCAGGCCGTGCGCGACGAAGGGGACTGGGAGGCGCGACGAAGGGGACTGGGAGGGCTGGCTCGCGTTCTTCCTCGAGGGCGTTGCAGAGGTGGTGAACTGTCGACCCGCGCCTGCAGGGGTCCACCGGCACCGGCGCCTACCGGTGGCGTGACCTCATAGGAGCCTGCTGCTACCAGGCGCCCCTTGGCAGTCTTGTCCGCCTCCCGGCCGGCTCGGTGCTCCCCCGACTGGATGAGAGCCGAGGAGGCAACACCAGCATGACAGACCCCGCCCGTCACGTCACGGGCGGGGTGGACACCCATGCCGACTGCCACGTCGCGGTGGTGGTGGACTCCGCGACCGGGCACGTCGCGGGGACCGCATCGTTCGACAACACTGCCGGCGGCTACCACGAGCTGCTGGCCTGGATGCGCGGCCACGGCGTGGTCGACAAGGTCGGCGTGGAGGGCACCGGCACCTACGGCGCCGGTCTGACCCGTCACCTGCGCCGCCACGGCATCGCGGTCGTCGAGGTTGACCGGCCCGACCGCAAGACCCGCCGGCTGCGCGGCAAGTCCGACCCGGTCGACGCCGAGGCGGCAGCGCGGGCGGCCCTGGCCGGGGTCGCCACGGGGACACCCAAGACTCGTGACGGCGTGGTGGAGGCCGTGCGTGTGCTCGAGGTGCTGTACGAGTCGGCGGACAAGGACCGCACCAGGGCGCTGAACCAGTTGTTGTCAGCCACGCTCGTTGACCTTGGTGTGGTCAGGTTCGGTGTCGTTGGGAGGGCGTGGGTGGTGACGGTGTGTGATGGACGCGGTCATCGGCTGAACAGGGGTGTGTCGAGGCCGAGCAGGCC
>Ga0247713_1000317_pt1 | contig 32224 bp, 33 predicted proteins | sample 21E_NmetaG_FD_189936 | JGI IMG/M metagenome (GOLD analysis project Ga0247713, IMG submission 189936) | Soil microbial communities from hillslope of Landscape Evolution Observatory, University of Arizona, Oracle, AZ, United States - 2-1-E_N | ecosystem: Engineered > Artificial ecosystem >...
CGCTTCGACCGTCAGATCGTCGTCAACCTCCCCGACATTCGGGGCCGTGACGCGATCCTCCAGATCCACGCGCGCGATGTGAAGATAGCGCCCGGGACCGATCTCACCGTGCTCGCCCGGCGAACCCCCGGGTTCTCGGGAGCGCAGCTGGCGAACGTGATCAACGAAGGTGCATTGCTCGCGGCGCGCCGCGGGAAGGAGGTCGTTGAGATGCACGACCTCGAAGAGGCGATCGATCGCGTGGTTGCCGGCCTCGAGCGACGTTCACAGGTGCTGACCGACCAAGAGCGGAAGCTGGTTGCGTACCACGAACTCGGCCACGCGGTGGTGGCGCGATTTGTCGAGCATGCGGATCCGGTGCACCGGGTATCGATCATCCCGCGCGGGATCGGTGCCCTCGGCTACACACAGCAGCTTCCGGAGGAAGAGCGTTACCTCATGAGCGAGCCCGAGTTGCGAGACCGCATCGCGGTTCTGATGGGCGGACGCTCGGCCGAGGAGATCATCTTCGGGTTCGCCACGACCGGGGCTCAGGACGATCTGAAGCGAGCGACGGAGATCGCCCGCCGGATGGTGATGGAGTTCGGAATGAGCGAAAAGGTCGGTCCGATCAACATCGCCGCGGACGGGGCCCGGTTCCTGGCGCCCTCGTTCCACGTGGGGGAGCAGGTGTCGGACGAGACCGAAATAGCTATCGACCGGGAAGTGAAGTCGATCCTGCTCGAGGCGCGCGACGTGGCGCGCCGCATCCTCCTCGAACACCGCGACGACGTCGACGGACTCGCCCGCGTGCTGCTCGAGAAGGAATCCCTCGACCGGTACGACCTCGATGCGTTCTTCGGCGTACCGGCGCCCGGGGCGCGGCCGGTGGTCGACGCCGAAGCCACCGTGGAGGTCGCCCGGCACGAAGTTGCCGGAGGCAGGGAGGAATAACTGCTCCCCGTTCAAGGTTGACAGCGCTAGACTTAGATCAGATTATGTCAAAGCACTCAACCCTGGACGAGGAACGATGGACCTGAACAAGCTGACGCTCAAGTCCCAGGAGGCGCTGGCGGATTCCCAGCGCCGCGCCGGTGAGCTCAATCACCAGCAGGTCGAGCCGCTTCATCTTCTGTCCGCACTGCTGTCGCAGGCGGACGGGGTGGTGCTCCCGCTTCTCGGCAAGTTGGGGGCCGCGCCCGGAGCGCTGCGGCGCCCGCTCGACGCCGCGTTGGAGCGCGTCCCCAAGGTGTTCGGCAGCGTGGAGGTGTACCTGTCGCAGAACCTGCGGCGGGTTCTCGAAGCTGCATTCGCGGAGGCGGAGGGACTCGGGGACCAGTACGTCTCGACCGAGCACCTGCTTCTTGCGTTGCTCGCGGCCGGCGGCGACGCGGCCGGCCTTCTCGGGGACGCCGGGATCAGCCGCGACGGTGTTCTCGCCGCACTCAAGGAGATCCGCGGCTCGCAGCGGGTGACCGATCAGAACCCGGAGGACAAGTACCAGGCACTGGAACGCTTCGGGCGGGATCTCACCGAAGAAGCCCGCCGCGGGAAACTCGATCCGGTCATCGGACGCGACGAGGAGATCCGTCGCGTGATCCAGGTGCTCAGTCGCCGGACAAAGAACAATCCGGTCCTGATAGGCGAGCCGGGTGTCGGAAAGACTGCGATCGCGGAGGGACTGGCCAACCGCATCGTCGCCGGCGACGTTCCCGAGAGTCTGCAGAACAAGCGTCTCGTCGCGCTCGACATCGGCGGCATGGTCGCCGGTTCGAAGTATCGCGGCGAGTTCGAAGAACGACTGAAGGCCGTGCTCAAGGAGATCGTCGATTCGGAAGGCGAGATCATCACGTTCGTCGACGAGTTGCACACGATCGTCGGCGCCGGGGGTGCGGAAGGGGCGGTTGATGCCGCCAACATGATCAAGCCGATGCTTGCCCGCGGCGAGCTGCGGATGGTCGGTGCGACGACACTCGACGAGTACCGCAAGCACGTCGAGAAGGACCCGGCGTTCGAGCGCCGGTTCCAGCCGGTTTTGGTCGGCGAACCGAGCGTGGTCGATACGATCGGGATTCTGCGCGGCCTCAAGGAACGTTACGAGGTTCACCACGGCGTTCGCATCCAGGACGCAGCGCTCGTCGCGGCCGCGGTGTTGTCCGATCGCTACGTGACGGCGAGATTTCTCCCCGATAAAGCGATCGATCTGGTCGACGAGGCGGCCAGTGGACTGCGCATTGAAATCGATTCGATGCCGACCGAGATCGACGTTCTCGACCGCCGCGCCAAGCAGCTCGAGATCGAAAAGGCGGCGCTTTCGAAAGAGACCGATGATGCCTCGCAGGAGCGATTGCGCCGCATCGAGGAAGAGCTCGCTTCACTCCACGAGGACATGGACGCGATGAAGATTCACTGGCGTCAAGAGAAGGAAGTCATCGATTCACTTCGGAATCTGAAGGCCGAGATCGAGCGCGTGAAAGGGGAAGCCGAACGAGCGGAGCGAGACAGCGATCTTGCGCGCGCGGCGGAACTCCGCTACGGACGGCTCGTCGAGCTGCAGCGCGACCTCGATCAGACGAATGCCCGCCTCGCAGACCTGCAGCAGGATCGGAAGTTCCTGAAGGAGGAGGTCGACGAGGAAGACGTTGCAGAGGTCGTGGGCCGCTGGACCGGGATTCCCGTTGCGCGCCTCATGGAGGGAGAGGTCGACAAGCTCGTGCGCATGGAGGACGGGCTCCATGCGCGTGTGGTGGGACAGGACGAGGCGGTCGGCGCGGTTGCGAACGCGATCAGGCGGGCTCGCTCCGGGCTGGGCGATCCCAACCGGCCCATAGGTTCGTTCATCTTTCTCGGGCCCACCGGCGTCGGGAAGACCGAGCTCGCTCGAGCCCTGGCGGACTTCCTCTTCGACGACGAGCATGCGATGGTCCGGCTCGACATGAGCGAGTACATGGAGAAGCACACCGTCAGCCGTCTCGTCGGCGCGCCGCCCGGCTACGTCGGCTACGACGAGGGGGGCCAGCTCACGGAAGCGGTGCGCCGCCGGCCGTACTCGGTGATCCTCCTCGACGAGATCGAGAAGGCGCATCCCGACGTCTTCAACACGTTGCTGCAGATTCTCGACGACGGACGCTTGACCGACGGACAGGGGCGGACCATCGACTTCAAGAACACGGTGGTGATCATGACGTCGAACCTCGGGAGCCAGTGGATTCTCAACTCGGCAGAGACGGACGCGTCGATGACCGAGAAGGTCATGGCCACGGTGAGGGATCACTTCAAGCCCGAGTTCCTCAACCGGGTCGACGAGATCATCGTGTTCCACCGGCTTGCGACGGATCATCTGGCGAGGATCGTCGACCTTCAACTGGAGGCGCTGGCGGAGCGTCTCGCCGGCCGCAAGATCGGGCTCGATGTGACCGAGGAGGCGCGGCGCTACATCGCGGAGAAGGGCTACGACCCCGCATACGGGGCGCGGCCGCTCAAGCGCCTGATCCAGCGCGAGATCGAGAACCCGCTGGCGCTCAAGCTGCTCGACGGGACGTTCACCGACGGAGCGGAGGTCGTCGTCGACCGGGGCGGCGACGCCCTCGCCTTCCGCGCCGCTTAGCCGCTCCGGTGACGATCCCCAAAGTTGCGATCGTTCCTCGATCGAACCCCGCGCTCTCGGAGGCGGTCGAACGGGGAGGCGGGGCCGTTGTCGAACCGGAGGGCGCAGACGCTCTCGTGTGGACGGATCCGTCCGCTCCCAAAGCACTTGCCGAGCTCCTCGCGCACAGTCCGGCGCGCTGGGTTCAGCTTCCGTTCGCCGGCATCGAGCAATTCGTCGAGGAAAATGTGATCGACTCCCGACGTAAGTGGACCTGCGCCAAAGGCATCTACGGGCATGCGACTGCGGAGCATGCTCTGGCACTGCTGCTTGCGGGTGCGCGCCTGTTGAACGTGCACGTCCGGAGTCGAAGATGGATGGGCGAGGGTGCGACGGCGTCGCGCCGCCTGGCCGTGTCGACGGTGATGATCGTCGGGACCGGCGGGATCGGAACCGCGCTCCGGGACATGCTGTTGCCGATTGGTTGCCGGATCGTCGCGGTCAACCGATCGGGTCGTCCGCTACCGGGTGCTGCTCAGTCGCTTCCGGTCGAGCACATGTCCATTGCCCTTCCCGAGACCGACTTCGTGGTCCTTGCCGCGCCGGCTACGGCCGCGACGGAGCGTCTGGTGAACGCTCCCTTCCTCGATGCGATGAAGGACGATGCGTGGCTCGTGAACGTGGCGCGCGGAACGCTGGTCGACACCGATGCGCTCATTGCGTCGCTCGAGCGCGGCGGGATTGGAGGGGCGGCTCTCGACGTGACCGACCCCGAACCTTTGCCCGACGGCCATCCGTTGTGGCGGTTCGACGACGTCATCATCACCGGCCATACCGCAAACACATGGCGGATGGCGGTGCCGGAGCTGGCGCGTTTGGTCGAGCGAAACGTGCGCCGGTTCGCGGCGGGCGACGAGCTCGAGGGCGTGGTCGACCCCGCGCTCGGTTACTGAACGCCGACCGCTCGGGGAGAATTGCCCGGTGAAGATCAGGCGGTTCGTATCTCTGTGGTGGGTCGTCGCCGTCGCGGCGGCGTGCACCGGGGCCGACCGCCCCCCAGGTGCCGATGAACGGCGCCCCGCGTCGCCGACGGAGATGGTGCAAGAGAGGCCGAGGTCGGCCGCCGTGCGCGTGATCAACGAGGGGCTGGGGCGGAGCGGCCGACGTGTCGCCACCGCCGTCCGCGACCTAAAACAGGTGTCTTTATGGGGTCCGTTGACCCGGGACCTGTTCTCCTTACAACTGCAGACGGATCCGGGACCCGACGGGGTGCCCGAAGACGGCCACCTGGCCGACGCCATGATCGGCGCGGTGGTGGAGAACGGCGGCTCGGGCACACATTGCTCGGTCCGCTTCTATCCGACCGCGATCAAGCAGGAGCTCACCACCCTAGAGGAGGGCTACCGGGCGGGCCTGCTCGGCCCGCCTCCGACCGAACGTCGGCTGTGGGCCGGGGTCCTGGCGCACGAGCTGGCCCACTGCCGGAACTGGGACGGGGGGGAGCCATATGCGGAGCAATGGGAACGGCGGGCGCTGGCGGCGGTGAGCCGCGCAGGACTTGAGTAGTACACGCTCAGGTTTTCTGTTGACAAGGCCACGCATCTGTGCCACAATAGCGGGCGCAAGAAGGGACAGGCGGCGACATGCCGCCGAGGAATAGCAGGAGGTGTGTGCGCCATGCGAGTCGGCACGTTCACCAACGGAAGGACCGATTTCGACGAGCTGGTGGGCCGGATATTCGGTGACGCCCCCGCACAGACGTGGCGGTCCTCGGTTTACGACGTCCCCACCGACGTCTTCCACACCGAGACCGAGCTCGTCATCAGGATGGATCTCCCCGACGTGAACGCGGACGACGTCGAGGTAACCGTTCAGGACAACGTCCTGTTGATCAACGGGAGGCGAAATTTCCCGTACGAGGTCGACAAGGTGCGGTTCGTCCGCCGCGGCTGCTTCTACGGCGACTTCACGCAGAGGGTTTCGCTCGCCAAGGGGCTCGACACCGAGAACATCCGGGCAAGCTACGAAGGCGGTGTGCTCGAGTTGCACATCCCGTTTGCGCCCGAAGTCCAGCCGAAGAAGATTGCCATCCAGGTGGGCGAGGGACGGAAAGAACTCGGCTGATCGGAAGTCGTGCTCAAGGGGCCGGGCCGGAACGAAGGTCCGGCCCCTGCCGCGTCAAACGAGGCGCGGCGGAATGCCCTTTGCTCCCAGGACCACGCCGAGCGCGCCGAGGCCCGACGGATCGGCCAGTGCCCCCAAGGCCCCGCGGCGTGACATCGCTCTTACCGCCCCCAGCCCATCACCGTCTTCGTTCGCGACCGCGAGCTCATTTCGTAAGCGCTGCTGAAGCGTTCGTAGGCCGAGGTGATCGAGCACCTTTCGCTGGGCGACCGGCCCGGTCACCGTGCAGCCCGACGCGCGCAGCTCGGAGCAGGCAACAGACCAATTGGCATGAGCGGTGATGTCTTTCTCGCCGGGTCGCTCGAGGTACAGATCGTCGGCGCCGCTCGACGAGTAACAGGCAAGTGTTCCGCCGGTGCGGCCGAGGAGCCCCGGCCACAGGTCGCCGTAATCGACGAAGATCGCGGCGCCCCGGGTGATGCAGTCGGTGGAGGTACGGACAAACCTTTGGGCCGCAACGGGTATCTCCGCGCGGACGTCCGGTGGGATCCGGATGTTGTAGTGGGCGAGGAGTACGGCCACGTCGCGTGAATAGCGCCCGCGTGCCTCCGATAGAGAGCCCCCCGAAACGTCGACGTAGATCTCGTCGTCGCCGTCGACCAGGTGGACCGGGAGGTTGTCCAGGACCTCGTTGACGAAGACGACGCCGGGCCCGCGCGGTACGTCGCTCACCGCCTCGCTCCACGTCACTTTCTCCCTGCCGCCGAGGCGGTCCGCCTGCCGCCTTCGTAGGCGGGGGATCGGCTCGACCAGGTAAATGCGGAGAGCGCGTGCGAACGGCCCCGATGCGGCTTCGAGAACGGCGCGCGCAAAGCCGGCCTCGCCCGGACCGATTTCGATCAACGCAAACGCTTCGGGGCGGCCGCAGTCGTCCCAGACGCGCACGAACTCTCCGCACCACAGTTCGCCAAATGCAGGGTCGAGTTCGGACGACGTAAGGAAGTGCCCCCCGCGGCCGGTTCGCACGTTTCCGGATGAGTAATAGCCATACTTCGGGTGGTACAGCGCGAGGTCCATATAGCGAGCGACGGTGATCGGGCCGGTTCGTGCGATCTCGTCGCAGATCTCGGCGAGTAGAGCGTTCACTCGGCGCGCCGTTTTGGTGTCGCCTTTGGAAGTGCGTTCTGCGCTTTGAGAGCCTCCGCCCGCATTCGCTCGTACCACGCGATCTTGTCCTCGTACGTGGTGACCTGACGAATCGCGGCTTCGGCAACGCGCACCACGTCCGGGTGCCGAGCGCGCTGGGCATAGATAAAGATGAGACGGTCGTACGGTCCGGACGAATCGAATGCTGCGCGCACGCACATCTCGTATAGGTCGACGGCTTCGTCGACTCGTCCCAGTTGTTCGAGATTCTGTCCGCGCAGGAAGCCCTCTACGACGTCGGAGTTGCCGGGCATGCCGCTATCGAACCACACCGCGCCCCGGTGCCTACCCGGCGGTTGGGTAGGGTTGCACACCACGACGCCGATTTCTGAGGGGTCCGCGCTTGAGCTTCATGCAACGCGTCCGGCTCGCCGCAACGGCGGTGCTGGTCGGCATCGCCGCCGTCGCGGGCATGATCGCGTCGCCTCCGGTGTCCGGCGCGCCGGGACGGGACGAGGCGATCGCGGACCTTCTCGACCGGCGCGCCGCGGCGGTACGCGACCGAGATCGGGATGCATTCCTCGCCACCGTTTCGCCCCTTGCGTCCGATGTATTCCGCGCCCGCCAGGCGGCGTGGTTCGACCACCTCGCCGAAATCCCGCTGGCGAGCTACACCCTCGTCGCGCGGTGGGACATCTTCGGCGACCTGGCTCGCGACCGCGAGAGAAAGCGCTACGGTCCGGCCGAGGAGGTCGCAGTCCCGCTCACGCAGGAACGTCTCGCGTTGAGCGGGTTCGACGAGTCTCCCGCGGTCGAGGATCTTTATCTCACGTTCGTGCTGCACAACGGCGAATGGGGGATCACATCCGACGCCGATCTCGAAGATCTGGGCCTGCTGTCGGCGCGCCGTCTGTGGGACTTCGCTCCCGTGGACGTGCGCCGCAGCAAGCACTTCTTGTTGCTCGAGCATCCCGGCGCCGGAGCTCCGCCGGGGACGGTATCGCTCGCGGAGGACGCCATTCAACGGGTAGATCGTTACTGGGGCGGGTCGTGGCGGCGGCGCGTCCCCATAGTCGCGCCGGCTACCGAGGCCGAGTTGCAACGCATGCTTCAGCTCACCGTCGATCTATCGGACTTCGTTGCCTTCGCCTACGCCACTCTCGACGACCGGCGCGGGGATGTATTCACCGGGACGCGCATCGTCCTGAACCCGGACGCAATTGCCGGCCGCTCTCGTTCCGCGACGTTCGACGTCCTCGCTCACGAGATGGCGCATGCCGCCAGCCGTCCCCGCTCGGGGCCGCTCACGCCTTTATGGGTGGAGGAAGGCCTGGCCGAGCAGGTCAGGTTCGGCGGAAGCAACGCCGGCGGACCGCTCGCCGGCACACCCGCGACCGGACGCCTGCCGGTCGATGCGTCTTTTCAGTACGGCGCGGTGGGAGCGATCCTCCAGTCCTACGAGGATGCTTATTCGGCGGTCGGCTTCTTCATCGACCGTTTCGGGCTGCATAGGTTTCGCCGTTTCTATGCGGAACTCGGGCGCGCGGGACGAGGATTCGGCACGCAGCGTTACCACCTCGACGAGACGCTCCGCTCGGTCGTCGGGATGTCGCTCGAACAGTTCGAACGCGCGTGGGCGAGTAGCATCGGAACATCATGAAATTCGTAGTCGCGCCTGGATCACAGGATGGATTCGCCCTCGCCAAGGAACACGAGGTGGCGGGTCCGGTGGCGCTGGTCGTAAACGGAGCGCAGCGCGATCTCGCGTTTGTTCCCTCGGACGGCGACGAGGTGGCAATCGTGCAGCAGAGCGACGAGCTCGGCAGGGAGATCCTGCGCCACTCGTGCGCCCACGTGATGGCCCAGGCGGTATTACGGCTGCGCCCGGGGGCGAAGTACAGCATCGGACCTCCTATCGAAGATGGTTTCTATTACGACTTCGACGTGGACAGCCCGTTCACACCCGACGATCTCGAGGCGATCGAGGCCGAGATGAAGAAAATCGTGAAGGAAAACCAACGCTTCGAGCGACAAGAAATCGACGCGAACGAAGGCCTCGATCTATTCGCAGATCAACCCTACAAACGCGAGATCATCGCAGGCGTGGCGGAAGGGGCCGATGCGCTCGAGCAACAGGGTGTCGGCCCCGAGGCGCTTTCCGTGTACCGCAATACCACCAAACAAGGACAGGTCGCATTCACCGACCTGTGTCGCGGGCCCCACATCCCGGCGACCGGCCGGATCAAAGCGTTCAAGCTTCTTCGCACCGCCGGCGCGTACTGGAGAGGCGATGAGACGAGGCCGATGTTGCAGCGCATCTACGGCACCGCGTGGGAATCGAAGGACGCGCTGGAAGGCTACCTCCACCGCCTCGAGGAGGCCGAGCGGAGGGATCACCGAAAGCTCGGGCGCGATCTTGAGCTGTATTCGTGGCCCGACGAGGTCGGAAGCGGAATCGCGGTGTGGCATCCACGCGGCGCCATGATTCGTAAGACGCTCGAAGATCTCTCCCGGGAGGTGCACCTCGAACGCGGCTACCAGCCCGTGTATACGCCCCACATCGGCAAGGCGACACTGTGGGAGACGTCGGGTCACCTCGACTTCTATAAAGACGGGATGTTCCCGGCGATGGAGTTGGACAACGCAACCTATTACGCGAAGCCGATGAACTGTCCGTTCCACGTCTTGATCTATCGGAGCAAGACGCGCTCCTATCGCGAGTTACCGCTCAGGCTGAGCGAGCTTGGCTCGGTCTACCGCTACGAACGCTCGGGCGTCGTTCACGGCCTGTTGCGCGCGCGCGGTTTCACGCAAGACGATGCCCATATCTTCTGCCGTCCCGATCAGTTGGTCGACGAACTTGTGGCGGCGATCGATTTCTTCCGCGCGCTCTACGGGACCGTCGGACTGGGACCCGACCGGGTCCGGTTCTCGACCCGACCCGACAAGTCGATCGGCAGCGACGAGCAGTGGGAGCACGCGCAGAGCGCGCTTCCCGAAGCATTGGCGAAAGCCGGTCTCGAGTACCTCGTCGACGAAGGAGACGGCGCGTTTTACGGGCCCAAGATCGATATCGACGTGCGCGACGCGATCGGGCGATTCTGGCAGATGGCTACCATCCAGGTGGACTTTCAGACTCCCGATCGCTTCGGCCTCGGGTACACCGACGACGAGGGTCGCAGGCCGCGCCCGGTCATGGTTCACCGCGCTCTCTTCGGGTCGGTGGAACGCTTCATCGGGGTCCTGGTCGAGCACTTTGCGGGCGCGTTTCCCACCTGGTTGGCGCCGCTGCAGGCGATCGTCGTGCCGATTGCGGACCGCCACGTCGGCTACGGGCGCGAGGTGAACGCCCGCCTACTTCACGCCGGCGTGCGGAGCGAGATCGACGACAGCGACAACACGATGGGGGCGAAGATCCGGAACCACCAGCTGCAGAAGGTGCCGTACATGCTCGTGGTGGGAGACAACGAGGCGGAGGCGGGACACATCTCGGTCCGGCGTCGTTCGGGCGCGGAGACGCGGGGTGTCCCGGTGGAGGATTTCATCGCAAAGATCGAACTCGAGATACGAGAACGGCGCGTGGAGTTGTCGATTTGACATGGAGCGTCTGTGGTCGCCGTGGCGGATGCAGTACGTGACCACGGCCGACGAAGACGACGGCTGCATCTTTTGCAATCATCTCGCCGCGGGTGACGACGAGGGCGCACACATTCTCTTTCGCAGCGACTACTGCTTCGTTCTCTTGAACGCTTACCCGTACAACACCGGGCACCTGATGGTGGCGCCGTACCGGCATCTCGCCGAGCTCGATGCCTTAACCCCCGACGAACGTACCGATATCATGGAGACCACCAACGGCGCGGTCTCGATCATCCGACGAGCCATGGGTGCTCACGGGTTCAACGTCGGGCTGAACCTCGGACGGGTGGCGGGGGCCGGTATACCGGGTCACTGTCATGTTCACGTGGTCCCGCGTTGGGGGGGTGACACGAACTTCATGACGACGGTGGGGGAAACGAAGGTGCTCCCGGAACTGATTCGCGATACCGATCAGAAGCTACGGCCGCACTTCGCGGCGCTCTCTAAGTAAGTCGTCGTTCGATTCGGGCCGGCGGGATGACGTGCGAGTGGTGCCCGCAGATCTCACGTAAGGAATCGGCGTCCTCGGTCGCGAACGCATGAACCGGATACGAGCAGAAAAGACGGAAAGGCAGGGTCTCGGCGAGGCGATTCCAAACTCTTTCAAGAGCAATCGCCCCGGTGACGTTGCCCTGCGCCCATAGGACCGCGACCATCTCGCCGAACACCCTCACGTGGTTGCCTCGCCGCGCCGCGGGAACGAGAAGGGCCTCCAACGTCTCGACGCAAAGCGCTTCGTCGAGTTCACCGTCGACCATGAACCGGGACAGGGTCTCCTCTGCGTCGAGCGACACGTAAAGACCGTCGCGCACGGCGGCCCCGACGTCGATGCCCGATGCCACCAACCGGTCTTCGACGGCGCGCCGATGGGGGGCGGTGGCCACGATGATCACCGCCTCGCCGGTCAACAGGGCGGGCGACAGAAAGGTTCGGATCAATTCGACAAGCGACCCGTCGTCTTCGTGAAACTCGACGAAGTGATCACCGGCGTCGGGCGCGCGCCGCGCCGGCGCGAGGATTGAGAGATCGAGGTGCTCTGCGGCCATGATGAACTCCCGCTCTGGACAGGTGGCGCAAATCGTAGCAGGAATTAGGTGCGTCCGGCATCTACCGGCGGCGGCACCGGACCCCCAACGGCCTCCCCGACGATAAGAGCAGTCTCATCACGTCCTCATGGCCGCCTCATCCGGAGCGGACAGCATGTATCTCGTCGGATGGAGAAGACGGACGAGAAGGAGGAGACATGGCACGTATAGGTAGGCCTCTCACCGGGATGCTGGCCGCGGCGCTGGCCTTGGGAACCACGACCGCGGTCGCGGTAGCTTCACCCTCGAGCACGATCGATCGACGGGAGCTGGCGGCTGCAAAGCGCGACGACGACGTCGAGCAGCTCGTGTGGGTGGCGGACGACGACGGTGACGACACCGGCGACACCGGAAACACCGGAAACACCGGCACGAACAACAGCGATGGCGCTACCGCCGGCGACGGTCAGAGCGCCCAGACCAACGACAACACGGGCAGCGGCTACAGCGCAGTGAGCCGCGACCGGGACCGCAGTCGCGGAGATCGCACGAAGGACTGGACCCGTGACGGCGGCGACCGCACCCGCGATCACAGCCGGGGCCACACCAACGACAACTCCCGCAACGACACCCGCTAAAAGCCGGCGCCGAACGAGGACGGCATCCGCGAGGATGCCGTCCTCGGCTCTTTTATCCACGAAAGGACTACGTCGTGCCCACCGATGCAGCATCTTGGAGGCTGAGCGAGGATGAAGAGATCGTTCCCGGCCGCTATGCGAAACGACTCTTGGGCGGTGGGACTCGTTACGAGGCCTACCTCGCGTGGGACGAGGAGCTGTTCTCGCTGGTCGTCGCGAAGGTTCTGAGGCCGTCGCATGCGGCTCTCGACTACGCGATCGAGGGCCTCGCGGCGGAGGCTGCAGTACTCGCGCGGTTGTCACATCCCAGCTTGTTGCGCTCGTTCGACGTCGTCCTCGACGGTGAGCGCCCGCACCTCACGCTCGAGTTTCTCGAGGGGCCGCGGCTGTCGACGCTGCTCCGTAAACATGGAGCGTTGTCGCTCGAGCAGCTTGTGCCGCTCGGAGTGCAGGTCTGTTCGGTGCTGCACTACATGGAGCGGCGCGGCTTCGTTCACCTGGACGTAAAGCCGAAGAACATCATCATGGGGGCGCCGCCCAGGCTCATCGATCTCAGTGTTGCGCGCACGGTGGAAGACGCCGGCAGGATCACGACGCAAATCGGAACCGACGCCTACATGGCTCCCGAGCAGTGCGAGCCGGAACGCGGACGCATCGGCCCGCCCGCGGACGTGTGGGGGATCGGCGTGACGCTGTTCGAGGCGGCATCCGGTTATCACCCGTTTCCGCGCACCGAGGACGCCGACGATCGGTACCCGCAGGTGAGATTCGATCCCCTTCCGATGCCCGAAGATCTGCCGCCGCAGTTGATCGAGACGGTGAGGGCGTGCCTCGAGAAGAACCCGGGTGCGCGCCCACGCGCGGGCGAAACCGCGAACGCGCTAGAGCCGGTCCTCGCCGCGCTTCCGACTCGTCCCCGATTGGGCCGCTTCAAGCCGCGCTAGACGGCTCCGCTCGTTCGAGAGATTCGGTTCACAGAATCGGAATGTCGTTGGTGGCGCGGGGGATTAGTGCGAGGCGGCCTCGTCGGCCTTGCGCGCATCGATGATCTTCTGTGCCAGGTCCCCCGGCACCTCCTGATAGTGCGAGAACCCCCACGAAAACGCACCTTTGCCGCCGGTCATCGACCGGAGGTCGGTTGCGTAGTGGGTCACCTCGGCGAACGGGACCTTCGCCTTCACCACCTGGCGCCCCGGGCCGGCCGGCTCGATACCCTCGGGTATGCCGCGGCGCTTCTGGAGGTCGCCCATGATGTCACCGGTGAATGCATCGGGGACGAGCACCTCGAGGTTCCAGATGGGCTCGAGGACGCTCACGCCGGCCTTTTCGACCGCATCGCGCAACGCAAGCTGGCCCGCCAGCTGGAACGCCATGTCGGACGAGTCCACCGTGTGGTACTTGCCGTCGTAGAGCTCGACCTTGATGTCGATCATCGGATAGCCGGTGCCGCCGCCGCGTCCCATGGCGGCTCGCACCCCCTTCTCGACGCTCGGAATGAACTGGTTGGGGATAGAGCCTCCGAAGATCTTGTCCTCGAACACCATGCCTTCGCCGCGCCCGACGGGTTGCACGCGGACGTTGCAGATGCCGTACTGACCGTGGCCGCCGGATTGCTTGACGTGGCGCCCCAGAGCCTCCACCGGTTTCTTGATCGTCGTGCGGTAGGGGACGACCAGCGGAACCTCTTCGACCTCGACCGAGAATTTGTCCTTCAGGCGGTGGAGCACGACGTCGAGGTGTGCGTCGCCCATGCCCCACAAAATCGTCTGATGAGTTTCGTCGTTACGCTCGAGCTTGAGGGCCGGATCCTCCTCGATGAGCTTGTGCAGGCCGATCATCAACTTGTCCTCGTCGCCCTTCGTCTTCGGCTGCACCGCCTTCGGAAGCAGCGGCTCGGGCGGCTCGATGCGCGGGAAGACCACCGGACTGCCCTTGTCGGCCAGGGTGTCGCCGGTGCCGGTCTGGTTCAACTTGGCCACCGCACCGATGTCGCCGGCGACGATCTCGGTCATCGGATCCTGAGTCTTACCGCGCATCGTGAACACGGACCCGATGCGCTCGTCGGTGCTCTTGGTGGCGTTGTGGATGGTTCCCTCTCCGCGCAACGTTCCGGAGTAGACGCGGAAGAAAGAGACCCGCCCGACGTATGGATCGCTCATCGTCTTGAACACGAGGGCCGACATCGGCCCGTCGGGCTTTGCTTCGCGCGCCTGTCCGTCGACGCCCTCGATCGGGGGCCGCTCGAGGGGGGAGGGTCCCGCCTTGACGATCACGTCCAAGATGCGATCGATCCCGATCAGCTTGGTCGCGGCGCTGCAGAGCACCGGATAGATCCGTGCGTTGTCGACTCCCTCGTGGATTCCGGCAACGATCTCCTCGCGCGTGATCTCACCGCCTTCGAGATAGCGCTCGAGGAGGTCGTCGTCCGTCTCCGCAACCGAGTCGAGAAGATCCGTACGCACTTCGTCTACCCGCGCCCGCCGTTCCTCCGGCACATCTTGTTCGGTGAAGGTCCCGCTCGGGCCGTAGGCGAACGCGGCGACGTCGATGACGGAGATCACGCCGTGAAAATCGTGTTCGCGACCGAGGGGAAGATTGAGGGGTGCGCAGCCCTTGCCGAATGTGTCGCGCAGGGCGTCGAGTGTCGTTCGAAACGACGAGTTCTCACGGTCGAGCTTGTTGACGACGATCATCCGCGGGAGATCGAGCTCCTCGGCGTAACGCCATGCCTCCTGCGTTTGGACCTCGATCCCCTCGACGCCCGAGACGACGAACAAGGCGAGGTCGGCGACCCGCATGGCTGCTCGCATTTCGCCGACGAAATCGGCATACCCGGGGGCATCGAGGATGTTGATCTTGCAGCCGTCCCACTCGAGGGGGGCGAGGGCGGTCGAGACGGATATGCCTCGCCGGTGCTCTTCCTCGTCGAAATCGGTGACCGTGTTGCCGTCGGTGACCTTGCCCATTCTGGTGACGGCGCCGGTCCTGAAGAGCATCGCCTCCGCCAGCGAGGTCTTACCGGCTCCCCCATGACCCACGAGGACCACGTTCCGGATGTTTTCGGTCGGATAGCTCTTCACGAACCTCCCCCTCGTTTCGACCACCCCGAGCCCGCTGCCGGGGCAGCGGTGCGCCAATCGTAGCGTCCGGCGGCGCCGGGTCGTATGCGAGAACATGGAGCGGTGATCAATGCGCTCATTCGTCGGCACTGGGACCGTGCCATGCGTCCCGTCGGGCGGGTGGTTGCCGGCAGCGGCATCTCGCCCGACGCGGTCACGGCGCTCGGGGTGGCACTGCAGGTGCTCGCCGGATACTTCATCATCGAGGGACGCCTCGGAGTCGCGGGCCTGATTTCCACGACCGGCGCTCTGATGGACGTGCTGGACGGCGCGGTAGCGCGGGCGCGCGGCCTCACCAACAAGTTCGGGGCCCTTTTGGATTCGACGACCGACAGGATCGCGGATGCGCTCGTTTTCATCCCCATCGCGTGGCTCTACGGCGTCTCTCCGGATCCGCCGCGCCGCGATCAAGCATGGGTGGCCGCGGTCGCCTTGACCGCCCTCGTAGCCTCGTTCCTCGTTTCCTACGTCAAGGCGAGGGCCGAGGGGCTTGGATACGAGTGCAATGTCGGATTCGCCGAACGTGCCGAGCGCATGATCTTGATGATCGTTGCGCTGGTGTTCGATTTCGTCCCGGTTGCCGTTTCTCTGGTCGCGGTCGCGGCGGTGATCACGTTCGTGCAACGCCTCATCCACGTGAAAAAACAGGCACTACGTGTCGGGAGATAGGCGTCCCCCCGACGAAGGGCGGCTCATCCAGCTCGTTTATTACGGCTACGTCGCCGCATCCGCGCTCGCGCGCATGCTGCCGGAAGGGGTCGCCTACGGCGCTGCCGAACTCGGCGGCCGGGCCGCGGCGCGACTCTCGAAGAAGCGCGATCAGGTGAGGCGCAACCTCGTTCGCATAACCGGGGACGAGCCCGGGTCGCGACGCACGGAGCGCCTTCTCGTCGCGTCCTACGTTTCGTACGCCCGCTACTGGCTCGAGACCTTTCGCCTGGTGCGCGAGCGGCGGGATTTTTTCCTCGATCGCTTTCGCTGCCGCGACGAGGAGTGGATCGACAAGGTTCGCGCGCGTGGAAAAGGGGCGATCGTCGTCGTCGGCCACCTCGGCAATTGGGATGCCGCAGGCGCGTGGGTGGGGGCCCGGGGCGAACGGCTCGTGACCGTCGTCGAAATGTTGAAGCCGCGCCGCATGTTCGAGTTCTTTGCCGAGCACCGCCGCCGCCTCGGCATGGAGATCTATCCGGCGCAGCGGGGAGCCATCGAGTATCTGTGCAGAGCGGTCGAAGAGGGGGCGGTCGTTGCCATCCTCGGGGATCGTGATTTGAAGGGACGGGGGCCCGAGGTGGAGTTCTTCGGCGAGAAGACGACGTTCCCGGCAGGGCCGGCGTCGATCGCGCTGCGAACGGGGACGCCGTTGCTCGTCGCCGGCGTATACGGCGCGCGCTTCGACGACGGCCGCCGCGGGTGGCGGGCCGAGATCAGCCCTCCGATCGAGCTTCCGGAGGAACGGGGCGCGGGTGCGGTACAGCAGTTGACCCAGGAGGTGGCCCGGCATCTGGAGCACTTCGTTGCGCTCCATCCAGAGGAATGGCATGTCTTCCAGCCGTTCTGGCTGGCGGATCGCAAGCGCAAGGCAGGGTCATGAAGATCGTGCTCGTGTGCCCCTATGCGTGGGATCTCGTTGGGGGAGTTCAAAGTCATGTTCGTGCGCTGACCGAGATTCTCCGGGGCAGGGAGCACGACGTCACCGTCCTTGCTCCTCGTCGCCGGGCCGCGACCGTCGCGGACGGCGGCGTGCGGTTGCTGGGGCGCGCGGCAGGCATCCCGGCGAATGGATCCGTCGCTCCGGTCGCGTTCGGCCCGGTCGTTGCCGCCGACGTGCGGCGAGCCCTTCGGGACCTGGCCCCCGACGTCGTTCACGTGCACGAACCCCTGATCCCATCGCTGTCGTTGCTTGCGCTGCGCAGCAGCGAAGCGCCGACCCTCGGGACGTTTCACGCGGCCGCCGACTCCTCTCTCGGCTATCACGTCGCCAAGCCGCTTCTCGAGAAAGCGATCGCGCGCCTGTCGATCCGCACCGCGGTGTCCGACGACGCCCGTTCGTTGGTGGCTCGGTACTTCCCGGGCGAGTACGTGATCACTCCGAACGGCATCGACGTGGCTCGTTTCGCCGGCGGGCGCGCGGTCGATCTCGGGCCGGGACCGAACATCTTGTTTTTGTCGCGTCTCGAACGCCGAAAGGGTCTCCACGTCCTCATCCGGGCGTTCACGGAATTGCGAGGTACCAATGCTCGCCTGATCGTGGCCGGCACCGGTCCCGAGGAAGCGCGCGGCCGGAAGCTGGCTGCGTCTCTCGGAGTCGATGCGAACTTCATCGGACGCGTCGCGGAAGACGACCTGCCCGGCATCTATCGCTCGGCCGACGTCGTCTGCGCACCGGCTCTCGGCGGCGAATCGTTCGGGATCGTCCTCGTCGAAGCAATGGCCGCCGGAACGCCGGTGGTGTGCTCCGACCTCCGCGCGTTCCGCGCGGTCGCGGGAGGCGCGGCCGCCCTCGTGCCGCCCGGTGATGCCGGCGCATTGGGGCGCGCCATCATCGATATCTTGGTCGACGATGACCGGCGCGCCGAGATGCGGCGCGCCGGAAAACGCGTGGCCGAGACGTACGACTGGAGTCGCCTTGTGAACGGCGTCGAAGCGTTGTACGAGAAAGCACGGACGGTACGGCGCGCCGGAGAATTTTCGGAATGAATCGTGCCGGTCCGGCGCTTGCCCTCGCCGCCTTTATCGTCGTGACCTCGTGCGGGGGCGACCTCGACGTCGGAAGTTCAGACGAACCGGCCCCCTACCTGGCGAAGATCGACGCGTCGACGCTCGGCGATCCACCACCGGCCGACGCACTCTCCGGAATCTGGGTTCTGTCGCTCGAAGGAGACTCGTACCGGCTCGAGCAGGAATCGTTTCGCGTCGAGGAGGATTTCGTGCTCGAGGAAGACGAGTTCGTGGTCTCCGGCGTACCCGCCCCCGAGGGCGCGTTCAACTGCTACCTCGAGCGCGGCGAGCGCACCCTCGAACGAACACGAGGGAGGTACCGGATCGAAATGCAAGACGACGAGCTGACGCTGTCACTCGTCGAAGATCCGTGCCCCCTGCGCGCGAGCATCCTCGCGCGCACATGGCGGAAGTCGCGATAGCCCGGCTGCGCTTTCTGTGCCTCAGGTTTTGCGGTGCGAAACCTCACGCACACAAAGCAGGCCCGGCTGCGCTTTCTGTGCCTCAGGTTTTGCGGTGCGAAACCTCACGCACACAAAGCAGAGCGCCGGGGGCGCAATAAGGTGATCGCGATGGCCGAGCCGAACCGCATACAGGATTGGAATCCCCCGGCGCGTCCGCGGCGGCCGTCCGCGGCGGCCGGGCTCCCGCTCATCGCGGCGGCCGCGGGCGCCGCCGTCGTCTGGGCGCTGCTCGGGCCGGTTCCCGCCCTGCTTGCTGTGGGCGGGGTCGGGGCCGGGTTCGCCCTTTCGTGGGGATCGCAGGGATCGAGGATGTTGCGGCGCCTGCGCGCCCGTCCGGCGCGCGACGCGCGGCTCATGAACCTCGTCGCCGGCCTGGCGGGCAAGCTCGGACGGCCGATACCCGACGTCTTCGAAGCCGACGCACCGCCGAACGCGTTTGCGGTGCCTCATTCGAAACGGGGCGCGATCGTGGTGAGCGACTCTCTTCTGGAGAGTGCGACGCGGACCGAACTCGAGGCGGTCGTCGCCGCGTGCCTGGTGCGCCTCGACGATCCCTCGTTCCGACGGGTGCGATGGATCGCTCTCGTCGGCCGGGGCGGCCCCGGCGACGGCCCGGCGACGGGATACGACCTCGACGTGCGGGCCGCGGCCGTGACCCGTTATCCGCCCGCGCTCGCCGCCGCCGTCGAGAGGGCCTCCCCCGCGCGCGGTCCCGCGGCGCCGTTCGCGTTCGTCGCGGACGCGCCGTGGCAGCCCCCGCCGGCGGCGCGCGCCGCGGAGCTACGGGACCTGTAGGAGCGGGCGTCGCGTCCGTCGACACTGCCGGGCGGGGCCCCCGACGAAGTAGGATCGGGCGCGAACGTAAATCCCGACAAGGGGCAACTTTCCGCTTATCGGCGGGCACGGAAGGGCTGATGGATGTCCGATACCCAGCGCGAAATCGGAGGGGTCCGCGTCAAGCGAGGGCTTGCCGAAATGCTCAAAGGTGGCGTGATCATGGACGTCACGACGGCCGAGCAAGCCAAAATTGCAGAGGACGCGGGTGCGGTTGCCGTGATGGCGCTGGAGCGCGTCCCCGCCGACATTCGCGCCGAGGGCGGAGTGGCGCGCATGGCCGATCCCGAGAAGGTCACGGAGATCATGGAGGCCGTTTCGATCCCGGTCATGGCAAAGTGCCGCATCGGCCATTTCGTCGAGGCGCAAGTTCTCCAGGCGCTGGGCGTCGACTACATCGATGAGTCCGAGGTTCTGACGCCCGCCGACGAGCACAATCACGTGAACAAGTGGGAGTTCACCGTTCCGTTCGTCTGTGGGGCCACGAACCTGGGAGAGGCGCTGCGAAGGCTCGGCGAAGGCGCGGCCATGATCCGCTCGAAGGGCGAAGCCGGAACCGGCAACGTCGTGGAGGCGGTGCGCCACATGCGGGCGATCACCGGCGAGATCAAGCGGCTGACCACATTGTCCGGAGGCGAGTTGATGAGCGCGGCCAAGGAGCTGCGGGCGCCGTTCGAGCTCGTGCGTGAGGTCGCCGAGACGGGGAAGCTGCCGGTTGTCCTCTTCACCGCCGGCGGCATCGCGTCTCCCGCCGATGCCGCGCTGATGATGCAGTTGGGAGCCGACGGTGTGTTCGTCGGGTCGGGCATATACAAGTCGGGCGACCCGGCCCCCCGTGCACGCGCGATCGTCGAAGCGACCACCTTTCATAGCGACCCCGACATGATCGCAAAGGTGTCGCGCGGTCTCGGCGAGGCGATGACCGGCATCAACGTCACCGATTTGTCCGAGGGCGAACGGCTGGCGCGCCGGGGCTGGTGATGTCGTGAAAGTCGGCGTGCTCGCCCTTCAAGGCGATGTACGCGAGCATGCGTTCGCGCTCGATCGAGCAGGCGCCACGCCCGTAGCCGTCAAGACGCGCGACGAAGTGGCGGCGGTGGATGCGCTCGTGCTGCCCGGCGGTGAGTCGACAACGATCGGGAAGCTGCTCGATCGCTTCGGACTGCTCGAGCGGGTGCGGGGCCGGGTCGAGGAAGGCATGCCCCTTTTCGGGACGTGTGCAGGGCTCATTCTTATGTCGCGCGAGGTGGTGGGGCCGGAGGACGCGCCGGATCGGCTGGGCTGCCTCGATGTGTCGGTCAGGCGCAACGCATACGGGCGCCAGGTCGCTTCGTTCGAGACCGAATTGGAAATCGCCGGGCTCGACCGCCCCTTCCGCGCCGTCTTCATCCGCTCACCCGAGATCGAGCAGGTGGGCGAGGGGGTCGAGGTGCTTGCAGCGATCTCGGGTTCCCCGGTGCTGGTTAGAAGCGGGGCGTTGCTCGGGGCGGCATTCCACCCCGAGATGACGGACGATCCACGCGTGCACGAGTTGTTCATCACGATGGTTCGGGGTTAGGGGGAGCCGAATGTCGGGTCACTCCAAATGGTCGACGATCAAGCGCAAGAAGGCGGCGAACGACGCCGCGCGCGCCAAGGTATGGGGCAAGCTGCTTCGCTTCGTCGAGGTAGCCGCGCGTGAAGGTGGCGGGGACCCCGACGCCAACCCCACTCTCGCCACCGCCATCCAGAAGGCGAAGCAGGCTTCGGTGCCGAACGAAAACATCGACCGGGCGCTGAAGCGTGGAACCGGTGCGCTGCAGGGCGAAGCGTACGAAGAGGTGGCGTACGAAGGCTACGGACCGGGAGGCGTCGCGATCTACGTGCGCTGTTTGACGAATAACCGGAATCGTTCTTCGCAGGACGTTCGGAGCGCGTTCAACTCGGCAGGGGGCAAGCTGGCAGAGCCCGGAGCGGTGGCGTGGATGTTCGAGCCGAAGGGCGTGGTCATCGTCGCGGCAGCATCCGCCAGCGAGGAAGACGTCTTTCTGGTGGCGGCGGAGGCGGGCGCCGACGACGTGCGTGGCTCGGACGAATCGATCGAGGTCGTGACGCCGACGAACGAGCTGAAGCCGGTGCGCGACGCGCTCTCTGCAGCAGGGATTTCGGTGGAGTCGAGCGACCTCACGATGATCCCAAAGACGACGGTCGCGCTCGAGGAATCCGACGCCAAGAAGGTCCTCGGGCTGATCGACGCCCTGGACGAGCTCGACGATGTGTCGGAGGTCTTCGCGAACTTCGACATCTCGGACGAGATCATGGCAACGGTGGCGTAGGCGCCGGGCCCGTGGAAACCTCGGTGCTTCCGGGCACGCTTCGTTCGGTCGCCGAAGCAGTCGAGGAGGCGCGCGGCGCGGCGATCCTGCTGGATCCCCAGTGGACTCTTGTGTGGACGTCGTCCGAGTTCGAGTGGGCGATGGAGGCGAATGCGCAAACCCTGGGCGTGGGCAACCATCTTCTCGAGTGTTATCTGACCGAGGCATGGTGCAGACGCATCGCGGCCGAGGGCAACGTCCTCGAGAGCTTTATGAAGGAGTTGCCGTACATGGCACACGACACGCCGGGCGGCATCGAACGTCTGGCGCAGATCATCGACGGAAAAGTCGACGGTCTGCTGCGGTTGGCGGCCGGGGACCCCGACGATCCGGATCAGCGGGCGGGCGCGAGGCGGGCGGCCGAGATGATCTTCGGGGCCGTCGAACCGCGTCGGCAACCGCCGATGTGGAGCCACACGATCGACTGGCTCCAGGGTGATCTTCCGCCGATGCCGATTCGCTCCACCGCATTTCGACTTCACGACCCCGACGGCGCAACCATCGGGACGCTCATCGCTTACGACGCGGCGCTCCCTGGTCATGTTCTTGCGCTGGTGGCAAGAGGCGACGAGGGCATGTTCGAAAGGATGGCCCGTCTGTTCGAACCCGGGCGGCATCGAGCGGCGATCCTCTTTGCCGATCTGCAGCTGTCGACGACGTTGTCGCGCCGACTTCCAAGCGCCGTCTATTTCCGGCTGGTGCGGGCGATCACCTCGGCCATAGACGACGTCGTCATCCGGCATCGCGGCATCGTGGGGAAACACGCGGGGGACGGCATCACGTCGTTTTTCCTTGCGGACGACTTGGGCTCGTCTTCAAGAGCCGCACGCGCGGCGATCGAAGCTGCCCGTGACATCGCGGTGGCGGTTCACGACGCCGCCAAGGGAATCGCGGAGGACACGGGACTGATCGAGGGTGGGGAGTGCCTCATCAACGTCGGCGTCCACTGGGGCGGCCATCTCTACATGGGCCAGCTCGTGACCGGGGGCCGCCTCGAGGTGACGGCGCTGGGAGACCGCGTCAACGAGTGTGCGCGCATCCAGGAGTCTGCCGAGGACGGTCAGGTCCTTGCGTCGAAGAGTCTCGTCGAGCGGCTCGACGACGCCGATGCCGCGGCGCTGGCCCTCGACCCGGACGGCGTGCTGTATCGGGCGGTCGACGAGCTTCCGGGCGCAACCGAAAAAGCCCGCCGAGACGTCCCGGGCCTTCCCGTGACGGTGCTGTAAGCGCCCGGGCCGAAAAAACCGCCGGACCGGCCGATCATCCGGTAGCCTGACGAACATGCGTTCGGGTCTACGAGTCATCGGTATCGATCCCGGCCTCACGAGGATGGGCTACGGCATCGTCGAACGGGGCGGTGGACGCTTCGTCTCGGTCGAGCACGGCGTCTTTCGCACCGGCCCGGGCGACCCGCTCGAGCGGCGGCTGGCGGCACTGCACGGCGCGGTTGTCGCGTTGGTCCGGCAGCATCGTCCCGACGCGGCCGCAGTCGAGAGGGTCTTCTTCAATGCGAACGTGCGAACCGCCATCTCGGTCGGTCAAGCGTCGGGCGTCGCTCTTGCGGCCCTTGCCGCCGCCGGGATCGAGGTCGCTCACTACACGCCCACGGAGGTGAAGCAGTCGGCATGCGGCTACGGCGGGGCCGGCAAGCGCCAGATGGGAGCGATGGTTGCATCGCTGTTGGGCCTCACGTCGCCGCCGCATCCGCCGGATGCCGCCGACGCGTGCGCCCTGGCGATCTGCCACCTCAATCGGAGCGGTCTCAGCCGCAGGATCAAGGAGGCGCTCGCATGATTGCCTTCCTCGACGGCATCGTGGCCGGCAAGTCCCCGGACGCGTGCTTGATCGACGTGGGTGGAGTGGGCTACCGCGTCGTGTGCTCCGCAACGACGCTCGCGCGGCTCCCGGGCGAAGGCGATCGCGTTCGGATTTGGACTCACACCCACGTCCGCGAGGACGCTCTCGCGTTGTTCGGTTTCGCCTCGGAAGCCGAGCAGCGGCTGTTCGAACTATCGATGGGAGTTTCGGGGGTGGGGCCGAAGGTGGCGTTGCAAATATGCTCCGCGTTCACCCCCGACGGATTTCGCCGGGCGATCGCAATCGACGACGTCGCGGCAATCTCCTCGGTTCCGGGGCTCGGCAAGAAGACCGCCCAACGGCTCGTCCTGGAGCTGAAGGAGAAGTTGGCGCTGCCGGATCTTCAGGTGGTGGGGAACGCGCCCGTCACACTGTCCCAGGTGCGCTCGGCCCTCGAAAACCTCGGCTATTCGGCGCCCGAAATCCGCGCCGCATTGGGCGAGGTCGACCCCGCGCCGGATGCGAGCGTCGAAGACCTGGTGAAGTCGGCCCTCAAGGTGCTGGCGTGAACGAAGACCCGATCCTCACGCCGGTCGCCGGGGCAGTCGAGCGCGAGGAGGAGCGCTCGCTTCGTCCGAGGACGCTCGGGGAGTTCGTCGGGCAACAGACGATCAAGGAACACCTCGGCATCGTGCTGCAGGCGGCGCGCGAACGGGACGAACCGGTGGGTCACCTGCTCCTGTCGGGGCCGCCGGGCCTCGGTAAGACGAGCCTCGCGCACGTGGTGGCCGCCGAAATGGGCGCATCGATCCGGCCGACTTCGGGGCCCGCCCTCGAGCGCGCCGGCGACCTCGCCGCCATCCTCACGAATCTGGAGGAAGGCGACGTGCTCTTCGTCGACGAGATCCATCGCCTGCCTCGTACGGTCGAGGAGGTTCTATATCCCGCGATGGAAGACTTCCAGTTAGATCTGGTGATCGGGAAGGGACCGAGCGCGCACTCGATCCGCCTCGACCTACCGCGGTTCACGCTCGTCGGAGCTACGACGAGGGCGGGTCTGATCACCGGTCCGCTGCGCAGTCGGTTCGAGCTGGCGGAACGCCTCGATTTGTATCCGCCGCACGACCTCGAGACGATAATCACGCGTTCCGCGTCGATACTCGGCGTCCGGCTCGACGCCGACGGAGCCATCGAGATCGCCCGTCGGGCGCGGGGCACGCCCCGCATCGCGAACCGGCTTCTGCGCCGGGTGCGCGATTACGCACAGGTGCGCGCCGACGGCCACATCGACGGCGACGTGGCGCGCGCCGGGTTGTTGGTGTTCGAGGTCGACGAGCGGGGGCTCGACCGCGTCGACCTTGGATTGCTCGATGCACTCGTCCGCCGCTTCGGTGGTGGACCCGTCGGCCTGTCGACGCTCGCGGTGTCGGTCGGGGAGGAGCCCGACACGATCGAGGACGTGTACGAGCCCTACCTCATGCAGTTGGGGTTCCTCCGGCGCACGGCACGGGGACGTGTCGCTACCGCCGCCGCGTTCGATCATCTCGGTGTCGTGCCGCCCGACGGGGCTCGGGGGCAGCGGCTGTTCGACGCCTGACGTCTCGCTTATCCGGCCCCCGGCGCGGGAGGTAGGATTCGTCGGAGGAGCCGCCCGCGCGGCTCCGTTCGCGTGCCCCTCGCTCAGAGCCCGCTGTCGACGCCAGAAGGAAGTGACGGCCGTGGAAGGACTTGCAAACCTCGTTTTCCTCGCGTTTCTGATCGCGATCTTCTACTTCATGCTGATCCGGCCGCAGAAGCGGCGGGTCGAGCAGCATCGCACCCTGATCGAGAGCGTCGGTTTGGGTGACGAGGTCGTGACGATAGGCGGGATCTTTGGGACCGTGCAGGCGCTGCGAGACGAAGAGATCGATCTGCGAATCGCCGAGGGCACCACGATCCGGATCGTCAAGTCGGCGATCGCGCGCCGGGTGACCGAGGACGTGGAGGAGGAACTGGGAGCAAACGGGGAGGAGACGGCGTGACCTCTTCGACGGGGGCCGAGGCCGGACCCCCGGTCGTTCCCCCCACGCCGAAGGAGGCTCGTCCGGTCGAACCGGCTCCCGGGCCCGAACCGATCGAGTCCGGCGGCGGAGTCACGCTCGCCGACGTGCAGGCTCATGAGGGCGTCCAGACGTTCATTTCATTGGCCGATCGCTATCTCGGCGAGCTCGGCTACACCGAGCACGGCTTCCGTCACGCGGGGCTGGTTGCCAAGATCGCATACAACACCCTGCATCGTCTCGGCTTCGATGACCGGATGGTCGAGTTGGCGGCGATCGCCGGCTACCTTCACGACCTCGGCAATTTCGTGAGCCGGACGATGCACTCGCAGACCGGCGCCGCGATCACTTACGACCTGTTGCGTGAGCTCCGCATGTCTTACGGCGAGGTAGGCATCGTGATGGCGGCGATCGGCAATCACGAAGAGGAGTTCGGGCATCCGGTGAATCCGGCAGGCGCCGCGTTGATCGTTGCGGACAAGTCGGACGTCCATCGCAGCCGTGTCCGTGTCAAGGACCCGCAGATGTTCGACATTCACGACCGCGTGAACTACGCCGTCGAGCACTCGTTTCTGCGGGTCAACTCCGAAGCCCGTACGCTTACGCTCGAGCTGACGATCGACACCGAACTGGCGGGCGTCATGGAGTACTTCGAGATCTTCCTGTCTCGCATGGTGATGTGCCGGCGCGCCGGTGAATTTCTCGACTGTCAGTTCAAGATCGACATCAACGGAACAAAGCTGCTGTAACAGGGGGACTGGTGAAATCCACTCGGAGATACAAGTTCAATCTGGTGCTCGCGCTGGTGGTCGCATTCGGCGGGTTGGCCGCGGTGATGGCGTCCGGGACGAGTCCGAACCTCGGGCTCGATCTTTCGGGCGGGACCAGCGTCATCTTGACCGCATCGGCCGAGGGCGGAGTCGACGAGGAAGTGCTTCAGAAGACGGTGGAAATCATCCGCCGGAGGATCGACGCGCTCGGCGTGGCGGAACCGGAGGTGAGCGCGGCCGGTGGAGAGAACATCCTGATTCAACTTCCGGGCGTGAAAGACGAAGAACGCGCGCTCGAGATCATCGGCAGCACCGCGCAACTCACGTTCCGCCAGGTCCTCGAGATCGTTCCCCGCGACGGGGCCGAAGCGACACCCACTCCGGGTGCATCCCCGACGGCGGCCGACACCCCGGGATCGGACGCGACCCCGGACGTGACTCCGACGGAAGACGCTGATACCCAGCAGCGAAGTGCGACGCAGGCCACAGACGACAAGAAGAAGAAAAAGAAGGACGGCGGTGACGGCAAGGCCTCGGCGGAGGACGGCGAGCACGAGGACGACGTGCCCCACGACGAGGAAGACCAAGAGCCGGCCGAGGTCACCGAGGAAAAAGGTCCGCAGGTGAACGACGAGGAGGTCGTCTATCCCGACGCGGCCGATCCGACGATCCTTTATCGCCTCGCCCCCGCGGGCGTCCTCACCGGCGACATCATCGCGAGGGCGGAGGCGGTCGTCGATCAGGCGGGCAACTGGGCCGTGACGATCGACATGAACGATAGGGGAGCAAAGGCGTGGGCGGATCTGACGAGCGAACTCGCGTGTCTCCGCGACGAAGGCGAACCGATTCGCTCCCAGGTCGCGATCGTGCTCGACGGGAAGGTCGAGACCGCGACCGGCATGCGTGATCCGGCGGGCGCCGCGGCCGGCGGCGGTGTGGAGTGCGGGCGGGGCATCACCGGCGGCGAGTCACAGATCGACGTCGGCACCGAGCAGGAGGCGAAGGACCTGGCGCTCGTGCTCCAGACCGGCGCGCTTCCTCTCACGCTCACCCAATCCGAAGTAAACAAAGTGTCGCCCACTTTGGGCCGGGATTCGCTGCAGGCGGGGTTGACCGCAGGAGCGATTGGCCTCGGACTGGTGTTGCTGTACGTGCTCGTTTACTACCGGGCGCTGGGGCTGGTTGTGTGGGCGGGACTCGCGATCTTCACGGCCACGATCTATTCCCTGCTCGCGTTCTTGGGTGAAAGCTCGGGCCTGTCACTCACGCTTGCCGGCATCGCCGGGATCATCGTGTCGATCGGAATCACGACCGACTCCTACATCGTTGCGTTCGAACGGTTGAAGGACGAGGTGCGCTCGGGCAAGACGCTGCGGGCGGCGGTCGACAGGGGCATGACCCGCGCGTTCAGGACAATCCTGATCGCAGACTTCGTTACCGGGTCGGCGGCGGTGATTTTGTTCTTCCTGGCGGTGGGTCCGGTCCGCGGGTTCGCCCTCACGCTGGGGCTGGCGACCTTGATCGACGTTCTGATTGCGTACTTCTTCACCCGCTCGGCCGTCGGGCTCCTCTCTCGCTCGCGGTTGTTCGCGGAGAGCCGCGTGATCGGCGTCAGAGAAGCTCTGGGAGTTCAGACATGAGCAGGCTCCGCCGGCTGTATCAGGGCCAGACCGACATCGATTTCATCGGTCGTCGGCGCATCTGGTTCGCGATTTCCGGAATCCTCGTTCTCCTTTGCCTCGTGATTCTCGGGACGCGAGGACTCAACTACGGGATCGAATTTGCCGGCGGCGTGCAAACACGCGCTCCGGTGATCGATTCCGATTTGGCCGCTACCGGCGACCTCCAGGTGATCGAGGAGGTTCGTTCCGAGCTGGAATCGATCGGCGCAGACGAGGCGCAGATCCAGGTGGTCACGGGTGAGGAGGGCAAGAGCGTCCTCGTTCAGACCAAGGAGATCGCCGATCCCGAGCAACAGCAGGAAGTGGTGACGACCGTTGCGACTTCCGTCGGTGCCGACATCGACCAGACGGACAGCCAGCGCATCGGAAGCAAGTGGGGCGGCGAGATCACTCGCAAGGCCGTACGGGCATTGATCATCTTCCTGCTCGTGATCCTCGCGTTTATCTCGTGGCGGTTCGAGTGGAAGATGGCGTTCGCGTCGATCGTTGCGCTGGCTCACGACCTTCTCATCACGGCGGGGGTCTACGCGCTCGTGGGGTTCGAGGTAACCCCGTCGACCATCGTCGCACTGCTCACCATTTTGGGTTACTCGCTGTACGACACCGTCGTCGTGTTCGACAAGGTTGAAGAGAATACGACCGCGCTTGCTACGACCGGGAGAATGACCTATCAAGCTTCGGCGAACCTCGCGATGAATCAGGTGTTCATGAGGTCGCTCAACACGTCGCTGACCACGCTTCTGCCGGTTGCCGCGCTGTTGTTCGTCGGCGCGGGGCTTCTCGGCGCGGAAACGCTCAAGGACCTTGCACTGGCACTGCTCGTCGGAATTCTCGTCGGAACCTACTCGTCGATCTTCGTGGCGACCCCGGTTCTGTCGGTGTGGAAGGAGAGAGAGCCAAAGTTCCGCTCGGTCAGAGAGCGGGTCGAGCGCGACGCACGGCGAGCGGAGGCTGCATCGGTTCCCGTTACGGTGCCCCCGGGGACCGACGAGCGTGTGAGGACGCCGGCGGCGGCGGTATCGCGGCCGCCGTCCCGGGCGCGTGCGGGAACCAAGAAAGCGAAGCGGCGAAAGCGGCGATAGATGACCCACTTCGATCACGATTGGCTGAAGGATCACATTCGGGACATCCCCGATTTTCCGAAGGAAGGGATCGTCTTCAAGGACATCACCCCGCTGCTGGCCGACAAGAAAGCTTTTGCGTACACCGTCGATGCCATTTCCCACCACTTCGACCGCGACCAGATCGACAAGGTGCTCGGCATCGAGGCACGCGGGTTCATCATTGCGGCACCGCTTGCCTACCGGTTTACGGCGGGCCTGATCCCGGTGAGGAAGAAGGGCAAGCTTCCGTGGGAAGTGGAGTCGGAGGAGTACCAACTCGAGTACGGCACCGACTCACTCGAAATCCACAAGGATGCGATCGCAGAGGGCGAGCGAATCCTGATCGTCGACGATGTGCTTGCAACCGGGGGGACGGCAAAGGCGGTGGCGAGGCTCACCGAGCGATGCGGAGGGATCGTGTCCGGGATCGCAACGATCATGGAGCTGTCTTTCCTGAACGGGCGAGAGCACATAGGCGGCGACTACGAGTTCTTCTCGCTGATCTCGTACTGACCCGCCTGCATCGCTCCGGCGCGACGAGCGCGTGAGCGCGGTGCGAGCCGGTCTTCCCGCGAGCCGCCACGCTCGTGAGGAACCCGTGGAAGCCGCGAAGATTGCGCTGCGAAGCATCGCCAGGCGTATCGGAGAGTTGGACAAGGAGATCGCCGACCTCGACGCGCAGCTGGAGCCGCTCGTCCGACGAACTGCGCCTCGCACACTCAGTCTGTTCGGCGTGGGAGTCGGCCATGCGATGCAGCTGCTCGTCACCGCGGGACAGAACATCGATCGCCTCCGGGGCGATGCCGCGTTTGCTCATCTCTGCGGCGCCGATCCGACCCCTGCCTCGTCCGGAAGACGTTCGCCATCGGTTGAACCCCCGCGGAGATCGTGAAGCGAATTCGACGCTTCACATGATCGCAGTCGTAAAGATTGCGCTACTGCGAACGCACACGCGCCTACGCTGCTCGGCGACTCGAGGAAGGTCGCGGCAAACGAGAGGTGATTCGCTGCCTCAAGCGATACATAGCCCGGGAGGCCTACCAGGCTCTGCGGGAGGATCTCGCCGCCCTCGCCCAGACTTGACATCTATAGGGCCGGGGCAACTTCATGTTGGTCGTAGGAGGTCGTCACCTCGGTCCCGTCCTCGGTCACCTTGGTGCGGTTGCCGGCGGCGTCGTAGCCGTAGGTGGTAACCGCCCCCGAGGGGCGGGTTTCCTTTACGAGACGAGACGCGTCGTCGTAGCCGTAGGTGGTGGTGCCGTTCCCCGACGGGGCGCCCGCGATCTGCCTCGTGCGCGCGGTCACGTTGTCGCGCGCGTCGTAGCTCACCTCGAAGCGGGCGACCTCGGCTCCGCCCGAGGCGGTCACCACCTCGGAGCTCCTGCGGCCCTCGGGGTCGTAGCCGTAGCTGTGCGTGAGCGATCCCGCCACCACCATGGTCTCGAGCCGCAGCGAGGGGGTGTAGGTGAAGGTGGTGGCCTGGCCGGTGAGCGGGTCGGTGAGGCTTCTCACCTCGAGCCGCCACCCCCGGTCGGCGAGATCCTTCGCCACGCGCCGCGCCAGCGCCGAGGTGTAGCGGGACGACGGGTTCTTCGGGATCACGTGGATCTCCGCCCACGTGTACGACGAGGCGACATCGATGGCGGTGTATTGCCATGCGGCGCCGTTGATGCCGCTGAGGCGGCCGATGTAGAAGCAGTCGAACTGGACGAGCTCACCGGGGCGGGAGGCGTCGAGGATGATCGGATCCATCACGACCGGGACGTGGACGGCGAGATCCTGCGCAACTGCACCCGTGCGCTGCGGAGTTGATCGAGGTGGAGGCGGAGCGCTATTAACCCGCGCTCGGTAAGTCCTCGGCAAGGTCGGCTGCGACCTCGGCGGAAGGAGGCACTGGCTGTTTAGTGCTCCGGCTCCTCCGCTTGCGTCGGCGGATTTCTCCTGCGACTCCGGTGCCTGGTGGAGGGTCGGGTTGAACCTAGAGTGTTAATAGAGAAGTCTTGGGAAGGAGAGGATTCTGGAGGAGAGAAGAAAGGCAAGAAGAGTCTAGGGGGAAAGGAATGAGACGTATAGGGGAGAGCATGATCCGGCGAGTCTTGGTGGTTCTCGTCACCAGCCTCCTAGTGGCCGGAGTAATGTGGTTTCCTCTCTCGCCAATGTCACGCGGTGGGGAGCCTCATCTAACGGATGGTGACGCAACTGTAGTTGCAATGCGGGCCCTAAACCATGCAGGGTTGCTGGGTGGCGGTTCGATTCAGGTTGGCCACTCGTCGACTACTCGTGTCGGTAACGCGAGGTGGCGAACCACACACGGCATTGCAACCTGTACTGAATCAAAATGTGATCCAACAGGTCGAGAACTCATCCTTAAACTTGGAATAGACGAAGGTCGCTTTTCTGTCTTACAGGTTCAAGGTGACATTCCCGCGGCCTCGACTCGTCTGCTTAGCTCGTTCAAGGTTCGTCTCAGAGAGATCGTTGATCAGGATCCGCATTGGATAATGTCGAACCCGGCGGTGGTAGGGAACGAGATCCGAACTGCCGGTACATGGGTTGGCAACATCCCTTCTCCTGGCTACGGAACTAGATGCCGCGGCGTCCTTGAGTCTTCAGGATCGATCGTGTGGGAGAGCAAATGGATGGACATGGGTTCACCTCAAGAAGAATCGACCCGAGCGTCAGCTGGTGTTCTGTTTGCATTCCCGCCGGAAACGAGCTTCGATGATGCCCAGATAGAGTGTTTGAACTGGCAGCATCCTGGGTGGCGTGCTTCCGGGAACCCGACTGCGCACGAGGCGGGAATTCGAGGCCGAAGATGGGCCGCGGCCGTACCTGTATCCTTCGGTGGCGAGTCCCTTGCCGCGGCCTTTTCTGCCTGCTCTGTTGAGGGTGAGAGTTCGGACGGGGCTGTGCGGTGGACGGGAACTGAAATGTTGGCGCCGCCAGTCGAGGGAGTGCCACGAGGGCGATCCCTTTTGATCCCTCTGATTCCATCGCGAGGCGACAATGCTGCGAAGCCGGACCGATTGGCAATTACGTGTCGGCCCGTCACGGCAGTGGAATTTGAGGAAGGAGTCGGTGCCGAGTGAATCCCGAGAGGGTCTTGCCGTTATCAGTGACGATAGCCGTGATTCTGCTGCTGGTTACGCCTGTCGCCTTAGCGGGATGCTCATACTCTTGGTCGGGCGGGGTTCACTATCATTCTGG
>Ga0247713_1000318_pt1 | contig 32108 bp, 31 predicted proteins | sample 21E_NmetaG_FD_189936 | JGI IMG/M metagenome (GOLD analysis project Ga0247713, IMG submission 189936) | Soil microbial communities from hillslope of Landscape Evolution Observatory, University of Arizona, Oracle, AZ, United States - 2-1-E_N | ecosystem: Engineered > Artificial ecosystem >...
GATCGGTTCGAGGGCGTCGACGAACGCGGCGCATACCCGCCGCGTTCGTCGACGCCCTCGAACCGATCCGCGCGGCCGGCTGACGCCCGGCGCCCGGCTTCGACCACCGGCCGCGCCCCCCATTCGGCGGACCGCACGCCCGTTCGGACATGCTCCACCCGCAGCCGCGCAGGCGCGGGCGCCGATACCATGGGATCGTGGGTACGAACCGCCGCATGCGTGGGATGGTCGGGGTCCTCGTCGGGATGCTGCTCCTCGCCGGGTGCGCCCAGCCGGCCACCGAGGACACCGCCGCGCCGGCGCCGCCACCCGAGCCGCAGGCGTCTCCCGCCGTCGACGGGCCGGCGCCGCCGCCCACCGGCGCGGCGCAGCCGCCCGCCGGCGGGACCGCGGGCGCCGGGGAGGTCACGGTCTGGTTCGCGCGGGAGCACGAGTCCGGCGTCTGGGTGGAGCCCACGACCGTGCCGCTCGACGAGGAGACGGTCGAGGTGCTGCGCGCGGTCGTGGAGGCGGTTCTTCAGGGTCCGAGCACGAACCCCGACCTCACCACGGTGGTGCCGGAGGGCACGGAGCTGCTCGACGTGTCGATCCAGGGCGGCATCGCCCACATCGACCTGTCCCGCGAGGTGCTGAGCACCCGCGGCGGCGCGGCCGAGGAACGGGCCCTCGCCCAGCAGCTCGCCCAGTCGGCCACGCAGTTCCCCACGGTCGACGCGGTGCGCCTGCTCGTCGAGGGGGAACTGGTGGACGAGCTGTGGGGCCACGTCGACTGGTCCCAGCCGCTCGTGGCCGACCCGCAGACGCTCGCGCCCATCATCATCGACCGGCCGCCGTGGGGAGCGTCGCGTCCGCCCGGGCCGGTCACGGCGTCGGGCACGTCGGTCACGTTCGAGTCGACCGTCCTGCTGCGGCTGATCGACCCGCAGGGCACCGTCGTCGAGGACACGTTCACGACCGCCGCGCAGCCCGACGTCGGTCAGCGCGGCCCGTGGGAGCACACCTTCGACGCCCCGGCGACGACGCCGGGCGCCTGGACGATCGAGGCCCTGGAGCCGGACCCCTCGGACGGCGAGGGCCGTCCGCCGTTCACCACGTCGGTGCGCTTCGAGGTCTCCTGAGGCGGCGCGCCGTCAGGCGTCCGCGGACGGCTCGAAGTCGAGCGATGCCGAGTTGATGCAGTAGCGCTCGCCGGTCGGTCGGGGCCCGTCGGGGAAGACGTGCCCGAGGTGGCCGCCGCAGGTCGCGCACACGGCCTCCGTGCGCACCATCCCGTGGCTGCGGTCCTCGTTCAGCTCGACGAGGTCGGGGTCGAGCGCCTCCCAGAAGCTCGGCCACCCCGTCCCCGAGTCGTACTTCGCGTCCGAGGTGAACAGCGCGGTGTGGCAGCCAGCGCACCGGTACACGCCCCGCTCCTTCGCGTCCCAGTAGGCGCCGGTGAACGCCGGCTCGGTCCCGGCTCCCCGGAGGATCCGGTAGCGCTCAGGGTCGAGCCGCTCGCGCCACTGCTCCTCCGACAGCTCCACCGGTCGGTTCACGCTCCGGCCTCCTTCACGATCCCCGTCGGGCAGGCAACGCCCGTGCGACCGAGCCCGCAGTAGCCACCGGGGTTCTTCGCGAGGTACTGCTGGTGGTAGTCCTCGGCGTAGTAGAAGGGGCCCGCCTCGCGAATCTCCGTCGTGATGTCGCCGTAGCCGGCGCCGGCCAGTCGCTGCTGGTACGCCTCACGCGTCGCCGCCGCGACGGCGAGCTGGGCGTCCGTGGAGGTGTAGACCGCCGAGCGGTACTGGGTGCCGACGTCGTTTCCCTGGCGCATGCCCTGGGTGGGGTCGTGGCCCTCCCAGAAGTGCTTCAGCAGCTCCTGGTAGGAGACGCGTGCGGGGTCGAACACGACGAGGACCGCCTCCGCGTGCCCGGTCCGGCCGCTGCAGACCTCCTCGTAGGTGGGGTTCGGCGTGAAGCCTCCGGCGTAACCGACCGCCGTGGTGAAGACGCCCGGGGTCTGCCAGAAGACCCGCTCTGCCCCCCAGAAGCAGCCCATGGCGAAGACCGCCTGCTCGTGCGTGGCGGGGAACGGCGGGGTAAGGGGGGTGCCGAGCACCGCGTGCGGCCGGGTCACCCCCATCGGGGTGTCGCGCCCCGGCAGGGCCTGGTCGCGTCCCACGGTGCGCTCACGGCCCCAACGGATCGCCACGACGCCTCCTTCCTGTCCCACGGGCCAACGCCGTGCTGCGGTCGCCTCACCCCCCACCGTAGGACAACTCGAACCACACCGCCTTCCCACCCGACGGGCGCCGCTCGGCACCCCAGCGGGCGGCGAGCTCCTCGACGATGTGCAGACCCCGCCCGGCGATGGCGTCCCCGGGCTCGACCATGCGCACGGGCAGCCGCTCGGCGTCGTCGCCGACCTCCACGCGCACGGTCGCGTCCTCGACCCGGACGAGCAGCTGCACGGGGGACCGCGCGTGGAGCAGGGCGTTGGTGACGAGCTCGCTCACGAGCAGGCAGGCGATGTCGGTGCACTCCTTCGCGGGCGAGGTCGCGAGCACGTCGGCGACGAAGGCTCGTGCGGCCCGTGCGCTCGCCGGGTCGAGCGCCAGCGCGTGGCGCGCCTCGCTCATCGTGCGTCCCGGCCGGCCCGCCCCGGCTCCAGGGGCAGGAGGTAGGCCGCGCCGGCGAGGCGCCCGGTCCCCGGGCCGACCGGAGCGCCCCCGTAGCGGACGTCCGCGTCGAAGTCGAGGTGAGGGGCCCGCACGAACCCGAGACGGGCGTAGAGCCGGTTGGCGGCCTCCATGAAGGAGGCGGTGTGCAGACCGAGGTGCGCGGCGCCCTGCGCGCGCGCACGCCGGATGCAGGCGGCGACGAGCGCGGCGCCCACGCCGGCGCCGCGCGCGCCGGGGCGCACGGCGAGCAGCCGCAGCGACGCGACCCCCGGCGGCCAGTCGTGGCCGTCCGCGGCGGCCTGCGGGTAGAACGTCACGGTGCCCACGAGCTCACCTCCGCGCATGCCGACGATCAGCTCGGAGACCGCGAGACGGTCCCCGACGGCGGCGAGCTCCCGGCGGTAGGTGGCCCACACCGCCGGGGGGAAACGCCGCTCGTGCTCTGCATAGGCTTGCTCCAGCAGGTTCGCCACGCCGGCGAGGTCACCGGTCGAGGCGTCTCGTAGGATGAGCGGATCCTGCACGGGCGGGACCTTCCTGGCAACTGCCGGGCCACTCTAGGAACCCGTGCGCGACGCGCATCCCTAACCTTCGGAGGCACGACGGCATGGCGTTCGAGGAAACGCCGCCGGAGGTGCGCCTGGAAGGCGTCCCGGCGGCGTTGTTCATCGAGTCGCAGAACCACCAGCACGACCTGCTCCGCGAGTTCGCGCTCATGGACATCGGCAACCGCTGGAGCCTGACCGAGCGCGACCTCCCGCAGCGCGTGGCCGAGCTGATCGGCGAGATCCTCCAGGACTACGCGGAGGTCCGCATGGTCACACGGCGCCAAGCCCTCGACGCCCTGTCCCGCGGAGACGACACCGTCACCCTGCGGGTCCCCGTCAAGCCGGGGATCGTCGACGCCCTCCACCGGTGGCTCCAGCTCGTGGAGACGGCCGACGCCTTCTGCGAGCAGGGCGTGCTGCTCACGCTGGCGGCCAAGCCCGAGGTCCGCCGGCTGCGCCGCTGGTACGTGCAGGCCATCGCCGAGCGCCTGCGCCGCTGAGGCCGGTCGCGCGGCCACCCCCCGGGCGGGCTCACGCCGGACGGACGTGCTCCACGTCGCCGGCCGACAGCCGGTGGGCCCCGTCCGCGCCGTCACGCACGCACAGCGCCCCCTCGTCGTCCACCGCGGTCACGAGCCCCTCGACGGGGTCACCGGCGGGGCGCGTGACGCGCACGCGGCAGCCGATCGTCGCGCAGCGCCGCCGGTAGGCCGCGAGGAAGGCCGCGGGCTCGTCGGTCCAGTCGTGGTAGCGCCTCCCGAGGAGGCCGACGAGCGCGGCGAGCACGCGCCAGCGGTCGACGTCGGCGCCCGCGGCCTCGGCGAGCGACGTCGCCTGCGCGACCTCGGGTGGACGGGCCAGGCCCCGCCAGTCGACGTTCACGCCGACGCCGAGCACGACGGCGCCCGATGGCTCGAGCCGCTCCGCGAGGATGCCGGCGGCCTTGCGCCCGCCGACGAGGAGGTCGTTGGGCCACTTCAGCGCCACCCGCGGGCAGTAGCGGTCGGCCACCTCGGCGAGCGCGAGGCCCGCGAGCAGCGGCAGCAGACCGACCCGGTCGGCGGGGACGGTCGGGCGCAGGACGAAGCTCGCGAGCAGCGAGGTTCCCGCCGGCGCGACCCATGGCCGTCCGAGGCGTCCCCGTCCCGCCGTCTGCGCGCCGGCGACGACGGCGTGGATCTCCGGCACGCCGGCAAGGGCGGCCGCGACCCCGCGCGCCTGCGTGGACGTGACCTCGTCGTGCCACTCGAGGCCGGAGAGCGCGGAGGAGCCCTCGACGAGGCTGCGCACCAGCGCCCGCGGCGGGCCGCTCACCGCAGGCTCCTCGTCACCTGGCGGGTGTCCACCCGGCGACCTTACCGCCGCCCCTGCCCTCGAGTCGTGTGGGCGCGGGCGCACCTCCTACAATCCGCCGGTCGGCCGACAGCCCGACAACGCCGACCTGGAGCGCCCGTGACCCGGACCACCAAGGAGAAGCTCGAGGAGCTGCGCCGCCGCACGCAGGAGGCGCAGCAGGCGGGCTCGGCCCGCGGGGTCGAGAAGCAGCACGCGAAGGGCAAGCGCACCGCCCGTGAGCGGATCGACCTGTTGCTCGACCCGGGTTCCTTCACCGAGCTCGACCGCCTGACGGTGCACCGGGCGAGCGGGTTCGGGCTCGAGACGAGGAGGATCCCCGGCGACGGGGTGGTGACCGGCTACGGGACCGTGGGCGGACGCGAGGTGTGCGTGTTCAGCCAGGACTTCACGGTGTTCGGCGGCTCGCTCGGCGAGGTCTTCGCCGAGAAGATCGTGAAGGTCATGGACCTCGCGCTGCGCATGGGCGTGCCGGTCGTCGGCATCAACGACTCCGGTGGTGCGCGCATCCAGGAGGGCGTGGTCGCCCTGGGCGGCTACGGCGACATCTTCTACCGCAACGTGCAGGCGAGCGGCGTGGTCCCGCAGATCTCCGCGATCATGGGACCGTGCGCCGGCGGAGCCGTCTACTCCCCCGCGATGACCGACTTCGTCTTCATGGTCAGGGAGACGTCGCACATGTTCATCACGGGCCCGGAGGTGATCAAGACGGTCACGGGCGAGGACGTGTCCTTCGAGGACCTCGGCGGCGCGATGAGCCACAGCGCGCGGTCGGGGGTGGCGCACTTCGCCGCCGGCTCCGAGGAGGCCTGCATCGACGGTATCCAGACCCTCCTGTCCTACCTGCCGGCCAACAACCTCGAGGACCCGCCCCGACGCGAGCCCACCGACGCGCCCGACCGGGCCGACCCCGACCTCGACACGTTCCTGCCCGACTCCGCCACCGTGCCCTACGACATGCGCGATCTGATCGCACGGGTGGTCGACGACGAGACCTTCCTCGAGGTGCACGAGCACTGGGCACAGAACATCGTCGTCGGCCTCGCGCGGCTCGACGGCAGTCCCGTGGGCGTGGTCGCGAACCAGCCGACGCACCTCGCGGGCACCCTCGACGTCGCGAGCTCGATGAAGGCGGCGCGTTTCGTGCGCACCTGCGACGCCTTCAACGTGCCGATCGTCACCTTCGTCGACGTGCCGGGTTTCCTGCCCGGAACGGCGCAGGAGTGGGGCGGCATCATCCGCCACGGCGCGAAGCTGCTCTACGCCTACTGCGAGGCGACGGTCCCCAAGCTCACGGTGATCATCCGCAAGGCCTACGGCGGCGCCTACGACGTCATGGGCTCCAAGCACGTCGGGGCGGACATGAACTTCGCCTGGCCGACCGCGGAGATCGCCGTCATGGGGCCGCAGGGGGCGGTGAACGTCCTCTTCCGCAAGGAGCTCGACGAGGCCGACGACCCGCTGGCCCTCCGCGCCGAGCTCGTCGAGCGCTACGACCGGGAGCTCGCCAACCCGTGGACGGCCGCGGAGCGCGGCTACCTCGACGAGGTCATCGAACCGAGCCGGACTCGTCCCGCGCTCGTCAGGGCGCTGCGGTTCACGCGCACGAAGCGCCATGCCCGCCCGCCGCGCAAGCACGGCAACCCGCCGCTGTGAGTGCCGCCCCCCGGCGCCGTGGCCCGCGGGACGTTGCCGCGCTGCGCATCGTCGCCGGCTCACCGGCCGACGAGGAGATCGCGGCGCTCGTCGTCGCCCTCGCCGTGACGCCGCCGCCCATCCGGACCCCGCGGCCGCCGCGTCCCGCCCCGCCCGCGGCGAAGCCACCCGCCTGGGCCCGCGCCGCGCGCCGGGAAGCCGTCGGGGGACCGCCGGTTGCCAGCCCGGCGGATCTGCTCCCCCGGCCCTGACCATCCCGCCGCCGGCGCGCAGCGCAAAGGGCCATCGGCAGGAGCCGGCCCTGCGTCTGCGGCGCCGTCCTAGGAGACGGTGACGGTCGTCTCCATGCCGGCCTGCCGGTGCCCGGGCACGTCGCAGAAGATCGTGTACTCCCCCGGCTCCAGGGTGACGGTGCCCGAGTCGGTCTCGCCGCCCTCGGCCTCGGCCACGACCTCGTTGCCGAGCTCCTCGATCACGAGGTCGTGGAAGATGCCGCCCTGGTTGTCCAGCTCGAGGGTGACATCGCCGGCGGGCAGCTCGCTGGGATGGTCGCCCCAGTCGATGTCGACGGCGACGAACGTGAACGTCTCGCCGCCCGCCTCGCCGTTGCCCCCGTCCTCTGCCTCGCCTTCCGCGGGCTCCTCGGGACGCTGAGCAGCGCCGACCTGCTCCTCCTCCGTGACGTCGGGCTCCTGTGGGGTGCAGGCCCCGATGCCCAAGGCCAGCACGGCCACGAGCGCCAGCATCAGGATCCTCATCCGGGACATTCGTCTGCTCCTTCGCCGGTCGCGCGCTCGATTTGTGAATCGTCTCACAAGCGCTCCGGGAGGCTGTCTCGCAAGCGCAGGTGGATACCACCAGTTTGCCGCTCGTCAGACCGTGGTGCAGACGGGTTCTGCCCGACGGCGCGGGGCGACTAGCATGCCACGCGACACCGCCACGGGAGAGGGCAGGCTCGCATGTTCGCACGGCTGCTGGTGGCCAACCGCGGCGAGATCGCGTTGCGGGTCATGCGGGCGTGCGCCGAGCTCGGCGTCTCCACGGTCGCCGTGTACTCCGCCGCCGACCGCGACGCGCCGTGGCTGCGCAGCGCCGACGAGGCGCACCTGATCGGGCCCGCACCCGCGGCCCAGAGCTACCTGTCCATCGACAAGATCCTCGAGGTCGCGGCGGAAAGCGGCGCGGAGGCGGTGCATCCCGGCTACGGCTTCCTCGCGGAGAACGCCGACTTCGCGCGGGCGGTCACCGACGCCGGGCTTGTCTGGGTGGGCCCCTCGGCGAGCGCGATCGCGGAGATGGGCGACAAGCTCAGCGCCCGCCGCGCGGCGGAGGCGGCCGGCGTGCCGCTCGTGCCCGGGACGAACGAACCCACCGACGACCCCGCCGACGTGCAGGCCTTCGCGGACGAGCACGGGCTGCCGGTCGCGATCAAGGCGGCGTTCGGCGGCGGGGGGCGGGGCCTCAAGGTGGTGCGGGACAGCGTCGGGCTCGTCGACGCCCTGCAGGCGGCACAGCGCGAGGCCGTCGCGTCCTTCGGCCGCGGCGAGGTCTACGTCGAGCGCTACCTCACCCGCCCGCGGCACATCGAGGCGCAGGTCCTGGCCGACACGCACGGTCGCTGCCTGTTCCTCGGCGAGCGCGACTGCTCCACGCAGCGCCGCCACCAGAAGCTCATCGAGGAGGCCCCTGCGCCGAACTTCCCCGACGACGTCCGCACGGCACTGGGTGAGGCGGCGGTGCGGGTGTCCGAGCAGGTCGGCTACACCGGTGCGGGCACCGTCGAGTTCCTCTACGAGGACGGGGCTTTCTACTTCCTGGAGATGAACACCCGCCTGCAGGTCGAGCATCCCGTCACCGAGATCGTCGCCGGCATGGACCTCGTGCACTGGCAGCTGCGCGTCGCGGCCGGGGAGCCGCTGCGCCTCACGCAGGACGACGTGCGCCTGCGCGGCCACGCGATCGAGGCGCGGATCAACGCCGAGAACGTCGGAAGGGGGTTCGTGCCCTCGCCGGGGGTCATCACCGGGTGGCGGCCGCCTTCGGGACCCGGCGTGCGCGTCGACGCGGCGGCGGAGGCCGGCTGGGAGGTTCCGAGCAGCTACGACTCGCTCGTCGCCAAGCTCGTCGCCTACGGCGCCGACCGGGAGGAGGCGCGCCGCAAGCTCGCCCGCGCGCTCGACGAGTTCGTCGTGGAGGGGGTGCCGACCACGATCGACTTCCACCGCTTCGCCGTCGAGCACCCCGACTTCGTCGGCGGGAACGTGTCGACGGTCTCGGTGGAGACCGAGTGGGACCTCTCCCCCATCGCCGCAGCCGCTGCGGCCACGCCCGGTCGCGGCCAGCGGGCGCCGTCGCGGACGCTCACCGTCGAGGTGGGCGGCAAGCGCCTCGAGGTGGCGGTGTTCGAGCCCGAGGGCAGTGACGAGCCCGCGCCCGCGCCGGCTCGCCCCGCCGCCGCCCAGCCGTCCGCCGACCGCTCACCGTCGCCCGGGCAGGCGCCGACCGGCGCGTCCGCACCCGCGGTCGAGCAGGGGGCGCCCGCCCGGTCGGCGGAGGCGCAGGCGCGCGCGAGCGCTCCGACCACGCCGGGGGCTTCGGGAGCGAAGGGGGCAGCGGGGACGCTGACCGCACCGATGCAGGGCACGATCGTGAAGATGGCGGTGGAGGTCGGGCAGGAGGTGGCGGCGGGTGAGCTCGTCGTCGTGCTCGAGGCCATGAAGATGGAGAACCACGTCACCGCGGACCGTGACGGCACCATCACCGAGCTGCACGTCAGCGCCGGCGAGGTCGTGAACTCCGGGGACGCCATCGCCACGATCAGCGCCGGCGGGGCGTAGGGCCGGCGCGGAAGTCCGCGCCTGCCAGAACGTGTATCACGCGGGCACCGGTGCGTCGGGCCGGCGTTACGGCTTCCGGCTCAGGCCGACCCAGGGTCATGGCCGAGTCGGACCGGATTCCCCCGACGGGTGGGTAGCCGGAGGCTGGGCCGAACGGCACCAGGGTACGGGGACCCGGCCGGTCCCCACCGGCTACTTCGCGTCCCGGGACCGAGCAAGTGTCCAAAATGCTAGGAGTCCCGATGTCAGCACGAGCAGATTGCGGGTCAGCAAGAGAAGGAGTGCAGGCAGCTCCCGAGCCAGGATCTTATCGTACGCGAACGGATAGATCATCTGTGTCGCCCCCGCGACAGGGATGAGCATTGCCGCGGAAAGTTTGATCGCCGACTCGCGCATGCAGACGGCCGCCGCACCCAATGCAAAGAGCCAAAGGACATACTGGGGAGAGAATACGCCGCTCACTCCCACGATTGTCGCAAGCGTGGCGAACATCACCGCCCCGCTCCGGGAGGCGCGGTGGCAGCCGACCCGCGCCTCCCGCGCCAGCCAGCAGCCGGCTCCCAGTGCGGCGGCCGTCAGCCCCAGCGAGAGCAACCGCATGACGTGAGGCGCTGAACCCTCGAAGTGCAAGGTGGAAAACCCCGACCTGATCGCGGTCTCATGGCCGAGCTTGCCGGCGAGGAACAGAAGCGAACCCCAGGTGCTCTCGATATGGATTCCCCGCCCCATCTGGTCGGCGACGGCTTGCTGCAGCATCTCGTCCAGAGACCCGGCAAGGGGCAGCAGTGGGAGCATGACAAACAGCGCAGCTCCCGCGGCGAGCCGGCGGCGCCGGGAGGAAGCGACGAGTGCGGCGGGCATCAGCAGCGCCGGGTAGAGCTTGGCGAGGGTGCCGAAACCCAGTGCTGCCCCCGTGCCGAAGGAGGCTCCCGTCGAGGCCCTCTCCACCGCCCAGATGGTCGCAACCGCCGGGACGAGGTCCAGGCGCGCGTACGCCAACGGGCCGAGCAGCGGCAGCAGGGCAATCCAAAGCCCCACACCAAGAGGCGACCCGCCCCGACGAGCCACCCGCATCAGGCCGACGAGGCCGGCAACGTCCACCAGGAGCATCAAGGCGATGAACCCCTGTTGATAGGAGACCGCCTCGGGGTCCATGAGCTGCGGAGCCACGATGAAGGGCAGGACCCCGGGTGGATACTCCATGGCGAAGCCTGAATACGGCGCCTCGTCCTCATCGACGATCGCAACGGCGTAACGGTTGAAGAGGTCCACATCTGCCAGGAAAGGAGCGCCCTCAGGGGCGTACTCGTCAGGATGTGTTGCCGACCATAGGAGCAGGAGTCGCGTGCACGCGAACGCGGCGAGGATCAGGGCAGTCATCCGTCGGGAGAGCGACACGCGCCGACTACCGCGTATCCACATCGGGCGGCGGCTTGCCAGCGCCGGCGTAGCCTTCGTCGTGCATGTTGCACGCCCTATGGGACCGCCCGTCCGAACCTGCGGGCGTCCCCACGCCAGGTGACGGCATGCAGACCCCCCGTCCTACTCGCCCTCGGCAGAGGTGGCCCGACCCTCGAGCTCGTGAGTCAGCGGTTGTCGTCGGCGACGCTGCGGAGCGCGTCGCGCACCCACTCGACGAGGGTGACCGGCGGCCCGGCGGCGGTCTTGGCCAGCGGACCGGTCGGGGCGCTGGGGTGCGGCCGCGTCGGTACCAGCGATCGGGCCTCCATGATGCGGCCCCCCATCTTGCGGAGGCCGGTGTTGGTCATCGCTTCCCGGACCTTGGGAAAGAGCTTCGCCTCCTCCTCTTTGAAGTGGTCCCGCACTTCCGCCATGAGCCCGCGCATGAGCTCGTCGAAGCAGTCGTCGCCCGCGGTCATGCTGTCGAGTGCGTTGATGGTCTCTTTCATCTCCATGTGGTCCTGGATCGCCTCGTCGGCGAGGTCGTTGCCGTCAGGCAGCGATTCGCGCAGCCGCAGGTAGAAGGCGATCTCCTCGACCTCCCCGTGTACCACCAGCTCGAAGATGACCTCGTGGACGATCTCCGTCTTCTCCTGCGGCTCCGTGGCGTTCTCGAAGCGGCAGAAGAGGTCCTCCACCATCCGATGCTCCGCAGCGATCAGGTCCAATGCATCGGGGCCCTCCGCCATGTCGTCCCCCTCCAATGTGAGTCCAGCCTCCGCTGCCCGCTGGGGCACGAGTGAAGTCTGCGGCAGGCTACATACCCGCGACAGGCGCCGGTAGCTGCGGCGAGCACCTACAAGCGGGACACGGTATTCCCGAGGAGGCGGGCCACGCCCCGCGTGTCGATCTCGGCGAGATCACCACCGCTTGCGGCGACCACAACCACGTGCTTCGGCGACGGCATCGACCCGGAGCGGATTCGCTCGATCGTCATATCCTGACACGTCCTCGTGCAGGCTCCGCCTGCGTAGCTGCCAGCATCCTGACAGCGCTGCCTGTGCCGGCGTCCTCGGGCAGCGCGGTGGATCGCGTCCCGACGCGTCAGCCGGCGGTCTGGCGGCCCATGAGCAGGCGGGCGGCCTCCTGGACGCTGCCCGACATCGACGGGTAGATCGTGAAGGCGTGCGCGAGCTGGCTCACCGTCAGCCGGCTCTGCACCGCGACGCTGAGCGGGGTGACGAGGTCGCTCGCACGCTCGGCGACGACCGACCCGCCGACGATGGTGCCCGACCCCTTCAGCGCGTGGACCTTCACGAAGCCCTCGGTGCGCTCGTTCATCTTCGCGCGGGGGTTGCCGGCGAAGCCGAGCGCGACGGTGTCGACGGGCATCTGCCGCTCCGCCGCCCCTGCGGGGTCCAGGCCGACGCTGGCGACCTCCGGGGCGGTGAAGATCGTCGCGGCGATCGCGTCGCGGTCCAGCGGGGCGACCGCCCGCCCGAGCGCGTGCCACATGGCGTTGCGCCCCTGCATGGCCGCGACGCTTGCGAGCATGATCCCGCCGGTGACGTCCCCGGCCGCGTAGACCGTCGGGACGTTCGTGCGGCTGACCCCGTCGACCGGCACGGATCCGTTCTCGGCGAGCAGGACCCCGGCGGCCTCGAGACCGAGCCGTTCCGACGCGGGCACCTGACCGATGCAGAACAGCGCGTGCGTGCCCTCCACCCACTCCGGTTCCCCGTCGCCGCGGGCGGCGCCGAGCTGCACGCGCACCCCTCCGGCCGCACGCTCCATGCCGACCGCGCGGCGCTGGCGGTGGATGGTCATGCCCCACGCCTCGAAGCTGTCCTCGATGACCGCCGCGGCGTCGGGGTCCTCACCGGGCAGCACCCGCTCGCGGCTGGAGATGAGGTGCACCTCGCTGCCGAAGCGGGCGAAGGCCTGCGCGTACTCCGCACCGGTCGCGCCCGACCCGACGACGATGAGCCGTTCAGGGACCTCCTTCAGGTCGTAGAGCTCGCGTGAGGTGAACACCCGCCGGCCGTCGGGCTCGGAGAACGGCAGGACGCGCGGGCGGCTGCCGGTGGCGACGAGGACGACGTCGGCCTGCGCCACCTGCGTCCGGCCGTCGGCGGCCTCCGCCTCGACGGCGTTGCGGCCGGCGAGGCGCCCCACCCCCTCGACGATGCGGACGCCCGCGTCGGCGACCTTCCTGCCGATGTCGCCGGACTGGTTCTCCGACAGGCTGCGCACCCGGTCCATGACCGCGACCATGTCGACGCACGCCCGCGACGCGATGTCGGCGCCACTCGGCAGCCGCACCCCGAGGCGGTGCGCGGTCTGCATCCACCCCATCGACTCGGCCGAGACGATGAGCGCCTTCGACGGCACGCAGTCCCAGAGCACGCTGTTGCCGCCGAGGCCCTCGCGTGACACGAGCGTGACGTCGGCGCCGGCCTCCGCGGCCACAAGCGCCGCCTCGTACCCACCCGGTCCCCCGCCGACGATGACGATCCGCATGCGGCCAAACCTATCCGGCGCCGGCCCGCGTCAACCTGCGGGGCGGCCCTCACCGACCGGGGCGGCTTCGCCGCGGGCGAGCCGCGCCACGCCGAGCAGGCTCAGCTCGGCGACGAGCTCGAGCAGCCGCACGGCCGCGGAGAGCAGCAGGGCCTGCGCCCCGCCGATCACCGGGGCGAGCGCGACGGCGATGATGCCCTCGCGCACCCCGAGCCCCCCGGGGGCGAAGACCGCGAGGGTCCCCGCGAGGCTGCCCAGGGCGTAGGTGCCCACAGCGGTCAGCGCGTGGGTCCGCAGGTCGCCCCCCACCGCGGCGAAGAGCGTGAGGAACGCCGTGTGGCGCAGCAGCGTGTTCGTGCCGTAGCGCGCGACGAACCGCCACATCGTGGGACGGTCGACGCCGACGCGCGTCGCGATGCCCGCGAAGCGGCCGCCGGTGACCCGGTCGACCAGGGGGCGGCGGGCCAGCGCGTCGACGGCCCGCAGCATCGCCTCGGGGTGCGCGACGGCTGCGACGATGCCCGCCGCGGGCAGGGCCGCCGCGGCCATCACCCAGCGGGCGTCCCCGGCGAGGGGCAGCCACCAGGGCACGGTGACGATGACGATCGTCGAGGTCACCATGAGCATCCACGTGAGCTCGAGCACGGTCGACAGCACCCCGGCGGTCGCCGGCACGCCGTAGCGGCGGCCGACGACCGCGCGGCTGCCGACCTGGGCGAGCGTCACCGTGTACCGCGAGATCTGCGACACCGACCACACCCACAGCGCGGTGCGGAAGGGCAGCCGCGGACCGGCCACGGCGACGATCGCCGACCAGTTCCACGCGAGCAGCGCGTTCGCGGTGAAGTAGACGGCCACCGCGAGGAGCGAGGGCGCCAGGCCGGGCAGTCCGCCGGCCTCCCCGACGGCCGCGCGGCGCTCGTAGAGCACGGTGGCGGCCACGGCGACGAGCGCGCCGAACAGCGCCCACGACCCGACGCGCAGCCACGCCCCCCGCCGGCCGCCCCCGCGGCCGGCCGCCGGCGGCGACGTCACGGCTGGTGCTGCGCGTCGCGCTCGCGGGCGGCAGGGCGGTCGGCCGCCTCCGGGGTCGCCTCGCGCGGCCTGACACCGGACGCCCGCCCCCGCGACCCGAGCACGAACGGCGCGTCGAGCAGGTACTCGAGCGGACCGCGTCGGAAGAAGGCGAGCCACGCCGTGGCGACGAGCGTCGCGGCGGCCATGAACGCGACGACCCGGACTCCCGCGCCCGCGACGTCGGCTGCCCGCACCGCCCGGGGGTCGGCGGCCATCGCCAGGATGTGCACGACGTAGACGGTGAACGCGAACTGGCCGAGGGCGACGAGGGGGCGCAGCAGTCGCGGCAGCATCTCGGCGACGACGAGGCACGCGGCGAGCGTCGCGACCGCCGCGGCGCCGGCCTGCCACAGCCACACGAAGGACTGGCTGTGCGGCTCGTCGTCGATCGCGAGGGCCCACCAGTCGGGGGCGTGGTCCGGGGTGACGGCGTTCAGCACGACGCCGGCCCACAGGGCGAGGAGCGCGACGACCGCACCGGCGGCGAGCGCGCGGGCCTGCACCCGCGGGTCGGCGAGGTCGAGCCTGCCGAGCCACATGCCGAGCAGCAGCGCACCGACCTGGGCGACGAGGGGGTACACCCCACCGACGAGCAGGCCGGTGAGGATCTGCGCCGGCGGGTCGGTGAGAGCGGGGGCGACGCCGGTGATGACGTCGGGTCGTGCCGTGGCGACGGCGACGAACACCGCCGGGCCCGCGACGAAAGCGGCCGCGGCGGCGGCGAGCAGCGCCCGGCGTGACCAGCCGACCGCGACGGCGGCGACGACGAAGAGCACGGCGAAGTCGGCGAGGATGACCGAGACGCCGTGCCCGAGCTCCTGCAGCGCGAGCCCGAGCGGCAGCAGCACGACGCTGCGCCACAGCAGCCGCTGGCGGGTGCGCGTGCGTGACGGCGACCGGCCCCGGTCGAGCAGCGACACCCCGACTCCCGCGACGAGCACGAACAGCAGCGCCGCTCTGCCCCGCGGCCCCTCGGGCAGGCCGGCCACCTGCCCGCCGGCGCCCGTCGGATCGGCGAGCGTGAAGTGCACCATGACCATGCCGAAGATCGCCACGGCCCGCGCGACGTCGATGCCGGCGATGCGCCGACCGCCCCGGACGGGCGCGGAGGCGCCGCCCTCGTCCGGCGGCGTCCGCGACGCCGCACTCATCGCGTGGCCGGACCGTCGGCGAGAGCGCCCCGCAGCGTGCGCCCGAACGCCCGGCCGGGCCGGGTGTGGTAGGCGTAGAGCGCGCGGCGCAGCGGCTGGTCCCAGCCGTGGGCGGTCACCGCGCGGCGGGCACGCTGGCGGACACCCTCCACCTCGACGAGCGCCCGCGCCCGCAGCGAGGCCGACAGCGCGATGACGATCGTGGACAGCGTGTAGGTGCCGTTCGCCCAGACGTCCTTGTTGCCCCGCGAGCCCTTGCCCATGTAGTAGGCGGCGATGCCACGCTCGACGAGCTCGGGCATGAGCAGCTGCATGTGCACGTCGCCGACGCTCTCCCTGAAGCCGCGGTCGACGGCGGGCATGTAGCCGACGAAGCGGTCCCCGACCGCGTAGCCGGTGCGAAAGCTCACCGGCCGGTCCCCGACGCAGAGGGCGCTGACGAGCAGCTCGCGCCCGGCGAAGCGGCGCCAGAGGTCGCGTAGATAGGGCTCGTCGCGCACGTTCGCATCGTACGCGCGGGTGTAGGCGACCCGCGAGCACAGCAGGCGGAAGAAGTGGTCGAACATCGCGTCCGCCTCGCGCGGCTCCACCCAGCGGATGGTGAGCGCGCCGTGCGCGCCGAGCTTGCGGATGTCGTGGCGCAGCCGCTTGCGGCGCTTCGTGCTGAGCGTCGCCCGGCAGTAGGCGTCGGGGTCCGTCCCGAACCGCGCGAACGCGCACTCGTAGCGCCGGTGGACCCGCGCGCCGGGGTAGGCGCGGGCCGCCTCGCCCGGCATTCCCTCGTCGTCGGCCACGTCGTGCAGCACCGCCACCGTCGCGCCCCGTGCCGGCGCAACGGGCGGCTGGGCGGGGTCGGGGAACACCCCGGGGAAGTCGCTCCTGCCGGCGGTGCGCAGCAGCCCGCCGTCGCGCACGAGCGGCACGCCCCACGCCCGCTGCCCGGTGAGCTCGAGACCGCGCTGCCGGCTCCAGTGCTCCGCGAGCGCGTCGGTGGGGAACACGCCAGCCCCCCGGGGCTAACGGAGCGGGCGTGCGGCGGTCACCGGTGGAACCGCACGCTGCGCTGCTCGACGGTCATGGGCGTCATGCTAGCGCGCCCGCTCCGCAGCCCCTGGCGCTAGGTTCGGGTCCCGTGACGCCTGCCCGCCCGTCGCCGTGATGGACCTGCACGCCCGCCTCGCCGCGGTCGTCGGGGCGACGCACGTGCTCGCCGACGCCGGCCTGCGGGCGCCCTACGAGACGGACTGGACGGGGCGGTTCTCCGGAAGGGCCTCGCTCGTCGTACGCCCTGCGAACACCCGGGAGGTTGCCGGGGTCATCCGCGCGTGCGCCGACGCGGGTGTGGCGGTCGTGCCGCAGGGCGGCAACACCGGTCTGGTCGGCGGCGGCGTGCCCCGCGGCGGCGAGGTCGTCGTGAGCCTCGCCCGGCTCACCGCCCTCGAACCCGTCGATGCCGCGGCGCGCGCGGTCGTGGCCGGTGCGGGGGCGACCCTCGCCCGCCTGCAGGCGCACGCCGCGGAGGCGGACCTCGCCTTCCCCGTCGACCTGGCCGCCCGCGAGACCGCCACGGTCGGTGGCCTCGTCGCCACCAACGCCGGCGGCGTGCACGTCCTGCGCTACGGCGCGATGCGCGCGCAGGTGCTCGGGGTCGAGGCGGTCCTCGCCGACGGCCGGGTCCTGTCGCACCTGTCGGGGCTCGCCAAGGACAACACCGGCTACCACCTGCCGAGCCTGCTCACCGGCAGCGAAGGCACACTCGCCGTGATCACCCGCGCCTGCCTGCGCCTCGTGCCGGCCCTGCCCGCGCGGGTGACCGCGCTGCTCGGCCTGGCGTCGACCGCCGACGCGCTCACGGTGCTCGCCCGCCTGCGCGCCGACCTGCCCTCGCTCGAGGCGGCGGAGATCTGCTACGCCGACGGCATCGCGCTCGTCGCCGCCCACACCGGCCTCGCCCTGCCGCTGCGAGGCCACCACCCCTGCTACCTCCTCGTCGAGTGCGCGGCGCCGCGGGACCCCACCGACGCGCTCGCCGAGGCGCTCGCGCACGCTCCCGAGGTCGCCGACGCCGCCGTCGCAACCGACCGGGCCGGGCGCGCCGGCCTGTGGGCGTTTCGCGAGCGCCACACCGAGGCCGTCGCCGCGCTGGGCGTCGGCGTGAAGCTCGACGTCACGCTCCGCCCGGGCGCGGTCGCGGCGTTCGAGGAGGCGGTGCGCCGGCAGGTCGCCGGCGTCGCACCCGGCGCCCGGACCCTCGTGTGGGGGCACCTCGGCGACGGCAACCTCCACGTCACCGTCGTGGGGCCCGAGCCGGGTGACGAGGCGGTCGAGGACGCCGTTCTCGGCCTCGTCGCGGAGGCGGGCGGGTCGATCAGCGCCGAGCACGGCATCGGTGTGGCGAAGACCCGCTGGTTGCCCCGCACGCGCAGCGCGGTCGACCTTGCGGTCATGCGGGCCGTGAAGCAGGCGTTGGACCCCGCGGGGCTGCTCAACCCCGGCGTGCTCTTCGCGCGCGTGCCCTCCACCACAGGCGAGGGGCTCCCCGCGGCGGGCGACGTGGAGTAAGGTTGCTGACGTGACCGGTCGGGTTGTCGGCAGCGGCCTTCCGCGCTACCTCGCGGGAGGTTGGCCGTGACGCGCGTCGTCGGCCCTGGTCAGGGCCCGGGCGCCGCAGGACCGCCCCCGGCGGCTGCGGACGCGCTGACCCCCGACCGCCCGGTCGATTCCCTCCTCCCCTCGCCGTTCCGCCCCTTTGCCCGGGCGCGGGCCTTCGGCGTGCGCACGGTCAAGGAGTCCGCTATGCCACCGCATCACTCGTCCACTTCCCGCGGCGGGAACGAGCCCGCCATTCGGGGTCGCGCGTGACGGCGTACCACGGCCCTGGTCAGGGCCGGCCGACCCCGCGGCGCAGGGACCTGCGGCCCGGCGCCCTCCTCGTCCTCGCGCTCGCCGTCCTGCTCGCCGCCTGCGGCCAGGAGCCGCCGCCCGAGGGCGCCCCGAGCGCCGAGGCGACCGAAGGGGTGCCCGACCCGCTCGCTGTCGGGCTGATCCCGAACGTCGCGCCCGACGAGCAGCGTGCGCGCTACCGCCCGCTCGAGGAGTACCTCGAGGGCGCCCTCGGCGTGGAGGTGGAGCTCTTCGTCGCCTCCGACTACGCAGGGGTGGTCGCGGCCATGGCCGCCGACCGCCTCGACCTCGCCTACCTCGGCGGCGTCACGTACGTCCAGGCCGAGCAGCAGGTCGACGTCACCCCGCTCGTCACCGAGGTCGACCGGGAGACGGGCGCCCGCGAGTACGTCTCGGTCATCGTCGTCCGCGACGACGCGCCGTTCACCGGCCTCGACGACGTGCTCGCGGCGGGTGGTCGCTTCGCCATGGGCGACGTCGCGTCGACGTCGGGCAGCCTGTACCCGCGGATCATGCTCATCGACGCCGGCGCGCGGTGCGACGCCCGCCGGCTGACCGTCTGCCCGCCCCTCGCCTCCGTCGACTTCACCGGCGGCCATGACGCCGCGGCCCAGGCCGTCCTCGCCGGCCACGCCGACGCGGCCGGCGTGGAGCGGCGCATCCTCAACCGCCTCGTCCGCGACGGCGCGGTTCCCGAGGGGGCGCTGCGCGTCGTCGCCGAGCACCCGGTCATGGGCTACCCGTGGGTGGCGCGGACCGCGCTGGGCCGCGCGGCGCACGAGGCGATCACCGACGCCTTCCTCGCCATCGACGACCCGGCGCTGCTCGACCTGCTCCGCGCCGGGTCCTACGAGACGGTGACCGCCGCGGACTACGACGAGATCCGCCGGCGCACCGCCGAGCTCGGGCTGCTGGAGCGGGCAGACCGGTGATACGTGTCGAGGGTCTCAGCGTGGACTTCCCCGCTCGGGGCATCCGGGCGGTCGACGGTGTCGACCTCGAGGTCCGCGCCGGGGAGCAGGTCGTGCTGCTCGGCCGCTCCGGCGCCGGAAAGACGACGTTGCTGCGGGCACTGCTCGGGGGGGTGCCCGCCGCCACCGGCAGCGTGCGCATCGGCGGGCGCAACCCGTGGGGCTCGCCGGCCGAGGTGCGTGCCCTGCGCCGCTCGACCGGGGTGATCCGCCAGGGCAACGACCTCGTGCTCGGCGTCAGCGCCCGGTTGAACGCCCTCATGGGCACCGCCTCGCAGTGGCGGCTGCGCGACTGGGTGACCGCGCTGCGCGGGCGCGTGCCGGCGGCGTACGCCGAGCGCCTCGCCGCCCTCGCCGACCACCACGGGATCGCCGACGCCCTCGACGCCCGCGTCCACGAGCTGTCCGGTGGCCAGCGCCAGCGCGTCGCCCTGTGCCGGGCGCTGCTGCCGGGGCCGACCCTCCTCCTCGCGGACGAGCCGACGAGCGGCCTCGACCCCGCCGCCGCGCAGACGGTTGTCGCGGCGCTGCGCGCCACCGAGGGTGTGACGCTCGTCGTCGCGACGCACGACCTCGGCGTCGCCCGGGCGTTCCCCCGCACCGTCGCGCTGCGTGAGGGCGCGGTCGTCTACGACGGGCCGGACTTCGACGCGCGCATCGCCGAGCGCGTCTACGGGGTGCCGGCGTGACGGCCCCCGAGACGGTCCTGCCGCAGGGGCCTCCGCCACCGGTTCCGCGACGCCCACCCCCGCCGGCCGGCGGGCGCGTCGCCAGGTGGGGCGGCGCCAGCCTCGTCGTCCTCGTCGTCGCCTGGTCCGTCGCCGGCACCGACATCGGCCTCGGGTCGCTGCTCGAGGGGCGCCAGGCCGGCCTGCGGATGCTGCGGTCCTTCCTCACCCCCGACCTGTCCGGCGAGTTCCTCGCCGTCGTCGCGTCCGCCGCGGTGGAGACGGTGCAGATCTCCGTCTCCGCCCTTCTGCTGTGCGTGCTGCTCGGGCTGCCCCTCGCCGCCCTCATCGCCGGCAACGTGCGGGCGCCCCGGCCGGTGGCCGCCACCGCCCGCGTCGTCGCCGCCGGCCTGCGGGGCATCCCCGAGCTGCTGTGGGCCCTGCTGTTCGTGGCCACCGTAGGCCCGGGTCCGGCCGCGGGTGTCTACGCGATCGCCCTGCACGGCGCCGGGCTGCTCGCCAAGCTCTGCAGCGAGCAGCTCGAGGCGGTCGACCCGGCACCCGTCGAGGCGCTGCGCCTGACCGGCGCGTCGCGGTCGGCGACCGCGCTGCTCGCGACCGTGCCGCAGGCCCGCAGCGGCATCGCGTCGCTCGTGCTCTACCAGTGGGAGTGCAACATCCGTGCGGCCACCATCGTCGGGCTCGTGAGCGCCGGCGGGATCGGCCAGGACCTCGTGATCTCCCTGAAGCTGTTCCGCTACTCAGAGGCGGGCACCCTCGTCCTCGCGATCGTGGCGATCATCCTCGCCGTCGACTTCTTCTCGCGCCTCGTCCGTCGCCGTCTCGGCGCGGCGTCCTGAGGGCTGCGCAGTCGGGCCCATGGCACGATGCGGCCATGCCCGGGGAACCTCTGCTCGCCGGCGTCGACGTCGGCACGACGAGGGTGAAGGCCGCCCTCTACGACACGCGCGGCCGGGCGGTCGCCTCAGCGGCGGTTCCCACGCCGACCCGCCCGCTCGGTCCCGGCCGCGCGGAGCACGACGCCGAGGCGCTGTGGGACGCCGCGGTCGCGGCGCTGCGGCAGGCGCTCGACGACGTCGCGGACCCGGGGCGCATCGCAAGCGTCGCGGTGGCGAGCATGGCCGAGGCGGGCGTCCCCCTCGACGCGTCGGGTGAGCCGACCGCGCCGGTGATCGCCTGGTTCGACCGGCGGGCGGAACCGCAGGCCCGCCGGCTCGCCGAGGCGATCGGCGCCGTGCGTCTGCGCACCCTCACCGGCGTTCCGCCCCAGCCGATCTACGGCGTCTGCAAGCTCGCGTGGCTGGCCGACCACAGACCCGACGCCTTCGCGCGCGCCCGTGTGTGGCTCAACATCGCCGACTACATCGCCTACCGCCTGTCCGGCGTGCACGCCACGGACCTGTCCCTCGCGACCCGGACCGGCGCGCTCGACCTGCGGGCGCGCGCCTGGTCGCGCGAGGTGCTCGCCGCCGCGGGCGTGCCCCGGCCGCTGCTCGCGCCGCTCGTGGCGAGCGGCACCGCCCTCGGCGGCGTGACGCGCGAGGCGGCCAGGGTGACGGGTCTTGCGGAGCACACCGTCGTCGGCGCGGGAGGCCACGACCACATCTGCGGTGCGCTCGCGGCGGGGGTCGTCGACCCGGGGCGCGCGCTCGACTCGATCGGCACCGCCGAGTCCGTGCTCGTGCCGCTCACCGCACCGCTGCCGACCGGCGAGGACGCGCCCCGCTACTCGCAGGGCGTGCACGTGGCCGCGGGCCGCTGGTACGCGTCCACCGGCGTCCACGCCGGCGGTGCGAGCATCGACTGGGTGACCGGGCTCGTCGCCGGCCGCGCCGACCGCGCCGGGCTGCTCGCCGAGGCCGCCACCGTGCCGATCGGGGCCCACGGCGTCGTCTTCGCCCCCCACGTCCACCTGCCCGGCGTGACCGACGGCGCCCAGGGCGCCCTCGCGGGGCTGACCCCGGACACGAGCGGGCCGGTCATCGTGCGGGCGGTGCTCGAGGGCCTCGCCGTGGCCGCCTGCGACGTCCTCCACCGGCTCGTCGCGCAGGCGGCGCACCCTGCCGCGCCCGAGGTGCGGGTCATCGGCGGGGGCGCCCGCAACGCCCTGCTGCTCGCCATCAAGGCGGCCGTGGGGGGCCGGTCGCTGCGCCGGCCCGACCTCACGGAGGCGACCGCCCTCGGCGCGGCGCTGCTCGGCGGTGTAGCCGCGGGGGTGTTCAACGACACGCACGCGGCAGCGGCCGCGGTCGCGGCCGACCTCGACGAGGTCACCCCCGCCGACGAGGACGTGGCCGCCTACGCCGCGGTGGCCGCGCGTGTCCGCGCGCTCTCCTGCCTGCAGCGTGCCGCCCCTGGCAGGTGAATCCCGCCACGCCGCGCGGCGGTCGACGCGCAGCGCCGAAGAACCCGGGGCACCCGCTGGCGAACACCTTCGTTAGAGTGTCGGCATCACCTACTCGATCATCGCCCGGGACGCGGGCACGGGAGAGATGGGGATCGCCTGCCACTCGCAGGCGTTCGCCGTCGGCAGCAGCGTCCCGTGGGCGCTGCCGGGCTACGGCGCCGTCGCGACCCAGTCCATGGGCGAGCCGATGTACGGGGAGCTCGGTCTCGACACCCTGCGGGGAGGGCTCACCGCCGCTGAGGCGCTGACCGCCCTGCGCAGCGTCGACCGCCATCCGGAGCGCCGGCAGGTCGGCATGGTGGACGGCCAGGGGAACTTCGCCGCCTACACCGGCGACGCGTGCGTCGGCGCGGCCGGCCACCGCTTCGGCAAGGGCTGCGTCGCGCTGGCGAACATGGTCACGTCCGAGGACGTGTGGGTCGCCATGGTGGAGAGCTTCGAGCGGTCCTCCGGTCGCCTGCCTGATCGGCTCGTCGCCGCGCTGCACGCCGCGGAGGCGGCCGGCGGGGACATCCGCGGGGAGCGTTCCGCCGCGATCCTCGTCGTGCGCGCCGAGCGCACCGGCCGCCCCTGGCGCGACCAGATCGTCGACATCCGTGTCGACGACCACCCCGCAGCCGTCGCCGAGCTCAGCCGGCTCGTGACGCACAGCGCCCGCTACCACGTCATGGTCCACGCCTTCGAGCGGGCGCTCGACGGTCAGGTCGACCGGGCCCAGGAGCTCCTCGAAACCGTCGAGCCCCCCGACCCCGCAACCGAGGGGGACCTCAGCATGTGGCGCGCGGTCATCCTCGGGCTGGCGGGTCGGACCGACGCCGCTCGCGAGCAGCTCCGCGAGCTCGAGAAGGCCTCACCCGAGTTCGTGGAGGCGGTGACGCGCTTCAGGACGGCAGGGCTCGTCGACGACCCCACCCTGTTCGACCGCATCCTGCCCTGAGGTCCCCGCAGGGCGGCGGGTCACCACAGCGACGTGACGGAGACCGTCTACTGCGGCATGGTGACGAGCTCGAGCGAGGCCCCCCTGGGGGTCGCTCACGGCCGAGGGTCGCCTGTAGGGGGAGTCGGCCGGCTCGCGCTGCACGGTGCCGCCGAGCTCGCGAACCTGCGCCGTCGCGGCGTCCACGTCGGCGACGGCGAAGTAGGGGACCCGGTGCGGCGGTACGCCCTACGGGTAGAGGCCGGCCATCAGGAGCATCCCGCCGACGGGGCGGTCGTCGACGCGGAAGGTCCGGTAGGCGGGGCCCCGGTCAGCCTACGCGCTACCGGGCGTCGGCGGGACGGTACCGGCCGAACACCCCACGCAGGGTGTCGCACACCTCCCCGACGGTCGCCATGGCGCGCAACGCCTCCTTCATCACCGGCAGGAGGTTCGCGTCGCCGCGCGCCGCCCGGTCGACGTCGGCGAGCGCGGCCCCGACGGCCTCGGCGTCCCGTTCGCTGCGGACGCGCGCGAGCCTTGCGATCTGGTCGTCGCGCACGGTGTCGTCGACCCGCTGCAGGTCCGGCTCGATGTCCTCGTCGACGGTGTAGCGGTTCACGCCGACGACGATCTGCTCGCCCGCCTCGATCCGTTGCGTGAGCTCGTAGGCGCTGCGTTCGATCTCGCCCTTCTGGAAGCCGGCCTCGATCGCCCGCACGGCCCCGCCCATCTCGGCGATGCGGTCGAGGTAGTCGGTCGCCTGGCGTTCGACCTCGTCGGTGAGCGACTCGACGAACCAGCTGCCGGCCAGGGGGTCGGCGGTCAGCGGCACGTCGGTCTCGTGGGCGATGACCTGCTGGGTGCGCAGCGCCAGCCGCGCGGCGGACTCCGAGGGCAGCGCGAGCGCCTCGTCGAAGGCGTTCGCGTGCAGCGACTGCGTGCCCCCGAGCGTGGCGGCCAACGCCTGCACGGTCACGCGGACGAGGTTCACCTCGGCCTGCTGGGCCGTCAGCTGAACACCGGCGGTCTGCGTGTGGAAGCGCAGCATCATCGACCGCGGGTCGCGGGCGTGGTAGCGCTCGCGCATGACCCGCGCCCACATCCGTCTCGCCGCCCGGAACTTGGCGACCTCCTCGAGCAGGGAGGAGCGCGCCACGAAGAAGAACGACAGCCGGGGCGCGAACGCGTCGACGTCGAGGCCCGCGCCGACCGCGGCGTCGACGTAGGCGATGGCGTCAGCGAGCGTGAAGGCGACCTCCTGGGTTGCCGTCGCCCCGGCCTCGCCGATGTGGTAGCCGGAGATCGAGATGGTGTTGAAGCTCGGCAGCTCCCGCGCGCAGTAGGCGAAGGTGTCGGTGACGATCCGCAGGCTGGGCTCGGGCGGGAAGATGTAGGTGCCCCGGGCGATGTACTCCTTCAGCACGTCGTTCTGGATCGTGCCGCGGAGCTTGGCGGGCTCCACGCCCTGCCCTTCGCCGACGAGCTGGTAGAGCAGGAGCAGCATCGCCGCCGGCGCGTTGATCGTCATCGACGTCGAAACTTCGTCGAGGGGGATCCCGTCGAACAGGGCGCGCATGTCGGCCAGCGAGTCGATCGCCACCCCGACCTTGCCGACCTCCCCGGCGGCGAGGTCGTGATCGGAGTCGTAGCCCATCTGCGTCGGCAGGTCGAAGGCGACCGAGAGGCCGGTCTGGCCCTGGGCGAGCAGGTACTTGTAGCGAGCGTTGGACTGCGCGGCGGTCGCGAACCCCGCGTACTGACGCATCGTCCACAACCGTCCCCGGTACATCGAGGCGTGGACGCCGCGGGTGAACGGGTAGGCGCCCGGGTCACCGAGGTCGCGGTCGTAGTCGAGCGGGGCGTCGTCGGGGCGGTAGACCGCCTTGGCCGGGATCCCCGATGCGGTGACGTGGTCCCGGGAGTCGCTGCCCATGGGCGGCGAGTGTACGCGGCTACTCGACGGCGAAGGCGCCGACCATGCCCTCGCGCTCGTGCGTGTGCGGCCGGCAGTACAGCAGGTAGGTCCCCGCACGGTCGGGGGTGAACTCGACGAGCACCTCGCTGCCGGGCTTCACGATGGCGTCGACACCGAGCTCGTCGATCGTGAAGGTGTGCAGGGCAAGGTCGTCGTTGCGGACGACGAACCGCGCCGGCCTGCCCTCGCGAACGGTCAGCGTGGCGGGCTCGAACGCGAAGCCCACCATGGTCACGGGCTCGGCGCCGAACCGGTCGAGCGCGCTCACCGTGTGGCGACCGGACAGCGTGAGCGCGCCCGACAGCACCGCCAGCCCCGCGAGCGCAACGGCCGCGGCGGTGGTGACCGCCCGCTGGGCGGGGGCCGGCCGGCTGTCCGCGCGGCGGCGCTCGTGGAGCAGCGACGCGGCGGAGCCGCCGGCCGCGAGCAGGGCGCCGAGGAGCAGGCTCACCGAGGGGAAGAAGTCGAAGAAGCTGTCGGGGTGCCGGAGCGTTTGCGGAGCGAACGGCGCGGCCACGACGAGCAGGCCGAGGCTGGCCACCAGGCCGACCGCCCGGCCCCACACGCCGCGGTGCCACACCGCGGCAGCCCCGAGCGGCACGGCGACGAAGGGGGCGACGAACCCGGCCGCGGACAGCCCTTCGGGAGCGAGGACCCAGAGCGGCGCGGTCGCCGCCGCGAGCAGCCCGAGCAGGGCGACCCCGCGATAGGCGGGCGGCGTCACGCGCACCTCCTCGCTGCCGACCTCCGCCGCGGCCGGCGTGGCCCTCACCCTGTCCTCCTCGACGATCATCGTCATCGCCTCCATCGACACGGTACGCCGAACCCCCGGCGCGCGACATGGCGCAGCCTGGTGCGTCGACGGGGGTGGCTACCCCCCGGGGCTGCCCCTGCGGTCCCCGCCGGGCGAGCCCGCCTATGCTTCCTGGCATGCCGATCCGGGTCGTGCTGGCGGAGGACAGCTACCTCGTGCGCGAGGGTGTTCGCATGCTCATCGAGACGGAACCCGAGCTCGAGCTCACGGCGAGCTGCGGGGACCTCGACGCCCTCCTCGCGGCGGTCGAGGAGACCCAACCCGACGTCGTCCTCAGCGACATCCGCATGCCGCCGACCGGCACCGACGAGGGCATCCGCGCCGCCGCGCAGCTGCGGCAGACCCACCCCCAGACCGGGTTCGTGGTGCTGAGCCAGTACGTCGAGCCGGAGTACGCCCTCGCGCTGTTCCGGGACGGCTCCGAGCGCCGCGCCTACCTGTTGAAGGAGCGGGTGGCCGACCTCGACCAGCTGCTCGCCGCCATCCGGGCGGTCGCCTCCGGCGGGTCGGTCGTGGACCCCAAGGTCGTCGACGCGCTCGTCGAGGGTCGCTCGCGCCAGCAGCAGTCGACCCTCGACCGGCTGACGCCCCGCGAGCAGGAGGTCCTGGCCGAGATCGCCCAGGGCAAGAACAACGCCGCCATCGCCAGCACGCTCTTCCTCACCGAGCGGGCGGTCGAGAAGCACATCAACGCGATCTTCTCCAAGCTCGGACTCACCGACCAGCGCGACACGCACCGGCGGGTGCAGGCCGTGCTGCTCTACCTCGCCGAGCGCGGGGCGTGACGCGGGAGGCCACCCCCCTGCGAAACTGGGGTACTGGCACGTGCGCGCGCCACCCCGGGGAGCGGCAGTATGGCTGATATGGAATCAGCGGAGGTCCGGGTGCTCATCGTCGACGACCAGGCGGCGTTCCGACAGGCCGCCCACCTCGTCGTCGAGCTCACCGACGGCTTCGCGGTCGTCGGGGAGGCGGAGAGCGGCGAGGAGTCGGTCGAGCGCGCCTTCGAGCTCCAGCCAGACCTCGTGCTCATGGACGTGAACCTGCCGGGAATCGACGGGCTCGAGGCCACCCGGCGGATCCTCGCGCAGGTCGAGGGCGTCCGGGTGGTCGTGCTGTCGACCTACGAGCCGAGCGAGTACGCGCCCCGTGCCGCGGCCGCCGGCGCCCTCGCCTACATCCCCAAGTCCGCCCTCGACCCCGACAGCCTCGAGGCGGCCTGGCTCACCTCCGCCCCGGCCTGACGGTGGCCCTCTGCGGCGAGCCGGTGGACGGAATCAGGCCGCGACGCCGGCGTGGATGCGGAAGGCGGTCACCGGGGTCTGGCGCCCCTTGACGAGGGCGGGCGCGATCCGCTCCAGCGGCGGCTTGCGCGCCAGGCCCTCGACCGTGGCGGCGGACAGCACGGTCTCGCCCGGCTCCGCCCACTGCTGGAGGCGCTGCGCGAGGTTGACCGTGTCGCCCACGACGGAGTACTCCAGGCGCTCCTCGGAGCCGAGGAGCGCCGCCGCCACCCGGCCGGTCGACAGCCCGATTCCCAGGCCGAAGGGGGCCAGGCCCTCCGCCTCCCAGGCGCGGTTCACCGCCGCCTGCGCGGCATGCATCGCCTGCGCCGCCGCGACCGCCCGGTCGGCGTGGTCGGACTGGGGGGTGGGCGCCCCGAACACCCCCATCACCGCGTCACCGACGAACTGCATGACGGTGCCGCCCTCGGCGAGCAGCGCATGGTTCATCTCGGCGCGGTGGGCGCCGAGCTGGCGGGCGAGCAGGCTCGGGTCGGTGCGCTCGGCGATCCCGGAGTAGCCGCGGATGTCGGACATGAGGACGGTGACCTCGAGGGTCTCGGTCTCGCCGATGCGCCGCCCCTCGGCCCGCAGCTTCTCCGCGATGCCCCCCGGCAGCAGGCGGGAGAGCGTCTCGCCCTGCTCCTCGCGGTCGACGATCGCCTGGTGCAGGAGCTTGAGGCGCTCCAGGCAGCCGTGCTGCCCCGCGCTGAGGCCCTGCGCGAGCTTCAGGAAGAGCTGCTCGATCGCGTCGTCGATGTCCGCGGCGGTGGTCTGGCGAACGACGGCGATCGCCTTGATGGGCTTGCCCTCGGCGACCATGCGGAGCAGGTCCTCCTCCGAGGGGGAGAGTCCCGAGTCGCTGCGCACCGGCTTGAGGAGGGCCTCGACGATCTTCGGGTCGAGCGTCGACCCTCCCGAGGCGACCTCCCGGATCGCGCGGGCGAGCTGGTCGCCCTCCGCCACCCGGTCCTTCAGCAGGTAGGCGTAGCCGGCGGCTCCCTCGCTCAGCAGCGACACGGCGTACTCGGGGTCGTCGTACTGGGACAGGATGACGACCCCCGTGCCGGGATGGCGCTTGCGCAGCTCCTTGGCGGCGTCGATGCCCTCGCGCTGGAACGACGGGGGCATGCGGATGTCGGTGACGAGCACGCGCGGCGGGTTGTCCGCGGTGGCGGCGACAAGCTCGTCGTAGTCACCCGCGACCCCGATGACGGCGAGGTCGTCCTCGAGTCCGAGCAGCGCGCGGACGCCCTCGCGAACGATGAGGTTGTCGTCGGCGAGGAACACCGTGATGGCGTCGTCCGCCACTAGCCGCCCTCCACCCGGTCCAGCACCGCCGCGTCCGGCCCCCCGCCGTTCGCGAGCGGCACGGAACCGGTGACGGTGGTGCCCTCACCGGGGGCGGATCCGACCACGAGGCGGCCACCGAGCGCGTCGACGCGGTCGGCCATGTTCTGCAGCCCGAGCCCGTGTGCCGTCTTCACCGGGTCGAAGCCATGCCCGTCGTCGGTCACGGTGAACCGCAGGGTTTCACCGTCGTCGACGAGGCTGATCTCCGCGCGCGACGCCTCTGCGTACTTCGCGATGTTCTGCAGCGCCTCGAGGCAGCAGAAGTACACCGCGGCCTCGAGCGCCTGGTCGTAGCGACCAATCCCCTCCGCGGACACCGCCACCGGCAAGGGCGCCTTCGCCGCCTGCGCGCGCAGCGCGGCGGGCAGCCCCTCGGCGGCGAGCAGCGGCGGGTAGATCCCCCGGGCGAGGTCGCGCAGCGTGTCGATCGCCTCGTCGGTCTCCGCGGCCAGGGTGTGCAGCAGCTCGTCGACAGGCCGGCCCTTCTCCACCATGCGCTCGGCGAGGCGGATCTTCACCTTGAGCGCGACGAGCTGCTGCTGCGCACCGTCGTGGATGTTGCGCTCGAGGCGCCGGCGGACCTCGTCCTGGGCCGACACGAGGCGTTGGCGCGAGGCCCTCAGCTCCGCGAGGCGCTCGAGCAGCTCGGTGGTCAGCCGCGCGTTGCGCAGGACGAGTCCGGCCTGGGCGGCGAGGTCGCCGAGGAGCTTCTCCTCGGTCGGGCCCAGGCCCTCCGACCCGGGCTTCTTGACGCTGAGCGCGCCGAGCAGCTCGCCCTGGTGGCGCACCGGGCAGGCGGCGGTGACGTGACCGAGCGGCGGCAGCTCCCTGTTCAGCAGGGGGATGGGGGCGGGGGTCGACGCCTGCGCCGGCCAGGAGGCGGCCGGCCGCAGCTCCCCGCCGACGGCGAGCCACACGTCCACGCGCCGCGCCGCCGTGCCCTCGGCCAGCACGCGCGCCATGCGCGCCAGCGTCTCCTCCGTGGGAACCGCCTCGGCGACGCGCTCGGCGAACGCCGACAGGACCTCGTAGGGGGTGGCGCGCCGCCCGTACACGAGGCGGTTGGCTAGGCGCTGCGCGCGTTCCCGGGCCGGCTGGAAGGCGACCGCGACGACCCCGGTGGCCACGACCGAGAGCAGGACGCTGTCGCCCTGCGCGCCGACCACCCGCCCGACGCCGACGACGAGGCCGATGTAGACGGCGCCGACGAAACCGGCGAGCAGCCCGTACACGATCGTCCGGCTGATGACCCGCTCGATGTTCCACAGCCGGAACCGCAGGAGGCCGACGAACAGGGCGATGGGGATGATCGCGAAGACCGGCTGGAAGATGCGGAAGAGCTCCGCCGGGATGACGGTGATGGCACGGCCCTCGAAGGTCTCCATGGCCGACTGGGTGACGCCCTGTGTGAGGACGTAGAGGCCCAGGAGCAGGGCAGGCGTGAGCGCCCAGAACAGCAGGCGGCCCTGCTGGTGCTCGACGGGTGAGCGGGACCGCCGGTAGCGGTAGGCCTGGGAGGCCACCCCCACGGCCGGAGTGAGGAGGCCGAAGACGATGACGACGGCGAGGGTCCGCGAGGTGCCCACCAGCCGGAAGCCGAGGGCGGCGACGGCCGCCGTGGCGGCGACGTAGAACGCGACGAGCGCTCCCCGCGACCAGCGGGGCACGAGCCGCCCGTCGGGGAACAGCAGCAGCGCGAGGACGTAGGAGACGGTCGCGACGAGGTGGAACGCGTCGTGCACGATCGTGTCGAGCAGCGTCCCCTCGAGCTCCTCGTACACGCCGTAGGCCTGGAGGTTGAAGATCGCCGCCGTGCCGACCATGCCGAGCACGAGCAGGCGGGCGGTCCGGTCACGCGGACGCAGCCAGAGCAGCAAGGCGGCGAGGGCGAGGTTGAACAGGCTGAATACGTAGTCGATCGCGAGCTGGGCCGGAGGCTGCGCGTGGTGCGAGGCCTTCGCCATGGCCTCCGCCCCCCGTCCGAGCAGGGTGTCGAGCACGCCGTGGTAGTGCAGCGTCTCGTGCAGCCCCGGAACCGCCGCCGCGACGGCCGAGACGACGCCCATGCCGAGCACGACGAGCGCAAAGCCGGCGTAGGCGGCGAGGAAGGCGAAGAACAGCCAGTCGCCACGCGTGGTCTGCGAGCGCTCGGCCGGCCTCTCGACCACCGCCGGCGAGGGTGGAGCGGCTGCGTCGGTGGCGGCCGTCATGCGGTTTTCCGGTCTTGGGCCGTCCGGCTAGCGGACGACGACCTCGCCCACCATCTGCGGATGGATGAGGCACGCGTAGGGATAGGTGCCGGGGCGGGTGAAGGTGAGCCGGTAGGCGTCCTCCCAGAACGCCCCGGAGGAGATGAAGCCCGAGCCGTCCCATTCGCCGGCGTCGACGACGACCGGCTCGGGCGGCTCGGCGCCCTCGGGAGGTGGGCCCTCGCCCTCTCCGCCCTCCGGCTCCGGGGCCCCGGGGCTGTTGACCGGCTCGACGGCCTCCGGGCTCAGCGTCACGGTGCCGTCCTCGGCGACGGTGAGCTGCGCGAAGTACTCCGGGACGTCGAAGCTGACCGTGTGCAGGCCGGCGAAGTGCCAGGTGACCGCCTCGCCGGCGCCGACCTCCACGCGGCGCGGGATGAACTCGTTGATGCCCGCGTGGCCGGCCTCCTCGCTCCAGTAGCCGGCGATCGGCTTCGGCAGAGTGCGACCCTCGACCTCGACCGCGTCCCCGGCCTCGATGACCTGCTGGTAGGCCGTCCGCAGCGGCTGCGCCATCTCCTCGATCTCGGCGCGGGCCTGCCGGGCCACGTCGGCCTGCGAGGGGATCTCGACGTCGGGCTCGACGACCGTGATCGTCCCCGCCTGGAACGGCCCGTGGAGGTTGCAGTAGTAGTTGTAGACGCCCGGGGCGATGTCGTCGGCCAGCTCGACGCGGAACTCGTTGCCCCGCGGGCCCTCGTAGTGGATGTAGCCGCTGTTGTAGTAGGTCTGGCGTCCGTTGAACGCCGGCTGGCGCTGCTGCTCCTCACCGCACGGGGTGTTGGGGTCCTCCGGCGGCGCCCCCTCCTCGAGGAAGCACGGCTGCGCGGCGTTCTGCTGGATCGCGAAGTCGTCGCTCTCGTGGTCCATCATCGACGGCAGCGGCGCCATCGCCGCGTCGGCCTGCTCGAAGACCTCCGGCGGGATCTCCTCGTCGGGCACGTCCCCGTACTGCTCGATGAGCGGGCCGAGGACGTTCATCATCTCGTCGACCATCGTGCCCATCGTCACGCTGTGCGGCTCGCCGGTCCACTCCTGCTTGAACACGACGGTGGAGCCGGGGTGGACGGTGACCTCCTTCGGGAAGTACGCGATGAACGAGCTGGCGACCTCGTCGTCCTGGTAGTCGACGAGCACCTCGCGGGTGTCACCGCCATCGCCTGCCGCGCACGCCGCCGCCAGGATCATGAACCCACCCACGAGCAGCCCGCTCCTCCGCCTCACCCGTTCCCCCTCGTCCCGCAACCCGCGCCTCGACGAAGTGTGCATCTCCCGGAGAGACCCTGCAATGGGTGCGTGCACCCCTGACCGGGCGGAGGCATGCATCCCCGGGCCGGGGGG
>Ga0247713_1000319_pt1 | contig 31931 bp, 30 predicted proteins | sample 21E_NmetaG_FD_189936 | JGI IMG/M metagenome (GOLD analysis project Ga0247713, IMG submission 189936) | Soil microbial communities from hillslope of Landscape Evolution Observatory, University of Arizona, Oracle, AZ, United States - 2-1-E_N | ecosystem: Engineered > Artificial ecosystem >...
GAGCACACGACTGAAAATCGTGGTGTCCCCGGTTCGAGTCCGGGTCTCGCCATCGCGGGCTGACCCGGGTCATGGGGATCGTCAAGCTCGGGCGCGACGAGAAGACCGCATGGCACGTGCCGCTGGCGTTCAACGGCCACCGCATCACGAGCCAGAGGTTCGGCCTGCGTGGATCCACCCTTCGGCTGCCGAGGCGTACGTGGCCGGCATCGCCTGACGGTGCGAGTCCTGCAGTGCCTGGCGTCGCCGCCGGTCGAGCCCTTCACGCGCCTGCTGCTGAACGCGTTCCGCGCGCTGCGAGACAGCCGCCGGCCCTGACGAGCCGGACGCGGCCGAAAGCTCGCGCCGCGCGAACTTGGTGTAACCGGGGGCGAGCAGACGCGACAGACGCGCATGGTCTGGCCCACCGTCACCGAGGTGCCGCTTCGACTCGCCGCCGTCGAGCCCGACGACTTCGCGGGCTGGGCGCCGAGCGGTGGCGAGCGCCGCGTGGGCCTCCCTGTGCCGCAGATGGCGCCACCCCCTCCCGGCGCCACCGTCAGCGGCGGCTGACCCTCGCGATGACGAGAGGCCCGCAGGCAGCGGGCCTCTCGTCATCTGCCCGAAGGTCCGCTCGCGTTCGCCCGTAACGCGGCAGGCCCCTAGGCGACGAAGCGGTCATGCCGATCCTCCCGATCGCCCGATGCGACGCCCGCCGCTCGGCCTTCGAGGACTTCGACGCGGTCACGCTCTCGGCCGGTGAGCTGCGGGCGACGTTCGTGCCGGAGCTCGGCATGGTCGGCGCGTCGCTGACGCACGCCGGCGAGGAGCTGCTCGACCGCCGCCACGGCCTGCGCGCGTATCGTGACAGCGGTGCAGTGATGGGACTGCCGCTGCTTCATCCGTGGGCCAACAGGCTGAGCGGCGACGCCTACGAGCTGCACGGCCGCCGCGTGCGCCTGAAGGACGTGACGCGAGACGACCTGGGGCTTCCGATCCACGGCCTGCTGCACGCGCACCCCGGCTGGAAGGTCGAGTTCCTGACTGCCGACGACGACGGCGCGTGCCTGCAGGCGTCGCTGGACTTCGCGGCCGACCCGTCGCTGCTCGCCAACTTTCCGTTCGGCCACGAGCTGACGATCGCCGCGCGTCTCACGCCGCATGCGCTGACCGTCACGACGACGTTGACTGCCGCGGGCGGCGCCCCGGTGCCCGTGTCCTTCGGCTTTCACCCCTACCTACGGCTCCCGGGCAGCGACCGGCGTCGCTGGGCAATCAGCCTTCCGTGCCGCCGGCACCTGGAGCTCGACCCGCGCGGCATTCCAACGGGCCGCGGTCACGGCGAGCCTGCCACGCGCTTCGAGCTCGCAGAGCTCGCCTTCGACGACGGCTACGACGGCCTCGCGGACGGCGCCTGCTTCGCGGTCAGCGACGGGCGGCGAACGCTCACCGTCACCCATCACGTCGGCTTCCCGGTCGCGCAGGTGTACTCGCCGCGCGGCGCTCAGTTCATCTGCTTCGAGCCCATGACCGCGCCCGTCGATGCGCTGCGCTCCGCGGTCGGCCTGCGACGCGCGTTCCCCGGCGCGCCGTTCAGCGCGGAGTTCTCGGTTGCGGTGGAGGCGGCATGACCTTCCTCGACTTCTCCCTGCTCGACCACGCCCGCAACACCCGCCGGCTGAGCGAGCTGGCCGCCGACGACCCGGTGATCCTGCAGTTCTTCAGGGGCTGGTGGTGCCCCAAGGAGCAGGCGTTCTTTCGCAAGCTCGTCGCCCTTCAGGACGAGGCGGAGGTCGCCTACTGCCGGATGATCTCGGTCAGCGTGGACCCGCCCGAGGTCTCGGCGGCGTTCCGCGCCGGCCTCGGCGCTCGCTGGACGTTCCTCAGCGACGCCGGGCGCACCGTGCAGGAGCAGCTGCGCCTGCGCGAGACGACCGACACCGTCAACCATCCGTACGTGCCGGCCGTCTTCACGCTCTTTCCGGACCTGACCGTCCATCGCTTCTACGACGGCTACTGGTTCTGGGGGCGCCCCACGCTCGAGGAGCTGCGCCAGGACATGCGCCACATCACCCGCGCGATCAGGCCCGACTGGCAGGCGCCGACGCCATGAGCTGGTGCTGGCTCGCGCTCGTCGACGCGGCCGCCGCGGGCGCCGACGCGCAGGCCCGCGTCCATGAGCGCGACGGAAGCGCGGCCGGCTGGCTGGCCGCCTGGCGGCGTCGCCACCGCCCGACGCGCGACGCGCGACGGATCGACGCGCGCATCGTCGACCCGAGCGGCGACGGCGCCTGGGTGTCGCTCGTTCGGCCACCGGAGGGCGCGCGCCTGCCCTTCGACGACCTCGCGGTGCAGCAGGCACGGCGCGCCGCGCTCGCCGGCCGGCCGTTCGACGGCGTCTCGACCTTGCTGCGCGACGCGTCGCACTTCGAGGGCGCGATCACCGTCGCCCGCGGCGCCGGCGCCGAGCGCCGGCTCGCCGACGACCCCTTCTGCCGCGTGTTCCGCGCGCGCATCCTGCGGGTCGACGGCGGCCTGCTCGGCCGCGTCGCGCCGCCGTGCGGGCCGACGATCGAGCGCTACGGCAGCGCACAGCCGTGGCCGTGGGATCGCTACGCCGTCAGCTGACCGGGCGCGAGGAGACTCCCAGCCGCTGCGCGAGCCAGTCGGCCTGCCGGCCGCGCTCGGCGCGGTATCCGTCCATCCCGTGAAGCTCCTCGGCGATGCGGGCGACGACGAAGCCGACGGACGCCCCGCCCTGCGCCGCGCAGGGGTCGACCATCACGTCGTAGCCGTCGAGCGCGGCACCCCGCGCCATCTCGTGCGCGCGGCCGGCGCACCAGCTCACGTAGTCGGCGCGCAGGCCGTCGTCCCAGCGGTCGATGCGGCGCAGCAGCCGCGCGCGCGCCGCGACGAGCTTGGACTGCTCGCGCACGACGTCTCCGTCGAGCTCGATCTCGTAGAGCTCCGCGCCGAACCACAGCGGCAGGTCGCGCAGCCGGCACGCGTGGATGCCGCTGCGGCACGGGTCGATGTCGGCGTGCACCCAGCCGCCCGGCGCGCCGTCGGGCAGCGGCCACCGGAAGCCCGTGAAGACGCCGCGCCCGTCGGAGCGCAGGAACTTGTAGGCGATCACGTGCGTCTCCAGTCGCGGAAGGCGGCCAGGAGCTCGGCCTTCACGTCGGCCGGGACCGCCTCCTCGCGCAGCGCGCCGACGGAGGCGACCGTCGTGCGCAGCTGCTCGACGTAGTTCATGCAGCCGCCGCAGAAGTTCAGGTGCTGCTCGAACAGGGCGGCCTGCTCGCTCGGCAGCGCCGCCTCGATGTAGTCGCTGACGAGGTCGACGACCTCCTGGCAGGTGATGTGCTCGGTGTTGTCAGCCATCGAGATGCCGTTCGAGCGCCGCCCGTACCCGCGCGCGCGCACGGTGCAGAAGTACCCGCTGGTTGCCTTCCGAGATCGCCAGCGTCTCGCAGACCTCCTCGGCGCTGCAGCCCGCCAGGTCGCGCATGGTGATGACCGTCCGCTGCGCGTCGGGCAGCGCGGCGATCGCCCGCGTGACGACATGGAGCGTCTCGCGCCCCAGCAGGACGTCCTGCGGCAGCGCCCTCCAGTCGGCCGGCGGCGTCCACCAGTGTCCCGGGAAGGCGTCGTTCGCGCTGCGGAAGCGGTCCGCCGACACGGCGGGCTCGTCGTCGCCGGCCGCCAGGGTCGCGAACGGCACGCTGCGCGACTCCCGCACGCCGCGCGTCTTCGCGATGTTGACGACGATCGAGATGATCCACGTTTTCAGCGAGCTTCGGCCCTCGAAGCGGTCCAGACCCTTGAGGACCCCGAGCCACGCGTCCTGGACGACCTCCTCGGCGACGGAGCGCGTGCGCACGTACGTCTGCGCGATCGAGAGCATCGTCCCGTAGTAGCTCTCGACGAGTGCCTCGAACGCCCGCTCGTCCCCGGCGCGCAGGCGCTCGAGGAGGTCGGCCTCCTCGCGGGTGACGGTTGCCGATGTCATGCGCGGTCGCGTCCGACGTTAACCAAGCTGCCCTGCGCAAGTCCAGTAACGCAATCGGCCGCGGCCTGACTGCAGGCGCATGGAGCCCTCCTTCGCGAACCTGCTCGTCGTCGTCGCCGTCGCCTTCGCGGTCCCGCTGGCGCTGGGGCTGTTCCCCCGCCTGCGGCTGCCGTCGGTGGTCCTGGAGATCGTCGCCGGCATCGTGATCGGGCCGGCGGTGCTCGGGCTCGCGGAGGTCGACGAGGCGCTCGAGGTGACAGCGCTCATCGGCCTGGCCTTCGTGCTGTTCGTCGCCGGCCTGGAGATCGAGTTCGACAGGCTGCGCGGCACGGTGCTGCGGCTCGCCGCCGCCGGGTTCGCGCTGTCTTTCGCCATCGCCGTCGCCGTCGGCTTCGCGCTGGAGGCCGGCGGCCTCGTTCGCACGCCGTTGCTCGTGGCGATCATCCTGTGCGCCACCTCGCTCGGCGTGCTCGTTCCGCTGCTCAAGGACGCCGGCGAGATCGGCTCCGCCTTCGGTCAGCTGATCATCGCTGCGGCGACGATCGCCGACTTCGGCGCGATCATCCTGCTGACCGTCTTCTTCTCGGGGGAGGGAGGCACGGGCGCGACGCTGCTGCTGCTCGCAGGCCTGCTTCTGCTCGCCGCCGTCGCCCTCGTCGCCCTCCGCGGCGCGACGCGCTCGCGACGCCTGCGCGAGGACCTCGTGCGCCTGCAGGACACGAGCGCGCAGATCCGCGTGCGCGGGGCGCTGGCGCTCTTCGTCGCCTTCGCGGCGGCAGCCGAGTGGCTGGGGCTCGAGGTCATCCTCGGCGCCTTCGTCGCCGGCGCGATCATCTCGCTGGTCGACCGCGACGAGGTGATGAGCCATCCGGACTTCCGGCGCAAGCTCGAGGCGGTCGGCTTCGGGTTCTTCGTCCCGATCTTCTTCGTGACGAGCGGCGTCAGGTTCGACCTCGACGCGCTGACGGCATCGGCCACGAACCTCGCGATGGTCCCCGTCTTCCTGGCCGCGCTCGTCGTCGTCCGGGGCGTTCCGGCGATCATCTACCGGAGCGCGCTCGGCGCCCGCCGGACGGTCATCGCCGGGCTCCTGCAGTCCACGTCGCTGCCGTTCATCGTCGCGGCCTCGGCGATCGGGATGGAGCTCGGGCTGCTGTCCGCCGACGAGGGCGCGGCGCTCGTCGGCGCCGGGCTGCTCTCCGTGCTCGTGTTTCCGCTGGCGGGCTTCGTCCTGCTCAAGCGCGATCTGTCTGTAACGGCTCGGCCGCGCCCGGCGACCGAGCTCGAAGCCACGACCTGAGGAGCCCCAGATGCCACAAGCCGCACCCGTCATCGAGCCCGCCGCCGACATGATGCCCGGGCTGAGGGGTAAGAACGTCCTCGTCACCGGAGGGAGCTCGGGCATCGGGCAGGCGATCGCGGTCCGCTTCGCGCAGTACGGAGCGAACGTCGCCATCAACTACCTGCGAACGCCCGACGAGGCGCACGACACCGAGGAGCAGGTGCACGCCTGCGTGCACCGGGTCCGGCGGACCGGCGTGCGCGACGTGGTCGTCGGCGGCGACGTCTCTCGCGAGGAGGACGTCGTGCGCATGGTGCAGGAGACCGTTGAGGGCCTCGGCGGCCTCGACATCCTCGTCAACAACGCGGGAATCCAGATCTCGCGGCCCAGCCAGGAGCTCTCGAGCGACGACTTCGACCGCGTGCTGGCCGTCAACCTGCGCGGCTCCTTCATGTGCGCCCGTCAGGCGATCAGGCAGTTCCTCGCCGAGGAGAAGCCGGGGTCGATCGTGAACATCTCGAGCGTCCACCAGCTCATCCCCAAGCCGGGCTACCTCGGCTACTCGGCGAGCAAGGGCGGGATGCAGAACCTCACCCGCACGCTCGCTCTCGAGTACGCCTCGCGCGGCATCCGCGTCAACGCCGTCGGTCCGGGCGCCACCGTGACGCCGATCAACCGCGCCTGGATCGACGACCCGGTCAAGCGCCGTCAGGTCGAGGACCACATCCCGATGCGGCGTGCCGGCGATGCCGACGAGATGGCCGGCGTGACGTGCTTTCTGGCCAGCGAGCTCGCCGCGTACATCACCGGCCAGACGATCTTCGTCGACGGGGGGCTGACGCTGTTCCCGAGCTTCCTGACGCCGTGGTCGTCGGAGTAGACGACGCGATCGGGCGGCTGGCGCTCGTGGACGACGCAAAGCGCCGCGAGGCGCTCGCGCTCGTCCGCCGCGGCCGGATGTACGACCTCGGCCGCGTGCTGGACGAGAGCATCCCGGCGTTCCCGGGCCGCTTCTTCCGGCAGACGCTGGTCACCACCGCCCACCACGCCAACCCCGGCAGCGGGCTCGGCGACAACCGTGTCAACTGGATAACCGAGCAGGTGACGGCCACGCAGCAGCTCGGCACGCACCTCGACGCCCTGTCGCACCTGCAGATCGGCGACCGCGGCTACGGCGGCTGGACCGTCTCCGAGCTGGCCGACACCGCCGGCGTGCGGCGACTGGGCGTCGAGACCGTGCCCCAGATCGTCACCCGAGGATGGCTGGTGGACGTGCCGGGCATGGGCGCGGGCGAGATCGTGCCGACGACCGCCCTGGCCGGCATCGACGCCACGCCCGGCGATGCCGTGTTCTTCCACACCGGCTGGGGAGCGCACTGGGGCGACGCCGAGACGTACCTGAGCGGCGAGCCCGGACCCGGCTACGACGTGGCGGACTGGCTCGTAGGCCGCGGGGTCGCCCTGGCCGGCTGCGACACGTGGTCGTTCGGCCCGGTCCCGCCCGAGGACCCGCGGCGCCCGTTCGAGGTGCCGCAGATCCTCAACGTCCGCCACGGCGTCTTCATCGTCGAGAACCTCGACCTCACCGCCCTCGCGGCCGACGGCGTCCAGGACTTCGCCCTGATCCTCACCCACCCCAAGCTGCGTGGAGCGACCGGCGCGTGGACGTCGCCTATCGCCCTCGTCTGACCGTTCGGAGGACCGACATGCCCGAGCACTACGACGTGATCATCATCGGCACAGGCGCGGGCGGCGGCACGCTCGCGCACCGCCTGGCGCCGTCCGGCAAGCGCATCCTGCTACTCGAGCGCGGCGGCTACCTCCCGCGCGAGCCGGAGAACTGGGACTCGCACCAGGTGTTCAACCGCGATCGCTACCTCTCCGGCGAGACCTGGTTCGACAAGGACGGCGCACCGTTCAGGCCGCACGCGCAGTACTTCGTGGGCGGCAACACGAAGGTCTACGGGGCGGTCCTCTTCCGGCTGCGCGAGCGCGACTTCGACGAGGTGCGCCACTACGGCGGGGTCTCGCCGGCGTGGCCGATCTCCTACGCCGACCTCGAGCCCTACTACGCCGAGGCCGAGTCGCTGTATCTCGTGCACGGCGAGGCGGGAGAGGACCCGACGGAGCCGTGGCGCTCGTCGCCGTTTCCGTATCCGGCCGTCTCACACGAGCCGCGCATCCAGGAGCTCCACGACGCGTTCGCGCGCACGGGTCACGCGCCGTTCCACCTGCCCGTCGGCGCCGACATCGACGAGTCGGATCCCGAGCGGGGGCGCTGCGTGCGCTGCGACCGCTTCGACGGCTTCCCGTGCCTCATCGACGGCAAGGCCGACGCCCACGTCCGCTGCGTGCGCCCCGCCGTCAAGCGCGACAACGTCACGTTGCGCACGCACTCGAAGGTCGAGCGCCTGGAGTCCGATGGGCGCAGCGTGAGCTCCGTCGTCGTCGTCCGCGGCGGCGTCGAGCAGCGCTACACCGCGGACATCGTCGTCGCGTCCTGTGGCGCGGTGAACTCGGCGGCGCTGCTGCTGCGCTCCGGCCTGGCGAACTCGTCGGGCCTCGTGGGCCGCAACTACATGGCCCACATCAACTCGGGCGTGATCGCGATCTCCTCGACGCCCAACCCGACGAGGTTCCAGAAGACGCTCGGCGTCAACGACTACCTCTGGGGCGCCGAGGACTCCGAGCTGCCGCTCGGGCACATCCAGATGCTGGGCAAGAGCGACCGCAACATCCTGCGCGCCGGCGCGCCGTGGTTCGCCCCGGGCAAGGCGCTGGAGTACATGGCCAGGCACGCGCTGGATTTCTGGCTGACCTCGGAGGACCTGCCGTATCCGGACAACCGCGTCACGCTCGACAGGCAGGGCAACATCCACCTCGCGAAGACCTACCGCAACCTGGAGGCGCACAAGCGGCTCCTGGCCAAGCTCAAGGGGCTGCTCGGCGACCTCGGCTGCGAGCGCCACGTCCCGAGCGCGGCGATCCTCGACCAGCGCATCCCGCTGGCCGGCATCGCGCACGCGTGCGGCACGCTGCGCTTCGGCGAGGACCCCGAGACATCCGTGCTCGACGTGCACTGCAAGGCGCACGACCTCGACAACCTCTACGTCGTGGACACGAGCTTCTTCCCGTCGTCGAGCGCGGTGAACCCGGCGCTCACCGCGATGGCGAACGCGCTGCGCGTCGGCGACCACATCCTCGAGCGGCTCGGCGCGCGTGCGCCGGCCGCCGACGCCAGCGACCACGTCGACCTCGTCGGGAGCCCCTCATGAAGATCGCCGACGCCATCGGCACGGGACTGCTCGCCGGCTTTGCCGGGACCGCGGCCATGACCGTCTCCTCCACCGTCGAGGCGCGGCTGCGGGGCCGGGCAGCCAGCTCGGCGCCCGCGCGCGCCACCGCGAAGGTGCTCGGGATCAAGGACTTCGACTCCGATCTCGCGGCAGCGCGCTTCAACGACCTCTCCCACTGGGGCTACGGCATCAGCTGGGGTGCCGTGCGCGGCCTGCTCGCGGCGGGCGGCCTCTCGCCCCGCCGCGCGACCGCCGTGCACGGGGCCGCCATCTACGGCGCCGCGCAGGTGACGCTGCCCGCGCTCGACGTCGCGCCGCCTTCGATCTTCTGGGGCGCGACCGAGATCGCCATCGACGCGTTCCATCACCTCGTCTACGCGCTCGCCACCGGCTTCGCGTACGAGGCCCTCGCAGCGCGCGTCTGACGCGGTCGGCCGACGAGAGGCCCGCCTGAGCGGGCCGTCTCGTCGCTGCGGGAGGACGCCGCCCACGTAGACGGCGGCGGCGCCTACGCCACGACGGACTGCGCTCGCCGCCACTCGCGGCGAGCGGCGGGCGTGGTGGGGTCGAAGTCCGGCTTGATGCGGGCGAAGATCTCGCCGAGGTCCTGCCAGAGCTGCTCGATCGACGGCCGGCCCCAGAACCAGTAGCCGACGTAGACCTTCTCGATCCTCAGGCCCGGCGAGAGGATCAGCGTCACCGGCACGCCGGCGTTCTCGTGATGCACATCGGTGTACTCGTTGATGTCGAAGTGGCGCTGGACCTCGAGCTGCTCGTCGGAGAGGAAGGTCCAGTGCGCACCCGTCCCGATCTTGAGCTTGAGGACGTCGTGCTGGTCGTTGGGGAGGATCGAGACGAGCTCGGTGAACGCCAGCGAGCACCACTCGTGGAAGCGCAGCAGCTCACGGTGAAACATCCGCTCGCGCGGGCAGTGCTCCCCGCGCGACAGGTGCAGCACGAGCACGTCGTCGCCCTGCAGCTGCGACAGCCGGTGCAGCTGCCCGTTCTGGTCGGGCAGCTCGAAATCGGGGATGACGGTCCCCACTTGCATGTGCTTGCTCATCGTCAGCTCCTTCGCAGTCGGTAGACGCTGGTCATGGCCGTCACGTACAGCTCTTCGCCGGGCGTGGCCCCCCAGGCGAGGTTGTGCGGGATCTCGGGAAGCTCGAGCAGGTCGAGTCGCTGCCCCGTCTCGGAGATCACCCAGATGCCGCCTGGCCCGCACACGTAGAGCGTTCCGTCGCGCGGGTCGACCGCGATGCCGTCGACGGCGTCCTCGCCCGGTGCGCGCGTCATGTCGTACAGCTCGGTCGCGGGGCCGACCACGGCACCGGTCGGCGAGATCTCGTACCGCATGACGACCTTGCGCTGCGGGTCCCAGTTGCCGACGTAGAGAAAGCGCTCGTCAGGCGAGAACGCCAGCCCGTTCGGGCCGGCGAGCTCGTCGGTGACGAGCGTCACGGCGCCGTCGCGCACGCAGAAGACGCCGCTGAACGGCAGCTCCCTGGCGGCGTCGCCGAACATGTCCGGCAGCCCGAACGGCGGGTCGGTGAAGAACAGCGCGCCGTCGGAGCGATAGACGGCGTCGTTGGGCGAGTTGAGCCGGCGGCCGTCGTAGGTGTCCGCCAGCACCGTGACGTCGCCGTGCGGGTTCACGCGGATGACCCGGCGATTGCCGTGCTGGCAGATGGTGAGCAACCCGTCGGGGGAGAACGCCAGGCCGTTGGACCCGGGCTGCCGGTAGCGGCCGATGTCGAATCCGGAGTAGCCGCTCTTGGAGCGAAACACGGTGACCCGGCCGACGTCGGGCTCCAGCCGGTAGATGGCGTTCGTGTTCGGGGAGGAGAACAGGAGGTCTCCCTCGGGGCGCCAGAGCGGTCCCTCCGTGAACTCGAAGCCGCCGGCGACGCGCTCCGCGGTCCAGGCGCCCGCGCCGACGGGCCCCACCGGCTCGGGCGCCCGGGCGCGCTCGCGCGCGTAGAAGTCGAGCGTCGCGGTCCGCATCCAGATGTAGTTGCGCGGCGAGACCGAGATCGGCCCGTTGATGGCGAAGACCGCGATCGTGAAGCGGTCGCCCGGCCGCGCGTCGCGCGTCAGCACGACGCGGTTGGGCGCGTTGAAGCCCGCCGCCACCTCGCCGCCCGTCGTGCCGAGCGCGAGCGGCAGCCGCCCGTCCACCCAGACCTCGGCGAGGTCGTCGACGACGACCTCGAAGACGACCGTCGAGCCGGTCGGGTCCAACCCGCCCACGCGCTCGGGGATGACGACCTCGATCCGGTACCAGCCGAACGAGACGCGGCCCGCGCCGCGGCGCTCCAGCGTCCCCTCGGGCGCCAGCACCTCCCAGCGCGAGTCGTCGAAGGACAGCCCCTCGGCGTGCGGGACGACGTCGTAGGTGCGGTTCGGGACGTCGCCGGGACCGAGCGGATCCTCGGCGCCGGGGCCGGCCGGCTCGACGAAGTCGATCTCCTCGACGCGCGCGTCGCTGTAGCGCCAGCTGCCGCCGACGAGCGCGACGCCCGCCGCGGTCTGCAGGTCGACGACGGCGTCGGGGCGCCCGGGCAGGAGCTCGGGCGGGCCCGGCAGACGTGCCGCCGTCCGCGTGGCGGCGAGGCTCTGCGCAAGCATCGCTCAGGCCTCGACCTTCACGACGAAGTACAGGAACGGGTCGGAGACGTCGACGAACTGGTGCGGCACCCCGTTCGGGATCGCGAGCACGTCGCCCTCGCGAAGCTCGCGCCGCTGCCCTCCCTCCACGGCGGAGGCGCGCCGCTCGCCCGGCGCGATCTCGCGCGCGTCGCGCATCTCGCCGCCGGTCACGACCGTCGCGCTGCCCTGCAGGACGTGCATGACGTCGACCGTCCGCTCGTGGTACTCGACCTCGCCGGGGGCGACGCGGCGGCCGGCGTCGATCTTGTAGCGCGGCGTGTCGAGCAGCAGGCCGCCCTCGCGGAAGCGCTCCTCGACGGTCGCGGCCGAGAAGAACGCGGCACCGGCGCCGTTGCCGTCTCCCGCCGCGGCGGCCGCGCGTGCCGCCGCCTGCGCGCCGATCAGCGCGAGCTCGCGGTCCTCGTCGGCCGACGTCGCGCCGCTGACGCCGACGGCTCCGATCACCTCGCCGTCGCAGACGATCGGCTCGCCGCCCTGCAGCGGCACCGCGCGCGCGAGGTGCAGCGCCGACGGGCGCCCGCGCGAGGCCTGGTCCTCGAAGTCCCTGCTCGGGCGGCGGTAGATCGCCGCCGTGCGCGCCTTGTCGGTGGTCACCCCGACGCTTGCCACCTGGGAACCGTCGGGGCGGTGCAGGTACATCAGCGCACCGCCGGCGTCGACGGCGCAGACGACGGGCGCGACGCCGCGCCGGGCGGCCTCCGCGGCGATCGCCTCGGCCGCGAGCCTGGCACCCTCGCGCGTGAGCGCCGGGACCTGCGAGCACGAGTACGACGCCTGTGCGCCGGCGATCGAGACCGCCTCGTCCGCGTCCGGGGTCTCGCCGCTCGTGCCGATCGCGCCGACGGTCTCGCCGTCGACCTTCAGCGGGATGCCGCCGGTCAGCGCAGCGGCGCCGTGCAACGCCAGCGCACCGATCCGGCCGTCCGATACCTGCTCTTCGATCTCCCGGCTCGGGCGCACGAAGATCGCGGCGGTGCGCGCCTTGTCGAGCGCGACCCGCGAGCTGGCGATCTGCGCGCCGGGCGTGCGGCGGAACGCGACGAGCTCGCCCCAGGGATCGACCACCGCCATGACCACCCGGCAGCCGCGCGCGACCGCGTGGCGCTCGGCGGCGTCGAGCACGGCGCTCGCGCCTGCGTCGTCGATGATCCTGCGGGTTCGGATGGCGGCCATCAGGCTCCCTTCGGTCGCGGTGGGGTGGTTGCGGCGAGCCCGGCGGCCCAGATCGCGTCGTCGGCGGTGATGTAGAGGACGCTGCGATCGCGACCGCCGAAGGTGAAGTTCACGGCGCCCGGAAGCGCGATCTCGCCGATCCGCCGGCCGCCGGCGTCGAAGACCTGCACGCCGCTGGCCGACGACGCGTACACGCGGCCCGCGGAGTCGACCTTCAGGCCGTCGGGGAAGCCGGGCTCGACGACCGCGAAGAGGCGCTCGTTCGCCAGCCGGCGGCCGTCGACGACGTCGAACGCCTTGACGTGGTGCGGGCGTTCGGGGTCGTAGGAGCCGGGCTCGTGGTTGGCGCCGCTGTCGGCGACGTACAGCACGCGCTCGTCGGGCGAGAAGGCGATGCCGTTGGGCTTGTCGAAGCTCGCGGCGACGACCGACAGGCGGCCGCTGCGGGGGTCGTAGCGGAGGACGTGGTCGCCGGCCTGCGGCTCTGGCCGGAAGCCCTGCAGGAAGCCGTAGCTCGGATCCGTGAACCACAGCGTGCCGTCGCTGCGGACGGCGACGTCGTTTGGCGAGTTGAGCCGCCGGCCGCCGTGGGCGTCGACGATCGTCGCGACGCGTCCGGTGAAGCGATCGACGCGCGTCAGCGCGGCGGGCCGGGCGCCCGTGCCCTGCTCGCATACGACGAGGTGGCCGTCGAGGCCGAGCGCCATCCCGTTTGCGACGTTGGCATCCGGACGCAGGACCGAGATGCGGCCGTCGTCGAGGTCGAGGCGCTTGATCGCGACCGTCGGCGGGCCCCCGCCGGCCGTCGCCCGCGGGACCGTCGTGAAGTACAGGGCGTGCTCGTCGGGCGCGTAGACGGGGCCCTCGTGCGCGTCGACCGCTGCGACCCGCGCCAGCTGCGGCGACGCCCCGAGCACCGCGGCGAAGCTCGGGTCGTGCGTCACGAACGCCGCGCTCGCGGGGCGGTGTGCGGGCAGGGAGGTCGCGTGGCTCACGCCCGTTCAGTGCGCCGCGGCGGCGAGCGCGTTACAGCCTGCTCAGCTCAGCAGGTAGCCGGCGATGAAGCCGGCGACGGTGGCGGTCGCGACGAGCCGGTTGACCTCGCTGAAGGCGTGCGGGACGATCGCGATCGACACGACCGCGAGCACGGCGCCGCCGGCGATCGCCTGCGCGGTGCCGACGAGCGCGCCGCCGGCGTCGGCGAGCACGGTGCCGCCGAGCACCGTCGCGATCGCGAGCGCGAGCCCGATCGACGTCAGCAGCGCGATCGCGAAGGACGGCTTGCGGCCGCCGGCGATGATCGGCTGCGCGGCACCGTAGGCCTCGACGATGTTGGCGACGACGACGCCGGTCAGCAGCGCGATCCCGAGCTCGCCCTCGGCGATCGTCAGGCCGAGCGCGAGCGACTCCGGCACGCCGTCGACGAACAGCCCGACGGCGATCGACTCGCCGCGCATCACCTCCGCGGAGCCCGTCGGCGTCGAAGTCGGCATCAACATCGGCCGGCCGGCCGCCGCCGCATGTCCGAAGCGGCGCGTGGCGATCGTCTGCTTGTCGCGTCCGAGCCACGCGTCGGCGGCGACGTAGACGAGCGTGCCGGCCAGCAGGCCGGATGCGGTCAGCGCGCCGCCCGCCTGCCGGTCGGCCTCGGGAACGAGCTCGAGCGCGATCGCCGCGAGCAGGATCCCGCCGCCGAACGCCGTCAGCGTCGCGGCGACGCGGGCCGGCAGGCGCAGCCGCGCCGCGCCCACGGCGCCGAGCACGAGGCTTGCGCCGATGATGAGCCCCCAGGTCAGCGACGCGCCGAGGTTCTCCATCGCCGCGCCGCCGCCCGCTTCGGCCCGACCTTCGAGGACAGGTGGTGGCGCGGCTCGCCGCGCATCTCGCAGATGCCGGAGTCGGTATCCCGCCGGCGCCGCACGGCCGTGTCGGCGAGATCCGCGACGACCGCCTGGATCTGAGGATGCAGCTCGCCGATCCGCTCGCGGTCGAGCAGCCCGTAGCCGGCGATCGGAGGCGAGGCGGCCGCGGGACGTCCGTCGTGCTCGGCGGGCATCGTCATCGTGGTGTCGGCTGACTTCGCTGGGTTCCTCGGGCTCGCGGACGCGATGGCGCTGAGTGCGCGCCTCGGCCCGCGCCGTTACAGGTGCTCCCTGTAACGCCCGCCCCGGCGGCGCACACGGTGCGGCACCCTCCCGGCTCACGCGATGGATCCGCGCGAGCGCATACGACAGTTGACCTGACGAGAGCCCGTGGAGCTCGTCGCCGCGTACGTCGGGGGCGCGCTGCCCGCCGGCAACCGCATCCGCTTCGAAGCGCATCGAGGAGTGCGCGTGCCGGGTCCACGACATCGAGCAGCTGCGCCAGACGATCGAGGCGCTCGGCGAGCTCCAACGTGGAGTCGCTCTCGCCCGAGACGCAACGCGGGCTGCTCGACGCCTTCCGCTCCTGGCACGAGCGCCGACCGGCAACGGCGACAGGAAGCGCGTAACGGAAGCTGTGCCACGCGGACTGACAGGTTGATCCGACCGCTGCGAAACCGCCGACACGATGACCCCTAAGCGACTGCGCGATCTGCTCGAATGCCTCGACGACGCCGAGAAGCACCTCGTCCTCGGGGAGGTCGCCGAGCTCGAGGACCCGCTCGTCTCCGCCTGGCGCCGCGCGTCCGCGCAGACCGCGGACGCCTACGCCGTCTGGCGCCGCAGGCGCGACGGCGACTCGTACGCCGTCTACCGCGCATGCGCCGACCGCGCCGACGCAGCGCAGAGCGCGCTCGCCACACAGGCGCGGAGCGGCGCATGAATCACGCTCCGCCGGCAAAGCCGCGCGCTGCGCACTCCGTCGCGGCCAAGGCCGCCGCGGCCGCCGGCGTCGCGGTCGTCGTCGTCGCCGGCATCTGGGTCAGCGGCGGCCTGATCACCAACGACTTCGGCCTGGCGATGTGGTTGACCGCCGGCTGGATGGGGGTCGCTGGGCTTGCCGCGCTCGGCGCGGCGCTGCGGTGGCGCGACCTCGCGGTGCCCGTCGTCGGCGCCTACCTCCTCGTCGCCGCGGTCACCGGCGTCTACCTCGGCCGCTCGACGCTGCTCGACGACGTCGTCGACGAGGACGTCGTGACCGCGGCCGAGCCCGCGCGCGGCGCACAGCGCGACCACCCCGCCGCAGAGAGCGCGCGGCCCCGCCCGAGCAACGTCCTGCTCGCCCGCGGACGCTTCCAGCCGCTCGCGCACAGCGTCACCGGAGTGGCCAGCGCGATCCGCCGCGCGAGCGGCGGCCGCGTGCTGACGCTGACGCGCTTCGAGGTCGACAACGGCCCCGACCTGCGCGTCTACCTCGTCGCCGGCCCGGCGCGCAGCGAGGGCGAGGTCGACGAGTTCGAGGACCTCGGCGGCCTGAAGGGCAACAAGGGAGACCAGCAGTACGCGCTGCCCGACGGACTGGACCTCGACCGGTACTCGACCGTCGTGATCTGGTGCCGCGCGTTCTCGGTCGCCTTCGCACGCGCACCGCTGCGGACGAGCGGGCGGACGGCTCGCGTCGTCCCGCGGTGATCGGCGGGACGCCCGTCCTGCGAAGTCGAGTTGACGGCGCCGGCGACGGGATCTCGTGGAGCAGCGCTCCGTCGGGATCCGCACGCGCGGGTGCGACGACGTGAGCTCCACGAGCCGGTCGAGTCGCGTGGCGACGCTCAGGCCGACGCCAGCCGCCTTGCGCCGAGCTCGAGCAGCCCGTGCAGGAAGGCCTCGGAGAACGTCGGAAACGGCTGGATCACGTCGTCGAGCACGTCGAGCGCAACGCGCGCACGGATCGCCAGCGTCGCCTGCTGCAGCCACTCCCCCGCCTCGGGGCCGACGGCATGGGCGCCGGTCAAGCGCCACCCGTCGGACACGAGCGTCAAGAAGCCGGGCTTGTCGTCGTAGGCGCGCGTGTAGGTCGCCGTGCGCGCGACCGCGGCAAGCGGGACCGTCACCGTCAGCGGGCCCTCGGCCTCGCCGACGGCGGCGATCTGCGGGTCGGTGAACACGACGCGGGGGACGGCTGAGAGGTCGGCCTGGCGCGCGTCGCCGAGGATGTTCGCCGCCGCGACACGCGCCTGGTACTTGCCGACGTACGTCAGCGGCCAGATGCCCGTCACGTCGCCGATCGCCCACACGCGCTCGCCGGCGCTCATGCGCTCGTCGACCGGGATGCCGCGGGACGCCTCGCCGATGCCGACCGTCTCCAGGCCGAGCCCCGCGACGCGCGGCCGGCGGCCGGTGGCGACCAGCAGCCTGTCGCCACGCAGGACCGTCCCGTCGCAGAGCTCGAGCACGTACTCGCGGCCCTCGCGGCGCGCGCAGGAGGCCTGCCGGCCGAGGTGGAGCTCGACGCCCTCGGCCGAGAGCGCCTCGGCAAGCGCCTCGCCTAGCGCGCGCGGCTCGCGGGCGAGCAGGTGCTCGCCGCCCTCGACGATGGACACCGCCGCGCCCATCCGCGCCAGCGCCTGGCCCAGCTCGACGCCGACGGGCCCGCCGCCGAGCACGATCAGCCTCCGCGGCACCTCGCTGGTCGCCGTTGCCCCCCGGTTCGTCCACACGCCGTCGAGCTCGCGCAGCCCCCGGACCGGCGGCAGGACCGCATCCGATCCCGTCGCGATGACGATGTCGCCGGCCGTGAGGAGCCGCTCGCCGACCCGCACGCGGCCGGGCCCGTCGAGCCGGCCGCTGCCGCGCAGCAGCTCGATTCCCGCCGCGGCCGCCCAGGCGGCCTGGCCCGCGTCGTCGTAGGCGGAGACCATGAAGTCGCGCCACGCGAAGACCGCCGCCGCGTCGACGCCGCCGACGGCCTGCGCCGCGCCCGGCGCCTCGCGCGCGGCCTGCAGCGCCTCGCCCGGCCGCACGAGCGTCTTCGACGGGATGCAGCCCCAGTAGGAGCACTCGCCGCCGAGCAGCTCGCGTTCGACGATAGCGACGCGCAGGCCGCCCTCGGCCACGCGCGCGGCGCAGTGCTCGCCGGCGGGCCCGCCGCCGAGGACGATGACGTCGAAGTCGGTCATGGCGCCGCGGCCTTCGCCCGGTCGATCTCGTAGGCGGCGGTGATGAGGCCGATGTGGCTGTAGGCCTGCGGGAAGTTGCCGAGCTGCTCGCGGTTGGCGGTGTCGACCTCCTCGCCGAGCAGCCCGAGGTCGTTCCCATAGCCCACGAGCTGCGCGAACAGCGCCTCCGCGCGCTCGACCTCACCGGCCTGCGCGAGGCACGAGACGAGCCAGAACGAGCAGATGACGAACGTGCCCTCCTCGCCCTCGAGGCCGTCGGCGTTCAGCCCGCCCTGCGCGCGGTAGCGCAGCACGAGCCCGTCCTCCGTCAGGTCGCGGGCGATCGCCTCGATCGTCGAGCGCATCCGGGGGTCGCTCGCCGGCAGGAAGCCGTAGATCGGCATGAGCAGCGCCGCGCCGTCGAGCTCGTCGGAGCCGAACGACTGTGCGTACGCCTGCCGCGCCGCCGACCAGCCCTCCGTGAGGATCGCCTCGCGGATCTCGTCGCGGGCGGCCTCCCACCGCTCGACCTCGGCCTGGCGCTGGCGCAGCTGCGGCGCCAGCTTGACCGCGCGGTCCAGCGCCACCCAGCACATGACCTTCGAGGACAGGTGGTGGCGCGGCTCGCCGCGCATCTCCCAGATGCCGGAGTCCGTCTCGCGCCATCGCCGCGCGGCGGTGTCCGCGAGGTCGGCGACGAACGCCTGGATCTCGGGGTGCAGGTCCCCCAGGCGGTTGCGGTACAGGTGCAGGGCGCTGAGCAGCTCGCCGTAGACGTCGAGCTGGACCTGGTTCCAGGCGCCGTTGCCGACCCGCACGGGCCGCGAGTCGCGCCAACCGCGGAGGTGGTCGAGCACGCGCTCGGAGAGGTCGTGCTCGCCGCCGATCCCGTACATGATCTGCAGCGACCCCTCGCCCGCGCGCCCGCCGGCGGCGCTCGTCATGAACGAGACGAACTCCTCGGCCTCGTCTGAGCACGCGCCGATGTACAGCGCCTCGATCGTCAGGCTGGAGTCGCGGATCCAGGAGAAGCGGTAGTCCCAGTTGCGCTCGCCGCCCACGGTCTCGGGCAGCGAGGTCGTGGGAGCGGCCACGATCGCCCCGGTCGGGCGATACGTCAGGCCCTTGAGCACGCGCGTGCTGAGGCTCACGAGCTCCTTGTGCGGCCCCTCGTAGACGTCGTGCTCGGCTTCCCAGGAGCGCCACGCCTGCGCGGTGTCGTCGATGCGCGCCCACACCCCGTCCGGAGGCGTGGCCTGCGGCGCCTCGCGTGCCTCGGCCGCCGCCCAGCGCATCGCGAAGGCCACGCGCCGGCCCGCCCGGAGGGTGAACGTCGCGTGGATCGTGCCCTCGGCGTCGACCTGCAGCGGCACGCTCGATGTGATGCCGAGGCGGCTCGCCCCGAACGTCCGCGCGCCGCCGTCCTGCAAGCGGATGAGCGGCTTGATGAGCCCAAACTCCGGCCGCGGCGCGAGCTCGAGCTCGAGCTCCACCTCCCCCTCGACCGCCTCGACGGCGCGCAGCAGCTCGTGCGGCGCGTCGTAGCCGAGCGCGTGGCCCCGCTGCCCTTCGGCGAAGGCCAGCGCGTCGCACAGGCGCACCGATCCCGAGCCGGTGGTGAACGTCGTCTCCACGACGAGCGTGCCCGGCAGGTACCTGCGCTCGACGTCGAACGGTGCCGTCGGCCGGATCGCCCAGTGCCCGGCGGCGGGGTCGAGGATCGCCGCGAAGACGGCTGCGCTGTCGTAGCGCGGCAGGCACAGCCAGTCGATGGAGCCGTCGCGGTGCACGAGCGCGGCCGAGTTGCAGTCGGCCAGCAGCCCGTACTCGGCGATCGGCTTGAAGGCGGCCGCGGGAGGCCTCGCGGCGGGGGTGTGGAGCATCGCGCTGTGAGTCATGTGCCCTGGGTCCGACCGCGAGGCGTGGCGTTACGGGCGCGGTGCGATCGCGCGGCGCCAGCGTCCGGTCGATTCGATGCCTCCCGGAAGTCAGCCACGCGTTTGCCGGCGACGTCCCGTGGCCGGCAGGCTGCCGGCCGGCCTCGAAGTGCAAGCGGCTCGGTGTCGCGGTTGCCGCTGAGGACGCACCCCAGGGCTACGGGTCGCGCCGCTCGTCGCTCGAAGCCAGCGATGATCATGGGCACTTACCTGATCGTCCGCGAGTGATGTGGCGACCGGCAGGCGACACGTCGGCGGGGACCGAAGACGTCCGATCGGCGCAACAGCGAGGGGCCGGCGTCGCCGGCCCCTCGCTCCTCATCGCTCTCGTTGACGGCTACGGTGATCTCCCCGCTCCACACGTCGGGCAGCCGGAACTGCTCGTCGAAGCCGAGCCGCAGCTTGAGGGTCGGCATTGCAGGAATCCGCTATGAACACGTTGGCGGCGTTGGAGGGTTGAGGCGGTCGGGCACGCTGCCGCCCACCGCCTCGTTGACAGTGAAGGGCGCTCCGAGCCGCATCGTCGCGGAGCGGCTTCCCTGCGCGTCAGTCGCAGCTCCCGATGTCTCGACTGAGGGTCGCCAGCGTCGGGTCGTTTCCTGGCGTATTGCTCTGTCAAGGCCCTGGCGCGAGCGGCGGTGAGATCCTCGCGAGAGCGGTCTGCCGCGACTGTCCCTGCGCGGCCGGGACGAGTGCTCCGGACGCGCCCAGCACGGCAAGCACCACCAAGACCGGGTGCAGCGGCGCGTGCTGCGGTGCCGCGACGTTCGGCGACATCGGGGTCCCCCTGTCCCACCGAGAGTCTCGGCGCCTCGTCGACGGGCGCCCGTCGGGACGAGCAGATCACCGTCGCGACGGCAAGACATCGGCCAGCTGGCGGATCTTCGAGCGGTCGATCAGCTGTCGCCGTGCTCGTCGTCCTGCCGATTCCCCAGCCGCACTGCCGCCGCGGGTTGTTCGGCCAGCCGAGGATCCCGAGCAGCGCGATCCAGGTCTCGAGGTGATGCGGTGCGCCGCCCCGGACGCTGACGGTACCGCTGGGGGGATGGCCCGCCTCGAACGTGATGGTGACGCGCCAAGGTCGGCGTCGTGACGGCCCTTCGGGCCGACCACGTCGCGCGAGCAGCGCGAGGAACGTGAGGCAGGCCATGCCGCGCCGCTACTCGAACCGCAGTTGGAGGCGAATGCGATGACGAAGGGCCTCATCGAGACTCTTTGCAGAATCTCCCGCGGCCAGCCGCTCGAGCCGCGCGGGCCGTAATCGGGGGCCGCTTCGGGGAGATCTACGTGCGGCGGATGTCGGTAGGCCGCTTCAAACTTGCTTAAGCCGTCCGGTTCTTTTTAGCCTTGCTTCGATCTGGCTGTGGCATCCACCCAGCTAAGCGGGTTGGAGGGGGCGTGGGGCTTGGAATGGGCGCTGACGGGCTCGGATGTTGACGCCGTGAGTGCGCTGCGCCGCGAGGTCATGGCGTACCTGCGCCGCCACGCCGAGCCGGATTCTGATTTCGCCGCGGCGGAGATCGTCGTTGCGGAGTTGCTGAACAACGCGTTCGAGCACGCCCCGGGGCCGGCCTGGGTGCGCGCGTCATGGGCCGGCGAGCGCCCGCGCTTGGAAGTGCATGACCTCGGATCCGGGTTCTCGCTGGGACCACAGCTGCCGCAACCGCACGCGGAGCGCGGCCGCGGCCTGTTCCTGGTCAGCGCCATTGCTGACGATGTCGCGGTCGCAGCCAAGCCGCGGCGAGGAGCGAAGATGACGGTCACGCTGCCGGTGCGCCGTCGCGTGCAGACCTCGCACGATCCGCCGCGCCGCAGCGGCGCGTTGCCCGCGCTCGAGGAGGCCCGAGAGGATGGGACGTTCGGCAAAGAGTCGTTTCTGCGTGCGCTCACCGTCGAGCTGGCCGAGGCCCTCGAGGCACGTGAGGGCCCGGACGTCGCCGAGGCGGTCGTCGCCCAGGTCGGCGCGAACGTCGGGGGGCGCATGGAGCAGGCCTATCGCGCGGCGCGCGGCGTCGCCGGCCGGCTTTCGCCTGAGCAGATCGCCGATCTCTACGTCCGGCTGAAGGGCGCGATCGACGGCAGCTTCTACGTCATCTCCGCTGACGAGGAGAAGATCGTCCTTGGCAATCGCAACTGCCCGTTCGGCCCGGCCGTCCAGCGCCAGCCGGGACTGTGCCGGATGACATCAAGCGTGTTCGGCGGCATCGCCGCGCGAAACAGGCGGCGCAGCGCGGTGGTGCTCGAAGAGCGCATCGCGCTCGGTGACCCGGAATGCCGAGTCGTGGTGTGGCTCGGCGACCACGAACCGCCGGATCGCGATGCCGCGCACCAGTATCTGGGGCCAGACGACGCTCGGCGTGAGGATCCGGCGCTCGTCGAGGCGTGCCGGGCGGCGATGCACGGAAAGGACTTCCTGTATCCCGAAGCTGTCGCAGCGTTCATGCGCGACTTCCTCAAGCGCGGTGAGTATGCGGGCGGTCCGAAAGACCTGCTGACCAGGCGTGAGCGCGAAATCGTGGCGCTGATCGCCGACAGCTACACCGGCAAGGAGATCGCCGAGAAGCTCGTGATCAGCGAGAAGACGGTCGAGCGCCATCGCGGCAACATCCTGCTGAAGCTCGGCCTGCGCGATCGCGTCGCCCTCACGCGCTACGCGATCCGCCTGGGCCTGATCGAAGCCTGACCAGCGCCGCCGCGCGGCCGCGTCCGCCGGCGAAAGATGGGGGTGTTCCCTGATGTGCACCGTCGCGTCTCTTGGCACGCTCCCGCCAGAAACGAGGCGTGATCGGAGGTAACGATGCATCGCAACGGCAGCTCGAACCGCGCTGAGGCTTCTCGGCACGCGCGCTTTGGTCCCCGTCGTCTGGCGGAGTTCGCGACCGCCCGACCGCGTCTCGTGTTGTCGCTGTGGGGTCTGCTTGCGCTGCTCGGGATAGGGCTCACGAGTGCGCTGCTGTCATCGGCGCTGACCAGCGACAGCGCCATGACATCCAAGCCGGAGTCGCTGCGAGCGCAGGATCTCATCGAGCAGCGCATGCCCGGCGCCGACGCGGTCGACGAGCTGGTGACTGTGCGGTCTGAGCGCCTGCGGGTGACCGATGCTGCGTTTGCGGGTCGCGTTGGCGCGCTGGCCGCTGAACTTCGCCGTCAGCCAGACGTCGAGCGCGTTACCACCTTCCGTGATCCAGGCGGTGACGTGCTCGTCTCGCGCGATCGCCATGCCACGTTGCTGGCCGTCGTGCTGAGCGACGAGCCGAAGGCCACGTCGGTGGAGCAGCTGATCGCTACCACTCAGCGCGCCGACGCGACCGGCGGCTTTGCCGTCGATGTCGTTGGTCAGCACACGGTCGGGCACGACTTCCAACACGTCTCCGAGCAGGATCTGCGCAAGGGCGAGTTGCAGTTCGGCCTGCCTGCGGCCCTGGTGGTGTTGTTGCTTGTCTTCGGCACGCTGGTCGGTGCCTTGATCCCGCTGCTGATGGCGATCCTGTCGATCACGGTGGCGATGGGCCTGATCTCGGTCGTCGGGCAGGCGTTCGAGCTCAACGTGTTTGTCACGAACATGCTCGTCGCGATGGGGTTGGCGCTGGGCATCGACTACTCGCTGTTCATCGTCTCGCGGCTGCGCGAGGAACGCCACCGGTGCGCGTCGTATCGCGATGCGATCCTCACGGTCGCCGGCACCGCGACGCGAGCTGTCGTGTTCAGCGGGTTTGCGTTCGTGCTGGCGATGCTCGGCATGTTCCTGATGCCCGACGCGACGCTGCGCAGCCTGGCGGTCGGCGCGATCGCCGTCGCGTTGGTGTCGATCGCGGTCGCGCTGACGTTCCACCCGGCGCTTTTGATGGTGCTCGGCGACCGCGTCGATCGCCTGCGCGTGCCGTGGCTGGGCCGACGCGTCGCCGACGCCGCCGGCCGCGAGGGGCGCTTCTGGGGCGGCGCTGTGCGCGCCGTCGTCCGCCGCCCCGCGACGAGCGCGCTACTGGCGTGCGTCCTGCTGCTGGCCGCTGCCGCACCCGTCCTCGGGTTGAAGATCGGCGCCTCAGGTGTGTCCGCGCTGCCCGACGACACCGCCGCCAAGCAAGGCCTGATCGCGCTCGAGCGCGACTTCGCCGCCGGCGCGACGCGGCCCATCAATATCGTCGTCGGCGGGCCGCCCGCCGACCAGCGTGTGCAGCGCGCGCTCGCCACGCTGCGCGCCCGGCTCGCCGAGGACGACGCCTTCGCCGCCGAAGCGATCACGATCCGCCGCGGCCGCGACATCACCGTGCTCTCCGTTCCCCTGGATGCTGAGCCCAGCAGCGAACGCGCGACCGCTGCCGTCGATCGCCTCCGCGCCGATGCTGCCGACGCGTTCGCCGGCGTGCCCGCGAACGTGCTGGTCGGCGGCGGGCCGGCCGAGAACCGCGATTACTTCGCGATGGTCACCGGCAACCTGCCGATCGTCATCGCGTTCGTGCTCGTGCTGAGCGTCGTGCTGCTGACGCTCGCATTCCGCTCGATCGTTGTGCCGCTGACCGCAGTCGCCGTCAACCTGCTGTCCGTCGGCGCCGCCTACGGGCTGCTCGTGCTCGTCTTCCAACAGGGTGTCGGCGCCGACCTGCTCGGCTTCGGAACCGTCGAACGGATCGACGCCTGGGTGCCCGTCTTCTTGTTCAGCGTGCTGTTCGGACTCTCGATGGACTACCAGGTGTTCCTGCTCAGCCGCATCCGCGAGCGCTACACGCAGACGCTGAGCACGACCGACAGCCTGATCTACGGCGTCGGCTCGACCGCCCGCCTGATCACCGGCGCGGCGCTGATCATCGTCGTCGTCTTCGCCGGCTTCGCCACCGGACAGCTGGTCGCCTTCCAGCAGATGGGCTTCGGCGTCGCCATCGCCCTGCTCGTCGACGCCACGATCGTCCGCTCGGTGATCATCCCCGCCGTCATGCAGCTGCTCGGGGAGCGCAACTGGTACCTGCCCAAGGCGCTCGCCTGGCTACCCGACGTCCACATCGAAGGCGCCGCCGCCCCCGCCCGCCGCGAACACGAAGAACGCGAAGTCGAAAAGCGGCCGGCGCAACTCGTCTGACAGCCGATGCAGATCTGCTGCCGCTACGACGCAATCGCATCATGGACGCGATGCTGCGTAGACGCCTCGCGACGGCCGTCGACCCGGAGGTCGGTGGCACCATCGAGCGCCGACCGATGGGCGGCCGGGTAGGGCACAAGCCGGTTGCCCGGCGGAACGCAAACGGCCGTTCCGCCGGCATGCCGGATGCCACCGCCTCATCCCACAGTGGAACCTCTACCGGGCGCCCGCCGGGCGTGCCGTCGGTCGTAGGCTGGCGCGAAGCGCTGAGCTCCGGCCTCCCGACGGCTCGGAGAACCGCCTGGCTGCAGGCTTGACGAGCGTGTCCTCGGGCATTCCGGTCGACCGCCGTCGTGACGGGAGGCGTCGGCAGGCGCGAGGCTGGCGGTTGCGCGATCGCCGCCACCGCGCGAGGATGCGCAGCGACGAGCGACGGTGGGCGGTGATGCCCTATGGGCGGAGCGGATCGCAGGCAGAGCGGTGGCCGAAAGCTCCTACCGCACTTCGGCAAGGCAGCGCGCTGGCTGATCGGCACCGTGGCGACCGCCGCGATCGGCGTCGTCGTCGCCGTGATCGTCGGCGGCTGGCTGTCGGATGACGACGAGCAGCACTCGTCGCCACCGCCACCGTTTCCGCAGACGCGCCTGATCAACGCGCAGCGCATCGGGCTCTACCGGATCGAGGCCGGCGCCGATGCCGAGGACGCGATGCGCGCGCTCGGGCAGCCGAGCGCGCGCGAGACGCCCCACCCGACGACCTGCGAGGCGACCTGGGAGCGGCTCGGCGTCCGGATCCGCTTCGCGAACTTCGGCGCGCGTGATGCGTGCCTGTATGGCACGTTCTGCAACGCGCGCATCAACGGCGACGAGTGGGGAACGACGCGCGGCCTGCAGGTCGGCGAGCCGGTCAGCCGGATGCGCGAGCTCTACCCGCGCGCCGAGCAGGTCCGTGAGCCGGGCGCGATCGTCCGCTTCGTCCTGGAGCCCGGGGCGCAACCGTGCGGCCCTGACGCGAGGGGCGGGCTGGAGGCGTGGACGGCGTCCGGGCGGATCGTGTCCCTCGTCGTCTCGCTCGCCGCCGGCGGTGACTAGGTCGTATGTACGCTGCCGGTGCGCCTGTCGCTGGTCGGCTCGAGTCGGCACGCGGCGGTGCGTACCGGCGCGTGGCCGCGGTGCGCCGCCGACGTGTGGTCTTCCGCCCTGCGCGTCATCCTGACGAACGAGGAGCCGAGGGCTTCAACGGCCGTGCGGCTGACGACCCACGGGCGAGAGGTCGCAGCCGAAGTGGCGGGGGTCCTCAGCGGCTGCCGCGTTGTCAGCATGAGTTGCTGATGACGGCACGTACATCCAGGACGCCGGCCGGATCACGATGACGCTCGACGAGCGCAGGGCGCTCTTCGCCGCCGAACCGCACGTCACCGCGCCCGCGAGCCGCGCTGCGATCGCGTCTGGCGCCGAGGCTCCACGCCTCCGCCCGTTGTGACTGAGGCGCTCAGGCCGGCTGGAGCATGGAGGGCATGACCATCTGGATCACGCCGCTGGGCTCCCAGCGGACGGCGACGTCGGTCGGCCCGACGGCCGTGACGACGCCGACGGTTCCGTCGTTGACCCTGATGACCCGATCCCCAACCGAAAATCTCGAGTTCGACATGGCGGCGAGTGTAACCCGGATCGGCGTCGTGTGCTGTCTCGTCCCCGGGGTCCTGCCGCGCCTGCCGCGGCGCAGGTCGACACCACGCGCGTGCCCCGAACCGCGCGAGTCAGCGGCGCTGCATCGGCCCGGCCTCGAGCACCTCCTCGACGAAGGCGAGCACCTCGGGCGCGGCCGGGTCGATCAGGTGACCGCCACCGACGAGCGCCGTCCGCGCGTCGCAGAGCGCCGAGGCCATCGCGTCGTTCGGATCGCGGAACTCGGGCGGCGAGTCGCTCGCCGCGACGAGCAGGACCGGCCGGTCGATCGCGGCGAGCGCGGCGGCGTCGGTCCGCAGCCACTCGCCCTCGAGGTCGGCGAGCGCGGCCGGCCCGTTGTGCTTGAAGACGCGCCGGACCTCGTCGGGGAGCGAGGACCAGGCGCCCTCACCCAGCGCCGCGCCGATCAGTGCCTCGCCGATGGCGTCGTCTCCCGCGTGCGCCGCGGCGTCGCGGAGGCGATCGCGGAGGGCGCGCGTCCACGCCGCCGCCGCCGGCACGAGGTCGGCGGGCACCGCCTCGAGCAGCACGAGCGCACGCACGCGATCAGGGTGTCGCAGCGCGAGGTCGGTCGCCACCTCGCCGCCGTAGCTGCGGGCGATCACGATCGCGGGCGCGGCGCCGAGGGCGTCGAGCAGCGCGGCGGCGTCCTGCGTGTGCTGCGCCACGTCGATCCGATCGCACGGCTGCGGTCGCTCGCTCCGGCCGTAGCCGCGGCGGTCGTAGGCGATCGCGCGTCCGAGCGATCCGAGCTTCGCGAGCGCGTCGAGCCAGAGCGCCGACGAGCTGCCGGCGCCGTGGATGCAGACGATCGGCGCGCCGCTCCCCCGCTGCTCGTAGTGGAGGCGAACTGCGTTGACCGTGACAGTGGGCATGACGCGAGCCCCCGCACGATTGGCCGCACGTGGTCGGCGAAGGCCCCGGGACGACCGACGCTACGCCCGATGCCGGGGCAAGTCAATACGGGCCCGACGCCACAGGGCGACGACCCAGAAGCGAGCGTGTGCGCGCCAACTCGGCGTAGCATCGCCCCATGCGGCCCTATGACGCGATCGTGCTCGGCGCGGGGCCTGCCGGGTCGCTCACCGCGTACCACCTCGCCAGCGCGGGCGCCGCTGTCCTGCTGGCCGACCGCGCGCGCTTTCCTCGAGACAAGCCGTGCGGCGGGGGGCTGACGGCGCGGGCGGTGCGGGCGCTGCCGTTCTCGCCGGCGCCGGTCGTCGAGCGGGAGGTCGACAGGCTCGTGGTGCGCCTGCGCGGCTCGCACGTCCTCGAGCGGCGCAGCAGCGCCCCACTCGTGTCCATGACGCAGCGGATCGCGCTCGACGCGTTCCTCGTCGAGCAGGCGGCGGCCGCGGGCGCCGAGTTCGTCGACGGCGCGCGCGCGACCGCGATCGCCGCGCACGACGCGACCGTGCGCTTCGGCGATCGCGTCGCCCGCGGGCGGGTCGTCGTCGGCGCCGACGGGGCCAACGGCATCTCCGCTCGCACGATCGGCGTCGCGCGGGAGTTCGGCGTCGCGCTCGAGGGGCGGCTGGCCTATCGCGACGGCGCGGCCTGCCACGACCGCCGCACGGCGCTCATCGAGCTCGACGGCATCGTGGGCGGCTACGGCTGGCTGTTCCCGAAGGGCGACCACCTCAACGTCGGCGTCGGCGGCGTGCGGCAGGAGGGGCCGCGGCTGCGCCGTCACCTGCAGCGGCTCTGCGTCGCCCACGGGGCCGAAGCCGAGCGGCTGGAGGGGGTGCGCGGCTTCCGGCTGCCGATCCGCGCCTCCGGCGCCGTGCCGGTGAAGGGCCGGGTGCTGCTCGTCGGCGACGCCGCCGGCCTGATCGATCCCGCCTCCGGCGACGGCATGTACGAGGCGTTCGTCAGCGCCCGCCTCGCCGCCGACGCCGTCCTGACGCTCCTCGCCGGCCGCGACGGCGGGCTCGCGGCCTACGCCGCCGACCTCGACCGCGCGCTCGGCCCGCTGCACGCGCTGTCCTGGGATGTCAAGCTCGCGCTCGAGCGCTTCCCGCGCCTCATGCTCGCGCTCGCCGACACCGCCACCGGCTGGAGCGACCTCGAGGCGATCGTCGGCGGCCGGCGTCCCGACGCCCGGCTCAGCCGCAGGCTGCGCGCCGCGATCGGCGTGCTGGCGCTCGCCGCGCGCCTCACCGGCGATCCCGGCCAGCCGTGGCGCCTGCAGGCGCGCCCGGCGCTACGTCGCCGGAGCCTGCGCCGCGGGCCGCGTCACGCGGCGGACCTGCGCGTACGCGTAGATGCCGACGAGCAGCATCGCGCCGATGAAGCCGGCGTAGATCCAGGCGGCCGCGTCCTGCCAGTCGACGTCGCCGCCGAAGCGCGCGAGCGCGATCACGTGGAAGACGCCTAGGCCGAGGTTGCCGACGGCAGTCGGGCGCACGCGGCTCCAGTCGTTCTCGCCGAGCGAGTGCAGGCCGGCGACGCCGAGCCCGAGCAGCCAGGCGCCGACCGCCCGCGCCGTCAGGGGCGTGAGCTGCCACGGCCAGAGGTCGGCGGTCGCCGCCGGCGTGACGAACAGCATCGCGCCGAGGACGATCATCACGGCGGACTGCCCGCCCAGGACCAGCCGGAAGCCGAGCGGGAAGGCCTCCGTTCGCGGCGGATCGCCGCCGGGCACCCGCAGCTGGCGGACGAGCAGGAACGTCATGACCGGCGGGACGCCGACGTAGATCGCGATCCAGGCCCACGTGACCAGCAGCGCGAGCGGCTCATCGCTGTCGTGGTTGAAGCGGTCGAAGTGCAGGAAGGTGGCGACCGTGGTGAGCGCGGTGAACACGAGCGTCGCCGTGACCGCGACCCGTGCGCGCGCCCACTCGCGCTCGCGCGCGGCGACGAGCTGGAAGCCGACGCTCGCCAGGTAGCCCGCGCCGAGGAACGCGGCCGTCATCGGCGGGTCGATCGGCCAGGCGAAGAGGTCGGCCGTGCGCCGCGTGAACAGCGTGAGGATCAGGCCGGTGCCGAGCACGAGCCCGCTGGCGACGATCAGCATCCGGCGCATGCCGACGGTCAGCGGGCGCGTCCCCGAGGCGCGCTCGCCGGCGTCTTTGCGAACCGCGGTCGCTTCCAACCCCCTACGCCCTCGCACCGGAGGGCGAGCGTAACACCCGGCTGCGTGGCTCGGCGACAATCGGCTGCGATGGGACCGCTGCTCGCACGGGTGGCGGCGCTGGCGTTCCGGCGGCCGCACCCGATCGTGGCGACGTGGCTCGTGCTGCTGGCCGCGGCCGCCTGGCTGTGGCCGCACCAGGAGGACCATCTCTCCAGCGGCGGCTGGGAGGTCTCCGAGAGTCAGTCGGCGCGCGCGGCCGAGCTGCTCGGGCGCTTCGACTCGACGGTCTCGACGCTCGCCGTGCTCGTCTCGGGCAGGTCGCCCGAGGAGGTCTCGGCGCGGCTCGACGGCGTACGAGCGGCGCTGGTCGACGTCCCGCAGGCAGACGCGGGCGCGGCGATCGGCCTCGCCGGCGGGACGGCAGCGCTGCTGCCCGTCGTCGACCGCGGGCCGCCGGCCGCCGCCGTCGACCTGGCGACGGAGCTGCGAGAGCGGCTCGTGCAGACGACCGCCGCCACGCAGACGCGCGTCGTCGGCGCCCCGGCGGTCTGGTCGGAGTACCAGGACGTCTCCAAGCGCCAGCTCACCCGCGCCGAGCTCGTCGCGTTCCCGGTCGTGCTGGTGATCCTCGCCGCCGCCTTCGGCACGCTCGTCGCCGCGCTCGCCCCGCTCGCGCTCGGGATCGCCGTCGTGCTGCTCGGCGGCGCCGTCATCTACGCGCTGTCGTTGCTGGCGCAGATGTCGCTGTTCGTGACGAGCGTCGCGTCGATGATCGGCATCGGCGTCGCCGTCGACTACTCGCTGTTCGTCGTCAGCCGCTTCCGCGCCGAGCGGCGCGCGCGCGGCACGGAGGCGGCGCTGCGCGCGGCGCTCGCGACGTCGGGCAGCGCCGTCGTCTTCAGCGGCATCACGGTCGTGCTGTCGCTCGGCGCGCTGCTGCTCGTCGAGCTCAACGCGATCCGCTCGGTCGCGATCGGGGCGATCGTCGTTGTCGTGCTCGCGGTGCTGGCGGCGGTCACGCTGCTGCCGGCGCTGCTGGCGCTGGCCGGCGACCGGATCGAGCGGCTGCCGGTCGGCCGCCGGCGCGGCGAGCGCGACGACGGGGCGGGCGCCGACCGGTTCTGGCGCGCCTGGGTCGACCGCACGTCGGCGCGGCCGCTCGTGTCGCTGCTCGTCGCGGGCGGGCTGCTCGCCGTGCTGGCCGCGCCGCTGGCGTCGATCGAGACGGCGAACCGCTACCTCGAGCAGCTTCCGCGGGACTCGGAGGTCCGCGCGGCGACCGAGCGGCTGCAGCGGCTCGTCGGGCCGGGCTTCCTCGCGCCCGCCCACGTGATCGTGTCCGACCCGGCCGCCGCCGACGAGATCGGCCGCCGCGTCGCGGCGCTTCCGGGCGTCGCGCAGGTGCGACCGCCGCTCGCCTCGCGCGACGCGTCGCTCTTCCTCGTCGACGTGGTCCTCGGCTTCGACGCGGAGCTTCCGCCGGCGCGGGAGGCGCTCGCGCGCGTCGAGCAGACGGCCGCGGCGGTCGCGGCACAGCACGGCGCCGAGGTCGTCGTCGGAGGGGCGACGCGGCTCGGCGTCGAGGTGCAGGACGCCGTGGGCGGCAGCCTCCCGAAGATGATCGCCTTCATCCTCGGCGTCTCCTACGTCACGCTGCTCGTGCTGCTGCGCAGCGTGATCCTGCCGCTCAAGGCGGTCCTCATGAACCTCCTCAGCGTCGGCGCCGCCTACGGCGTGCTCGTGGCCGTCTTTCAGTGGGGCTGGCTGGACTGGACCGGCCACGCGTCGCCCGGGCACATCGACACGATCGTCCTCGTGCTCGTGCTCGCGGTGACGTTCGGCATCTCGATGGACTACGAGGTCTTCCTGCTGACGCGCATCCGCGAGCTGTACCTCGCGGGCCGCTCGAACACCGAGGCCGTGCGGATCGGCCTGACGACGAGCGCGCGGACGATCACGAGCGCGGCGAGCATCATGATCGCCGTCTTCGGGGCCTTCGCGCTCGCCGGATCGAGCTCGATCAAGCAGCTCGGCATCGGCCTCGCGGTCGCCATCCTCGTCGACGCCACGATCGTCCGGCTGGTGGTCGTGCCGGCCGCGATGCAGCTGCTCGGCGACCGCAACTGGTGGCTTCCTTCCGGCCTCGCGCGCGTCCTGCCCGCGCCGGCGGCCGATCGCCGGCTCGAGCCCGAAGCGTGACGCGCTCGGCCGAGCGCCCGGCTCAACGGCGCGAGAGCGACAGCACGATCCGCACCGGCGTTCCGCCGCGCGGGGTCAGCGTCAGGCGATGGCGCCCGGGGCTCAGGCGGCGGCCGCCCGGCAGGCGACTGCCGACGACGAGCACCTGCCGCCCGGCCCGCGCGCGGAGCGCGACCGACGCCGCCCGCACGTAGCGCGTGCAGGCGGGCCGCCCGCGCAGCGCCGCGCTTGGCGCCCGGCAGCGCCCGCCGGCGCGCCGGCCTCGTTGCGCGCGGTCGATGCGCAGGGTCAGCGCGACGGCGCGGCTTGCGACGAGGCGCAGCCCGTCGCCCGCTCGCGCCAGGCGCGGCCTGCCCGGGCGCATGCGCAGCCGCGCCGGCCGCGCCTGCAGGCGCAGGCTCGGGCCGGCGGGCGCCGCGAGCGCGCCGCCGAGACCTGCCGGCGCGCCCGGCACGGTCGTGAGCGCGGCGGTCCCCGTGGCGCCGCCGGCCGGCGGCGGCGCGCCGGCGCCGGCGGTCGCGCCGGCGC
>Ga0247713_1000320_pt1 | contig 31904 bp, 31 predicted proteins | sample 21E_NmetaG_FD_189936 | JGI IMG/M metagenome (GOLD analysis project Ga0247713, IMG submission 189936) | Soil microbial communities from hillslope of Landscape Evolution Observatory, University of Arizona, Oracle, AZ, United States - 2-1-E_N | ecosystem: Engineered > Artificial ecosystem >...
CCGGAGCCGACACGCTCAAGGGCGGCCGGGGAGACGACGTCATGAACGGCGGCGGCGGAACCGACGTCTGTCGCGACCGCTTCGGCGCCAACGTCTTCCGCAGGTGCGAGCGCTGACGTAGCTCCAAAGAAGCTAGGCGGACCGGCTCGAAAGGGCCGGTCCGCTTCGCGACCAGCACGCGCCGAACGTGCTCAGATAGGACGATGAGCGTCCCGCCGAACCGCACACACCAAATCGCCGGCGGCGGCGCGCCCGACGAGTTCGTTGCCGGTCTCGAGGATGGCACGACGGTTTTGTTTCGCCCGATCGCCCCCGAGGACCGAGAGCGGCTGCGGGCTGCATTCGCGCACCTCTCCCCCGAATCCCGCTATCGCCGCTTCTTTCGGGCCATCGATCGTTTGAGCGACGACGAACTCGACTATCTGACGAACGTCGACCAAAAGGATCACGTGGCATGGGTGGCGCTGTTGCGAGACGAGCCGGAGCAGCCGGGAATCGGCGTCGCCCGTTGGGTTCGCGACCCGCAGATCCCGGACACCGCGGAGGCGGCGGTGACGGTGATCGACGCGTTCCACAACCGCGGCATCGGCACCACGCTCCTTCAGCTCGCGGCCGCGTCCGCGATCGCGCGCGGCGTGAGGCGGTTTAGGGCGTGGACCATCGGGGGCAATCAGCCGGTCTTGGACATCCTCGAGCGTCTCGGAGAGACCGCCGGACGTTGGGAGTCTGGGGTGCTCGAAGTTACCGTCGAGTTGCCCGAGCGCCCCGAGGATCTCACCCGCACGCCGGCGCCTCTGATCCTTAGGGCGGTGGCAACCGGAGTGCTGACCGGCGAAATGAACGCCGAGCCGCCGGGGGGCGTGCACCTGTCGCCGCCGCGGCGCGAGGACGATGGCGCCCCTGACCGGACTTGAACCGGCGACCTTCTCCTTGACAGGGAGATGAGCACTCCAGACTGCTCCACAGGGGCCCGTGCGAGTTGCAAACGTACCAAACGCGGCGGGTCGTCCGGACGTAGGCGTTGTCGTATCCTGTGCGACCCCGGCGAGGTAGCTCAGTAGGCAGAGCACACGACTGAAAATCGTGGTGTCGGCAGTTCGATTCTGCCCCTCGCCACCGAGTCCTCAACAGCAAAACGGACGCCGGAGGCGTCCGTCATGCCCGGTTTGTCATCCCGCCGACCTCGTCAGCGGCTCCGCCTCTGAGCACCCTCGAGGAACTTCTGTACCTCGTCGGCGCGGTAGCGGCGGTGCCCGCCGAGCGTCCGGATCGAGGAAAGCTTCCCCGCCTTCGCCCAGCGCGTCACGGTCTTCGGGTCAACCCTGAACATCGCAGCCACCTCGGCCGGCGTCAGGAGCGCATCGTCTTTATTTGACGCCATCTTCACCCTCCACTCGCCTAAACGGCCGGGCCCCTGTGGCCCGGTGCCCGGGGCGGCAATGCCGATCCGGTTTTCCCGTATGTCGAATAGTGACGGCCTGCGTAGTTTGGCGGAATGGCCTAGAAGGATCATTTTCGGACGATTGCGGGCTAGGTTCGCATAGTTCCGACGAACTAGTCCAAAAGCCGCGAAGCGCCCGCTAGTTTTCGACTTCTTGGGCGCGCATCTCCGACCACCGGTCGCTCAGCTCCCCGAACATGCGTCCGGCCCGGACGATGTCGGCGGCTTCGACTGCCTCGAGACAGCTCCACACGAGGCCGGCGCTTCGATCCTCGACGAGTTCGTCTTCGTCGAACATACGCGCCACCGAGCCGTAGTCGAGTTCGAGCAATCCGCCGCCGGAAAACTGTGCGAGCCATTCGGCAAGCTCCCGCACCGCCGCGATCACGTCGTCGTCTATCCACGAGCCTTCGAGGATCGCGAGCGCCCGCCCCAGCCGTTTGGTCGCCGCCGCGAGCGGAGCTTCGTAGCGAATGCGCAGCCCGGCCGCATCCTCGGTGAGGATCCGATCGGAATCCTCGAAGGCTGCAAACCACCTGAGCGGGACGTGCCAGTTGGCGTGCAGGATGTGCGAGCGCAGATCCGGATACCGGCGCCCCAATGCATCGAGCTCGGCCGCCGCCCGGCGCGCCTCGGTCTCGGGCACGAACGCATCCGCCACCTCTTCGGGAATGCTGCTGCGGAAAGCGACCATCGACGCCAGCATCCGCAGCCGCGTGCGCCACGGACAGACGTAGACGGTGCCGTCGATGTGACGAACGAAACCACCTTCGGTCAGCTTCAGCTGACCGTCGCCCGGCAGCGATCCCGACAGCAGCCACCTCCGGGCGGCGGCCTGCTCCGGAGGTTCGGTCGGCGAACCGGGCTCGACGAGCCAGCGCTCGCGCTCCTCCTCGGGAAACGCATCGATCGGCTGATAGAGCCTCAAATAAGAAGTACTTACCATCGGGCGATATTACGGCCGCATGTTCATCGAAATGCGGTTCTTCCGGCCGAGGTGCCGGGACGCGTTACCATCAAGGCACTCTATGGACGGCAACGGCGCCGTCCGCAACGCAAGGAGATCAGGGGCAATGTCTGTTTTCGAGCACATCAACGGCGATGGCTACGAGCAGGTCGTATTTTGCTCCGACGACCAATCCGGCCTCCGGGCGATCATCGCGATTCATTCGACGGCTCTCGGTCCCGCTCTCGGCGGGACCCGTTTTTATCCCTACGGAAGCGAAGACCAGGCGCTCGTCGACGTGCTCCGACTGGCGAAAGGCATGACCTATAAGGCGGCGGCGGCGGGGCTCGACCTGGGCGGGGGCAAGGCGGTGATCATCGGCGACCCCAAGCGCGACAAATCGGAAGAGCTCCTGCGCGCGTACGGCCGCTTCGTCCAAAGCCTCGGGGGTCGCTACATCACGGCCGAGGACGTGGGGACGATGCTCGAGGACATGGACATCGTCAAGCGCGAAACGAGGTGGGTCACCGGTTGCTCCCATACCTACGGTGGCTCGGGCGATCCGTCGCCGGTGACCGCATGGGGAACGGTGCAGGGCATCAAGGCCTGCTGCCTCGAAGTGTTCGGCAATGCCGACCTTACGGGACGAACGGTGGCCATACAGGGTGTGGGCAAGGTTGGTTACGCGCTGTGCGGATATCTCGTCGAGGCCGGGGCCAACGTGACGATCGCCGACATCGACGTCGACAACCTCGCCCGCGCGGTCTCCGCGTTCGGCGTCGATACGTGCACGCTCGACGAGATCCACGCCCTCGATGTCGACATCTTCGCTCCGTGCGCCCTCGGGGGCATCGTCAACGACGACACGATTTCGCAGCTCAACTGCAAAATCATTGCGGGTTCCGCCAACAATCAGTTGGCGCGCGAGGAGCACGGTGACAAACTCAGGGATCTCGGGATCCTCTACGCGCCCGATTTCGTCATCAATGCCGGCGGACTTATCAACGTCGAAGACGAGTTGCGTGGCTATCACCGCGAACGAGCGCTCAAGAAGGTAGAGGGCATCTACCGACAGCTCCAACTCATCTTCACGATGGCGGCCGAACGCCATCTATCGACGGCGCGCGCGGCGATGGAGTTCGCGGAAGCCCGCATTCGTAAGGTCAGCCGGATCCGGCTCTTGCGCACCGCCGAGTTCGGTCCATCCAACTTCTAGAGGGGTCATGAGCAACGACCTAATGCGCTACATCGGCAACGGCCGGGACATCCCCGATGCGCCGCTGCCCGACGGAATGACCGAGAAGGATCTGGTCATGCTCCTGCGATGGCTCGTGCTGCTTCGCACGTTCGACGAGCGCGCGGTGGCCCTTCAGCGTCAGGGCCGCATCGGAACCTATGCGCTTTACTGGGGAGAAGAGGCGACGCAGGCGGGGGCGCTTTACGCACTGGACGAAACCGACTGGATATTTCCGTCGTATCGCCAGAATTCGATCGCGATCCTGCGGGGCGTCGCGCCGGCGGTGATCTTGGCGTGGTGGCGCGGCTACGGCGGAGACCTCGGCTTCTACAACACGCGCGAGCATCGCTGTGGGCCGATCTCCGTCCCCATCGGCACGCACCTGCCGCATGCAGTCGGCGTCGCGTGGGCCGCAAAGATGCGGGGCGAATCGACCGCGTCGCTCGCGTGGTTCGGCGACGGCGCCACCAGCGAGGGGGACTTCCACGAAGCGATGAACTTCGCAAGCGTGTTCGAGACGAACACCGTGTTCTTCTGCGTCAACAACCAGTGGGCGATCTCGACCCCGATCTCGAGGCAGATGGCGACCGACACGATCGCGATCAAGGCGCGCGCGTACGCGATGCCGAGCGTCCGTGTCGACGGCTTCGATCCGATCGCATGCTGGAAGGCGACGCGCGATGCGGTCGAGCGTGGCCGCGGCGGCGGAGGACCCACGCTGATCGAGGCGTATACGTATCGCCTCGGCGCGCACGGGACCGCCGACGACCCGCGCCTTTATCGCGATGAGTCGGAAGTCGAGCGGTGGAAGCCGCTCGAGCCGGTCGGGCGGATGGCCGCATTTCTCGCCCGGCACGGTGTGCTCGATGCGGGCGGCGTCAACGACATCAAAGCCGAGGCCAAGCAGATGATCGCCGATGCCGTGGCCGAAATGGAGGCGATGGAGCACCCCGCGCTCGACATCCTGTTCGACCACACCTACGCGGGTGGGCGCCCGTGGACGTTCGACGAGGGCCTGCGCGAGCTGGAGGCGGTCGGGCAACGAGACGTCGTCAAGCCGCTGAACGCGCCGTCGCCCGAACGGGGAGGAAACGTCTGATGGCAGGCCGCACCATGGTCGAGGCGCTCAACCTAGCCCTCCATCAGGCGATGGAGGCCGACGAACGGGTCGTCGTTCTCGGCGAGGACGTGGCGCGCACCGGCGGTGTCTTCCGTGTCACGCAGGGCCTGCTCGACAAGTTCGGAGACGACCGCATCGTCGACACTCCGCTCGCGGAGGCAGGCATCGTCGGAACCGCGATCGGGATGTCGATCTACGGGATGCTCCCGGTCGTCGAGATCCAGTTCGATGCCTTCGTCTATCCCGGCTTCGAGCAGATCATCGTGCACGCCGCGCGCTACGCGTGGCGGACGCAGGGACAGGTCCCGGCATCGATCGTCATCCGCATTCCCTACGGCGGCGGCGTGCGTGCGCCGGAGCTGCATTCCGACTCGCCCGAGGCCCTGTTCGTCCACTCGCCCGGGCTGAAGGTCGTGTGCCCGACGACGCCGCGGGATGCGCGCGACATGCTGCTTGCCGCGATCCACGATCCAGATCCGATCGTTTTCATGGAGCCGAAACGTATCTACCGCGCCGGGCGCCAGGAATTCCCCGACGATCCGCCGTTCCCGCTCGGACTCGGCGGCGGCGCGCCCAAAGACTTTCTGTCGGCCGCTCGAATCGCGCGCGACGGCTCCGACCTCGCGATTCTCACCTACGGCGCGACCGTGCCGCTGTCTGTCGAGGCGGCGGAGAAGCTGGCCGCCGAGCGAGGCGTCGAGGCGAAGGTCGTCGACCTTCGCAGCCTCTATCCGCTCGATGTCGAAACGATCGTCGGAGCTGCAAGCGAGTGCGGGCGCGCTCTCGTGGTGCACGAAGCCCCTCGTACCGCCGGGCTCGGCGCCGAGGTATCGAGCCTCATCCACGAACGGGCGATGCTCGACCTCGAGGCGCCGGTAATGCGCGTGACCGGCTTCGACGTTCCGTTCCCGCAGTTCGCCAACGAAGACGACTACCTTCCGTCGGTCGACCGAATCCTGTTCGGCGCCCGTAAGGTCCTCGATTTCTAGATGGTGTTCTAGGTGCCCGACTTCAGACTCCCGGACCTCGGCGAAGGCGTGACCGAGGGGGAGATAGACCGGTGGCTCGTGAAAGAGGGAGACACGGTCGACGAGGACACTCCGCTCGTCGAGGTCATCACCGACAAAGCGACCGCGGAGATCCCGTCGCCTTTCTCCGGAACGGTTCTCAAGATCCACCATGCCGCGGGCGAGGTGGTCCCGGTGGGCAACATCCTCATCACCATCGGCGATGCTTCCGAACATCTGCAATCGAACGACTTGCTCGAGACGGGGGCAACGGAGGCGGCGGAGGTGGCCGCGACGTCGTCCGGATCGGCAACCGCGGTCGACGTTCGCGACGTCTCCGTCGAGTCCGGCGGCAACGGCAGGGTCAAGGCCATGCCGCCGGTGCGGAAGCTGGCGCGCGATCTCGGCATCGACCTCGCCGGGGTCACGGGCTCGGGTCCGGACGGACGCATACTGCGTGAAGACGTCGAGGCCGCCGCCGGCTCGGCCGACGTCCCTCGCGGCGAACGGCGGGTTGCGATCCGCGGGGTTCGTCGAATGATCGCCGAGAAGATGACGCAGGCTCACCTGTCGATTCCCGCGGTCACGCACGTCGAAGAATGTGACGTCACCGAGCTCGACGCGGCGCGCCGAGCACTCAACGAGCGGTACCCGGATCGCCCCAAGCTTTCCTACCTCCCGTTCATCATCACCGCGGCCGTGCGGGCGCTGAGGGAGTATCCGGAGCTCAACTCGTCGCTCGACGAGGACGCCGGGGAAATCGTCTTCTACGACCACTTCAATATCGGTGTCGCGACCGACACCCCGCAGGGCCTCGTCGTCCCCGTCGTCAAGGATGCCGGCCACAAGTCGCTGCACGACATCGCCGCCGATCTCCACCGGCTCGCGGCCGCCGCGCGCGCCGGAAAGTTGACGGCGGATGAGCTGCGCGGCGGAACCTTCACAATCACGTCGCCGGGCAAATTCGCCGGGCTCATGGCGACGCCGATCGTGATGGCGCCGCAGGCCGCGATCCTCGGAGTGCACCGTGCGATCGAGCGGCCGTGGGTGGTGGGCGGAAACATCGTCGTCCGCACGATCATGAACATCAGCGTGACCTTCGATCACCGGGTGATGGACGGAATGACCGCGGCGAAGTTCAACCAGGAGATCGTGGCGCTCCTCGAGCACCCGGCCCTTCTCTTCTACGAGCCCTAGCCCCACTCGTCGGTTGCGCTTTGTGCGCGACAGCTTTCGCTCCACGAAAGCACAGGCACATAAAGTGGTCTGGGTGCAACCTTTCCAGCCGGGGGCGTGTCGGAAAGGTCGAGATGAGAACGCAGGCGCGCGACCACGAGTTCCGGGGCTTCTATTTCGCGCAGGCGCCCCGACTTCGCCGCCTCGCGCTGCTGCTGTGCGGTAGCCCGTCCGGCGCCGAGGACCTCACTCAAGAGGCGCTCCTGCGCGCCTACCGGGCGTGGGGGCGCATCAGAAACGAAGATCCCGGCCCCTACGTTCGCCGCACGCTCGTCAACCTTCACCGCAACGACATGCGCCGCCGCATGCTCGAGATTCGCAAGCGGCCGGAGCCGGTCCTCGACAGCCCGAGTCACGATCACGACATCGAACAGGCGCTCCACGTTGCGAAGGCGTTGTCCCATCTCTCTCCGGTCCGGCGCGCCACCGTCATCCTGCGCTTCTACGAGGACCTTCCGGAAAAGGAGATTGCGGCGCTCCTCGACCGGCCGCTCGGAACCGTCAAGTCGGATCTGCACCGAGCGCTTGCGACGCTCCGGCCGCTGTTGACCGAAACCGCGAAGGAGAACCGATGAACGAAGACCGCGTGCGCGACTTCATCCGGCGCGCCGGAACCGCGCCGGGGGCAACCGAGGCGGAGTGGGATGCGTTCCGGAACCGCGCCCGCCGCGACCTCTTCGTTCACCGCGCGGGCACGGCGGTCATGGCCGCGGCGGTGATCGTCGCCGCCGCGTTAGGAAGCCGAGCCGTGCTCGACGACCGGGCGCTCCCGCCGACGCCGCCCGCGGAGCAGCAGCACGAACCACGCCCGCCGGCCGAGTGGCCGACCGATCCCGTCGTCGCCGAGCGGTGCCAAGCCGCACCCGACTTCGTGCCGAAGGGGGCGCGCGGAGCGCTGGTCTACGTCACCGGATCACAGCTGCGCGTGCGCGACCTGACAAGCGGCCAGGACTGGACGGTAGCCACCGGCATTCCGGATCGCGTGGATCCGGGCGACGTCGGCGCCAGCCCGGACGGCGACTGGGTGACGTTCGGAGAGGGCGTCGTCGTGCCGACGCTGGGGGGCGATATCTGCCGGCCGCTCGGGGTCTACGGGTTCAACCCGATGTGGTCGGCGGACGGGACCATGCTCGCGAACGCGGAAGGGGTCCTCATCACCGGCAGTCCGACGCGCGGCGGCGACCCGCAAATCCACACCGGCGATCAGAGCGACAGCTTCTACGGCGCGGTCCTCGATCCGGCGCGCCGGACCGCGGCGTTCACGTGGACTACCGTCGCCGACGACAGGTTCACGCCGGTGCGCGCCTCGGTGGCGCTCCTCGACGTCGCGAGCGGCGAGTACCGGCGCATCTACGACTCACCAGATGACGACGTCGAAAGCTTCGGGCTCCAGATCGAGTCGTGGTCGCCCGACGGCAACTGGATCATCGCCCGCAAGTTCACCAGGGGCGCGTCCGCAAGCGCCGATCCCACCCCGCTCGTTGCGATCGAGGTCACGACCGGACGCGCGGTCGACGTCACCGACGAGACGAACGGCGCGCCGGTGACGATTGCATTCGGCGACCGCGTCGCGTGGTGCGACGACCGGCTGGTCGTGGCCGAGGGCGTCGCCCGCTTCTCGGACGACGCCGGCCGTGTGGTCGTGGCGGCCGCTCCTTCGTGGGTCGCGAGCGAGATCCTTCCCGCACCCGACGGGCATGCGTTCTCCCACCCGAGTTGTCTCGACGGACGCTTGGTGATGTCGACGGGGCCGCTGAACAAACTCGGCCAGCCGGATCCCACCGGAGTCGTGGTCGTGGGGGACGTGGCGCCCGGGGACGGCGGCCCGTTCCCGGTGTACGGCGACGAAGACGACCCGCTCGCGTCCCCGCAGTGGATTCGCCCGGGCGAGATAGTCGTTGAGGAGAGGCACATGGGCGAGACGTGGGTCGGCTCTCTCCGGCCCGAGGGCGGGATTCGCGAGCGCTTCGTCGGGCTCGGCGACATCCGTGGGTTTGAGTTCGGCGCCACCGCCGCATCGCAGCGCTACTTCTGGATCTCCCCCTGAGGCACCTCGAGCCGCTAGACGAACAAACCGTCCCCCGCCCCCATACGCAGATCCTCCAGCGTTCCGTGCTGCTCGTCGGCGCGCCGAATCAACTCGTCGAAATCGAACTCGTCGAGGCGCATGTCGTTGGGCGCCAGCTCTTTCAGCGTGACCCACATGGCGCGCTTCGCGAGCACGCCTAACCCCAGGCCCTCGAGCTCGATGAAGCGCGACAACGGCGAATACCCGGTGAGCTGCGCGTTCGGCTTGAGGCGCCCGACCCTCTCTGCCGCCCACGCGGCCGCGTCTTTCCACCACTGCGGAGACATGCCGAGCCGCTCCATCACTTTCTCCAGCGTCTCCCGATCTTGTTCGAGGGCGGGAAGGAGATGGTCGCGGATGGCGGCGCCGACCTCGTTGTCCTCGTTGTTCGACAGAGCCCGGCGAGCGAGTTCGTTGCCGCCGCAATCGGCGGCGTGATGATCGGTCAAGTACACCCGCAGATACTCGTCGCCGGAACGTTTCTTGGAATCACCGGCCGGGGCCGATTGGGTCGACATGCTCCACCTCCTGATCGGGGACAGGGTCGTCATACCCGCTGTAGCTGGGTATGACCGGACGAAACCAACCGGAAGGAGAGCAAAATGGGGACCGAAGCCGAACGAAAACTGAACGAGCTGCTCCTCGAGGCGCACACAAACGAGATCGCCCTCGTCGAGGTGCTGTCGGCGCACGCCAAGATTGCGCAGGAGCCGAGTTACCGCGAGCTTCTCGAAGAGCACATCGACGAGACCCGCCGCCACGCGAGCCTCGTCGAGGAGCGGCTCGACGAAAAAGGAGCGACCCGAAGCCCGCTGCGAGCCCTCTACGGGACCGTGCAACTCGCGATGAAGCAGGGACTGACGCTTGCAAAGGGGCCGATCGATCTCGTTCGGGGCGGCACCGACCGGACCGAGAAGCAGCTCCGCAACGCGATGGACGAGGTTATGACCGAGGGCATGGAAATCGCCGCTTACGACGCGATCGAAGCCACCGCGCTCGCGACCGGCGACGAGCAGACGGCGCGATTGGCGGCGACGATCCGCGCCGATGAGGAGCGCATGCTCGAGCGGCTGCGCGGCGAGATCGCTCGTCTCGGCGCAGCTCACGGCGGCGGTGATCGGCGGCCGTGGCCCGGCTACGACGACATGAGCGCGCAGGACGTCGTGGCGCGGTTATCCACCGCCGGCACCGGGCTCAAGGCGCGCGTGCACGCCTACGAGACCCAGACGAAAAACCGCGCAACGGTCCTGCGCGCCTGCGAGCCCACCCCCTACAAACCGGCGAACTAATCTGCAGCGCACCATATTTTGCGCCCTAGCGCAGGACGTTTTGCAGATGAGATCGTCGAACTGTGACCTGCGTCACACCTATTTCTTCCATCCAAACGACGGGCGCGGCCGGCGTCTAGGAGAACGTGTCGCACTCCGCCGGATCGCCCGAGTCGAAGCCGCGCCGGAACCAGCTAACGCGCTGCTCCGACGAGCCGTGCGTCCACGACTCGCGGTCGACATCTTGTCCCGCCTGCTCTTGTATGCGGTCGTCGCCGACCGCGGCCGCCGCCGCCAGTCCTTCTTCGAGGTCGCCCGGCTCGAGGAGTTTTCGGTCGGCGGCGGTGTTGCCCCACACGCCGGCGAGGCAGTCCGCCTGCAACTCGAGCAGCACCGACAGCTCGTTTGCCCGATCCGGATCGCGCCGTTGTTCGGCGCGGACTTCGTCGGAAATCCCGAGCACGTTCTGCACGTGATGTGCGATCTCGTGCGCGAGAACGTAAGCCTGCGCAAAGTCTCCCGGCGCGCCGAATTGCCTCTTCAGCGCACGGAAGAAATCGAGATCGATGTAAACCGTTTGGTCCGGCGGGCAATAATGCGGGCCGATGTTCGACGTCGCGCCGCCGCAACCCGATCCGGTGCTGTGGTCGAACAACACCAGTCGTGCGCGTTCGTAGTTCTTGCCGGAGGCATCGAAGCTTCGTTCCCACGACCCCTGGACGTCGTCGAGGACGAACGAGAGGAAGTCGACGAGACGTTGGTCCTCCGCAGTCGGCGTCGACGTGCCGGGGGGCGGGCCGCCACCCTCCAGGTCGGTGACAACGTCGCCCAAGCCGCCTCCACCGAGGAGCGTAAGCACTAGGAAGATGATCAACCCGGGAACACCGAGCCCACCGATCGCGGCCGGCGCGCCGAATCCACGTCTGCCGCGACGATCCTCAATGTCGCGACTCGTGCGGCCGCGGCGCCACCTCACCGGCCCGTCTCCACGGCCTCCTTCTACCCCTCGTTATGGGAGTGAAGCCGCACCGCGCGACGCTGCAGTAGAACGACCCCATGACGGTCGACGAGATCCTCACAGAGCTCGAGGCCCACGGCAGCGAGCGAAATCGCCGGGGAATGGCCCGCTTCGGCATCAACACCCGGCGCGCCCTCGGCGTCTCGATGGTAGTTATCCGTCGTCTCGGGAAGCAGATCGGTCGTAATCACGACCTTGGTCTCGACTTATGGGCTACAGAGGTGCACGAGGCTCGCATCCTCGCTTCCGTGGTCGCCGATCCCGCCCGGGTGACCGTCCAGATCATGGATTCGTGGGTTGAGGATTTCGACTCTTGGGATCTCTGCGACCAAGTGTGCGGCAACCTCTTCGATCGAACACCGCATGCGTGGACAAAAGCAATCGAGTGGTCGGGGCGCGACGAGGAGTTCGTCAAACGCGCCGGCTTCGCGTTGATGGCATACCTCGCAGTGCATGACAAGAAAGCAGCCGACGAATCGTTCATGCAGTTTCTCCCGATCATCGAAGCCGAAAGTGACGACGCCCGCAATTTCGTGACGAAGGCGATCTCGTGGGCGCTCCGTCAAATCGGAAAGCGCAACACGGCGCTGCACGCCGCCGCCATAGAGACCGCGACTGCGATGATCGAGGGGTCAAAAGCGGCGGAGCGCGTGGCCCGGGACGGGTTGAGAGAACTCGAGAGCGCCAAGGTTCGACGGCGCCTCGGCCTCTAGGGGGACGAGTCTGGTAGTTGCTGGCAAGTGTGATGCGCGCCACTTGCAACAACCCGCAGGGGCTGGTTATCTCAAGACGATGGGCCCGGCCCACGAGAGGCCATCCAGATGCAAGAAACAGGCACAGGAAACGTCGAAGCACCTCCACCGGCGCGCCGCGCGCTAACTCCCCATTTGGCGGCTGCGATCGTTGCGGCCCTTGCCGTTTCGGCTCTTGGACTGACGTTCCTAATGAGTCGAGAACGGCAAGATTCGTCGGACGAACCAGGACGACGCGGGACTTCAGGAGGCCCGAGAGACGAATCAGTCATCGCAGAGTTCACCAAACTATCCGCATTGGCAGGTGAGATGTTCGACGCGAGAGACGCGACCATTGCGCCCTCCATTTATACGGATGAAAGCCCGGTTTTGCAGGAGGTGCTCCGCAGCGTGCGGAACCTGCGGAAGCAAGAAGTGGCCGATAGAGGACACTTTGAACGGCTATCAATTGACGTGGTTTCAGCCGATTCACGACAAGCGTTGCTTCGTGAAGTGACCCTCTACTACCCCTGCTTCATGAGCCGTAACGGCACTGATGTCACGCAAGGCCCAGGTGTTATTGAACAAACAAATCTGTATACGTTGCGTGACGAGAACGGATCATGGCAAATTCACGATGCAGTTCTTGAGAGGGACCGTGTCGTGAAGAAAGCGCTGGATCAATGCACCACGCCCTGACTAGGTGGGCCGCTTCGTGGCCGCTACTACTTGCGACCGCAGTCCTAGTACCTGCAGGGCAATCCCAAGCTCAACAGGGGTCACCCGAGGGCGAAGGTCGTGCCGCTCTCGTCAGGAAAGGAGGTGTTAGCGCTACATCTTCAACGGGTTTTGAGACGAACGTTGAGCACACTCTCACAGCCAGCACGCAAGGACTCGACGGATCAGGCAGCGGGTTCGGCGCGCCTGTGCGGTTGCTGCCCAATATGTGCACGGTGCGCCCTGTGTTTACTGCTCATCGCTATGACTCTTCCATCGAACGGTCTATGGACTTTGGAGACGTCGGCGGGAACTGCGTTTATTTCATGGCGCTCCAGTCCGCCGATCCCCTCGAACCACGGCGCGGGCGTGGCGACGGGCCGAATATCGCCGCCCTCATCGCGCGCGCCTACGACAAAGCCATCTCACTGGCGCCGAGCCCCGCCCTGGCGGCTGCGCCCGACGCGGTCGGAGTGACCGGGCTCGATACTTACGTGTGGGCGGAAAAGGGACTCGGTCCGATCACGGCGACCGCGGCGGCGGGTGGGATCACGGTCACCGCGGAGGCGGCCGTGGTCGAGTACCGATGGGACTTCGGCGACGGCGGCCACCGGGTTACCGACCATCCCGGGCGGCCCTTCCGGCTCACCGGGAATGGCTACGTCCCGGGCGACATCGACCACCTTTACGAGACCCGGGGGACCTACACGCTCGCGGCCGAGGCGGTGTGGAGCGCCCGCTACCGCATCAACGACGGGCCGTGGCAGGCGCTCGGGTACTTCAGCACCACCGACGACCGCGACTATCCGGTCCGGCAGGTGGTTCCGGTGTTGACGCGGTCGCGTCGCTAGCAGGACCGGCCAGGCCAAGCCCGCGAAGACGGACGCCGAATCGAGAAATTCATCTCGAACTCTTCCACGGGCAACGTCGGCCGACTATCATGTGGACCGCAAGCTCATCGTGGCGACCCCTCCTCAACTAGCGTGGGTAGGCGCGCCACATTTTCGGAGGGGAGACATCGTCGATGAAGACAGTCATGCGTCTCGCATTGGCTGCCGCGCTCGCCGCGGGAGCGCTGGCGGTCCCGAATGCCGGGGCCAAGGTGACGGACCGGGAAAACAAGCGCAAGGGGACGGTCGACGTCCAGCTTCTGGCGCTTAACGATTTCCATGGAAACCTCGAGCCGCCTCAGGGGTCGTCCGGCCGGATCGGCACGACCAATGCGGGGGGCGCCGAATTCCTCGCCACCCACATTCGCCGGCTCGAGGCGACCAACCCGAACAACACGCTGGTGGTCTCGGCCGGTGACCTCATCGGGGCGAGCCCGCTCCTGAGCGCGTTGTTCCACGACGAGCCGACCATCGAGGCGATGAACGAGATCGGCCTCGACCTCAATGCGGTCGGCAACCACGAGTTCGACGAGGGTGCCGACGAACTCCTCCGCATGCAGTACGGCGGATGCCATCCGACCGACGGCTGCCAGGACGGCGACGACTTCGCCGGTGCCGACTTCAGGTTCCTCGCCGCCAACGTCGTTTACAAGGCGACGGGCAAGCCGATCTTCGCGCCGTACCGCATCCACACGTTCGAGCGTGGCGCCAAGGTCGCGTTCATCGGCATGACCCTCGAGAACACCCCCGAGATCGTGACGCCGTCGGGCATCGCCCACCTCCAGTTCCTCGATGAAGCCGACACCGTCAACAGCCTCCTGCCCGAGATCAAGAAGAAGGGCGCGGAATCGGTCGTGGTTCTTCTCCACGAGGGCGGAGTCGGCGGGGGCGGGATCAACGAGTGTCCGAACGTCTCGGGTCCGATCGTGGACATCGCCAACCGCATGGACGATGAAGTCGATGCCATCGTCAGCGGCCATACCCACCAGGCCTACAACTGCGTGATCGACGGGAAGGTCGTGACGAGCGCCAGCAGCTTCGGACGGCTCGTGACCGACATCGACATGACGATCGACCGCGCCTCGGGTGAGATCACTCAGATCGCAGCCAACAACGTGATCGCGAGTCGCGACGTCGATCGCTTCGCACCGATCACCGCTCTCATCGAGCGGTACCGTGAGCTTGCCGCGCCCCTTGCGAATCGAGTGATCGGAACAATCACCACCGATATCACCCGCGCCAACAACGCCGCCGGTGAGAGTGCTCTCGGCGACGTCATCGCCGATGCACAGCACTTTGCCACCGCGCCCGCCGACCTCGGCGGCGCAGTCATGGCCTTCATGAACCCGGGCGGCATCCGCGCCGAGCTCATTTACGCTCCGTCGAAGAGTGAGGCGCCCGGAGAGGTCACCTACGAAGAGGCGTTCACGGTGCAGCCGTTCGGCAACAGCCTGGTGACGATGACGCTCACCGGCGCGCAGATCGAGACGCTCCTCGAGCAGCAGTGGCAGTCGGCGACCACGACTCGCATCCTTCAGGTGAGCAGCGGCTTCACCTACACGTGGGATGCGTCACGCGCGATCGGCGACAAAGTGGATCCGTCGTCGATCAAGCTCCACGGCGTCACGATCGATCCCGCTGCCGGTTACCGCGTGACCGTCAACTCGTTCCTCGCCGACGGCGGCGACGGCTTCACCGTGCTCAAAGAGGGGACCAACCGCCTCGGCGGCGACGTCGACCTCGATGCGCTCGAGAAGTACATGCAGGCGACTTCTCCCGTAGCCCCGGGGCCGCAGAACCGCATCACCCGCGTCAACTAGAAACCGAACTCACTCGCCGCCCCCGGAACTCCCGGGGGCGGCGGCACGTCCGGGGATCAACGGCGCGCCGCCTCCTCGATGCTCTCGAGATCTTCAGCCGAGAGGCGCAGCTCGGCGGCGGCGGTGTTTTCCTCCAGGTGCGCGGCGTTCGACGTGCCTGGAATCGGAAGCATGACGACGCTACGGTGTAGCAACCACGCAAGTGCCACCTGCGACGGGGTGGCGCCGTGCGCCTTCGCCACCGCGTCGAGCCCCCCTCCCGGACGAGCGAGCACACCACGCGCGACCGGCGCCCACGGAATGAACACGATCCCGTCACCTTCGCAAATGCGCAACACGTCTTCGGCTCCGCGATCCGACACGCTGTAACGATTCTGGACCGAGACGACGTCGGTCACGGATCTCGCCCGTTCCAAATGCGCGACGTCGACGTTCGAGACGCCGATGTTTCGAATCTTGCCGGCCGCCTTGAGCTCGACGAGCGCGCCCAGTGACTCCTCGATCGGGACATCGGGGTCGACGGTGTGCAGTTGCAGAAGATGGATCGAGTCGCTGCGAAGCCGTCCGAGGCTCCCGTCGACACACTTCTTGAGCCGTTGCGGTCGGCAATCCGCAACCCACCGTCCCGGACCGGGACGCGTAAAGCCCGCCTTCGTTGCGATCACCAAGTCATCCGGATAGGGATGGAACGCGTCCGCGATCAAATTTTCGGAGACCTCGGGACCGTAGGAGTCGGCGGTATCGACGAAATTGACGCCGAGCTCGATGCTCCTCCGGAGCACCCGGACGGCTCCGTCGCGGTCGCCGGGGGGGCCGAAGATGCCTTCGCCGGTGACGCGCATGGCGCCGAAGCCCATCCGGTTCACCTTCTTGTCGCCGATTCCCAGCAGACCGGCGGCATCCGCAGGTCGGTCGTAGCCCATCGGTCCATTACTCCTTCTCGGTTCCGACTTAGAAGGGACCTTCCCCCCCTGCGGCCCGTTCACCACATCTCGGGCGAAGTGTGACCTGCGTCACAGCGCGGGGGCGGGGCGATCTCTAACGTCGTTCCCACCCGCAACGTGAGGAGGAGCCATGGCACAAGAGCCCACCCGCGAGGACCTCATCGATCGCCTCGAGACGCTTCGACCCGAGATTGAGCGCTCGATGCGAGCACTGGGGATGCACGAGCCCGATTGGAAACCGCTGGAGAAGGTGCTCCCCTACAAGTGGTGTGCGGGCTTCATGTTCTTCGGCTACTCGGGCGACATCCGCACCTACAAGCAAGGCTTCACCCGGCGCTGCCTCCACATCGATACGCGCGGCCGCACCTACGCCTACAACGGACGAACGGACGGCTACATCCGCATCGCGCAGTCGCTTGCCATCGCCCACGTCTTTTCCGGGATCGAGGAAATGGGCTTCAAACGAACCACTCCGTACGACGAGAAGAACGCGGCCAAGCGGCGCAAGAAACTCGAGGACGCCGGCTACACCATCCTCACCGTGGCCCCCGAGGACAACTGACTCCGAGACCGGGCGGGCCGGGGATGGTAGACCCAAGCCGTCGCCATGGGCGAGGATGATGCGGCCGAACCTCCGCCGTTCTCCTGAAAGGAACAAACCATGGCTCGCATCCTCGTCAACGTCACGCACGGTCCGGAGCACCCCACCCGCGCTGCGCTCGGCTTTCTCGTCGCGCGCACCGGCGCCGACGAAGGTCATGAGGTGTCGTTGTTCCTCGCCGGCGATGCGGTACAGCTGGTGCGCGACCAGGTGCTCGACAGCCTGTCGGGCCTCGGCACCGGGAGTCTAAGGGAGCACTTCGACAAGATCGTCGCCGGCGGCGGACGGTTCTATCTCTCCAAGATGTCCGGCAACGCGCGCGGGGTGACCGAGGATGACCTTGCCGGCAAGCCGGCCGAGTTCGCGATGCCGCGCATGCTCCTCACCCTGTCGCTCGACGCCGACCGCCTGTTCACTTACTAGATCGCCCCACGAGTTCTCGGACGGTGATCCGGTGACGGCGACTGCTTTCGTGCTGGGAGGCGGCGGCGTTCTGGGCGCCGCCGAGGTGGGAATGCTGCGCGCCCTTTTGGAACGCGACATCGTCCCCGACGTCGTGATCGGCACCAGCGTCGGGGCGATCAACGGCGTTGCGGTTGCGGCCGAGCCGACGCTCGATGTCATCGATCCGCTGGAGCAACTGTGGCGCTCGACCTCCTCGTCGAACGTCTTCGGAGCATCGATGTTTGCCCGGGCGCGCACCTTCACCCGGACTCGTACGCATCTGCACGACATCGAGCCGCTCCGAACGCTCGTGCGACAGTATCTTCCCGTCACCCGTATCGAAGACCTGCGGGTCCGATTTCAATGTGTGGCCGCTTGTATCGAGACTGCGTCGGAACACTGGTTCACCGCGGGCGATATCGAAGATGCCGTTCTCGCGTCGTGTGCGGTGCCGGGTTTGCTTCCTGCTGTGGAGGTGAACGGTCTGCACTTCTACGACGGGGGACTGGTCAATTCCATTCCGGTAGATCGTGCGGCGGCGGTCGGCGCCACCAACATCTACGTGCTGCAGGTGGGGCGGGTAGAGCAGCCGCTGACGGCGCCGCGGGGGCCGCTCGAGGTTGCGCTTGTGGCGTTCGAGATCGCCCGACGGCATCGTTTCGCGCGCGGCATGGAATCCCTGCCGGAAGGTTGCGTGGCGCACGTTCTACCGTCGGGCGCGGCGCTGGAGTTCACCGATCTGTCGCAGTTGCGCTACACCAACACGGCGCGCGTCCCGGAACGCATCGAACGCGCCTACGAAGCGACCGCCGACTATCTCGATTCACTCGACACGAGCAAGAGCTGATGCAGATTCCCCCGAGGAACGTGCGCCGCGTCGTCGTTCGGTCCTGCGCTCATGAAGTGTTCGTCGCGCGGCGCGGTTCGAAGTCTCTCCGCGATGTGGTCCCCTTGATAACTCAAGACCTAGAATCGCCCGGCCATTGGAGGTGGCGTGGTGGGCTTATCAATCGAATTGCTCGGACCACCCGCCGTGGACGCGGACGGCGTGGCGATTCGCCTGCCCGATCGCAAGACATGGGGCCTGCTTGCGTATCTGCTCGTAGCGGAGCGCCCTACGAGCCGTACCCGGCTGGCGGAGTTCCTCTATCCTGAGGTTGCCGATCCGCTTGCCGCGGTGCGTTGGGCACTGACGCACCTGCGCCGGTCACTGGGAGATGGGGCCGAGATGGGCGGTGATCCGGTCACGATTCGCTTGTCGCGGGGAGCTGTGGTCGACGTCCACGTGCTCACCCGCGGGCGGTGGAGCGAGGCGGCGGGTCTGCCGACCATCGGCCTCGACCTGCTCGATGGACTGGCCTTCGACTCCACCCCGGCCTTTGAGCTATGGCTGACGGGTGAGCGCAGACGTCTGCGAGCCGCATCCGCCGCAGTGCTTCACGAGGCGGCGCTGGCCAACCTTGCTCGGGATCCGGCCGCTGCCGTTGTTTATGCCGAGCGGCTCGTGGAGTTGGAGCCGCTCGACGAAAACCATCACGTCCTGCTGGTGCGGGCCCTGATGGCGGGAGGCCGGCGCGATGAGGCACGGGATTGCGCGGCGGCCTGCGGCGTGCTGCTGCAACATGAACTCGGGATCGAGCCGACGCGAGCTTTGCGCGAGGCTTGCACGACCCCGACCACTACCAACGCCTCGCATGTCACCTCCGCCCGGATCCTCGCCCGGATCGAGGCCGGGGATGCCGCCGTGGCAGCCGGATCGTGGTCGAGCGGCATCGAGCTGCTTCGGACGGCTGTCGTCGAGGCACGCAGGCTGCACGATACCCCTCTGCTGTCCCGCTGCCTCGTCGCGCTCGGCTCAACCCTCGTCCATGCCGCTAAAGGCTTCGACGAGGAGGGCGCCGCGTCGTTGCGTGAGGGGGGTGACCTGGCCGAGGCATGCGGCGAGACGGCGCTGGCCGCTACCGCCTGGAGGGAGCTGGCCTGGGTCGAGTTCCTGCGGGCCCGCTACCAACGAACCGCCCGATGGCTCGAGCGAGCCCGTGGCTGCGCCGATGTCTCGGCCGGTGATCGCGCCTGGATCGCCCTGATAGCGGGTGCGGTCGCCAGTGACGCCGGTGACTATCCGGCAGCACAGCACGAGCTCGACGTCGCCGTCGACGTCGCCGAAGGTGCCGATCTTGTCGAGCCGGCCGCCTTCGCCCGCTCGTTCCTGGGCCGGATCCACCTCTTGCGAGGAGACCTGGATGAGGCAAGGGGGTCCCTGACGGCATCGATTGCGACCGCACGTAAGGTCGGTTGGACCTCAATGGTCCCCTGGCCGGAGGCGCTACTCGGCGACGTCGAACTACGCGACGGCCGGGTAGACGCAGCGTTCGAACTGTTCGAGCATGCCTTCATGATGGGACGGGAGATCGGAGATCCGTGCTGGGAGAGCATGGGGGCCCGAGGGCTCGGTCTGGTCGCGGTCGAGCGGGGTGAGCTCGACGGGGGGATCTCTTTGCTCGAGGATGCTCCGCGGATCTGCCGTCGATTACCCGACACCTACCTGTGGGTCGAGGCATATGCCCTGGAGGCACTCTGCGCGGTGGCCGTGGAGCACGGCCTGCCGTCCGCCCCGCGCTGGGTGGGAGAGCTGGAACGCCTCGCCGCAGCCTGCGGCTTCCGCGAACTCACCGTCCGTGCACTGATGCATCGTGCCCGGCTTGGTGAACCCGGCGCGCACGCGGCCGCCCGTGCGGCGGGCGAAGACGTGCTCAACCCGGCGCTGCAACGGATCCTCACCGCTCACTCCTGATCGTTTTCGTTTCCAACGCGACCTCCAACGCCCACCCGGGATCATTCCCAACGGCTGGTCCACACGGCGAGAACCCAAGGAGGCGGATCATGGAATCCACAGAGGCCGCGAACGATCTGAACGGGGTCGATGTCACGCAGCTCGAGGCGTTCCGTACCTCCGTTCGACGCGATCCCTCACTGGCCGACCGCCGTGCGACGGTGGTCGCCGAGTGGCTGAACGGGTCCCGGTCACGCGTGGAGTACGACGGCCAAACGATGTACCTGGGCGGCGAGGACGATCTGAACGCGATGCAGGCACTGCTGGGCTGCCTTGCGGCCTGCGATATCGATCTCGTTGCCATGCACGCGGCGCGGCTCGGGGTCGCGCTGGAGAAGCTACGCGTCGAGACCTCGGGCGTCTTCAACGGCGCTCGCTATCTCGGTCTCGACTCGGATCACGGGCCCGGATATCAGCACATCGACTACCGGGTCCGCCTGGCGGCGCCGTCGGCCACCGACGCCCAAATAGAGGAGCTACGCCGCCTCTGTGAGCGGGCTTCGCCGATCGGAGACACCCTCACGCGCGCCGTCCCGATGACGCTTCACCTCCACGTCGACCGATGATCCAATCGAGCCGACCGTAGCCTTCAACGCGGACTCCAACGCTCATCACAGATCGTCGGCGATGTCGCATTCGCATGGCACACGAAGGAGGGGTTTGGAAATGACCGGATCGACCGTTCGTGGACTGACGAGGGGATCGGCGCTCATGGCGCTGGCCGGAATCGGATTCGTGGGCTACGGGGTGATCTTCCTTATCCGCAACTTCACGGATAGCTTCCTGGAGCTCGGGATCGGAGCTCACGAGGTCAGCGTAGGCAAGGACCAGATCTTGGAATTCAGCCCGCAGTTGTTCCACTACATCAGCCACTTGCACATCGCGGTGTCGGGCTTCATCGCAGCTGCCGGCGTAGCGGTTGCCGCCCTCGCGTGGTTCGGTGTGCGTCGCGGCCAGATGTGGGCATGGGTCGCCGCCGTTGCAACTCCGGTCTTGGGATTGGCGGTCGCGTTGCCCGCTCACTATCCCAACGACTTCGACACGCTGGGGCATCTCGGGCTCGTGTATCTGGCGACCGCGATCTTCGTAGTGGGTGCGCTCATCGCCCTGAGGCCACTCCTCGGGGCGCGGGGCGGGTCGAGCAACGCCGCCGCATGATGCCGGCAATGTCCGTCCGGCGCGCCGACCGCGTCGTCGTGGTCGGCGCGCTGCTCGGCTGCAGCGCGATGGCATGGGTTGCGGTCGTCGGACTGAGCGCGGGCTCCGACATGACCATGCCCTCCGACATGACCATGCGCATGGGCACCTCCATGCCCAACGCGGAACTCTGGAGCGCCGACCTTGCGCTCGGGATTGCCGCCTGGACGGCGATGATGACCGCGATGATGCTGCCGGCGACCGTGCCGATGACGACCGTGTTCGCCGCACTGACGCGTCGCCGGCTCACACCGCCGGCGACCGCCCGTGCGACGGCGGTGTTCGTCGCCGGATATCTCACGACCTGGACCGGCTTCAGCGCTGCGGCCGCGCTCGTGCAACAGCTGCTGGCGTCCCGTGGTCTGCTGGCCAACGACGCGCTCCACGCCGGCCTCGGGGGCGTGGTGCTCGTGGGTGCGGGCGTCTACCAGCTGGGACCTGCCAAGCGGGCATGCCTGCGGCGCTGCCGCACGCCTATCGGCTTCCTGCTGGCCGAATGGCGGGACGGAGTCGCCGGGACTGCGGTCATGGGAGTGCGTCACGGCCTGTGGTGCCTGGGGTGCTGTTTGCCGCTGATGATGGTGCTGTTCGCCGTCGGCGTGATGAACCTCGCCTGGATGGCGGTACTTGCCGCGGTCGTGATGGTCGAGAAGACCATGTCCTTCGGGGCGACTGCGGCGCGCGTCGCCGGAGCGGTATTGATCGGTTTGGGCGTGTGGACGCTCACGCCCCTAATGTGGAGGTGAAGGCCATGACGTCCGTGACGGACTGGCAGGTGGAAGGGTCCTACTTCGAGGCGTGTAACTGCGACGCGGTCTGCCCGTGCCGGCGGCAGGGCGACCGGCAGGGTGGCCGGTCGACTTACGGCACCTGCGACTTCGCGCTCTCGTGGCAGATCCGACAAGGCCATGCGGATGACCTCGACCTGTCCGGTTTCGGGGTGGTGCTCGCCGGACACTACGACGATGACGAGCCGAACTCACCGTGGCGCGTCGCCCTCTACGTTGACGAGCGCGCCGCCGCCGGTCAGCGGAACGCGTTGGCCGATGTCTTCCTCGGCCGTGCCGGAGGCACCACGCTGACGAACTTCGCCCAAGCCATTGGTGAGGTGCATGCCGTTCGCCCGGCCCGCATTCGCCTAGACCACACCCCTAATCGCCAGTCCATCGAAGCCGGTGACTACGTCACCGCTCGTGCCATAGGACCGGTGCCCGTCGACGAGAGGTTGTCGTGCGGCATCCCCGGGCACGACCGCCCCGGTACCGAACTGACCTGCGAGGTGCTGCGCGTCGACGAGCCGCCACTCCGCTGGGAGGTCTCGGGACAATGCGGCTTCGCCAGCGACTTCGCCTACCGCTCCGGCGGTTAGAAGGGGCGGGGCTGACTTGGGGCGACAGAAGTTGGGATCCACCCCATTGCCGAGTACGACCGACCAAGAAGGCACCAGCGTCTCTCACACATCGCCCCCCCGCCGGTGGTCATGGCGCCACCGTCAGTACAACCTTTGTCGGGATCCCTGGCGTCGGTCCCGTAGCCGCGTTCGAGCAGCTCGAGCCTTTACGTTCCCGCGTGCGAACAACGGACCATCCTCACGAGTCGGTCGACCTGATCGGGGCCCGCCGATCAAGCGAGGACGAAGCGATCGAGGTTCATGACCTTGTTCCACGCCGTCACGAAGTCATGCACGAACTGCTCCTTCGAGTCGTCGCTTGCATAGACCTCCGAGATGGCGCGGAGCTGAGAGTTCGAACCGAAGACGAGGTCCACGGCAGTGGCAGTCCACTTGAGCTCGCCTGTGGTGCAGTCGCGACCCTCGTACACGTTCTCGGCCGAGGGGGATGCCTCCCACTCCGTACCTATGTCGAGCAGGTTCACCAAGAAGTCGTTGGTCAACGTCTCGGGCCGGTCGGTGAAGACGCCATGGGCAGATTGCTCGAAGTTGGCGTTCAGGACCCGCATGCCGGCGATGAGAATGGTCATCTCAGGAGCGGTCAGCATCAAGAAATTGGCCCGCTCTAGCAGCAGGGTTTCCGGTGGCAGCTTCTCTCCGCTTCGAAGGTAGTTGCGAAACCCGTCGGCGGTCGGTTCGAGCACGGCGAACGATTCCAAGTCAGTCTGCTCCCGCGAGGCATCCGTGCGCCCCGGCGCGAACGGCACCGTGATGTCGAACCCGGCGTTCTTCGCTGCTTGCTCGACGGCCGCGCACCCGCCCAGGACGATCAGGTCCGCCAACGACACCTTCTTGTCCCCGGGCTGCGCGTTGTTGAAGTCCTGCTGGATCTGCTCGAGGATCTGCAACACCTTGGCCAGTTCGGTCGGGTCGTTGACTGCCCAGTCCTTCTGCGGCGCAAGGCGAATCCGTGCCCCGTTGGCTCCGCCGCGCTTGTCGGTGCCGCGGAAGCTGGCCGCCGAGGCCCAGGCGGTTGAGACCAGCCGGGAGATGGACAGTCCCGAAGCGAGGATCTTGCCCTTGAGGGCAGCGATGTCCTCGTCCCCGATCAGTTCGTGGTCGACCGCAGGGACGGGATCTTGCCACAGCTGAGGTTCAGGAACCCAGGGCCCGAGGTACCGCGAGGCGGGTCCCATGTCGCGATGCAACAGCTTGTACCAGGCCTTGGCGAACGCATCGGCGAGCTGATCGGGATTGTCGTAGAACCGCTTAGCGATCGGGCCGTAGATCGGATCCAGCTTCAACGCCAGGTCGGTCGTCAGCATCATGGGGGCGTGCCGCTTCGATCGATCATGGGCATCAGGCACGGTGCCCTCGGCGTCGGGATCGGTTGGTCTCCACTGCTTCGCGCGGGCGGGGCTGGTGGTCAGCTCCCACTCGTACCTGAACAGGTTCTCGAGGAACCCGTTGTCCCACTTCGTCGGCTCGTTGGTCCATGCGCCCTCGAGCCCGCTGGTGATGGTGTCCGGCCCTGTCCCGTTGCCCAAGGTGTTCCTCCAGCCGAGGCCCTGCTCCTCGATGGGGGAAGCCTCAGGCTCGGGACCGACATACTCCGCACCGCCCGCACCGTGGGACTTGCCAAAGGTGTGGCCGCCGACGATGAGAGCAACCGTCTCCTCGTCGTTCATTGCCATACGGCCGAAGGTCTCTCGAATGTCCGTGGCCGCAGCCAGTGGATCCGGATTGCCGTTGGGGCCCTCCGGATTCACGTAGATCAGACCCATCTGCACGGCACCGAAGGGAGGGGCGAGTTCTCTGTCGCCGCTGTAGCGCTCGTCTCCGAGCCACGTGTCTTCAGAACCCCAGAAGATCTCCTCGGGTTCCCAGATGTCCTCTCGCCCGAAGCCGAAGCCGAACGTCTTGAATCCCATCGACTCCATGGCGCAGTTGCCGGCGAATACCAGCAGGTCTGCCCACGAGATCTTCCGGCCGTACTTCTTTTTGATGGGCCATAGCAGGCGGCGCGCCTTATCAAGGTTGGCGTTATCGGGCCAGCTGTTGAGGGGGGCAAAGCGTTGAGCCCCGGCCCCGCCCCCACCCCGGCCGTCGGCGATGCGGTAGGTCCCTGCGGCATGCCACGTCATGCGGATGAAGAGCGGACCGTAATGGCCGTAGTCGGCCGGCCACCAGTCCTGCGACGTCGTCATCACGTCGAAGATGTCCTGCTTTAGCGCGTCGAGGTCGAGGGTCTTGAACTCTTCTGCATAGTTGAAGTTCGCGCCCATCGGATTGGACAAGGGCGAGCCCTGGTGGAGAACCTGCAAGTCCAGCTGACTGGGCCACCAGTCTCGATTCGTCCTCGGCCGGGTGGGCTTAGGAGTCGGGGAGGGAATTACAGGGTTCTCGCTCTCGCTGCCGCGGTCAGACACGCTTCGGTCTCCTCTCAAGCTGTTTCTTCTTGTGCTCGTTGATCGTAACGTTGGGGTGGCCCGTTGTACTGCTCGACTGGTGGCGCGTCCCGCGTGTTTGCATACGAGCCGCCGAATGAGAAGGAGTCGTGCAGCACTCTGCGGCCATCGGCCCGCCGCGTCTACGAGGCCTGGACTCGAGAAATCGATTCTGTATGAAACGGGTTCGCTCTCTGTGAGAAGTGTCCGGAGACGTCCGAATGACCGAAGCAGCCCAGATGCATGGCGTGCCATTGGCGAGCTTGTGTGCCTCGTCGAGGCGCGCTGGCCTCAGCTGATCTCCAAGGGGTCTTCCTCGCCGAGGCCCCTGATTCGATCGTCGCTCTTCACCTGACCAAGTCGTTCCGCATAAGGGCCCGTAGGGTTCTCGCGACCCATACGCCTTACCGACTGTGGGCTGTCCATTCCGTCAGATCCACCTTCCTCTCACCACGACCCGATGGGTCGTGAATCGCTCCCGATTGGGACCGATCACATTGGCCTTGACTTTGTGTCGCTTTGTCAAGACAGTGAGCCAAGCAACCCAGGCGACTCGTCGGCCCGATGGGAGAAATCTAAGAACACGCTCTTGATCACCACTCGCGCCGCCGTGGAGCCGGTCGCGAGATGCCAAGGGGGGATCCGGAATGACGGAGATGCGGGACGGAATGCAGCGGTTCTATTCGAACGGAGCCGAGGACACCGCAGAGGTGCGGGACGGGATGCAGCGGTTCTACTCGAACCGGGCCGAGGACACCGCAGAGATGCGGGACCGGATGCAGTGGTTCTATTCGAACGGAGCCGAGGACACCGCAGAAATGCGGGACGGGATGCAGCGCTTCCATGAGCAGCTTCGTTCGCTCTAGCGATCAGGGCCGCAGGTCTCCGCTGCGGAATAGCACAAGGTCCTTGTCCAAACGTCTAACTGCAAAACCCGAACTAGACGTCCTAGACCAACTGTCCCTCGTACGGCGTCTCGTCGCACGCGCGTCGGCGTATCCATCGCCGTCGGAGTCTTCCTGCCGGGGTAGTACGTGCAGTTGTCTCTACCCCCGGGCTATACCGTCCTTATCGCTGCCCTCCACGGCTAAGGCGTCATTCTTCGAGTGATTTAACCCCACAAGGAAACCCGCGAGACAGCGAAAATGATGCACATCCCGGCATAGTCACCGGAGGAGGTCGTGCCCGTCGGCGAGGAAGAACGGGTCGATTGGCTGTTTGCGCACTGGGCGGCGATCGACGGCTGGATCGGGACGGCCGAGAACCGGGCGCGCTGAGCGGCCGGGGAGCGCTGGCGGCATTTGCTCGAATTGGTTAGATTCACCCAAGCGGGCCGCCAAGGGTGGCGGCCCTTGACGACGAGGGGTGGAACCAATGCGAATATCTGTTCGCGCGCTGTTTGCCGCCGTATGTGTCGTCGGCCTGATCGGCCTCCCGAATGCGTGGGCCGATCCGTCCGACAACCCTGAGGACGGCCACTCTCATGAAAGCCACAGCGGGCCGCCGGAGCTGCCGCCTTATGCGGGCCCGGCGCGCCACAACATGACGCTGGTCGGAAACTCCGACAAAGATGGGACGACCAACTCCGACCTTGCGTTCTGGCAGGACCTTGCCTTCGCCGGGAACTACAACGGGTTCCGTATCCTTGACATCAGCGACCCGACCAACCCGACGGTGCTGTCGGACTACTTCTGCCGCGGCCCGCAAAACGACGTCTCGGTTTACAAGCTCAAGAACCGTCTGCTGTTGTTCCAGTCGATCGACCGGGCGCAGACGAAGGCGTCGTGCGACGGCACGGTGGCGGGATCGAGCCAGGACACTCCGATCTCATCGACCTACCCCGGCCAGGCCCAATTCGGCTTCGAGGGGATCCGGGTCTTCGACGTCACCGATCCGACCGCGCCGAAGTTCTTGACCGGTGTACCTACTGCGTGCGGGTCCCACACCCACACGACCATTCCCGACCTGCGGAACCAGCGCGTGCTCATCTACGTGTCGTCGTATCCGCTGGGGAGCGGGATCACTCCCGCCGACTCCGGCGCATCCGAGGACCTGCAGTGCAAATCCCCGCACCAGAAGATTTCGATCGTCGAGGTGAAGGCCGGGGCGCCGGCTAAGGCCCGTGTGCTGCGCGAAGAGCCTCTGTCGAGTGACAGCAGGACCTATCCCGGGGCGGGCGGGCCGCTCGCTCCCCCCTTCATCGCGTGCCACGACGTGCAGGCGTTCCTCAAAGATGAGATCGCGGTCGGCGCCTGCGCCGGGGACGGTCAGATCTGGGACATCTCGAATCCCGCCAACCCGACTGCTTCGGACGGCGAACCGCACACCCACATTCCGATGCCGGGCGGCTTCGGCGACCAGTGGGAGTTCGTCCACAACGCGGTGGTCACGTGGGACGGCGACTACTTCGCGCTGGCGGACGAAACCGGCGGCGGCGGGACCGCCGAATGTGACGGCTCCGCGGAGGAGAGAGGCGGCCAGAGCGAGAACGGCTTCTACTACTTCTACCCGATGGTCGAGCCCGGGGATCCGACGCCTCCGTTGCTCAGCCGCTACATGATTCCGCGTCCGCAGGGAAGCGAGATCTGCGTGTCGCACAACGGCAGCGTGATCCCCACGAACCAGGGTTACTTCCTCGCAACCGCCTACTACATGGGCGGCAACAGCGTCGTCGACTTCACCGACCCGGCGAACCCGCAGGAGATTGCCTACTCCGACGAGGCGGATGCGATCGGGCTGGCGGACTCTTGGTCCACCTACTGGTACAACGACTACGTCTACGTCAACGGTGGCCTCGGCCGCCGGGGTGCCACGCAAAACCGGGGCCTCGACGTTTACCAAGTACTCGATGCCGACGGCGACGTCATCACGGCGCGCGATTTCCACCACATGAACCCACAGACGCAGGAGATCTTTCAGACCGTAGGCAACTGAGCCGCAAGTACGACAGGAGGACCGGAGGGCCGCCCATGTCGGGCGGCCCTCCGGCGCGCCGAGACGAGAACGATTTGTCGAGGGTGAGCCGAAGAAAGAGTGGGCATAGACGAAGCGGGCCGAGGCAAGGATCGTCCCCCGTCCTGGTCACACGACGATCGAGGTGGAACGCGATGAGCGCTTCGGCGCGCCGCCGCAGTCGGTTGGTCATCCTCGTGGCCGTCTGCGTCGTCATCTCTGCGGGTGCGGCTCTCGGCCACGCCGAGCGCGAGGCGCAGTTTCCCGACGGCTCGGGGCGAGTCCCGAAATACCGCCCGATGATCGCCGAGCCCAACCTCGTCGTGTGCGCGCCGAACAGCCGCGACCGCATCATGCAGATGTCCGATCCTGAGCTCCGTTCGATCAACCTGCGGCTCGCGGCACAGTGTCGTTTCCGAAACCTCCAAGACGCAGTAAGGGCGGTGACGACGCGCGACACGACCATTTACCTCCTTCCGGGGGTATATCGAGAATTGCTCTACCGAAAGCAGCCGGCGTGCGCAAAGAAGCTGCAGGATGACGACGAATCTCCCGGCGCGCCGGTCCTCACTTACGAGCAACAGCTCGAGTGCCCGCACGCGCAGAATCTCATCGGCATCTTCGGCGACAAGACCCCCGACGACGGGGAAAGGCAGTGCAACGCGGCCGTATGCGGCTTACAGATCGAAGGTACCGGCCAAGAGCCGGCCGACGTGCTGATCACCGGAGGGTTCACCAAGAGCGGGGAGTGGGCGAAGCTCAACGGGATCCGCGGTGATCGCGCCGACGGTCTTTACCTCAAGAACTTCACGATCGAGCTGTTCGAGTTCAACGCCGTCTACATCCTCGAGACCGATGGGTTTGTTATCGATGAGGTAACCGGTCGGTACAACGATGAGTACGCTTTTCTCACGTTTGCCGTGGATCACGGGCTCTACAAGAACTGCAACGGCTACAACAACGGTGATTCGGCCATCTATCCCGGATCCGCATCCGATCTGTACCGGGACGACACCAGATATCGTCAGAAGAAGCGGTGGGCGGTCGAGATCCGGGGCTGCCGGAGCCACCACAACGCTCTGGGATTTTCGGGCACCGCCGGCAACGCGCTGTACGTGCACGACACCCGGTTTTACGCGAACCAAGCGGGTGTGGCGATCGACTCGATTTACGCGGGGCACCCCGGCCTCCCTCAGAACCACGCCTGGTTCCGGAGAAACAAGATTTACTCCAACAACTCGAACTACACGGAGAGGTACGTCCATTCCGGAATCTGCGACAAACCCCCCGCGCGGCGCGGTCATAAGCCCGCGCGCGGTAAACCTCCGTGGTCGGGAACGGTGTGCCCCGTCGTTCCTGCGCCGGTGGGCACCGGACTGGTTATCGGCGGCGGCAACTGGAACCTCATCGGGAACAACAACGTGTGGGACAACTGGCGGGCGGGCTTCATGTTGTTCAGCGTTCCCGCCGTGGTACGCGACGAATACGACCCGGCGAAGGCGTGGGATACCTCACACCACAACATGTTCGTGAGAAATCGGGTGGGGGTTGCGCCGAACGGGCGAGTCGATCTCAACGGAGTCGACTTCTGGTGGGACGATCAGGGCGAGGCCAACTGCTGGCAGGCCAATATTGGTCCGGATGAAACCGTCACGTCCAACACGATGTATCCCGGTGGACTGCCCGACTGCGCCTCGGGGGGATCGATCGGATTGCCGAACAACCCTGTGAAGTCCGCCTCGATAGTGTCGTGCGCGACCTACGACCGAAACGACGAGTTCTTCCGCGATCCCCCAGGCTGCCGGTTCTTCGACACTCCCCCGGAGCCCTAAGCCGGGCCGCTTCGTGCGCCGCCTTTCTCTTGTCAGGGAAGGTGAGACAGGATCCGGGTAGGAGTCGCGGCCAAGGCATTGCTTTTGATCGTCCTGCTGAATTACCATCTCCCGAAAGCCTGAGGCGCGGGCCCGGGCAGGCACATCGGGGGGCAGAGCATGCACATGCGCAACAGAAGCGCGGCTGCGGTCGCCGCAAGCATCACAGTTTTGATCGTAGGTGCAACGGTTGCGGTTGGAAAAGAACGATCCTCGACCGCATCGACGCAGGGATTCCGTAAACGGGTAACCATTGAAGGGATCCGGGAGCATCAGGCGGCGCTCCAGGCATTCAGCGATGCCCACGGCGGCAACCGGGCCGGAGGATCTGCAGGATTCGAAGCCTCGGCGAATTACGTAGTCGAGCGCATGCAGGCTGCAGGATTGAACGTGTCTTCGCACTACTTCACCTTCGTCTACAACGCCGATCGAACTCCTCCAACACTTCAACAGGTGAGTCCGGACAGCGTCACCTACGTCGACGGCGTCGACTTCTCATCCATGACCTACTCGCCGAATGGCGACACGACTGCGCCGGTCACCGCCGTCGATTTGACGCTCCCGCCGTCGGCGGTGGCCAACTCGAGCACGAGTGGATGTGAGGCCTCAGACTTCGCCGGCTTCCCGGCGGGAAACATCGCCCTCGTTCAGCGCGGCACTTGTACGTTCGCCCAGAAGGGGCAGAATGCGGCCGCCGCGGGCGCGACGGGGGTCGTCCTCTTCAATGAGGGACAACCAGGACGAACCGGAGTGATCAACGGAACGTTGGGAGGTCCACAAACACACGGTGCTCCGGTCGTGGGCACGACCTTCGAGCTCGGCCAGGATCTCGCGAACGGGATCACCAATGGATCTACCGGTTCGACCGCCCGGCTGCGCGTAGATCGAGTCAACGAACCGCGTGTAACCCGGAACGTGATCGCCGAGACGCCCGGTGGAGACCCCAACAGCGTCGTCGTTGTAGGCGCCCATCTCGACAGCGTCCCACGCGGACCGGGCATCAACGACAACGGAAGCGGTTCTGCAGCGCTCCTCGAGGTCGGCGAGAACCTCGGTGACCACCGGAACGAAACACGAAACAAGTTGCGATTCATGTGGTTCGGCGCCGAAGAGTTCGGCTTGCTCGGTTCTCGGGCCTACGTCACGGACCTCCCGGCCGACGAGCGCGACAAAATCCGGCTGATGCTGAACTTCGACATGATCGGCTCGCCGAACTTCGTCCGCTTCGTTTACGACGGCGACAACTCGTCGTTCCCGGTAAGTGGAGGTGCGCAACAAGGACCTGCGGGATCGGGCGCGATCGAAGAGGTATTCGTCGACTACTTCACCGCGATGGGGCTAGCGAGCGCACCGACCCCGTTTAACGGCCGCTCCGATTACGGACCCTTCATCGCCGCGGGCATTCCCGCCGGTGGATTGTTCACCGGGGCCGAGGGCGTCAAGACTGCAGCGGAGGCGGCGACCTACGGCGGAACCGCCGGCGAGCCATACGATCCCTGCTACCACCTCGCCTGCGACACCTATAGCAACGTCAGCCTCACGGGTCTTGACCAAATGTCTGACGCAGTGGCACATACAGTGCTGACCTTTGCGAAGCGCAACTTTGACCGCAGCCCGCTTGTCGATCCGCCCCCAACGACCGGCGGGGGTGGCGGAGGCGGAGGCGGCCTTCACGACGATCACGAAGAAGAGGAGTCATAACGCCACCCCGGCCACCATGGAAGTA
>Ga0247713_1000321_pt1 | contig 31892 bp, 29 predicted proteins | sample 21E_NmetaG_FD_189936 | JGI IMG/M metagenome (GOLD analysis project Ga0247713, IMG submission 189936) | Soil microbial communities from hillslope of Landscape Evolution Observatory, University of Arizona, Oracle, AZ, United States - 2-1-E_N | ecosystem: Engineered > Artificial ecosystem >...
ACAACGAGCTGCGCCAGCTGATGGGGGCGCGCCTGCTGGCCGAGCTGGCTGCCGGGGACCCTGCCCTGCTGGCCAAGCACCGGACCAACCTGGGGTTCCTCCTAGAGCACTGGTACCGGGAGGAGGGAGGGCACGGATACATCTTCTACGACAACAAGTCCAAGCTGGGCGCCAACGCGATGGCGCTTAGAACCCTGGTCTACAGCCCGGACTACCCCGAGCACCGCCACCAGGCGGAGATGCTGGCCAAGGGCGTGCTTGCCCTGCAGAACCCGGACGGGTCGCTGCGGCCCTGGCTCATCGAGCCCGACTACGAGTTCGACCCCGACTACCTGATGACCTTCTACTCGGGCGAGGCGATCCTGGCCCTGGTCGAATATGCGGAGAAGGCGGGCGACGCTGCGGTGCTCGAGTCCGCCCGGCGGGCCCAGGACTTCTACCTGGACCGCTACGTCGTCCATATAAAGGACAACTACTACCCCGCGTACGTCCCCTGGCACACCCAGTCGCTCAGCCGCCTGTACCGATTGACCGGTGAGCTCCGGTACGCCGAAGCCATCCTCACCCTGAACGACGAGCTGCTGAAGATCCAGGACACCACCGAGCACGTCGGCCGCTTCCACGACCCCGACAAGCCCGAGTTCGGCAGCCCCCACGCCTCCTCGGACGCGGTCTACACCGAGGGGCTGGCCTACGCCGTCGAGATCGCCCGGGACCTGGGCGACGAGCAACGCGCCGGGCGTTACCTGCGGGCCCTGGAGGCCGGGCTGCGCCACCTGTCCTCGCTTCAGTACACCGAGTCCAACACCGGGGGCCGGGCCCAGCGGGCGAGGATGCTGGGGGGTCTGCGGGTATCAGAATCCAACCCGAACATCCGCATCGACAGCGTCCAGCACGCCATCGATGCCTTCATCAAGGCGCTCAAGGTTCTATAAGGGTCCGAATGGAGCATCTCGCCATCGACGTAGACGTCCTCCGGGAAGAAGTCGATGTGGCGCGCGACCGCAGCAACCTCCAGGTTCGGGAGGACTTGATGGCCACTTGATAGTCGCGGCCGCCCAGATGCATCATGGCGCCATGAAGCCCATCGAGTTCGAGCTCGAGCGCACCATTGCTGCACCCATCGATCAGGTGTTCGCGCGGCTCGTCGATATCGACGGGTACAACGAGTGGATGCCCAAGCGGGGCAGCATGCTGAAGCGCACCCATCAGACCTCGCCCGGCGAGCCGGCGGTCGGCACCACGTATCTCGACGAGATGACCGTCGGCTCGACCCCGGGCGAGATCGTCGAGCTGGAATCGCCGCGCAAGGTCGTCTTCCACTGGTGGGACAAGTCAAAGTCGGGCACCGTCAAGACCGAAGGCTGGCCCGGCTTCTTCCTGGAGCCGCAAGGCACGGGGGCGACGCTGGTGCGCCATCACGCCAAGATGGAGACGCACGGCGTCTACCGCCTGGCCGTGCCGGTCTTCCGCCGGCTGGCGGTACGGGAACGCACCGCCACAATCGATGCGCTCAAGGCGTCCTTCGAGTAGAGCGATCTCTCGCCCCTGGGTGACGGCCCACATGAAGTCGAGGTTGCTGTTGAGGTCCACCCCGTCGCACGGGCTGCCGGGATTGTCGCGCCGGTTCTTTCGCCACAGGTCGTCAACCGTCATGACGTGGATTCGACCCGGCACCGGGCGTAAAGAGCCAACCTACCTAAATCTGGTTCGACTCATTTACGCCCGGCCAATTTCCGAGGAAGCGCAGGGCCGCCTAGGCTTGCCCTTTTTTCTGCCCGCCTACGCCGGAACCTTCTTGTTGCGCCGGCGCTCCTCCAGCAGAACCGCCGCTCCCAACAGGATCAGGACGCTGGCGGTCAGGGCCATGGGGATCGCATTGATTCCGGTCTTCACCAGTGTCAGTGCGGTGGTCAGGGCCTTGGCAGGCGGGTTCCCCAGCTCGTTGACCCCGCTGCCCGGAGGCGTGAGGCCATTGTTCGTGCTGATAAAGACGGTGCCCGTCGTTTCCGGGCCGCCGGTTCCCGTGGTGTTGTCGCCGCCACCCGTGCCGGTGGTGTCGCCGCCACCCGTGCCGGTGGTGTCGCCGCCGCCGGTGCCCGTGGTGTCGCCGCCGCCGGTTCCCGTGGTGTTGTCGCCGCCACCATCTCCATCTCCATCGCCGTCGCCGTCACCATCACCGTCGCCGTCGCCATCACCGTCGCCATCGCCATCGCCATCGCCGCCCGAGGTATCACAGGAGGGAGCGGTGACGAGGTTGGTGTCCAGAGTGACGGAACCGTTGCGGGCAAGAAGCCTGCCTTGGATCTTCGCTTCGGTGGCAGCGGTAATCGAGGTCAAAGCCAGGATGTTGCCCTGGAAACTGGTGCCGGTTCCCACGGTGGCCGAACTGCCGACCTGCCAGAAGACGTTGCAGGACGCCTCAGAATTGGTGAAGACCACGCTGGCGTTGGACGCTGTTATCAGGGTGGAGCCGACCTGAAAGACGAACACCGCTGCCGGGTTGCCCAGGGTGTTGAGGGTCAGCGTGCCGGTGAGAAAAGCCGAGGACGAGAAGCAATAGACACCCGGGGTGAGGGTCAGTCCGCCGAGGTCCTGGCCCGTCAGGTTGCCAGTACTGGGGCACTCCTGGCCGGCCAGGTTGTTGTAGGCAGTGGTCACGCTCGCCTGGGCGTCGGATGCGTTTGAAGTACCGGCGTGGATTTCTCCTAGGGCGATGCCGGGCGGGAAGCCGGATATTGCGGTGCCGGGAGACACGCCAAGGTTTCCGTGGACCACAGTGGGTCCGGTGTTGGTGACTGATTGCCCTGCCAGCACTCCGAACTTGCCGGCGTCCCCCAGAGTGGGAGCAGTGGCCGCTACGGCGGGACTTACAAACATGACCATGGTGAATATCGTCACCAGGAGGAGACCTGGAAGAGCGTGCTTGGCTTTCATGGTAGTTCCTGACCCCGCAACAGGTGCGGAAAAGGTGGAGCGGCGGGGCGTAGCCTCGGCGGGCGAACTGCCCGACTGCTACTGCCCTGCGGGAGCGGAACGTGTGGGTGCATACCTGCACCTTGTCCACTGAGCTTTTCCGGTTCCTACCATGTGTATCGACACAAACCGGTCCGGCCGACAGCTATTTGTTGATCAGACCCGCGCCCGACTCTTCTGCCGGCGATACCACCTCGTCGTAGCGATCGCCGGGCGTTCGCGATCGCCGGGTCTCTCACGCTCCGCCGGCCGTTGCGGCGTCGAGCTGTTTGACACCTCGTGGAGGGGTCAGAAAATGGTAAGGAGGGCTCAGACGACGAGCGGGGAGCCGGCATCAACGCTTGCGTCTGACTTAAGTTGGGGCTTTCCTGGCTGAAAGGGGGGGGCATCATGGAGCAAGAGAGGACGCATCAGGCCCTGTCGAGAGACGGCACCGCGATCGTGGCGCACGTGCATGGGCACGGGCAGCCGCTCGTTCTCGTCTCGGGATCGGGCGACGGGCAGAACGATCCGTTCCTGCTGCCCGAGCTGTCCGAGCACTTCACCTGCTATTCGATGAGCCTGCGCAGCCACGGGCTCAGTGACAAGAACTCCGACCATGCCCCCGAGCGGCTCGCCGAGGACATCGCGGCCGTCGTGGGCAGTGTTGGAGGTCCCGTTGGTGTCGCGGCGCACTCACGGGGCGCAGCGTTGGCACTGAACGCCATCGCGGAGAGCGACGTAGCAACTGCCGTGGCAGTCTACGAGCCTCACGTCATCGAGTTCTACAGTGCGGAGGATGTTGCCCGCGCCGATGCTGCGCTCGAACGCATGCAAGCTGCGACCAGTCAGGGACGCCTTGCGGAAGCCGCGGAGGTGTTCTTCGAGGAGATCACCCTGCCCAACCCTCAGGAGTGGGCCATCCTCTCCGAGTCCGGTGCGTTCGACTCCATTGCCCCGATCATGCCGGAGATCGTCAGGCAGATCTCGCAATGGCAACTGCCGCGGTCATCCGACTCCCTGCAGTTGGGCGACATCGACGTTCCACTGCTCCTGCTGCACGGGAGCGAGTCGCACCGGTTCCACACCGACGTCGTCGAACAGCTGAGCGCACATCTGCCCGACGCCGACGTGCAGGAGGTCGCCGGGTGCGGACACTTCAGTCCATGGTTCAGTCCCGCTCCAATAGCCGATCGCATCATCGAGTTCTTCACGGACCCTGAACCGGCCTGAGCCTCCACCGACTCATCGGAGTCGTACCCGACGGCACTGGACCATCCAACGTGCCGGATGCCAACAGCCCGGCCATCAGAGACCGGATATTCGCGGGCAGCTTGACGGACCGACGGCCCTCGGCTGCCACTCGCAGAGGTCGCCAACGCGTCTGCAAACTCCACATCCCCGGCATCCACGTGAGACTGGAATACGCACGCCACGTCCTCCCCGAGGCGCCGGGCGTCCCGTTGCGGCACCTGCCGTGGTCGACGGTCAGCAGCAGACCTCCCAGACGGAGAGAACGTGCGGCGGCGCCAAGCGCGTCTGGCTGTCGGAGCTCCATGCCAATGTGAGGAAGGCGGTCCACGGACAGACCCTGCGAGCGGCTGGCCGGCGGACCCGCCGAACTTCCTCGCCTTCCGATGGGACGGCAAGGTGCACCAGGTGCGGCGCGCCGTGTCCCGACATGACTACAGCCTGAATCTTCATAGCATTTCTCCAATCACCTAAGCGTCGTTTTCCGCTTCGAGCCGGGGCCCTGGGTTCCAGTGTGCGCCGGGTAGGTTTCGATCCGGTTGCATCGCCGTGGCGAGCGCGTGAACTGATCCCAGAGGCAGTCCCCAGCCCCGGGCCCGGCGATCGAGAGATGCAAGGTGAGCCGGCAGGGGGGGGTTAACAGCACACGAAACTACCGGCCAGCACACTTTTGGTGACTTGCCGCCGAAACAAGACTTAGCTGCAGGGCTATTCGAATTACTGCGACAAATCCAGGAGGAGAAATCTAGGGACTTTGTTGATCAGATCCGCGCGCCCGACTCTTCTGCCGGCGAAACCACCTCGTCGTAGTCGAAGGCCAGGCGCACGTACTCGCCGGCCATCAGGGGCGACGTGACCATGAAATCCGCCGACGACCGGTTGCAGGCGATCGGTATGTTGTAGACCGCAGCGATGCGCAACAGCGCCTTCACGTCCACGTCGTGCGAGTGCGACTCCAGGGGATCCCAAAAGAACACCACGAAGTCGATGTGGCCTTCGGTGATGCCCGCTCCTATCTGCTGGTCCCCTCCCAGGGGGCCGCTTCGAAACCGGGTCACCGATAGCCCGACCTCGCTCTCCAGCAGGGCGCCGGTGGTCCCGGTGGCGCAGAGCAGGTGCTGGGAGAGGATCGGCTTGTTCCAGCTTGCCCAATCCACCATCTCCCTTTTCCGGTTGTCGTGGGCCACCAGGGCAATCCTTTTGACGGCCGGCATGACTACAGGCTGAATCTTCATGGCATTTCTCCAGTCGAACTTAAGCGTCGTTTTCTTCCGCTTCGAGCCGGGGCCCTGGGTTCCAGTGTGCGCCGGGTAGGTTTCGATCCGGTTGCATCGTCGTGGCGAGCGCGTGAACTGATCCCCCGAGGCAGTCCTGGGCCCGGGGCCGGCGATCGAGCGATGCAAGGTGGCCGGCAGGGGGGTTAACCGCACCCAAAAGTACCGGCCAGCACACTTTTTGCCGGTGTCGCTCGAAACAAGACTTAGCTGCAGGGCACCTCGAATATTGCGACGAATCCAGGAGGAGAAATGAAGGGACTTCTACGACGATCGACCCGGCTGGCGACCTTTCTCGCCGCCGTTATGGCAGGTGCGATTCTGGGCGGCATCGCCGTTGCCCAGACCACCGGCGCGCCGCCGATCAATGCCTGTGCCCACAAAGAGACCGGTGCGGTGCGCATCGTCGGGTCCGCCTCGGAATGCCGGGCCCAGGAAACCGCCCTCACCTGGAACGTACAGGGACCTCCCGGACCCATAGGGCCGGCAGGCGCGCCCGGAAGCCCGGGAGATGAAGGACCCGCTGGACCTGCCGGACCTGCCGGACCCGCCGGCCCTGCCGGGCAGGACGGCGCTGGCGGACCCGAGGGACCCGAGGGACCCGAGGGACCGCCCGGTCCGGCCGGAGCCGGGATCTCCAGCTTCGATGACCTGGCAGGTCTGCCATGCAACGCCGGAAATGACGGTGCTGGAGTCATCGCAATCTCGTACTCCGCGACTGCGGGAGGCGCGGTCACGCTTACCTGCACCCCCACCACGCTCTACGAGCTCACCGTCACCAAGGCGGGCAACGGGTCCGGCACTGTAACCAGCAACCCTGCGGGCATCGCTTGCGGGTCGGACTGCTCGCACGAGTACCCGGCCGGCAGGACGGTCACACTTACCGCCACCGCCTCGGGGGGTTCCGGCTTCACCGGGTGGGGCGGCGCCTGCAGCGGGACCGCTTCAACCTGCACGGTCACCATGAATGCGGCCAAGGCGGTAACCGCCAACTTCAACCCCAATGTAGCGCTGACGCTCGAGCTGACGAGCGAGCGCTCCAACGCGCTCTCCGACTTCGGGAATGGGACCGTCGCGGGCACCGGGGGCCTGTCGTGCACCATTCACGGGGGCTCCTCGCCGGTTCGCTGCACCCGGCACTACGGACCAGGCACCCAGGTGACGCTGACCGCGCAGCCGGCCTCCGATGACACCTTCAGATGGGCCGGTGCCTGCTCAGCGGTACCTCCGGGGGCACCCTGCACCATCACCATGAACAGCGACACGCAGGTAGCTGTCAGGTTCATCGGCTAACCCCGACAAGGCAAGGCCCCCTGCGGCGTAGGTGCCGCAGGGGGCCCGGACCTTATAGCGCTCACGCCCGCTCACTCAGCGAAGACGTGCGGTCCGGCCCGGCTGCTACGTTCATCTATCAGCGGCGCGTCAGCACCCAGCGAACAAAGGACTTCACCCACTCGGGCGGGCCGGTCCTTGGTTTTTGGACCCCGGTCCCCGACAGCGCTACCCGCTCCTCCTGTTGATCGGCCGTCGTGATGATCAGCTCGTCGACGAAATTCCCCGGACTGGTGGGACGGAATCTGACCACCAGGATCCTCGACTCACCTGCCTCCAACTCGAAGGGAATATCGCCGCGGCCATTACCGCTTAGGGCAAAGGGGGCCCTCGGGGCCTGCACGACGCCGGCGATCGACCCACTCCCCTGTTCACCGGCGTTGCGCAGCGTTACCGTCAACCTCTGTTGTTTTCGCACCTCAACCTGTCCGAAATCGAGGCCCGCAGGCTGGACCTGCAACTCTTTTGAATCGGGCACGGCCGGCGCAACGGTAACCACTCCGCCGTCAACCGATCCGGACTGGCCGATGTCGTCGAGTGCGGTGAGCAGGAAGGAGTACTGCTCGGACTCGGCGGTAGTGTTTGCGGGGACGTCGAAGAACCCTCGGAATCTGGATGCGCTGATTGGCTCGAGCGGAACGTAGGCCCCTCCGCCATCCGGAAGGGTCACCTCGGCGTAGGCTTCCGAGATCCCGCGGTTGTCGGTTGCCGTGACTTCGATGGTTACGGGTCCGCCTACGCTTGGCAGCTCACGCGGTTCAACGGATGGATCCGATACGGCCGGCGCTTCATCGAACTGCGGCTGTGCATCAACCTCGATATCGCCCGCGCCTTCATACGCGGTCTCGCCGTTAGTGTCCTCCGCCCCAACGAACACGCTGTAGTTCACCGATGAATCGGTGAAGTTCGGTCCGATCACGACCTGCCCGGTGAACGTTGATCCATCGGACGATGCCAACTCGATGTAACGGGTGCTGTCCGGTCCCACCACTTCGGCGTACACCGAGGAAACTCCGACGTCGTCCACCACGACGGCCGAGACAGTCACCGTTCCGCCCTGGTGAGGGAGGGTGGCCGGAGACACGGAGGCACTGACGATGGTCGGCGGCTCGTTCTCGAATACCTGAGCGGTGGCCGGACCCACCGACGACAGGAGCATTGCAAGAACCGCGGTCGACGCAGCAGCGATGCAGCTGCGGCTTCGCAAGCGTCGTCCGAAGCACCGCATACGAGCTATCCCCAAGAGCCGGCACGGGGACAGTTGACCCCGCAAGGAGGCTTTTTCTACCAGATGGAGGGCAACCTGTCGAGATGTTCGGAGCCGCTACCGGACGGGTGATCTTGGAGTTACGTTGAAACTGGACTTCTCTGGGCGCTCTCGAGCACCTGCTGCTCGATCCACCGATAGGTGTGGCCTATCCCCTCTTTCAGGCTGGTCGGCGCCGACCACCCGAGGGACTCGATCCGGGCGTGGCTGAAGTTGCGAGACTGCACGCCCACCGGGCCCTCCACATACTTGGGCCTCACGTCCTTGCCCGAGGCCTCCTTCACCGCATCGAACAGCTCTGCAACCGTCACGTACTCCGGGCTCCCGATGTTGGCCGGCCCTTCCAGGTCGGACTCCATGAGGGTGAAGATGCCCTCGACCATGTCGGCGACATAGGTGTAGGAGCGGACCGCAGAGCCGTTGCCCCACACCTCTACCTCCCCGCCGTCCGGCGCCTCGGCTACCTTGCGGCAAAGAGCCGCCGGCGCCTTCTCCCGTCCTCCCTGCCAGGTCCCCTCGGGCCCGTAGCAGTTCTGGAACCGGGCGATGCGCACCGGCATGTCGAACCGGCGCCCGTAGGCCTGGGCGGTGCGCTCGGCGTAGAGCTTCTCCCAGCCGTACTCGTTGTCCGGATTGGCAGGGACCGCGTCGTCCTCGGTCAGTTCCGGCTCTCCGGGCAACATGTCCCGGTAGATACAAACCGAGGAGCTGAAAAAGTACCGCCCCACGCCCGCGGTGGCGGCGGCGTGGATCATGTGGATGTTGATGAGAGCGCTGTTGCGCATGATCTCGCACTCGGCCGAGTGGATGAACCCCATGCCGCCCATGTCGGCCGCCAGCATGTAGATCTCGTCGGCCGGCTTGCCGTCGATCAGGACTGCCTCCTCGGCATTTTGAGAGTCCCTAAGATCGAGGAGCAAGAATTCGTCGGCCGCCGAAGCGGCAAACTCGTGCTCTTTGATGTCCACGCCTCGCACCCACCTACCGGTTGACTTCAGCTTCTTGACCAGATGTCCGCCAATAAAGCCCCCCGCCCCACAGACAACCGCTGTCCTCATAAAACCTCCCAAATCTCGTCCTTGGTAGTGTCAACCTAGCGCGGTCCACCCTCGGGCGCCACCGGCGAAGGCTCCGTGGGCCGGTGCTCGGCGGATTGATCGATTGAGTGGTTATGGCTACGATTGCCAATCTGCGGGGACACAGAGGGCACCGAGCCTTATCTCCGAACTCTATTCCGCTAGGGATTCGCCAAGGAGGCCGATTATGCATGGCCGTTTTGCCGCCTTTAAAATTGTTGTATCGCCGCCATGCCAGGCCGCTGATCCAATCTTCCCGTGTATCGATTCATGACTGAACGCAAGCTGAGAATTCTGATCATTGGAATCAATTACGAACCGGAGAAGACGGGCATCGGTCCTTACACCGCTGGGCTGGCGCGTCACCTTGCATCACGGGGCCACTCTGTCGAGGTGGTAACCGGCCTCCCCAGCTACCCGGAATGGAGAGTCCACGAGTCTTTCAGACGAGTCTTGTGGAAAACAGAGCTGATAGACGGTGTCCGCGTTCACCGTCGATTCCACTATGTTCCAAGGAGGCAGTCCGCTATAAGTCGTCTCGCCTACGAGGGCTCTTTCTTGCTGAGCGGACTATCTTCTCTCCTGCTCCACCGGCCCGACATGGTGGTTGGGGTCATTCCTACCCTAAGCGGTGGAGTTCTTGCGCGGCTCGTGGCAAGGCGGTTTGGAGTTTCGTGCTGTTTAATTTTTCAGGATCTAATGGGACCGGCTGCCGCACAAGCCGGCATTTCAGGGGCTAACCGAGTGGCGGCTCTAGTAGGTTCCATAGAGGGCTGGGTAGCCAGAAACTCATCGGCCGTCGGCATTATCGCTGCTGGTTTCCGCGGTCACCTTGAGTCGTTAGGTGTATCGGCTGAAAAGATCCACCGAGTTCGCAACTGGAGTCGCGTAACCTCTTCCAGCGAGGATCAGCCTGTTACTAGAAAACGCCTGGGCTGGGGGGTCGACACGGTCGTCTGCCTGCACGCTGGAAACATGGGGCACAAGCAGGGGCTTGAGAACATTGTGGAGTGCGCTCGGTTGGCTCAGGATCGAGGAGAAGCGCACCTCCGCTTCGTTCTGCTCGGAGAGGGGAACCAACGTTGTCATTTGGAAAAACTTGTGGCGGGTTACGGTCTGCTGAACCTCGAGTTTCTCCCTCTACAGGCGGAAGATGACTTCGCTAATGTCCTCGCGGCAGCGGACATACTGCTGCTAAATCAACGCACCGGTGTCGCAGAAATGGCCTTGCCGAGCAAGCTCACTGCCTACCTTGCCGCGGGCCGTCCGGTCGTTGCTGCGGTCGAGCGTGACAGCGAGACGGCACACCAAGTTCTTGAATCAGGCGGCGGGATCATAGTCGAGCCATCTCAGTCGAGTGCCCTCTTGGAGATGATTTGTCATCTTGCCAGCGATCAGGCAATCCGGGGGTCTCTTGGGAAACGCGGAAAAGTATTCGCTAACTCGAAACTTAGCGAATACTCGGCTACCAGGGAACTTGAGAGGTTCTTAACAGCCACCGTCGCTTCCGCTTCCGATACTCCCGGTACTGAAGCAAGAGTGAGGGCACGGTGATGAACATCCTTGTAGTCATTCACTACCCGATCTTCGGCGGGCCCCACAACCGAGTTTTAAGAATGGCCCCCCTCCTACACGAAGAGGGGTGGCGGAGTTTTGTCGCTATACCTAACGAGGAGGGGAATGCCTACAATCGTTTGAGTGGGGGAGCTTGTCAGGTAATCCCCATCCGACTGCACCGCCTGCGCAACAAAGTCGATCCAAGATGGCTAATCCAATTCGCTGCAAGCTTTCCAGGGGACGTTCAGCGGATAAGGCGGATCATTAGGACGGAGCGAATAGATCTCGTACTGGTCGCTGGCTTGGCAAATCCCCATGGCGCTGTCGCGGCATATCTGGAGGGAGTGCCTGTAGCGTGGCAGATCATTGATAGCCGAACTCCCGTGCTCCTTCGCAAAACTCTGATGTCCCTAGTTCTTCGAATCTCGGATGCGGTCATGTTTGGAGGTAAGGCCCTTGTTGATTTGCACTTAGGTTTAAAGCAGGTGAACCTTCCGATAGTCGTGTGTCCTCCAGCGGTCGATACCGACAAGTTCATTCCTTCGGTTGAACGCCGGCTAGCGACGCGTGTGGCCTTAGGAATCCCCGTCTCCGCCTGCGTCGTTGGAATGGTGGCCAATATTAATCCGCAGAAAGGGATCGAGTACTTCGTCAGGACGGCATCCATTTTGGCAAAGCGTAGGCCTGATACATACTTCCTCGTGGTAGGGGCCTTCTATAAAACTCAATGGGAATACAGCAAACGCGTTCAAAAGGAAGTCGAAGCAACGGGCATTCCGAGCGACCATTTTTTGTTCGCAGGGGACCAGCCGGACGTTGAGAACTTCTATCCAGCAATGGATGTGAAACTCATTACCTCTTTGCCCCGGTCAGAGGGAACGACCACTACTGCCATGGAGGCAATGGCATGCTCCGTTCCAGTAGTGGCGACCGACGTAGGGGCGGTGAAAGAAGTTGTTGACGATGGGTTTACCGGATTCATTGTCCCGCCCTGTAATCCACAGGCACTGGCCACGGCCACATTGAAGCTACTCGAGGACTCCGCAATCCGCCGGCGTATGGGTACCCGGGCGAGAGAGCGCGCGATAAACAACTTCGATATTCGGGTGAACTTGGGTCGCTACCTATCAACATTTCAGCGAGCGCTGAACCACCGCAGGACGAAGACCGCCGCGCTTTTCTCAACTCAAGAACCCGTAGTTGATTCACCAGCCTTCGCCGCCAGACAGCTGCTCCGCTGTCCCGCGTGCGGCGGCTCCCTCGATTGGGAAACTGAGCGGGTACAGTGCCGATCTTGTGACGGCATCTACCCCCTTTCGGATGGGATTCCGGTTCTTCTTATCAAATATTCCAATTCGTCCTTAAATCGCCAAAAGGAACAACAGGCCGGATTCTTTGATCACAATGTCTCCGCAGATTTTGAAGTCACCCGGCCTCATGGTTTACCCAGAATCCATCGTTGGTTGCTCACCCAGAAGTTTCTAAATAGCGTTCGTGGGTTAAGCGATGCGCTGGCCGGTGTCAGTGCACTTACTGTGTGCGGTGGCTCCGGGATGGAAGCCGAATTCCTTGCACGCTCGGGGGCCCATGTAGTGGTGTCCGATATATCACTCGGTGCTGCCAGGAGAGCGAGAGAAAGAGCTGAGAGGTTCGGGCTCTCACTGTTTCCCATAGTTGCCGACGCAGAACATTTACCTTTCGCGGATGGGGCAATCCATCTTGTCTATGTACACGATGGCCTTCACCATCTGGAGTCTCCATTGAACGGGTTGCGCGAGATGACGCGGGTGGCATCGACGGCGGTGTCAGTAACTGAACCGGCCCGGGCGCTTATAACAAGAGTGGCGATCCACCTTCGAATTGCTGAAAGGCGCGAAGAGTCGGGAAACGAAGTCGGCCGCCTGAGGCTTAAGCACGTTAGAAAAATTCTTGAAGACAACGGCTTTCAAATACTGCATGCGCACCGCTACGGTATGTACTACAGTCATGTGCCGGGCTCCGCAAGTCGTGTCCTAAGTACTCCCGGATTGTTCAATCTAACCAAGCTGATTTGGCGCGTTGGCAATTGTGTGTTCGGACGATTTGGGAACAAGCTGGCAGTGGTAGGCCGTCGGCAGCCGGCTGAATACCCCCTTAGTTGACCCGCATTCGTTGAACATCTGCCCAGTCGTGTCCCGGCGTGACTCTGAAATTTTGACGGCTAAGACGCAGGACAAAGCATGAGAGGCCACGCGCGTAAGGCGCCTTTCCCACGGACTGTCGTTGCGACTTTCTGCGTTTTCATGCCTCAACCACTAAAGCGCTTACTCTACCGTCGTTTGTTCGGCTGGCATATAAATCCCGGCTCCTATATAGGCTTCTCTTACATCCTGGTTGACAAGCTCGTGGTCGAAGAGAATGTGAGAATTCTTCACGGAAATGTGATCAAGGGCTGCGAGTATGTTCACCTTCATGCTTATTCCCGAATCGGTGGGTTTAACTGGATAACCGCCCCTCCTTGGGGCTGGGCAACCGTGAACACACGTCTGTCGCCCGACCGAAAAACTCACCTAATCATGGGTAGGAATGCCAGCATTCTTCACCGCCACTTTATAGATTGCTCGGATTCGGTCACACTCGGAAACGGCGCCGTTCTGGCGGGATATCGCTCCATGATCGTGACACATTCCTTGGATATCGAGACAGGGCGTGCTAGAACGGCTCCCGTTATGGTAGGTGAAAATTCCTTAGTGTTCGCTGCTTCAGTCCTAGTGGCGGGCGCAGTAGTGCCGAACCGATGTGTGGTAGCCGCTGGAGGTGTCGTAACGGGTCAACTACCGGACGAACTGAGCCTGTACGGTGGGGTGCCCGCTCGCAAGATAAAAAAATTATCGGCTGACAGCGCGTTTTTCCACTGAACTGGTTGCGGCAATCGGATTGGATCCTGCACGATCGGCTCCCGGCCTACTTCGGGCTCACAGATAGGATTTCGTCAGGAACGAGTTCGTTTTAGGTTGGGGTGGAGTGCTACAACGTGGACATACCAATAGAAAATTAACGACAGGATCGAACTGGCGGCCAAAGCCCATGCAGCCCCACCGGCCTGCGCTAAATACCCGCCCAGCGTCGCGCCGATTACAACTAGGCTCGACGCGACGATCGACAGTCGCAGAAGGGACGAGCCTTTTTCCATTGCGCGTAAGCTCGCCCTAGGGCCATTCCTTGCCGCGATAGCGGCGGTCCAGATTCCGGTTGGCAACAGAAGCGGGCGTATTGCATCCCAATTAAGGCCAAATACCAGGCGGCCTATCGAGCTGGGAAGTAACAAGGTCAGCGTCGTAAATGCCATGATGATGACCGCTAGAGAACCACTTAGCACTACAGAAAATTGCCGTAGCCCGCACACGTCGCCTGCCTTCAGCCGACGTGCTGCTTCAGGTACCGCCAATACCGCGGCAGCGCTTACAACAGTAGTAACCGGGGTCATAACCGTTCGTGCTGCTCCTAACATGCCGACAGCAGCTGTGCTTGCCAATAGGCCGAGTACGACAAGAGCTATTTGGTTCGCCGCTCGTTCGAGGGCAATCTCCCCAAAAAACGCTGGGCCGATGTTACGTGTGGATTTCAGCCACCGACCGGCCATGCGGGGGCTTGGCCAAGTTCGGATCTGAGCTAAGCCAAATAGGGCTGCGCCAAGCCCGCCTAAACCCCAGACCGCCAGGAGAAGGGAGGCAGAAGGCGATAATCGCGTTAGCGTGACCGCCATTGCCGCACCCGTACAGACAAGGCATACCCCGTCGTTGAGGGCCGCGGCCCAGGGCCTTCTCGTCGCAAAGAAGTAATATCGCCAGGCATCTTGCACTAATAGGGCTAGGGCTGCGACGCTGGCCAAGAGGAAAATGTTCCCTGTAGATGACGGTCTAGCGGTAGCCATCACCAGCGCAATCACGGCGAACGATAAGCCCACCGCGAGTGACAGCCCAGATGCTTGTTGAATCGCCCTCCTGCGATCTTGTTCAGATGAACCCCCAACTCGGACGAGCAGTGGCTCTAAGCTCAGAGGCCGAACCAAGCCCAACAGAAGAATGGTGCCGTTATATGCCAGGGTGAATGAGCCCAATGTCGCGAGAGGCAATGTTCGTAACGCTGCGAAGAGAACGAGAAAGTTCGCGAGGCTCGAAAGCACTTGATCAACAGAGTAAGCAACCGCCGTGGAGCGGAACCGACTAGGCGGGTCGTTCTGCATAGACGGGGCGGGAATGAAGTTAGATTTCCACTCGCTGAGGCTGGCTCAATAGGACCACCCCGTACGACCGAGTTTTGGCAACGGGGTTGGCCTTCTGCAGCGTGGCCTTGTCTCACGGACCCTGGACATCAGAATCCAATGTTGAAACCCAGCGGAGATCGAGATCAAACTGCGAGCCTAGCCAGGCCATATCGGCCTTAAATAATGTCGCCAACTGCATCATCCTGTCTTCGGCGAGCGGTGGGGGCTCAGGAAGGCTTGGAGAAGAAGCAAGCTTTTTCCGGAGCGCATCGCGGACCGAAGGTGAAATGAACCTTCTCATCCACTCCCGGTAGAGGGAAGATGAGATGAACGTTTGCGCGAACCGGTTTACCGGAACCCTCGGTCCAACATTGTGGCTCCGAGAGAAGTCTATTAAGTCGAGATTTCCGGGGACATTTAGGTGCTGGGCCAACTCAGCGATGGTATCTTTTCGGCTTCGGATGTAGCTTTCGAAACTGATCACCTTGATGTTTGAACGACCGAACAATGTAAGCCAAGGCACAAGCTGCATTTTGTAGCTGCTGTACGCCACAAGTTCGGGAAACCGCGACAGCGCCTCCTCAATGTTGTAAGGCATTGCGCCTTTGCTATATTCATGCCTGTGATGACTCACTAACCGATGAACTGGGTCTCGGACTACATAGATAATTTTTGTGGTCGGTCCGAGAACTTGGAGTGCTCGCTCAGGTACTCTGGTGAATTGTGGCAACTTGGCATACGCCGTTGAAGCATCTCCACATCGTTGCCGCACAGATGCCCTTCGATAATGTCGTGCGTATAGCATCATGCCCTCGGGCGTAAGAACGGAGTCATCGACAAGGCAGGCCGGCTCTTTTGTCAACGGCATGAAGATTTCCGGGACGCTGGCCAGGTCGTAATGAAGGGTCGTCGTTCCCGACTTCATCGCTCCAATAACGAGGAAATCGGGTAGGCGCGCTGTATCCGGACTGCGTTTAAGCACCCTGAGTCGCTTCCAAAAGCCGAGGACCCCATTGGTTCGGCCGTTCGCCGCCTCTAATCTGAGACAGCCGCTTGGCCTCATAGTTGTTTGGCAGCTTCACGGAAGACAGTATGCCGGTTTCACGCCTTCCATAAAACTAGGATTATCCAATGGCAAGCACAGTAAGGCAGCGACCAACTTCCCAACCCTCGGCGAACGAGAGCAACCTGTCCAACATCACATGGGCATCGATCGCGTTCCTGACGTTGAGTTTTTTGATCCCGATTACCACGGTGCAGTGGGAAGCCGTCCGGACACCAAGACTTCCGCTTGTCCTGGCAGGTTTGGCCGTACTTTACTCGAGCTTCAGAATCGCAATCCTTATAGGTCAAGGAATAAGTCGTCCATTTGACGCCGTATTCTGGGTCTTTACCTACGTATTTATCGGGCTTGCGCTCTTGGCTCAGATCGCCGCAAATCGTTACCCGCGGCCCGCGTCGTATTCAGAGGCTACTATCACCACGACTGCGATATCGATTCTGGTCGGGTTGGCTGCCTACGATTTAGGTCGATTCCTGGGAATCATCGGTCATAACCAAGGTAGTCGGCGGGAATTCCCATTTACGATTGATCGCCTTCGAACGATAGCAGTAGCGACACTCGGACTATTGTTTGCGATGTTCGCCATCAGCCGCTTTGGCTTGGCGACCTTCTTTACCGGCCGTGACGCCGTAGACCAGGCCCTTGGTGGAAGGCCAGTTCGGGTCAACCAACAATTCTTGGAGCAGCAAGATAAGTCCCTAGGCACGTTGACCATGATCGGGGCAAGGCTTCCAGTTTTTATCGGGCTTTACATGTTGGCGGCATGGCGAATACACGAGATCAAGCGCATGGGAGCGAACGTCGCAAACCGAATGGCGTTCGGCACCTTCATGATCTCGCTGATAGTCGCCAATCTCATTGTCAACAATCCGTTGGGAAGTAGCAGGGTGTCTTTTGGGCTTATCGTCATTGCGTTTGCATCGCTCTATTTCAACCTCGAACGGGTCCGCATATTTCGAATCGGGGTTGTCATTTTGCTCTTTACATTCGTTTACCTATTTACCGCTTTGGACGCATTCCGCAGTTCCGGGGCCTGGGATTTCACCCGAGGAGGAACTACATCGGAGGTATTTGTATCTAGTCTCGACTATGGCATGACACAGCAAGGACATAGTGCCGTCACCTACGTTGCCAGAAACGGCCATACGCTAGGTCGGCAGTTGTTGGGCGCCACCTTCGCTTGGGTTCCTCGGCGGATTTGGCCAGACAAGCCAATTCCCACCGGCGCACTGGTTAGCGGGAGATTTTCTGCAGTCTCCAGTTCCTTATGGACGGAGGCGTGGCTCGATTTTGGTCACGTCGGGGTCTTCGTGGTCTTAGCGGGATACGGATGGTGTTCAGGCCGAATTGATACGACATTCATTGCAACCCACTCACCAGCGCTGAAGGCGATAGTGCCCCTGCTCGCAGGGTACCAATTCATCCTTCTAAGAGGTTCACTCATTCCCGCAGTTGGCGGATTAATCCCACTCGTACTGATAAGCCATGCATGCTTTCGGCGTTACGTGCCTAAGTCGGACCAGGAGGTTTTGCCGAAATGAAGAAAGCGTTTTGGGGAAGAGGCAGCGGTTCTTGATGGAGAACGGCTTGAAGTGGGTACCCATGGGTCTTGTAAGACCCCTATACATTGGGCCGCCGCTTGGTCAGAGCTACTCACTCACGTTCGAGCATCGGGTCGCCGGACCAGTCAGATGAGAGCAAGGTCGGCGGTTCGCCAGATTTTGCGAATGTTGGGTGTCGAGATATCTCGCTACCGGGGTGACGGATTGGCCCTTACTTCGCTCAAGCGTCTCTCATGCCCGGCCGCCACAATCATAGATGTAGGCGCGGCATTTGGCACCCAAACCTTCTACGATGCATTCCCGGACTCCTACCGGGTTCTTATAGAGCCGCTCACCGAATACGAACCGCAGCTTAAAAAGCTAACTGAGTTTGGGCGCGGCGAATATCACTTAGTCGCCCTCGGAGAGCAGCCGGGTCAAGCGAAGTTCAAGGTCCAGCCGGACCAATTAACTAAGAGTTCGTTTCACGTACGGACCGATAGAACGAGCCTTCCGAGAGAATCCTACGAGAGGACGATTCTGGTCGAAACACTCGACCGGCTTTATGCAGCAAACCAATGGGCTGATCCGATCGTGCTGAAGATAGACACCGAGGGCGCGGAAGACGCCGTTTTGCGTGGAGCGCAAGAGGTCTTGCGGGTAACGGAGTGTGTCATCATCGAAGTGTCTGTTGCAAGACGATTCCAAAGTAGTTACCGGTTCGCCGAACTAATTCGCCTACTCGATGAGAATGAATTTGATCTTGTTGATGTTCTCACGATACCGAGACTAAGGTCCGGTGAACTTGCTTTTATGGATTGTGCATTTAAGCGACGCACTGAACCGGACGCCAATCCATGATAAGTGGAGCGCAGCTTCATGCATGCGATTCGACAGATCAGACTCCGGTGGCCTCAAAATCGAGAGTGACTCGCTTAACCCAAAGCTACTCAGACATCCTTCAACCCGGCGGCCCAACCAAGTGCATTATGCCTCTTGAACACGTTTATGGAAGACGACGAAGATCGTGTGGCGCAGACCTTCAAATGAGCCTGAGAGATTCACGAGACGCTCATAGCCAACGAACATGAGGAAGAGAAACCTCGAGGCCATGCCGTAGCAGGGCTGGGGCTCAAACCAAGTGATTGTCTCGACATCCAAACCGACCTCATTGGCCGCCTTAGTAAGTGACCGCCGAGTATTTAAACGATAGAACGTTCTCCATGGATCATGAGTGCCGGACGGTAGGGCCCTTAAGCGATTCGCGGCAAACTTATGGAAACGATAAGGAGTTAACGCAGCAGTAGCGGAAACATAATGGAGCCGGTTTGGCGTACGAGCAATATATCGGCCTCCCGGCCGCAATACCCGATTGACTTCACTCAAGTGTCTAATGGGATTGCTGACGTGCTCCAAAACCCAATTAGAAAAGCAGGCATCGAAGCTAGAGTCGGGGAAGGGTAGGTTCTCGTCAGATACGAGGCATGCCACCCTCAGTGCGGGGTTCGCTTCAACAATCGGGTCAGTATCAACCCCGGTAAGACTACCCAAGCCGGCAAGGAAGTCTGAGGTTTTGTTCGGCGGACCCGAGCCGATTTCTAGAAGCAACGGAGTCGAATCAGAACCATCCGGCACGGCAAGCTGGCATATTCGGTGAAACCTTGAAGTGCCGTCGACCCAGCCCTGATGGGCTCCATAGAATCGATCCATGTAGCGCTGCTGCCATGAGCCTGAGGGGGTACGGACTGACTTGGTCACTCGTTATTGGGCGGGGAGCTATGGCCCCTGGTCTGAGCGGCATGTTCTGACTCGCTGGCGGGCTGGAAGGTACTATCCGCACCTTTCATCTCACTAGAGCCATTGCCATGACCCGTGTCGTATTGCGCGTAGTAGTAGTGGTAGTAGTAGCCGTACCCGTCCTCAGCCTCAACCGCGTTCAGCACCGCTCCGGCTACCTTGCCCCCAGCCTTTCTCAATTGGTCAACTGCATGCGAAATCTCGCGTTTAGTAACGCTCCCGGTTCTCACGACTAGCAGAACGCCATCGACCTTCGACGCGAGAGCGCTGACGTCCCCGAGACCCAACACCGGGGGGGCATCCAATATTACATAGTCAGCTAGGCCCCTTAACTCAACCAAAATTTGGCTAAATCGGTCGGACCCTAAAATCTCCGTTGGGTTGGGCGGGAGTCCCCCAGTTGCTAGAAGGCGCAAGTTCGGGAGATCGGGCTTCTGGAATGCTTCTGCGAGAGGAAAGTCGGGATCCAGGATGTCGACCACTCCCTGCGAGTTACTCAAACCAAAGAACTTGTGGATCGACGGCCGGCGAAGGTCTGATGAGACGAGGACAACCTTGGAACCGCCCTGTGCCAGTGTGGCCGCAAGATTCGCTGAAGTCGTCGACTTGCCAGCGGCCGCGACCGGGCTGGTGACCAGAATCGTCCGGAGCGGATGTTCCAAAGAGACGAACCTGAGATTGGCTCGAAGCGTTCGGTAGGCCTCGGCCGCTCCCGAGGCCGAGGCGCTGAGTATGGCTACCTTCGAAGATCCCGATTCACTCCACTCTTTTACGAGTGGTATATATCCCAAAACCGGAGCCCCTACCCGTTCCTCGACCTCCTCGGGATTCTTCAATCGGTCGTCGAGATTCTCCGCCAACAAGACCAAGCCTAGGCCCAGGATAGTTCCAATCACCACCGCCAGAGCAAGGTTCAATGATTTTCTGGGCCGAACCGGCTCGGTGGGAAGTTGCGCCGTGGTTATGATCCTGCCACCGCCCTCTTGGAGCCGGTCGGAATCTGGGAGCGCTCCGAGGCGTCCTTGCAGGTCGTTAAGCTCGGCGACCCTGCGGTCCCGCTCCGCTCGTAAGCTGGCGGCCGCGGCTGGATCCTGCTGGCTCCTCACGTCGATCTCAGAGATCTGATTCTGCACTTCCTCCAAGTTGCTTTCTATCTCGCTGCGCAATGTCGAGCTGCGTTCGACAGCGGTGTTCTGGCGAAAGCTGAGGAAGGCGTTGGCCACGGCGTTGGCCCAGCTCCGGGCCTCATCAGGACGGGCGTGCTGGACCCGAATGGCCAAAATTTGAGTGTCGGGAAGTAGCTCTACGGAGAGCGCTTCCTCTAGATCCTCGAATCCGGGTAGGTTCAGTTCGCCGGCGGCGAGTCTCAATACGCCCTCGCTTTGGGCGAGGGTGACTTGGGTCTGAAGCCCGCGGGTTGGATCGGTAAAAATCTCGAGGCTCTTGCTTACCTCATCGGTAGACAGAGCGGCCGGCAGCACTTCGACCAGGGTCTCCCCCTCGTAAATCGGCGTCATTCGCCAGGTGACCAATGCCGTTGTGGCTACGACGGTGAGCAGCGTGGCGATTAGTATCCAACGCCGGCGAGAGAGGACCTTAAGGTAGGCGCGGAGATCTATCGCCGTCTGATCGTCTGCTGGTTCCATAGTCAGTCCCCGCATGCTGGCCCCAGAAGCTGGAAGCCTGATCTTAACGGGCGCTATCCGATCCGGCCATCGGGGTAAAGCAGGTCGGCGGTCTGCCGGACGAGCTCTTGGAGTTCCGCGGCGCAGCGGACGAACGCTTTCCTGCGCTTTCCTATTGGATCCTCGACATCCAACTCCGTGCCGGGCGAGGTCATCGCTCCGACACTCCGGCTAACGCCTACTCTCCTCAAATAATCGGATAAGGGCTCGTGTGCCCGCCTGGGCCCTTCGATTGTCGCCAAAAATACAAACTCTTTAAGGGTGAACGTCTTTGTAATGACGCCGGGATTAAGCTTCGCTAGTCCCCGCAAGTGCTCCCTGGCCATGACCAATACAAGATCCGGGTCCAGGTCCAGGGCCAAACCCACCTTCTGCGAAAGATGTCCGGAAACGTCTAAACCGAGCCGCTCCAGTGCCCAGACAACCTTCTTGTCGGCGGCAGTACCCTGACTCAGGAAGCCCGCGCTGAAGACCTCCACCTTCGGATTTCGTAGTTCGAGTTGGGCCTGCAGCAACGCCTGCGCCATGGGGGACCGGCAGACATTTGCCGTGCAAACGAAGAGGATTCGCTCCCGAACCGGATCGTTGTCGGCACGTGACTGGTCGACGTTCGGCAGGGGAACGCTCGCAGCACTTCGAGGGTCTGATGGCAATCTTTAGGTCCTCTTGCTAACCATTGCTAGACTCAAACCTATGTCACCTCGGCCAAGGAGGTAACCACTGGCGTTGAGCGGAGAAAATGCGGGGACTCTTCGTAGGCGGTCGAAGCGATCGCCTTCTGGTCTGGTTCAGCGCGCAACCCAGATGGGGCTTCGGGCTCACCGCTGGTATCCGATCGTCGCGAGACTGCGTGACCTAACTCTTGGGACTATCGCGCTGCTGGTGTCCGCTCCCTTCATTCTTCTCTTCGGGGCCATAGGCCGGCGTTCCACCGGCGGCTCTGCGTTGTTTCGCCAGACCAGAGTCGGCAAGGAGGGGCAGGAGTTCAAGGTTGCGAAGCTGAGAACGCTATCGGTTGAGGCACCTTCCGACGTCCAAAAAGGTGAGGCCGAGCACCTGGCCACATCATTTGGTGCGGTCCTGCGCCGGCTCAAAATCGACGAGCTGCCGCAGTTCTGGAATGTCGTAAAGGGGGACATGTCGCTGGTCGGCCCCCGGCCGATCATCCCCGAGGAGTACTCCGACCGGGAATCTGAACTTCGTCTGGCGGTGAGACCGGGCCTGACAGGGCTCTGGCAGCTCAGCCGGGTCAGGGAGCAACCCTTTCACAAGAATCCGGAGTACGACCTCTTTTACCTGGCCAACCGCTCGATCATCTTCGACTTCTGGCTGATGTGGCGAACCGTGCTGCTGATCTTGATCCATCGCGAGACCAAGATCCGGCTGGCGGCTCGCATGTGGGAGCGAAACGCCGCCTGGCGGGAGTTGGTCCCTGAGCGCGCCCGTAGCATCCCGGCCCGTGACGCTCCGCTCCGCTCGCGGCTGTACATTGCCGTCGCTGCGGCGTTGCTCGTGGCGGCCACGATCCCCGGCGCCGTCCTTGCCCTGTCTGCCAGGGGGGATTTGCTTAGCGCACAGGCCGCGGTGCTTAGGGCCCGCGGTGCCGCGGTTCGGCTGGATCCTCCCACCGCCAGGGCGGAGTTGGAGCAGGCCCGCCTTGCGTTCCAGCGGGCGGATTCCAAGCTCTCCTCCCCGGCGACGTTGGGTCTGGGGCTGATCCCGGGATTGAACAACAATCTGCAGGTGCCCCAGACCTTTGCACGGTTGGGAGGCTCCATCGTGGCGGCCGGGTTTAGCGGGCTGGAACTCCTGGAGGCCCTACCGTTCGAGGGTGGACGGCCTGCAGTCACTTTCGGAAACGGGGCTATTGACCTGGCACCTTTTACTGCCGCCGAAGTTCCGGCCGAAAGACTTCAGGGGGAACTGCACCAGGCGCAACGGCAACTCAACTCCACACCCTCCCGGTTCTTGTTGCCGCCGGTGGCCGATGCACGGGCCAGGGGAATCGAGCTTGTGACCACAGCCCGCAGGGAAGCAGACACCGCAGTGGCCGCAGCCTTCCTGTTGCCCCGTGTATTCGGCGCAGACGGACCTAGGAACTGGGTTATCGGTGCGGAGAACAACGCCGAGCTTCGTGGCCGGGGAGGCTATATCGGCTCTCTGGGCATGCTCTCTGCCGACGAAGGACGCTTACAGCTGGTCGACTTCAAACCGACCAGCGGGCTGCCCCGCCTTCCCGTCGACCCCACGCTTCAAGGGACTGTCAGCGATGAGTACTTTCGTCAGTACGGATTCCTCGGCGGCACCGTCGCGTGGCAGAACCTGTTGATGAGCCCCGACTTTCCGACCGGTGCCCAAACGCTGTTGGCCAATCTCGACAATATCGCCGGCATGCCTGCCGACGGCTTGATTGCACTGGACCCGATTGCTTTGTCCTACCTGTTGCGTGCCACCGGACCGGTAAGCGTGCCCGGCATCCCCGAGCAACTAACGGCCGACAACATTGTGGACTGGTCGATGAACCGGATTTACTTTCTGGTCGAAGGCGAGCACGACGAACGCAAGGAACTGCTGAGCGTGATTGCGTCGACGGTATGGAGCCGACTCCTGTCGGGCTCGGATCTAAACGCCGGCCGGGTAGTGGACGCACTGGCACAGGCGTTTTCCGAGCGGCACCTTCTGATGTATTCCGCCAGGCCGGACGAGCAAAGCGTGATCGAGCAGCTTGGGATAGCCGGCACTATTGCGGCCACCGAAGACGATTACTTGTTGCTGGTCGGCCAAAACATTGCCGAGAACAAGATGGACTTCTACCTGCAGCGGGACATCGACTTCACGGGAGCGCTGCAAACCGATGGGGACATGCAGGTAGAGGTCACCACCACGGTCACCCACACCGCACCCGCAGGATCCACCTTCCCGGACTTCGTCGCAGGATCGCGAGAGGACATGGCCGGGGGGCGGGTTCGGCACTTCCTTTCTCTGTTCGTACCGCATAGGGCTCAGCTGATCGAGGTCAAACAGAACGGAGTCTTGTCGGATGACTTTGAGAACGCTCCGGAGAGCAGGAAGCGCCGGCTGGGCACCTGGGTGGAGGTCGGTCCCGGCGAATCGCAAACCGTGAGCTACAAGTACCTGCTGCCCGAGGCGGTGTTCGATAACCTCTACTATCTGACAGTTCAGAACCAGGCGACCGTCAGGCCCGATACTTTGTCGATCAACATTCAGGTACCGGAAAACATGACGGTCACCGAGCGCGAAGGCTTTAAGAGCGGAAGCAACCTCGTCTGGTCGGGAGAGGTGGACAAGGACCTGGAGTTCGCCGCTCGAATAGAGACTCCGCTCACCACCCGAGTTATGAACCGGGTTACCAGGTTCCTGCGGCAGCCGGTATCCGCCTCCGCCGGTGACGGGGACTCAAGATGACCCAGCGGACCCACTCGGACAGAATCTGGTGGAAGCGCCGTTCGCTGCTGAACATCAGAAATGGCCGGCTGGTCATTTTGGCGCTCGTCAGCCTGCTGGTGGGTGCCAGCGCGATGCTGCTGACGGCATACCTGGGGATCCGATGAAGTGCCTGGCGGGCATTGCTCTGCTTTGCCTGTGGGCCTCCCCGGCTTTGGCTCAAGGAGCGTCGTTGGACGATTCGGGGGTAGAGCAACTCACCGCAGTCCCTCGGGAGTTGCGGGCAGGGGATGACGTAACGGTGAGCGGCAGCGGGTGCGCCCCCGGCAACCAGGTGCGGTTCGAGTTGCGCGATCCTGCGCCCCACTCCTCGGCCGATGGCGCGGTGGCAGGAGACGGCACCTTCGTGCAGTCGATCAGGATTCCCTCCACCACCAACGTCGGGCGCAGTTGGCTGAGGGCAACCTGCCTGACCGCCGACTCGGAGCAGCGGGTGATGGAAGCGGTGCTTCTGATCCGCCGCCCCGAGTTCGTGATCACATGGACCAACGTGCTTTTCGGAGCGGGTGCTGCCCTGGTGACCGCCGGAATTGGGCTCAGCGTGCTGCGAGGGTCGCATCATCGTCACCCCCGGTCCTCGGGTCGGGGAGCAGGGCGCAGGGGTCGAGGGAGGAAAAGGCACCGAAGCACAGAAAGCCGGTCGCACTCCGCTGCCCGCACAACCGTGGACGGCAACGCTGCTGATCCGCAGAACGGTCCCCAGTTCAACGGCTCCCGGGAGTCGGTCAACAAAAAACTGGAGGTTGACTAGGCCTTCGCCAACGCCGGCCCGCCTTTCCCCCGGAATGACCTTGGTTCCAGCCGTTCTTGTGCAGCACTTCGGCGGGCTCGTGGGAACCCTCTCGTGCCTGGTCAGTAACGCTGTTCGGCGGCTGAGATCCTGGACTCCAGGTACTCGAGCGATCGGAACAGTCCCTTCTCCATCCGGCTAATCCGGGACTCCAATGCCTCCAGCGTGACAAGGAGGGTCTCCTGCCATTCGGTCGACGCCCGCAGCCGCTGCGCGGTTTCCATCAACTCCCCTATTGATGCCTCGATTTCTTCCAACGGGACCGAAGATCCCTGGCCGGACCAATACTCCCTGGAGATGTTCTCCCCGGCAGTTAAGCCCTGCTCGCGTTCAGGTTCCGATAAAACCGACCGAGCCGGGGGCCGGCGGGAAGCCCATTCGTTATCGGGACCCTCCTCAGACGGAGGCGGCTCTCCCCACACCAGCTCGTAAAGGCTGGACTCCCTATCCAATGCCGTGCGCGTTCGTTCCGGTAGTTTGCAAGACTGATCCTCCCTGGCCTTGGCTGAAGGACTGCCGACTCTACCGCGGGGTGGGTATTATTGCCAAGCCCTGATCGTCGGTCCACGAGGCTGCAATCCCGCCAGGCTCAGGAGACCCGCTAGGGCGCAGGTGAGATAGCAGGACGGGATGGAGCTAAGGGAAGTTTCTGACGGCTATTCGTCGCTCCTAGACAAGCCCTGGATCGGAGGTAATGTCGGGGCGCCGCATTCCGGCCTCCAAGCTGTCCAGCCGACTGGCGGTTTCCGACTGATAGGCGTCCATCTTGGCCATTATTTCCCTGTTCATATCGCCGAGCTGATTGTTGAGGCGGACGGCAACCTCCCTCAGCTTCTCCGAGACCTCGTTTTTGAGGCGCAGTTCCAGCTCGCCCCTTTCGTAAACATCGGACAGGCGGCGGTTCATGTCGCCCAGCGCATTGGACACCGTAGCCTGCAGCTGGTCGATACGTTCCAGCACCACCAGGTCCGGGATGATGGTGGTGGGAGGCTGATTCAAGCGGTTCCCCAGGTTCTCCAAAGCCCGAAGGATCCGGTCCTCGCTCTGAGCAGCCAGGTTGCTCATCTGGGCGTGAGCCATTCGGTCCTCCAGGCTGTCGAGCGCCCGGAAGATGCGAGCCTCGACCTCGGTGGGGAGGTCCGGGCGATATGCCTCCACGGGCCGTAGGACCGAAGTCATGATGGATGAGGCCGAGGGTGGCTCGGCATGGGCCGAGGGTGGCTCGGCATGGGCCGAGGGCTCCGCCGGGCCCGGCTCCTCGGGGTCCTCGGCTGCAGCCTCTCGCGCTTGCCGGCGTGAGAGCAGCCGCGAGGATGCTGACTCAGTCGCCCGCCGGCTGCTGGTAGCCCGCCAGCGCAACGGTTCGCCCGGACCAGCGGCAGCGGGACCTGCCTGATCGGCTGCTTTTAGCGAGGTTGCGGGCGGAATCTCAACGGATTGGGGATTTTGAATATCAACCTGCGGCCCTCGCTTATCCAGGGTCGGGAATCCGGCCGTCGCATCTTTGTGGGACGCCACCGACGGCGCCTCGGAATCGGTATCCGGCCGCTCGGGCGCAGGTTCCCCCCAGACAAGCTCGTAGAGGCTTCGCTCTTCACTCATGAACATATGCTCCACCTTTGTCGGAGACAGGTCCAGCGGGTTGGAGGGCCGCTTGCCCACCCGATGGGACCTCTGGGGACACTGCTTGAAAGTTCGGCTCCTAAGGAGCCCGGGTAGTGAGTATCACCAGGACGTCGATGGTCTCTCCGCTTTCCAGGCGGGGAACCGTCGGCATCGGCCCGGCGACAAAGAGCCCGTTGAAGCCCTCGGTTTGGGCGCTCACCGTGGTCAGGTCGCCGTCGTTTGCCGGCTTCACCTCCACCCATCCCTTTCGCGGAAGCTGGGATCGAAAGGAGGCGTGAACGTCCTGAGGCGACTGGTCCGAGGCATAGAACATCGACATGGTCTCCGCGCCGTTGGGAAGGGTGGACCGCTGCACGGATGCGACCGGCCTGGCGCCGGGGGGAACCGGTATCAACTCCGCCGGCCAACCCTCCGGGGTGGCCGGGCCCTCCCGGAAGTTCTCGAGAAGCTGGTTCAGTGCGCCGACGACCGCCCTTTGTTCGTCGGTCTGCGCCTGACCCTCAAGGGACTGCGCCTTCTCCCGGGCGTCGGCGGCGGTTTCGGCTTCGGGCTCGGAGCAGGCGGCGAGCACCAGGAGGGCAACCAGCGCCAGCGCTATGCGCCTCACAGTTTTTGCTTGTCTGTCATGTGTTAAACCTAACAGCACCTGTGGCCGAGATATCTCGGTTGGACACCTTCCGGGCCCGCCTAATTGATGCTTGGGTGACCCATTCTTAACATAGGCACTCTTGACAAGCTGGGTGGTTCTGCCTAGCCTGGAAACCACTAACACATTTATTGGTGATCCATTTCATCACCATTCGATAGGCGGGGGATACAAGATGACAGCGATTAGATCTGAGGCAGCGCCGTTTTCCATGCTCACCATCGGACTGATCCTGATTCTCGTAGCCACCCTCACCGTCGTCCAGAGCCAGTCGGTAACCGTGTCGCCGGTCCAGGCCGACCTCAACTCGCTGTTCGAGGTCAAGACCGGCCAGTTGACCCTCGAGGCTCCCCCCTACTGCGGGCCGATCGGCATCTTCTGCTTCGTGGTGAACCTGCTTCGGCTGATCTTCAACCGGATCCTCGCAGTGTTCGGCGGCCTGGGAGCATCGTTCGGAGGCTCGTTTAGCGGGACAGTTCCAGGTGGTCCGTTGTCGGCCGGGGCCGGGGCCGGCGTTTCGCTGGCGCCGCCCGCAACCACCTTCTCGGCCACTGCCAATGCCAGCACGTGCGCTTCGGGAAGAGACGGCCGCCAATGCCGAAGAGACGCCAGGCAGGCCGCCCGGGAAGCCCGGAGAGCGGCAAGGGCCTTGAGGTAGGTTTTTCACCAGGATTAAAAGAGGGGAGCCAACCGGCTCCCCTCTTTGTTTTCCCCGGCAGTCGGCTTCGACCCTGTAGGTTGCTCTGAACGATGCCCACATTCCCCCGCTGCCTGCGACGACCGCTTCTGTCGCTTCTTATGTTGGCGGCGCTCTGCGGGGCCGCCGGCTGTGGCGCAGGTTCCTCAGCCGAGCCCACCGCAGCCGAGCTGACCGTCGAGCTGCAAGAGCTGCTGGACCGGCGGGCGGAGGCGCTGGACCGGGGTGACACCGGGGCATACCTGGCACCGCTCGCCCCGGCTGCCCGGGAGGTGGAAGCGCCGCTGGCCGAGGGAGCGGCCGCGGTCCCGGCCGGCGAGTTCTCCTTTCGCATATCCGAGGGTGCAATCCCATCCGGCCTGCTCCCGGCAACCGGGATACCGGTCAGCCTGAACTACCGCTACGAGGGCCTGCCGGCCGACAACGTCTTCTCGGTTCCGCTGGTCTACCGGGTGGACCGGACCGGCTCTGAGCTGGTGGTGACCGATTCGCAGCCGGGCGCCGGCCCGGTTCCGATGTGGGCGACCGGTCCGGTGCAGGCCACCTTTAGCGAGCACTTCCTGGCGCTTTCGCGTCCGGATCTGGACGACGTCCAGGACATCCTGTCGACGGCCGAGCAGGCCCGGCGGGAGCTGGAGCAGGCGCTTCCGTTCGAGCTGGACTCCCGGTTCCTGGTGGTGCTGGCCGCCGACGAGCCTGAGTACGTGAGGTTCGTGCCGCCCGGAGGGATGGTGGCCGGACCCCGGGTCGCCCAGGCGAACATATCGTTCCGGGCGACCCCCGAGCAGTTTCACGTTGAGGGACGCCACATCCTGGTGAACCTGGAAACGCTGGCCCGGGAGCGGACCGGGCTGCAGACCTTCATTCACGAGCTTGCCCACCTGGCCCTGGCCGAGGTGACCCGTCCCATCACCCCGGGGTGGGTGGCGGAGTCGGCCGCCATGTGGCTGGCCGGGCAGAAGACCAACTGGACCGAGCGGGTGGCCACCGGAAACTTCGAAGACCTAAGCTTCGCGGAGCTCAGCCGCACCCGCCAACTGGGGGAGGACGACCCGTCCGGGCAAGCGGCCGCCCTGCAGTACTCGTACGCCGCCGGAGCCGCCGGCTACCTGATTGAAACTTTCGGCGCCGACGACTACTGGGCCTTTTACCGCTCCTACGCCGATGTCCCCCCGCAGGTGCTGTACCAAAGCCTTCCCGCCGGGGGCGATACCGGCGGCGACGCCCTGGGCGACCTGGCGGCAAGGGTGACCGGCGAGCAGCTTCGGGAGATCTTCGGACTGACCGAGGCCGAGCTGGATGTTGAGGTCAGGAACTGGATCAGGCAGAACCGGTGACGCCTGGCCGCTACGGCGCCGATTCCGGCTCCCCGGCTTCGGAGGCGGCCGACTCGGCCGATTCTTCTCCGGCTGGGTGTTGGCCGGCGGTTTCCGGCGTGGTTTGAGCGGCGGATTCCTCGGCTAGGGCATGGCCGGCGGTTTCCGCGGCCGGACCGGCGGATTCTTCGGCTGTAGCCTGGCCGGTCGATTCCTCGCCTGGGTGTTGGCCGGCGGTTTCCGGCTTGGGGTTGGACGGTTCCCTGGTTGAAAGATCACCTTCACTGAGCCCGGTTAGACCCTCGATCACCGCCAGGTCCCGCCGGCGCATCCTCTGCTCCAGGAGGTCCAGGCGCCGTTGGGTCTCGGAGTCGTAGGCGTCCAGCCGATCGGTAACCTCGCGGTTGATCTCGCCCAGCCGGTCGCTGAGGTGAAGGGCGACCTCCCTGAGCTTGTCCGATACCTCCATCTTCAGCCGCAACTCCATATCGCCCCGGGCGGTGGCGTCGGTCATCCGCCGTTCCAAGTCGCCGAATGCACCGGTGAGCCTGTCCTCCAACTGATTGATGCGCTCCAGGACCGCTGGGTCTCCCGAGCTCGGCTCGGTACGTCTCCCCACCCGGCCGCCTTGTGCCTCCGGTACTCCCGGCTCGCCCGAGCGAACCAGCGAAGTGTCCGGGGGCGGCGAAGCAGTCTTGGTCGCCGGGGTGCCCAGGAGCTCGCCGGCCTGCCGGACGCGACCCAGAAGAAATCCGCCGGGGCCCAGACGTCTCCGGTTGGAAACCGGCGCGGGCGGCGGCGCAACCGGCCCGGGTTCGGCCGGCGGTACAACCGGCGCGGGCTCGGACGAGGAGGCCGGCGCGGGAAGGCCTCCCGACCGGTCGGCGCGTGCAGGAGATTCGCTATCTCCTAAAGAGAAATGGGCTGAGGTCTGGGAAGCTTGACCGGCGTCCGCAGGCGCCCGGGCCGCCTCCCCAGGGGCGTGGGCCGAGGTCTGTGGAGCTTGACCGGCGCTCCGAGGCGCCTGGCCGGCTTCCGCAGGAGCCTGGTCCGAAGCCGCAGGAGTTTCCGGTGAGCCCGGAGGGGGCTCTCCCCAGATCTGTTGGTACAGGTCCGCCTCATCTCCCATGTGCCAAGGTCCTCTTTGGATACTCGCTGTCGCCGCCCGGGCACCAGGCGGTCCCGGCGGCCGGTTGCCGGCGGAGGTGCATCTTAGCCATTCGCCCGCAGGTCTATACCCGCTGCCTCGGCGGCCGAACAGACCCAGGCGGCGAACTGCTGGTGGAAGGTGGCCTGGGAGAAGCGCTCGGCGTTTTGCCGGCAGGCTTCGGCGCTGATGCCGGCGTCAAACACCGCCTGCATCCCGGCGGCCAGGTCGTCGGTGGTCTGGGCGCCGATGTGGGCTCCGGTGATCCCGTCGGCCACCGTCTCCAGGCTCCCGCCGCGGCCGAGGGCCACCACCGGGGTGCCGCACGCCTGGGCTTCCACCGGGACGATGCCGAAGTCCTCCTCCGCCGGGAACAGGCAGACCCGGGCCGAGCGGTACAGCTCCCGCAGTTGCTCGTCGGTGGGGTTGGTGACGAACCGGACGTCGGCCCCGATGCCCTCGGCCAGGGCGCGCAACTCCGCTTCCTGGGGCCCCCATCCGGCGATGCGCAGGGGCACCCCGGTCTCCCGGCAGGCCCGGATCGCCAAGTCCATCCTTTTATAGGGGACCAGGCGGGCGACTGCGACCGCGAAGTCCCGCCGGTTGGAGGGGTCGCCCGGGGTGTAGAAGTCGGTGTCCACCGGCGGGTAGATCACCCGGGCCGGGCGGGAGTAGAAGCGCTCGATGCGGGCCTTGACGTAGTGGGAGATGGCGGCAAACTCGTCCACCCACCCCACCGACTTGAGATCCCAGCGCTTCAGAGCCGCCTCCCCCACCCGGGTCAACGGGTTGGCGCGCTTGCGGCGGTCCAGGTCCGGCGTCCACACGTAGCGCATCGGCGTGTAGCAGTAGCAAAGGTGCAGCGCCCGGCGGCCGGGCCGGAATCCCTTGGCGCAGGCGTGGCTGGAGGTGACCACCACCTGGTACCGGCGGCGGGTGGCGTAGCGCCAGGCCAGCGGCATCAGCGCAAGCTGCAGGGCGTGGCGGTCCTTCAGCGGGGGAACCCGGTCCAAAAAGGTCGTGGCGACCCGGCGGCCGCCGAAGTCCAGGCCTCCGGGGGCCGACATCGTCAGCGCATACAGGTCGGCGGCGGGAAAGACCCGGGCCATCTGCATGAAGGTCTTCTCGCTGCCGTGGGGGTAGCGCAGCCACTCGTGGCAC
>Ga0247713_1000322_pt1 | contig 31724 bp, 30 predicted proteins | sample 21E_NmetaG_FD_189936 | JGI IMG/M metagenome (GOLD analysis project Ga0247713, IMG submission 189936) | Soil microbial communities from hillslope of Landscape Evolution Observatory, University of Arizona, Oracle, AZ, United States - 2-1-E_N | ecosystem: Engineered > Artificial ecosystem >...
GGCGTCCGGGGTTAGGACGCCGGTTCGTGGCCCCAACGGGATTCGAACCCGTGCTACCGCGGTGACGGGATCGTGCGGCGTCGGGGTTTGGACGCCGGTTCGTGGCCCCAACGGGATTCGAACCCGTGCTACCGCCTTGAAAGGGCGGCGTCCTGACCTGGCTAGACGATGGGGCCGGAAGCCCAAGGGTACCCCTACGGAATGACCCCCGGTGTGCGTGCCATGACCCCCACCACGTGCACTATGGCCGCGGTCATTTGCTTCAGCACGGCGCGATTGATGTTGTCGAGGTCGTCGCACGGGAGGTGATAGCAGGCGTCCTCACCGGTGCCGGGCGTGCCGCCATACATCTCGGTTTCGTCGGCGGTTTTGAGCATGTTCGCGCCGGTGAACAGACCCCCCACCCGGATCCCGGCGCGCGAGAACGCGGCATGGTCGCTCCGCCCCTCGAGGGGGATGCCTTCGATGGCAAGGCCCCTGTTCCGGAACCAAGTGCGGAACTCGTCCTCGATCGCAATCGAGCCGTCGGGTTCGTCCTCGCCCTCGTAGACGTACCGAACGAAGTTCGGCGACGCCAGCATGTCGAAGTTCAGGTACGCGGCGATCGACTTCCGCTCTTCTTCGCCCAGGCTCTCGACGTAATGAATCGAGCCGAGGAGCCCGTATTCCTCGGCCGCCCACCACCCGAACCTCACGCCGTTTCGCAACTCCTTGTCGACGAGTGCCTCGGCGAGCTCCAGGATGACACTCGATCCGGACGCGTTGTCGTTGATGCCGGGACTCCCGACCGCGCTGTCGAGATGTGCGCCCACCATCACGACCGACTCATCGCGGCCCGAGGCCGTTTGTGCGATCACGTTGCGCGCCCGGACACGCTTCTTGAACGCGTCGACCTGTATGCGTACCGACCGACCATTTGTTATTCGGCTTCCCAGGTCGTACGTGACGCCGAGTGCGGGAACGCTCACCTGCGAGGATTCGCCGAGCGTTCCGCGCAGCGGGCCCACCCCCGCTTCCTCCTGGACTGGGGTGAAGAGAACGCCGGTTGCCCCAGCCGCCTCAGCGTTGGCCGCTTGTTCGATGTACGTGCAGTTTGCGGCCGCCACCAGCGCGATGCTCCCGCGCGGGAACTCCTCGAAATCCGACGAGGCGCACCCGCCCGCCGAACCCGAAACTCGCGCGACGTTGCCCCTCACATCGTCCGAGCCGGAGAACAGCATCACTTTGAACCGATTGATCCCGATGCGCCGTCCGTTTACGGACAGCCGTGAGGGCGTGCGTTCGACGAACGCGGTGAGCGAGACGCGCTGGGTCGTCACCTCGTAGCCCGCTCGTTCGAGTCGCTCGATCACGTAGTCGGCGGAGGCGTCGTATCCGGGAGTCCCCGCGGCGCGCCCTCCTCCGTGTGCACGAGCGATGTCCGCGAACGCCTTCAGGTGTTGCTCAACCCCTGTGATCGTGGCACCGGCGCTTCGCTCGGGCGGCCTCGGAATCTCGGGCCGAGTTTCCTGCGACGACCTTTGCCGATCCGCCGGTGGTTGCGGATCCTCCCGCAGAGATACCGCAGCAGCTCCCGCGACGACGATGACCAAGGCGAGAACTATCATCAAGTAACCGCGGCGCCGCGTCATGGCGCCATATTGCCGGATGATGAGTTTTGTGGATTCAGCGGGTGAGCTTGGTCCACTCCCAGTCGAGCGTTATCGGAAAGTCGTAGAGGCTGAGCCCGCTGATTCCTGCGGCGCGGGAGCCGTCGATGAATGCCTGCACCTCGCGTTTGGTGGCCCTCCCGGCGATCCCGCCGATTGCGTGCACCGCAACGTCGTCGCCCGCCTCGCGACGGATGATCGTCACGTTGCGCTTGGCGTAGCGGTAGGTGGCGCGGTAGCCATCGACGCGGTAGGTGTAGTAGCCCATAGGGAGGATCGAGTCGTAGATCGAAGCAGTTTCCGCATACGGGTAATCCGGCCAGTAAACCTGCCCCGCGGGATCCGGAATGATTGCACCCAGTTCGTAGTCAACTCCCACGTAGTCGCGAATCTTCTGCGACAGACGGATGGCGCGGCGGCTGCGGGTCGGTACGTCTCGAACCTCCGTTGCCTCGATGTCAAGGGCGAACGAGTCGAACCTGTTTCCGGTCGCGGTCGTGAAATCGATGGCCGCCCGGCTGCGGCGAAAATCCTTCTTGAGGTTCGTGAACGCCGGCAGATACCACGCGACCACTTTGATGCCTTGCACGTTCGCCTGGTCGAGGAGCCGCGCCATCGCCTGGGGCTTATATATAGCGAAGCTCTTTTGCCAGTTCGACGTCTGTAGATAGAGCGTGCGGACACCCAAGGCAGCCATGCGATCGATGGTCTTCTCGGGGTACTTCCACGGGCTTACGTCGAACATGTCTATCCACGTGCCGAGCCCCTGGTAGGCGCTGGGCTCGGGGAGAACGACCTCCGGCGGTGCCTTCTCGACCTTCGGCTCGGGTGTGACCGGAGTAGCGAGCGTTCCGGTCGGCATGGTGAGCAGGGCGAAGAGCGCGCCCGCGACAGATAGCACTTTGTGATGCAACATCCCCGTCCCCTCGTCGGCACTGAACCTGCGGCACTACCCTAACGGTGCCGCCGACAGAATGCCCTACGTAGACAAGGAAGGGAAGCAGTTCCTCACCCCGCACCGCCGTGGTCGGCCGGAGGCGCCCGAGCGCGATGCTTCGCCGTCAGCGTCCCCGGCTCCGCATCGCCTTGTTGACCGCGCGCCACTTTCTGCTCTCGTTCGCCTGGGCGCGCTTGTCCTGCTTGCGCTCCAGATACGCGAGCTCCCGTTCGAGCTTGCGGTAGGCGGCGAGACGATCACCGTCGAGGGTGCCGTCGGCGGCCGCGGCCCGAACCGCGCAGCCGGGTTCGGATCGATGAGCGCAGTCGGCGAACCGGCAATCCGCCGCGAGGGCGGTGATGTCGGCGAACGTCGGGTCGAGACCGGTCTCGGCATCCCACAGCTGCAGCTCTCGCATTCCCGGCGTGTCGATGATGAGGGCGCCCGACGGGAGAACGAACAGCTCGCGGTGGGTCGTCGTGTGGCGGCCCTTCCCGTCTGCCCGGATGTCCTGGACGTGCTGGAGGTCGCGCCCCGCGAGCGCATTCACGATCGTCGACTTACCGACCCCGGACGAACCGAGGAGCGCAAGCGTCACCCCCGGCTGCGCATACTCCCTCAGTTCGTCAAAGCCCTCACCGGTGATGCTGCTCGTCACCACGACGTCGGTGCCGGGGGCGATCGTCTCGACCTCGAGCGCCCGCAGCGCCGCATCGTCGCAGAGATCTGCTTTCGCGAGGACGGCGACCGGCCGGGCCCCACTCGAGAAGGCGGTCGCGAGATAGCGCTCGATGCGCCTCGGGTTGAAGTCGCTGTTGAGCGCGGACACGAGAAAGACGATGTCGACGTTGGCCACGAGGACCTGCTCCTCGGTGGCATCGCCGGCTACCTTGCGCGAGAACTTCGTCGACCGCTCGAACACCACGTGTATCCGCGCGTTCTCTCCGTCGCGTTCGATGGCGATCCAGTCTCCGACCGCAGGCATTTCTCCTGCGGTCGCGTTGTGGAGGAAGCGACCGGACGCGCGCGCGGTGACCTCACCCCATGCGGCGACGGCGACGTAGACGCCGCGGTGAACCGCCACCACGCGCGCCGGCTCGAGTCCTTCGATGCTTACGGAGTCGAATCGTTCTTGCAGCGCGTCGCTCCATCCGAGCGCGCGCAACGATGTAACTTCCAAGCGAGGTGCTCCTCTCTCAGCAGGAATGAATGCGCGTATCAGCCGGGACGGCTGCAGAGGTGGTGCGATGAAGGTGCGCACGAGGTGCGCGGGCGAACAGCCGGTCGGCTAGTTGTCGAGAACTTCTCTCTTGGTCGCCATGGCCTCATCGCCTCCTTGAATTGCGCACTCCGGAGGAGTACTGGAACGCGACTGTCTGATACACGCAGATGTGTGCCGTGCGCGCAAGGTGGTGTCGTGAAGAGGACATCTTTTTATGGGTGAAGTCATTCGTTTTGGTGGAGGCCGGGGAGCGGCGACGGGGTATTTCTCTGCGACGTTGCCGCGCTCGGGGCCCGGCGTGCTTCTGCTTCACGGCGCGCCGGGCGTGACGCATGAAGTACTCGCCGTGGCCGACCGGCTCACCGATGAAGAGCGTTTCTCGGTCCTCGCCCCGGACCTTTATGCGGGGGTCGTTCCGCGCGATCCGGCCGAGGCGGGTCGTCTCGAGGCAGGTCTAGATTCGCGCCGGGTGAGTGCAATCCTTCGTGATGCCTCCGAGCACCTGACCCTGAACTGGCACCCCCGCCTCGGCGTCGTGGATCTATCGGCCGGTGCCGCTCGGGCGCGCGAGCTGGCGCAGACCGGAACCGGGGAGGCGATCGTGGTGTTCGACGTGCCGAACTCGGAGCAGCTGACGTCCGGCGCGCCCGTTCTCGTGCTGGCGGATGAGACCCCCGCCTCGGCCTGGCCGCAGATGACGGATTTTCTCCGGCATTACCTGTCTTGATAAGGGGAAAGGAGTCAGCGGCAGAAGCTCTCGGGGGAAGGAGAACGCGCAGATGGCGGACGTCATCCGACGAATGCTCTGTCCCGTGATCACCCTCGTCATCTTCGCAACCCTCACCCTCGCGCCCCGGGCCGAGGCTGCTCCCAACGGATACGTCGAGATGAGCGACGGCACGCTCATCGCGGTGAACGTCCGGATGCCGAAGGGCTACGTTGAGGGCCGCCGGTACCCCACCATCTTCGAGATGTCCGGCTATGACGGTGGCTCCTCCGACGGCACCACTCCCGGCAACTACGGGGGCGAGGGCAGCCGGGGGCTCACCAAGATCTTCGAAGATAATTACGTCACGATCCACGCGTCGGTGCGCGGCACCGGATGCTCGTCGGGCGAATTCGATCTGTTCTCGTGGCGCAGCGCGCTCGACGGGCGCGAGGTGGTGGAGTGGATCGCCGAGCAGCCATGGTCGAACGGTGATGTCGGCATATACGGCCACTCCTACGGTGGGATAACCGGCTTCATGGTGGCGGCAACCCGGCCGCCTCATCTGAAGGCGGTATCGGTCTCGGGACTGATCGACGACCTCTACCGCGGCATCGTCTACCCGGGCGGCGTCAGCAACTACGGTTTCCCGCTCGCGTGGACCGGGGTCATCCGCAACCTCTACGACGTCGGAGGCGGGACCTTTCCGGGACTGGCGGCGGGCGACGAGCAATGTGCCCGCAACCTCGCCACCCACCGCAGGACGATCCTCAACGACCCGATCGTGCAGGGGCTGTCCGAGACCGACAATGCGTGGTTCCAGGCGCGGTCGCTCATCAACTACGCGGAGCGGATCCGGGTCCCGGTCCACATCACCGGCGCCTATCAAGACGAGCAGACCGGGCCGCGCGGCCCCTACCACCTGTTCGAGGAGCTCGACGTCCCCGCGAAGCGGTTGTTGATGAGCAACGGCGACCACGGAACGCAGACGAATCCGGAGGAAGTGTGGAAAGACCGCCGGGCGTGGCTCGATCATTGGATCCGCGGGACTGGGCCCGGCTACGAGCGGTCGTCGGTGAGGACGCTGCTCGAGATGTCGGACGGCCGCTCCAACGCTCGCAAGGATTCGCGCACGTTCCCGCTCGAGGACACGAGCTGGACCGATTTCTATCTGAAGGGCGACGGCGGCCTCGACATCGAGCCGCCGGGGAAAAAGGTGACGTCGAGCGCCTATCTCTCCGGCAGCCCTCGCCAAGCATGGTCGTATCAGGCGGGCCATACCGCCGGCTCCCCGGTTACGACCGCGTCCGCCCCGGACGAGCTCGAGTTCGTGTCTCGCAAGTTCCGGAGGCCGACTGCAGTGATCGGACCCGCAACCGCCACGCTCTTTGCGTCCTCGACCGCCCCAGATACGGAACTGTTCGTGCAGCTGATCGACGAGGCGCCGGATGGGAGCCGGTATTACCTGCAGCGGGGAATGCTCAAGGCGAGCCACCGGGCCTACGACCCCGCCCTGAGCGACAAGCGTGGCGGCGTCGTGTACCGGCCGTACCGGCCTCACACCAACCCGACCGAGATCGAAGCGGGCAAGACGTACCGGTACCTCGTTGAAATCTTCCCGCTCGGGCACGTCTTTCGTCCCGGGCACCGCCTCGTCGTGAAGATCCACACGCCGCCGATCGTCGACAGCTACTACGCTTACGTCCCTAAGCGTCCGGTAGGGATCAACACGGTCTTCTACGGCGCCAAGCAGGCATCGAAGGTCACACTGCCGGTGGTGTCGCTTGCCGGCGTTGCACTAGGTCCCGCACCTAAGCCGTGCAGCCTCGACAAAGTCAGGTGCGTTCCGTGAGCAACTTTGCGACCCGCTAGGGCTCCGTGAGCAGTTGCGGGGATCGGACGAGCGCAAATCCGGCTGCGCCCGCTAACAGCAGAAGCGCGCCCCCCAATACGTAGACGACCTCGACGCCGACGGCGTCTGCGAGCGCGCCTCCGAGCGCGATGCTGAGCAATCTGCCGCTCTGCCACACCACGTCGAAGAAGGCGAATACCCGGCCTCTCAGCCGGTCGCCGACGTTTCTCTGGAGCGTCGTGTTGAAGGTGACCATGCCGGTGCTGGTTCCGATCCCGTAGACGGACAACGCGGCGAGTGCGGGCCCGAAACTCCTCGCGGTGGCGAGACCGAAATCGACGACTCCGCGCACGATGTAGGGGCCGAACAACAGCAGCGGCCGCCTCACCTCCCGCACCAACCGTTGCAAAACCAGCGGGCCCAACACGGCACCTATTCCGATCGCGGACAGGAGCCACCCGAAGCGGGCTGCGTCGACATCGAGCCGGTCGCGGGCGAGCACGACCAAAAGCGCGCTCGTGGCGCCGGCCGACAGTGCTGCGAGGAACTGTACGAGCGTGAGCACCGCGAGAAAGCGCGTCGTTCGCACGAGGCGAAGGCCCTCGGTAACGTCGTGCCACGATCGGCCGCGGACGGTTTGTGGACGCTCGATCGGAAGGCGCACGAGGAACCCGGCGGAGACGACGAAGGTGAGCGCGTTGAACGCGAAGGCGGTCGAGGGCCCGCCGAATGCGACGACCGCCCCGGCGAGCGGTGCCATCGCGATTTGCGAGGCGACGGCAGCCGACCACAACGCGGAGTTGGCGCGAACGAGGTCCTCGGGCGCAACCAGCGACGGAACGACGCTCGTCGCCGCCGGATTGAAGAACACCGACAGCGCCGACAACAGGAACGCGGCCGCGTAAATGACCACCAAATTGTCGGGGAACAAGGCAAGCGTCACTGCCACCGCGGCGCGACCCAAGTCGGCCGCCACCATTACCTTCGCCCGCGGCAGGCGGTCGACGAGCACTCCCGCGACGAAGCCCAGCAACAGCACGGGCACGATCTCGAAAGCCACGGTGGCGGCAACCTTCAGACTGGAGCCAGTCAACCGGTGAACGGTGATGACGAGGGCGACGAAGTTGAAGGTGTCCCCCCAGCGACTGATCGTCTGCGCCATGAACAACCGTGTGAAGGGATTACGCCCCAAGAGGGAACCAGCCCGATTTTTCACGCTCGTACCGTACCGAGGTCTTCATTTGCCGGGCGCAAAGGGTGAACCCCGTCCAATCCATGTGACGCAGTGGTCTCGAATACGTGCGAGGCCACCACAACGGGGGTCGCATTATCAAGGAGGCGCTTATGCAGTCAGGAACCGCGCTACGAACGCCGAAACGGCTGATAGCGGGGGGAATTGCCGCTCTGGTGGCTTTAGGTCTCGCCGCGTCGTCGTTTGCTCCCCAAGACGGGGAAGCGTCGAGTCACCGGGAGGCTCCATTCACGGCCTCGGAGCCCCAGATCGACAACACCGACGTCTACGCGTTCACGAGTCCCGATAACCCGGCAACCGTGACGTTGATCAGCAACTGGATTCCGTTCGAAGAGCCGGCCGGCGGACCGAACTTTTACCCGTTCGCCGAAAAGACCCGCTACGACATCAAGATCTCTAACGATGGCGATGCACGGCCCGAGATCATTTACCGCTGGGTCTTTACCGACCACTACCGGAACGCCAAAGGGCAGTTCCTGTACAACACCGGACAGGTGACGTCGCTCGACGATCCGGATTTGAACTTCTTCCAGACCTACAAGCTGAAGAAGGTTCGCCCCGGAAAAAGCTCGACCACGCTGATTCGCAACGCGATTGCGGCCCCCAGCGACGTCGGTGCCGCATCGATGCCGAGCTATGAGGACCTCCGCAACGAAGCCATCGAAACCGTTGGTGCCGTCAAGTCTTACGCCGGTCAAGCAGACGATCCGTTTTTCCTCGACCTGCGCGTCTTCGACCTTCTGTACGGGGGCGACTTCAGTGAGGCCGGTGACGACACCCTGCGAGGGTTCAACACGAACACGCTCGCAATTCAGGTTCCCAAGACCGAGCTTGCGCAGGGCGGAAACGTCGCAGACAACTCCGTTATAGGCGTATGGAGCACGGCTTCTCGCCGCAGCGCCAAGATCTCCAACCGCAAGACGGGTGAAGTTTCCTTTGCCGGGAAGTTCGCACAGGTATCCCGGCTCGGTCACCCTCTGGTCAACGAGGTCGTCGTGCCGGTCGGGCTCAAGGACTACTTCAATGCCTCAAAGCCCGCCAAGGACGCGCAGTTCCTGGACGCGGTCAACGAGCCCATTCTTCCCAAGGTGGTAGAGGCCGTCTACGGCATCGAAGAGCCGGATTCCGATCCGAACAAGCCCGGAATCCAGCGAGACGACCTGATCTCGGTGTTCTTGACCGGTATCGAGGGCCTGACTCAGCCGAGGAACGTCCAGCCGAGCGAGATGCTCCGCCTCAACCTGTCGACGCCTCCGTGCGAAGAAGGTTCGTGTGGCGAGTACTCCCGACTCGGTGTGATCGGTGGCGACAACGCCGGTTTCCCGAACGGGCGACGCCTCAGTGACGACGTCCTCGACATTGCGCTGCAGGTATTCGAAGGTGAGTTGATCGGCAATCCGAACGACCTGGGCGACGGTGTCAACGTCAACGAGCGTCCGTTCACGTCGACCTTCCCCTTCGTTGGTCTGCCGCATCGTGGATCGGACCCCAGTCCGCACCAGGACTAACGAGTCAATGTTCAAACCGGGGAGGTTCGGCTCACGCGCCGAATCTCCCCGGACTCTGGAGAGGCCATGAGAAAAACATCAGGACTAATCGCAGTTGTCTCCCTGGGGGTCGCTCTGTTCGTCGGAGGCGCCCTCGTTCCCCGCCTACGCCCCGAGGTGCTCGAACCGGTCGCGGCGCTAGATCAGGAGGCGCTGTTGGATCCGGCGCTAGCAGCCGCCGACGTCGATGAGACGATCGAGTTGCTGCAGCGACGAATCGAAGGGGGCGGCCCGAATTTGGCCGCGGATCAGGCGGCCCTCGGTCTCGGTTACCTCCAAAAGGCGCGCATTCAAGCCGACCCGGCATCGCTCGACGACGCCGCGGAGGCTCTCGCTTCGTCGTTTACGACGCAGCCGCGCGAGAACTTCTCGGCCACAGTCGGAACGGCGATCCTCGCCGGTTCGAGGCACGATTTCCACGGTCAGCTGGCGTGGGGACGGCGGGCCGTCGCGATCAATCCCTACAACTCGCAGGCGCTCGGCATCGTGGGAGACGCTCACCTCGAGCTCGGTTCGCTCAACAAAGGCATCGCCGTCTACCAAAAAATGATCGATCTCCGACCCGACCTTTCTTCGTTCGGCCGTATCTCGTACAGCAGCCAATTGACCGGGAATACGTCGGATGCGATCGCGGCAATGGAGCGGGCGCTTGGTTTCGCCGGTACCTCTCCGGAGAATGCGGCGTGGGCCCACTGGCAGCTGGGCGAGCTGCACATCGGCGCTCACGACTTTCGGCGCGCCGACGAGCATCTCGAAAAGGCGTTGGCTCTGGTGCCCGGCTACGGACCGGCCCTTGAGTCCACCGCTCATCTCACCGCCGCCCGAGGGAACGTCCCAGGAGCGAGGAAGATCCTCGTATCCCTGGTCGAGGACTTTCCCCTCCCCGGCAACTTCGCGTTCCTCGGCGAGCTATATCTGCTCGAGGGGAAGCGGGAGCAAGCCCAAGCTGCATTCGAAGAGGCCGATCGCCGCCTCGCGGAGTACGCAGCACACGAGGTGCGGCCCGATGTGGACTTCGTCACCTTCTGGGCGGATCGGAAGATTCATCTCGAGCGGGCGCTCCGTGACGCACGCACGCTGTACTCACAGAGGAAGAGCGCCGCGGTGTCGGACTCGCTGGCGTGGGCTCTTTACGCAAACGGGCGCCACGAGCAAGCACGGCGCTACGCACGGGAAGCAATCCAAAGAAGCGTCAACGATGCGGGCTACCACTATCACGCAGGGATGATCGAGCGGGCGCTGAGCAACGAGCGCGCCGGCCGCGCCCTTTTGGATGACGCCCTTACGATGGACCCGTCATGGTCGATCCTCGAGTCCCATCGCGCCCGCAAGATCCTCGCTCGTCGCTGATAGGCATGCCACGCGTTCGGTTGGCACTGCCCGCGACCAAGAGGGTGGCGCTCGTCCTTATGGTTGTCGGTCTGGTGGGCGCCTGTGGATCGAGCCCGGAACGGTACGAGAGCGCAGGTGCGGTGGCGGCCGCGATCAACGATGCCGGCATCCGCTGCGAAGATTTCGCCATCACAGAGGACCGGGAAGAAACCTCGGGTGAACATGAAGCACTGATAGAACATGAATCACTGGTAGAGGAGCAGGGCGCGTGCGCCGTCGACGGCGAATCCGTCACGATCAGGACGTTCGAGAACGAAGAGGCTCGCGACGACTGGGTGGCGGTAGGAGAAAAGGTCGAGGGCTCTCTTGCAGTGGGGCCGAATTGGGCGGTTGCCGGACGCTCCAAGGCACTAGTTGAAGAGATCGCCGATGCGCTGGATGCCGTCCCGCCCGACGAGGTGAGCTCGCTCTGACACCTGCGTTACCCAGCAGCAACTCAGACTCGGTTGCTCGGCCAATGGTGGAGCTTTCATGACCGGGGCTGTGGTGAGATAGGGGCCGTGGAAGCACGGGTCGACAAGAGAGGCTTCCTGGCCACTCTCCTGGGCGGGTTTATAGGGGGATCGCTGGGTCTTTTCGCAGGAGGGACGCTGGGTTATGCGGCGGTTGCCGGCGACCTAGACGACCTCCAGGGGGTCTTCTTCATCGCAGGGGTGGGAGCGTGGTTGGGCTGTCTCGCCGGTGCCTACCTGGTGCTCCGGCTTGCTAAGGCGGATCTTATCGGCAGAACCATCCTCTGGTTGGCCGTGCTGGCCCCTCCGATCGTCGTCGGCGGCGTGTGGATCGGCGCATCGGTAACGGATTCGGATGACTTCGGCTCGGGTTGGATCCCCTACCTCTTATTCCTGGCGTGTGTCCTCGTCACCGCGTACCTCTCCCGTCGTTTGGCGACAAAATATGTCCGATAAGCCACGGAGGAGGTCTTCCGCGCCTCTGGCTACCACTGGATGTAGCCGCGAACGTGCAGGTTGGAAGCCGTGGGCCGCCAGGGACTCGAACCCTGCCCGCCGGATTAAAAGTCCGGAGCTCTGCCAGATGAGCTAGCGGCCCTGCGGACAGCCTACGGTGGCCTGCGGCCCTGCGTGCGGGAGATGGGCCACAACATTGCGAGTTTTACGGCGACGATCCGTCCCTTTTCTCCCGAAACCGGCGGGTCCCCGCCCGCCGAGACGTGTTTGACTTCTGGCAAGGTGTGGAAGGCCTCTAGAAAACCGATTTACCCTGAGGGAACGTTCGGACGAGGAGGCAGGCATGCGTACGAAGAAGAGGGGCCATGCGCTCGCATTGACCGCAGGCACACTTGCCGCAGCATTATTCGGGCTCACCGCCACCGCGGTTGCCGATACCGTCGATACCGCCCGTGGCTTCGCGTTCGGGCTCGAGTTGCGGGGTCCGGCGGCGGTTTCGGCGCGACCCGTGGCCGAGGCGCTCCTTCCGGACGGTCCCGAGACATCCGAGGACACGCTGCTCAATGTTCCCGCCGATCCCGCCGTGAACTCGGCGACGCTGCATGTCGAGGCAGCCGTGGCGCCCGAGTCCTCGATCGAGGCGATCCTCCAGGACGAAATCACCGCCGAATTTCCAGATGCGCCGCCTACCTGGAACACGCGCGGTTACGCGATCACGGAGGATCTCGCCGCGGTGAGCAGCACCGTCACCGCCGACGTGATCGAATCCGAATCGACTGCGGCGTGCGTGGATGGAGACGTGGTGTACGGATCCGGAGTCCGAATCGTGAACCTCGCGGTCGCAGGGTCAAACATCCCCGTTTTGAACCCATCGCCCAATCAGGTCGTTTTCGACCAGCTTGGGATCAGGATCGTGTTGTGGGAGACCAACTGGGATTCGGCCACCGGGGGACTCGCCGACGGCGACACCGTGTTTACCAACGCGATTCACGTCACCGCTCCGGGCGGTATCGATCTCGTCGTCTCACACTCGGAAGCGTCGGCTACGTGTGCCGGTGAACGCCGCAGGCCGCCTCGGCCGGAGCCGGAGCCCGAGCCGGAGCCGCCCGGCGTGCCCCAGGCACCACCGGCCGCTCCCGTCGAGGGGCAGCCGACCTTCACCGGGTGACGTGCATGCGTCGTGCGAGCTGAGCAGGTCCGGCGCGCCTCGACCGTTCTCGGCGTAATCGGTTTGACGCTACTTTCGACGGCGAGTCTCAGGCTCGCCGTCGGAGGGGCGACACCTCCGCCCCGCATCGAATCTAGTGGGCCGACGGGCCCCGCGCGCCCGACCCCGACGTCGCGCCCCAATCCACCCGATCACCTGATCGGAGTCGCTGCCGTCGAGACGGTGGAGGCACGCAGCGCGCCGCGCGAGGACGCCGAAGTAGTCGCGTCCTTTCCTCAAATGAACAGCTACGGAGCGCGTCAATCGTTCCTACTCCTGAGTGAGGAGCGCGATCCGACCGGCGATCTTCCCGCGGGAAAGCGGTGGGTCAAGGCGTTGCTTCCGGTGCGGCCGAACGGCACCACGGCCTTCTTGCGCACGAGCGACATCACGATCGTGGGAACCGACTTCCGCATCCTGGTCGACAGGCAGCACTTCCGGCTGACCGTATTCGAGAACAACAACGTCGTTATGAGTACGCAGGTGGGCATCGGAACCGGTGAAACCCCGACGCCGGTCGGCAACTTCTACTTGACCTCTCTCGTCGAGCCACCGTCGAACACCAGCGTGTACGGCAGTTATGCGTACGGTCTCTCTGCATTTTCGGAGCAGTTGACCGACTGGGAGGGCGGAGGCGTCATCGGCCTTCACGGGACGAACGACCCCACATCGGTGGGCCGGGAGGTCTCTGCGGGCTGCATAAGGATGCGCAACCAAGACATCGAACGCCTCGTGCCGATGCTTCCGCTCGGGACGCCGATCGAGATCATCTAACCGGCAGGGGCGGGTTCGAGATCGCGGGGACGCACCGTGAGGTGCATGCCGTCGACCGCAATGACGACGACGCGTTCTCCCGGCTCGAGCCCCTCCGGGCACCGAGCGCTCCACAGTTGTCCTTTCACCAAGACCTGTCCGTCGGGCCTGCACGCGGTGTGTGCTCGTCCGGTCGCGCCGAGGAGCGCCTCTTGCCCGGTGATCGACTTCTTGCCGCGCAAATTGAAGTAGAGCCAGATCTCGAACGCCTGCCAGGCCACGAGCAGCAAGATCACGACGTAGCGCCACGGGAACTCGAGGTACTTGAACGCGAGGAAAGTCCCGACGATGACTTCCACGCTCAGCCCCGGTCGCGGGGGCGGGGAACGAGCCGATAGCCGACGTTGCGAATCGTCTCGATCAGTGCTTCGTGCTCCGCTCCCAGCTTGGCTCGCAATCGACGAATATGCACGTCGACGGTTCGGGTCCCCCCGTAGTAGTCGTAGCCCCAGACTTCGCGCAGGAGCAGGTCGCGGTCGCAAACGCGGCCTGGGCGCTGCGCCAGGAACTTGAGCAACTCGAACTCCTTGTAGGTGAGGTCGAGCGGCGACCCGTGCACGTATACCTGGTAGTTGTCCGGATTCACCGTCAGGTCGCCGACCTTGAGAACGCCCGCCTCGTCGCCATGGCCCGTTTTCCGCGCCACGAGGGAAAGGCGCGCCGAGATCTCATCGGTCGACGCGCTGTTGATGATGAAGTCATCCGCCCCTAGTTCGAAGTGGAAACGGGCTACGGCGCCGGCATCGACGACCACGATCAGAGGCGGCAGACCGATCTCCCATACGAGCGACAACCGGCGGGTCCCCTCCTCGGCGGCTTCCAGATCCTCCGTCGCATCGATCAGGAGAAGGTCGGGATGTATCGGGATGAGGTCCTGTGGCGTCGTCGTCTTGAGCGGGATCACCCGGACGCTATACGGCGCGAGCGGAAAGGCGGGGAGGAGGTCGCGTACGTCTGCCGCCTGGTCCGACAGCAACAGCAGTGAGGGGGGCATGTCCCTATCGTCGCCTACTCTGCGCCGTCTGTGTATTGAGAATCGCGCCACCGGTTCGTGATGGGAAGCCGGCGATCACGCCCGAAGGCCTTAGCGGTCACCTTGATCCCGGGGGGTGCTTGGCGGCGCTTGTATTCGGAACGATCGACGAGCCGAATGACCTCTTCGACGACGTCGCCGTCGAAACCCTGCGCCAGGATGTCGGACATCGATGCATCCCGCTCTACGTATGCCTCGAGAATCGAATCGAGCACCTCATACGGGGGCAGTGAATCCTCGTCTCTCTGCCCCGGTCGCAGCTCGGCCGAAGGGGGCTTCGTGAGAACCCCCTCCGAGATGACCGGAGAAACGGAATTCCGCCATCTCGCCAACGCATACACGTCACGTTTCAGAACGTCCTTGAGGACCGCGAAGCCGCCGGCCATGTCGCCGTACAAAGTGGAGAACCCCACCGCCATTTCGCTCTTGTTGCCGGTAACCACCACGAGATGCCCGTACCGGTTCGAGATGAACATCAAGAGGTTGCCGCGGATGCGGGCCTGAATATTTTCCTCAGCGAGGCCGGGTGCGGCCGCACCGAAGACGTCGTCGACCATCGCCACGAACGCCTCATACGGCTGCTTGATCGGGACCTCATGGCAGGTGATCTCGAGCGCGTCTGCGAGCGCGAGTGCATCCGAGACCGAATGCGCAGAGGAATTCTCAGACGGCATCGCAATCCCGGTCACATGCTCCGCACCCAGGGCATCGACCGCGATCGCAGCGGTGAGGGACGAATCGATGCCTCCCGAAAGCCCGATCACCACATCGGTGAACCCGTTCTTACGAACGTAGTCGCGCAAGCCCAGCTCCAGGGCGCGGTAGATCTCCTCGGGTCCGCGCGGGAGTGTGGCAAACGGCGGATCCGCCGCCAGGTGGTCGGCGCGCCGAAGCTCGAGGGGGATGCGCGTGACGAGGGGATCGTGCGACTTCCCAGCGGTGCCCAGCGGCACGTCGACGATGCACAAGTCTTCCTCGAACTGCGGAAGTTGCGCCACGACATCACCGCCGGCGTCAAGCACAAGCGAGCCGCCGTCGAACACCAGCTCATCCTGGCCTCCCACCGAATTGACGTACACGATCGAGGCGGCGGCGCGCCGAGCTCGTTCCGCGAGCATCTGTATCCGCTCACCGAGCTTTCCGCGGTGGAAGGGAGACGCGTTGATGTTGACGATCACCTGCGCGCCGGCATCACCCTGCACGACGGCCGGACCATCGGCGAACCATGCGTCCTCGCACACGCAAACGCCGAGCGTGACGTCGGGAGCATCGAGCAACACGTGCCGCCGGCCGGGCGTGAAGTAGCGGCGCTCGTCGAACACGCCGTAGTTGGGCAACATGTGCTTGTGATAGACGCTCACTACCTCACCGTGGAAACAAACCGCGGCCGCGTTATACAGCCTGTGGTTCGATGCATCGACGAAGCCGACCACCGCAAGGACATCGTGCGCCTCAGCCGCGATGTCTTCGAGCGCCACCCGGTTCGCCCGGACGAACGAGGGCTTGAACAGGAGATCTTCGGGCGGGTATCCCGTCACCATCAGCTCGGGAAGCGCTATGACCTGCGCCCCCTCGAGCCCAGCCCGGCGTATCGAATCGACCGCGATCGCAATGTTGCCGTCGATGTCACCGACGGTCGGATTCACTTGCGCCAGCGCGATTCTCATCACCTCTAAGCCTACGGGGGCGCAGCTCGGCTGCGCGGCGCGCCGTGAAACGCCGGCGAAACACACCCGGCGTAAGGTGTCCCGATGGAGAGACAACAGGACTACGTACTTCGAACCGTTGAGGAGCGCGGGATCCGACTCGTGTGGCTGTGGTTCACAGACGTTCTTGGATTCTTGAAGTCTTTCGCAGTGACATCCGAGGAGCTGGAGGCTGCCTTCGAGGAGGGGATCGGCTTCGACGGATCCGCGATCGAAGGATTTGCCCGGATACAGGAATCGGACATGCTGGCGCGACCGGACGCGAGCACGTTCCAGATCATGCCCGCCCGCCCCGAGCATCCCGACGGCGGCGTGGCCCGAATGTTCTGCGATATCCACACCCCCGACGGGCGTCCGTTCTGGGGAGATCCGCGCTATGTATTGCGGCGCAACCTCGAGAAGGCCGCCGAGCGCGGCTTCACGTTCTACGTCCATCCCGAAATGGAGTTCTTCCTATTCGAGAGTCCGCAGAGTCCGACTCCGATCGATGCGGGGGGATATTTTGACCTCACCACCAGCGATGTAACCAGTGAGTTGCGGCGCGACACCATCAACGTCCTCGAGCAAATGGGAATCCCGGTTGAATTCTCTCACCATGAGGTTGCGCCGAGTCAGCATGAGATCGATCTTCGCCACCAAGATGCGCTCACGATGGCGGATTCGGTGATGTCTTACCGGCTCATCGTGAAGGAGATGGCGGCGCAGCGAGACATGTATGCAACATTCATGCCGAAACCGCGCACCGACCTGCCCGGCAACGGGATGCACACACATATGTCGCTTTTCGAGGGCGACCAGAATGCATTCCACGACTCCAGCAACGAGCACCATCTCTCGAAGGTCGCGCACGCCTTTATCGGGGGGCTTCTGCATCATGCGCGCGAGATAACGCTCATCACCAACCAATGGGTCAACTCGTACAAGAGGTTGATCACCGGCGAGGGCTACCCGGTGCAGGAAGCGCCGACGTTCGTATGCTGGGGCCGCCACAACCGCTCCGCGCTTATCCGCGTTCCGATGTACAAACCTCGCAAGGAGCAGTCGACGCGCATAGAGATCCGTTCACCGGATCCGGCGTGCAACCCGTACCTGGCATTCGCCGTGATCCTTGCAGCCGGTCTCAAAGGTGTCGACGAGGGGTACGAGTTGCCGCCGGAGGCGACCGACAACATCTACGAGATGACGGACCAGGAACGGCGCGCCAGGAGCATCCTGAGGCTTCCGGATGATCTCAACGAAGCCATCCGCGAAATGGAGGGGTCGGACCTGGTGGCCGAGGCGCTGGGGGAGCAGACGTTTGAGTATCTGCTGCGGAACAAGCGAGCGGAATGGGATCGGTACAAGTCCTACGTCTCGCCCTACGAGGTAGAGCGCTACCTGCCGATTCTCTAGCCGCCGGTCGTAGCGGGTAGGCGCGTAGCTCCGACCCACCGCGGGCCCCAGTAGTAAGGGTCCCAGACCGACCGGGTGCGTACTCCTCCGGAGGACGTTGCCGAAATGAACTTTCCGTTCCCAATGAATACGCCGACGTGGCCCACGCGCGCGCTTGTCGTCTTGTGGAATACCAGATCGCCGACCCTGAGGCGCGAACGTTTCTCGATGCGCTTGTGACCTCGACTCGTGCCGAGGCGATATTGCTCGACCGAGGAATGTGGGAGTCGAGCTCCGTGGTTGTCGAAGACCCAGCGGGAAAACCCCGAGCAATCGAATCCGCCCTGCGAGTCACCGCCGTAGGAGTAGGGGGTGCCGATCTCCGATTTCGCTCGCCGCTTCACATGCTTCCGGTGGAGGGCCGCGTCTTTTTTCGTGTCTGCGGATGCGGGGCCGGGAAAGCCAACCGCCACCGCAATGAGGAGCGCGCAGCTCAGCACGGTGCGACAACACGTTCGGAAACCGCTCAATTTCACCTCGTTGGTCGGTAGCGCCTGTGGGCTTGCTCTTGCCGCACTCGGGCGGCAGGCAACAGTGGGGCACGTTAGCCGCGCCGGGACCGGTCGACCACCTCCGGCCGCCAAAGAACGAGAGGGTGTTCTTTGTGGTTCGAACACAACGAACCGTGTTTCTCCCGGTCCGCACTTGGCTCTCGGCGACAATGCTCGCTCCGGTAGCCTGACGCCCGTGGATCCAGACCTGGAGGAATTGGGGGCGCGCGCGGCGGCGCTGGTTGCGGGTAGTCGATCGCTTGCGGAGGTGCTTCGGCGCGACCCTGAGGCGCGGGCGCTCCTCGCAGAAGAACAAATGGGCGTACAGGATGCCGCGGCGCTACAGAGCACCTTGTCGTCTGCGTTCGAGGCTCACGGCATCGTCGGCATTCGCCGGGCGCGCCGACGCCTTCTTCTTCAAATCGCCGCGCTCGACCTTGCCGGTGAGATCCCCTTTGAGGTTGTCGGTGCGGCCCTTTCCGACTTGGCGGACGCCAGTCTCTCGGTTTCTCTGCGCGCGGTCGAGGCGCCGTCCGGCCTGGCCGTAATCGGGATGGGAAAACTGGGGGCGCGCGAGCTCAACTACTCGAGCGACATCGACGTGATGTTCGTCACGTCTGGGGACCTGGATTCATCCACCAGGGCCGCCGAAGCGCTGATGCATGTGATGACCGAATTTTCGCCCGACGGACAGATGTATCGAGTCGATGTCGACCTTCGCCCGGAAGGCAGAGCCGGAGCGTTGGTACGAACGGTGGATGGATTTCTCGAGTACTACAGGCGATGGGCGAAGCCGTGGGAGTTTCAGGCCCTCATCAAGGCGCGTGCATGCGCAGGGGCGGCCGAACCCGGAGCGGCACTGATCGAAGGGGCGGAGGGCTTCGTTTATCCCGCCGCGATCTCTTCCGAGCGTATCGCGGAGGTTCGACGAATGAAGGAGCGGGTCGAAGCCCACGCGGCTCAAGCCGCCCGTAGGTCCCGATCGCCTGAGACGGACGACGTGAAACTCGGCCCCGGGGGTATTCGTGACATCGAGTTTGCCGTTCAGCTCCTACAACTTGTTCACGGGTCGACCGACGAAAATGTGCGCGCCCCCGCGACGCTGGACGCGCTGCGCGCCTTGACGTCGGCCGGGTACGTTGCAGAAGACGACGGCGCCGGTCTGGCGGTCGCGTATCGTTGGCTGCGAACCGTCGAGCATCGCGTTCAGTTGTGGCACGAGCGCCAAGTGCACCGGCTGCCCCCGGATCCGGAGGAGCGAGCCCGGATCGCGCGCGTGATGGGGTTCCGGGCCACTCCGGTAAGGAGCGCGCTCGAGGAATTTGATGCCGCGCATCATGCTGTCGTCGCCGACGTCAGGCGCCGTTTCGAGAAGCTGTTCTACCGCCCGATGATCGAGTCCCTCGCAGAAGCGGGACCGGGAACTCTCTCCGAGGCAGCTCTCAAGGAACGACTGCGACTTCTCGGATTTCGCGATGTCGAACGAGCGGCTCGGACGCTGGGCGAGCTGGTCGCGGGATTGTCGAGGCGGGCGAAGCTGTTCCGTGTGCTGACGCCGGCGTTGTTGCGGTATCTCTCTTCGACGCCTGCGCCCGACCAAGGCCTTTTTTCCTTTCTGCGACTCGGTGAGGCGCTGGAAGATCGAATAGAGATAGCAGGAGCTTTCCGGGACAATCCGCCGGGGATCGAGTTCCTCGCGCGCGTCCTCGGCAGCGGGAGACTCCTTGGCGAGCTCGTGGGCCAGGTTCCGGAGGAGCTTTCGACCATCGCCGATCCACGGGGGCCGGCGGCGCCGAAGGAGCGCGACCGACTCGTTCGAGAGGCGGTGGGGTCGTTAAGTTGGCGTGCTCCGGACGATCGACTGAACGGGCTTCGCCGGTTCAAGCGGCGAGAGCTCGTCCGCATTGCGTTGGCCGACCTTGCCGGAATAGCCGACACCGCCACCGTCGGCCGTGCGCTTACGCATCTTGCCGAGGCGTGTGTGGAAGCTGCACTGGGAGAGGGCACGCGCGGCTTTGCGGTAATCGGTATGGGCAAACTCGGCGCGGGAGACCTCAACTATGCGAGCGACATCGATGTCATGTTCGTGCACGAGGTCGGCTCCGCCGAGGCCGAAAGGACTGCCGAACAACTCGTCCGGGCGATTGGAGACATCACTCCGGAGGGGCACGCCTTCAGGATCGACATGGGCCTTCGTCCCGAGGGCAAGGCGGGGTCGCTGGTTCGCTCGTTTGATTCATACCTCGAGTACTACGAGAGGTGGGCGAAGCCGTGGGAGCACCTGGCCTTGATCAAGGCACGCTTTGTGGCGGGTGACGCAGAACTGGGTGAGCGGCTCGTCTCGGCGACCAGGAACTTTGCGTACCCGCAGACTCTCGATTCGGCGGCGCTGGTTGAAATCCGCCATCTCAAGGCTCGCATCGAGCGAGAGCGAGTGCCGCGAGGAACGGATCCGCGACGCCATCTGAAGCTCGGTCCCGGCGGTGCATCCGACGTCGAATTCACGATCCAGATCCTCCAGCACACCTACGGTCGAACGAACCCGGAGGTGCAGACCCCGAGCACGCTCGAAGCGCTCGAAGCGGGCGCCGCGGCGGGGCTGTTGGCGCCCGATGAAGCCGCTCGCTTGTTGAGCGCTTATGAGTTTGTGTCGCGGCTTCGCAACCGCCTGTTCCTGTTGCACGGGCGGAGGGTCGATGCTTTGCCGGTGAAGCCGGAGGATCTCGAAGCGCTCGGCATTGCAATGGGCTATGAGGATCAACCACGCCAGGAGATCGAAGAGGAATACCTGCGCGTGACGAGGCGTGCCCGTCGTATCGCGGAATCCGTTATCTACGGCTGACGAGGCGCTTGGAGGGTGTCATTGCAGGGCTGCAAGGAGGTCGTCGATGCGCGCAGTATCGGCGGCCGTGCGTGCCGAATGCTGAAACAGAACCGTTCCTCCCGGGGCGACCACGAGCGATCCGCCGAGTTGCAACTGATCGACTTTGGACAATGCCTGCCCGGTTCCTCGTACCATCGACTTCATCCAGGGGACCCAGACCTTGGGCCCGAGGACATTCATCAACGACCCGCGGCGGATCGAAAGCGCGATGTAAGAGTCTTTGGTTTGATCGACGAGCAGGGCGAACGGGATCTTGAATTCCTGCTTGAATCCGGCCGCCATCTTGGGCCACCCCATGCCGATCGCCACCACCCCGGCACCCTTGTTCTGGAACTCCCCGTACCTGTCACGCAACTGCATGACCTGCCCGCGGCAGAAGGTTCAGCCGTAATGGCGGAGCCAGGTCAGCACGACCGGTCGCTCGTTCCATAGACTCCCGATGCGTACCTCGTCCCCGGTTGCATCGAGTAGGACGATGTCGGAGATGGCTCGAGCCGCGGCGTCCATGGGGATGATCGTAGGTCGTTAGGCGCTGAGGGATGTGTCTGCGGTGCGCAGACGCCGGCACAGCTCCTCGAGCATTTTGAGCGCGAGCGCCGGTTGCGCCTTCAGCACTGCGCGAAAACTCCAGGCCGGGATCGACAAAGTGGTCACCGGGGTCTCCGCCACGACGCTGGCGCTGCGGGGTCCGCCGTCGATGAGGGAAATCTCGCCGAAGAAGGCGCCTGCGCCGAGTTTCCGTCGCGTGCGGCCGCCCACTCGTACCGACGTCTCTCCGTCGATGACGACGTGAAGACCGACGCCCGTCTCTCCTTCCTGACAAATCACCTGTCCGGCGTCGAATTTCACCTCCTTGATGATGGCCGCAACGGCATTTAGCTCCCGCTGCGTGCAGGCCGAGAACAAGGGGATGGTCCTCAGCCGGCTGGTCACGTCGGTCTTGCTGCGCTTTGCAGGCATATCCGCTCCTCGTCTCGACTTGGAAGGATTCTGTATCCCGACGCCGTTTTTGGGAAGCCTCCCACCTCCCGTTACTCTCTCGGGGATGACTTCGTCCCATGATCCTCGGACCGCAGCGAGGGCCCGCATGCTCGCCCGCACGCGCCTGTTTGGGGAGTTGGATGATGCAACGCGCTTCGAGCTGGCGGGTCGCGCGGTAGAACGATCCTTCCAAAAAGGCGAGTTCATCTGTCACGAAGGTGATATGGGCGATTCGCTGTTCGTCGTGGTGGAGGGGCTGGTGAAGGTTTTCGTGACCTCGAGCCTCGGCGACGAGATGGTGTTGGTCACGCTCCCCCCCCCAGAGGTGTTTGGTGAATTGAGTCTCGTCGACGGAGGGCCGAGGTCGGCTTCGGCAGAGGCTATGGAGCCGACCCGGCTCCTCGTGCTCAGTCGCCCGACGTTTCTGGTGATGCTCAAGGAGCATCCGGGCCTGCCCGAGGCGCTGTTGAAGTCGCTGGGTGACCTCGTCCGCCGCCTCACCGAGCAGGCGAGCGATCTGGTGTTCCTCGATCTCTATGGACGTGTGGCAAAGCTTTTAGTCGGCTTCGCCGACGAGCGTGGAGAGAAGGCCGAGGACGGGATCGTGCTCGACCTACGGCTCACCCAGACCGATCTCGCCGGCATGGTCGGCGGAAGTCGTCAGAGCGTCAACCAGATCCTGCGTGCTTTCGATCGGCGCGGGTACGTGGAGCTCAGAGGGCGTACCGTCGTGATCAAGCAGCCCGATTTGCTCCGCCGGCGCGCCGGGCTGTAGTCGACGGGCGCCGCACGCGCGCTACTCGGGCGTGCAACTCTTAGCGCCGCGGTGGGGCACACAGGTAAACGTGAGGTTCGTAGGCGCGGCGGCCGCGTCGTAGACGATTCGACTGTACATTGGCCTGCTCGCGGGAAAGACGGAAATCATGAGAGAAGACTCGACCGCCACGTTTACCTTCCGAAGTATTGCCTCAACCTTCGCCTGACCCGCAGGCACCGCGACATCGACGGCCGCGAATGGCTGGTGCATCGAATCGCAGGCTTGCGATACGTCGTCGTAAAGACGAACGTTTACGGTTCCGGCCTGACCGATCGTATGGAAGGTGAACGTGACCGTTCCTGCAACCCGTCCGGTCACGGCTCCCTCCCACGTGGGCGCAAACCAGTTCCCGGCGCAGTTGATGGGGGCAGGGTCGCTGAAGAAGAGCACGGACTTCGGAGGAGAGCCCGAGGGTTCATGGGGATCCATCGGCCGGTAGACGACCTTTCCTCCGGTAACTGCCGCGACCGTGTCCGTCGACATCTCAGTTTCGCCTAACGGCGATGCCCCGTGAGCATAGAGCGTCGTAAGGACGCCGCGCGGCTTCCGAGCCCCGGCCGGTGATGTGAGTAGAAACGCGACGACCAGTCCCAGCGTTAGGACCTTTTTCACTCGGCACTCCCCTTTGCCCAAACGGTGACCGTTCATGTTGTCACACGCCGAGCATGCAGTCGAGGGCGGGCCCGGCGCATCTGCGTTAGAGGTCGCCGCCGATAAGCATGGTGGGGCGCGCCCCGTATTGTTTTGCGATCCCCATCGCGTCCTTGCCGGCCGCCCTCATCTCGGGACTCGTGAGGGCGTCGCGGAGGGCGCTCTCGGACGAGAACGTCGCCTCGAACACCAAAAGGTAGGGCGATTCGTCTCCCATGGCCGTCGCGGAAATTTTCGTCGTCGTCATCGACTGCACTCCCGGCCACTTCTCGCACAGCGGGAGGTGAACCTCTCGGTAGTGTTTCTCGAAACCTGGTTCGTCCTCGGGATGACCCCACAGGGCGATGAACTTCGCCATCTCTGCCTCCTCATCGAGAGCGTAGAGAGGTAATTGTCGCACCGGCCCCCGCAGCGTGAGGGCCCGGCCGCTCCGGGCCCTCACCTACAAGTCGTCTTCGACGGGCCTAGATGTCGTAGTAGAGATAGAACTCGTACGGGTGCGGCCGCAGCCGAAGCTCGTCGACCTCGTGGACTCGCTTGTAGTCCACCCAATGCTCGATGACGTCTTCGGTGAACACGTCGCCTTCGAGGAGGAAGTCGTGGTCTCCCTCGAGTGCATCGAGCGCCGCGTCGAGCGATGCCGGAACCTGCGGAACCTCTGCCAACTCCTCCGGTGGTAGTTCGTACAGGTCCTTGTCGACCGGATCAACCGGTTCGATCTTGTTCCTGATGCCGTCGACGCCGGCCATGAGCAACGCAGAGAAAGCGAGGTAGGGATTGCAAGAGGGATCGGGACAGCGAAACTCGATGCGCTTCGACTTCGGCGACTTCGAGTACAGCGGAATCCGCACTGCAGCGGAACGGTTGCGCTGGCTGTAGACGAGGTTTACGGGAGCTTCGTAACCCGGGACGAGACGCTTGTACGAGTTGGTGGTCGGCGCACACAGGGCGAGGAGCGCAGGTGCATGAGCCAACAGACCTCCGATGTAGTACCGAGCCGTGTCCGATAGTTGCGCGTAGCCGAGTTCGTCCCAGAACAGCGGCTCGCCGTCCTTCCACAGACTCTGGTGCACGTGCATGCCGGAACCGTTGTCTTGGAAGATCGGCTTCGGCATGAACGTGATCGTTTTGCCGTACTGCAAGCCGACGTTCTTGATGACGTACTTGTAGAGCATGAGTCGATCCGCCATCGTGAGGAGATCGGCGAAGCCCATGTCGATCTCGCCCTGGCCGGCCGTACCAACCTCATGATGATGGACCTCTACCGGTATCCCGAGATCCCGGAGCGTCAGCACCATCTGGCTGCGCAAATCCTGATAGTGATCCATCGGCGGGACGGGAAAATAGCCTTCTTTGTAGCGAGGCTTGTAGCCCTTGTTGCCACCGCTCTCTTCGGCACCCGAGTTCCACACGCCCTCAACGGCATCGATGTAGTGGTAACTCGAGTGCTGGTTCTGGTCGAAACGGATCGAGTCGAAGATGTAGAACTCGGCTTCGGGTCCGAAGTACGCGGTGTCGGCAATGCCGGTTCCCTTGACGTAGTCGGCCGCCTTCTTCGCGATGTAGCGGGGATCGCGCGTGTAGTGCTCACCGGTGAGGGGATCTTTTACGTAGGCGTTGATGATGAGCGTCGGATGAGCGCGGAACGGATCCATCACCGCGGTCTCGGGATCCGGAACGAGAATCATGTCGGATTCTTGAATCTCCTGAAACCCGCGGATCGAGGAACCGTCGAAGCCGAGTCCCTCCTCGAACGCATCTTCGTTGAACTCGTCGAACGGGACGGAAAAGTGCTGCATGAGACCGGGGAGGTCGGAGAAGCGAATGTCTACGAACTTCGCTCCGTTCTGCTGCCCCAACTTGAGGGCATCCCCTGGTGTGGCCGCCATTGGTCCTCCCTTTCTGGCTGCGAGACCGCCGTTGCGTAGCTTGCCGGGGACAGGCTAGGGAGAGGCGATTTCCCCGCCGTTTCCGGCGTGTTACGGCGGCGTTACGGACGCCCCGTCGAGTGAGCAGGAGTCACGAATTTCGGAGCCATGCGGAGAGCCTTTCCGCCTCCTCGCCGTACGCCTGTCGCAGCCCGTCTACGATCCACCGTTCTACCTTCCCGCCGTAGAAGGGAACCCTCACTCGCACGGTTCCCGTAACCCTGCGCTCGGTACCGCCGTCGACGCCGTCGAGCCTGATGTCTCCATGAGCAGTGAGGAGATCGCCACCGACCTCGGGAAGAATTCGCCATTCCCAGATCGTCCTATCCGGGTCCCAGACCGCCTCCTCCACCCAGGCGGGGGCGGCGTCACCGAGGACCCTCTTCGCAGGGCCCGAAACGTCCATGTGGACGACGCACCGGACCCGCCGCCGCACCCGGCCGCCGTCGATCGGTTGTTGATCCAGGACGCGCCTTTCAGACAGCGGCCCCAGGCCCGACAGGGAGTTCTGGTAGTCGACGTCGAGGAGCGCGCGAGCGACCTCTTGCCTCGTCGCGGGAATCAGATGGGAGAACTTGAAGTCCACGACGAAGGAGGATAGCCGCGGCGCGGGCGCGTCACCGGTTCAGCAGGAGCCGATGTGGATGTCGTCGACCCGTGCTTCGATGCGATCCAAAGGCGTCAACTCGTTCCACGAAATCTCGGCTCCGCCTACCAAGGCGATTTTGGCGTCGGTGTGACCGCGCCAGTCGACGAACAGGCTCGCAGTGCTCACCCGCGCGTCGAGCTGCCGCGGCAACACGATGAGCTTCTGTGAGATCGACGCTTCTTCGAGGGCGTTGCCCCCGGCGGTGACATCGAGATGCACCCGGATTTGCCGGTCTCCTTTTCCGGCGATCGGCTTGGAGGGGGTGAATGCTTCAATCGTGGTGGTCTCCGGGAAATCGAGCGCTAGCGTCAGCCGATCCATACACAACCCATTTTGCGTATCGACCGTGAACTGGAGCCATGCCACGCCGTACCCCCGCAGCAGATCGGTTTCCGAAAGGCGATCGAATGAGAACAGGAAAAAGCAGCCGTGCGAGCGGACGTAGACCCGGCCGTCGCCCCGAACGGTTTCCGAAGTGCACGGATTCGCAACCGGCTCGAGGGGTCCGCTGGTCCGGGGCGGCCGAGAAGCCCTTAGCTGCGGGGCGGCGTTCGCAGGGGCGACGGGGACGACTAAGAAAACGAGGGCGAGAGCTAAAGGCGCGATGTGCATGCAGGAAATTTCGCCGGATTCGAGGCGGCTCCTGCCGTCAATGAACGAGCCCCCGTCTGAACGCCTCCGCGACCGCCTCGGTCCGATCGTGAACCCCAAGCTTGCGAAAGATCTGCTTGAGGTAGGTCTTGACGGTTTCCTCAGACACGTGGATGCGTTCGGCCACCTCGCGGGTCGATCGGCCGTGGCTCAACTCCTGGAGCACCGTCAGCTCGCGATCGGTGAGGGCGTGCGGATCCTTGCCGGAGATCCGTCCGAAGATTCCTTCCGTCACGTTCGGATCGAGGACGGAGCGTCCTGCGTGTACATCGTGAATTGCTTTTGCGACCGCCTCGCGTGACGCGCCCTTCGACAAGTATCCGTCGGCGCCGGCTTTTACGGCTTCGGCGACGGTTCCCGGATCCGTGAACATCGTGAGGATCAGCACCTTCGTGTCGGCATTTTCCTCCTTGATCAGCCGCGTTGCCTCTATTCCGCTCATGGGCGCGCCCAGGTTGACGTCCATCAGCACGACATCGATCTCGTTCTGCTTCACCGCGTCGAGTGCCGATGGGCCCGAGTCGACGACGCCGACGAGCTCGATGTCGTCGGTCATCGACAACATCGTCTCGAGGCCCTGTGACACGAGCTTGTGGTCTTCCGTGATGAGGACGCGCAAAGTCACGAGGCGACGCCTCCGGGAAGGATCGCCTCGACCCGCGTTCCTTCACCCGGTGACGATTGCAGTGCGAGGGTTCCACCCACCCGCGCCGCCCGCTCTTTCATCAGCCTCATCCCCACGTGATCGGCACCCACTTCCTCACTCGCGTCGAACCCCGCGCCCTCGTCCTCCACGACTATGTGGACGCGCCCGTCATCGTCGTCGCTTATCTTGACAGTGACTGTATTGCTTTGGGCATGTTTCAGTGCGTTCGTCAGACCTTCTTGCAATATTTGGAAAGCGGCGAGCGCGACCGGGATCGGCGGCTCCACGTCGATCCTCCCCTCGATTCGCACCTCGGTTCCCCACAGGGTTGCTACCTGCTCGGCGAAATTCGTAATCGTCTGCATCAACCCACCCTCTTCGACCGTCGACCTTCGTAGGTCGACAAGCGAGCCCCGCAGTGCGCTTATGGCGTTGTCGATCGCGTCCCGAGCCGCCTCCACCGCCTTCGTCGCGTCATCAGCGCGTCCGGCCTCGATAAAAGCCGATGCGTTGCTGCATCCGTAGACGGCGGCGGCGAGCAGCTGAAGGGGGTGGTCGTGGATCTCTTCGGCGATCCTGCCACGATCACGTTCGCGTTCCTGAAACACTTGCTCGGTCGCCTCGAGAAGGCGTTTTTGCTGTAGTTGAATGCGCTCCGATAGTTCCTGCTGCGCTCGAGCGCCGAGGAGGCTAAGCCGCGCGAACAACAGCGGAATGATGAACAGTACGACGAAGCCGCCGATCTTGAGATAAACCGCGGCAATGGCGGCGCCCAACGCTGCCAGCGCTGCTTGCAAGATCCAGAAACCGCCGATCGGCTTGGGAAGAAGTGTCTGATACGACTCGCGCAGTCCGACACCTCGGTCGCGGTGGACCATGACGCCGACAAGTCCCAGATTCACCGCGATGTGGGCCAAGACACCTGCAGAAATCAAGAGGGTGCCGATGGGAAATGCGAAGTCGGGATTCCCGGCGGCGTGCATTACGGCAGATCCGGCGCCCGCCGCGAGCATGAGTTGTGCACGGTTGAAAAGCGCGCGCCATGCGGGGATTTCACGACGCACCTCTCTCATGTCGAAAGCGCTGAGCCCCGCGATCAGCATTGCGGGTAGCGGGGGAAAAAGGATTTCGACCGCGATGTGGAGAGGAAAACCCATCGTCACTTCGGTCCCGAAGCCCAAAGAGACAGGGAGCAACTGCACCGCAGCAAGGGCCGCGATCCACAACAGGAACGTCTGAAGGGAAGGAAGGTCTTGGTCTCGCAGGAGTGGCAGCACGACGAGGCCCGTGGTTAGCACGATGACAAACCACGCGTAAACCCGAGCCCTCGTCTTCACGGAGCAATCGTAAAGCGCGTCGGAGGCCGTCTAAAGGCGAAGGTAGGGGGGTCGGTCCGACCCCCCGCACTCTTCTAGTAGCGCCAGCTGGCGCCGGCGACCGAGAACAGCGCAACGAGCGCGCTCGCAAACGTCATGAGTCGAACCTTCACGTGAACCTCCTTTCGAGCCAGAGAAGAGTTAGTCGAGCAGGGTCTAGTAGCGCCAGCTGGCGCCGGCGACCGAGAACAGCGCAACGAGCGCGCTCGCAAACGTCATGAGTCGAACCTTCACGTGAACCTCCTTTCGAGCCAGAGAAGAGTTAGTCGAGCAGGGTCTAGTAGCGCCAGCTGGCGCCGGCGACCGAGAACAGCGCAACGAGCGCGCTCGCAAACGTCATGAGTCGAACCTTCACGTGAACCTCCTTTCGAAGCAGTCGCGGTCTGTTCTAGCCCGGTGCTACCCGGGTAGACGGGCCAAAAGCCACACTCCGCTGGGTGGTTCCCGCTTGGCTTGCGCGGCCGGACGGCCGCAAGGTGATCTCTCTCCGCTGATACCCGGACGGGGGAAGAACTCCCCCAAATCGGGTGTATCGGATGACTCTACAGACTGCTACACAAGCAGGCAATGGCCAAACCAGAGATCGCTTCTTCGGGATCCGACAAGACCGCGTCCGTTTCGCGCATCGAAGACCGGGTGTTCACGCGCCTCGAGAAGGAAATTGCTCGCATTGCCGGTATCCACGGCGCCCAAATCGCGTCGAAGGAGGGCGCGCCCACCGCCATTCACGTGATTGCGGATCGCTCTCGCCCGCCGAAACAACTGGTGCGAGATGTTCAGTCGCTGGCCGCCGCCGGGTTCGGCGTCTCGGTCGACCATCGCATCATTTCGGTGGTCCAGCTCGACGATGTGGAACCCGAACCGGAGCTTCAGCACCGGCGCGGGCGGGCGGTGCTCGATCGGGTGATCTTTGGTCGTGAGGCGGCGGGGGCGTGGATACGGGTCGGCCTCTCGTGGCCCGACGGATCTTCAACCGATGCGACCGTCTCTGCCGGTGCAACTCCCGACAGCCGGGCACGAGCGGGGGCCGCGGCGGTGGGACGCGCGGTCGCGCCCGTGCTTGCTCGCTACGACGCCGCTCTGGAGGTTGCGGGCGTGGTCGTTCAGCGTCTTGGAGTGATCGACGTGGTGCTGGCGCACGGTATCTACATCGAGAAGGGGACGGAGCTTCAACTCGTGGGCTCGGCGATCGTCGAAGAAGACGTCGCTTCCGCAGGCGTTCAGGCGATGCTCCAGGCGATCAACCGCCAATTTTCCTAGGCGTCGAAATTCGGCCCCTTTTCGGCGGCCGCCCGGGTGCGAACGTAAACGAGGCGCGCCACGCCCAGGTACAAGACGAGGTCCCCGAGGCTCAGGACACTTTTTGCTCGCGGCACCGGGATTTGATCACCCAGCCACGCCAGCAGCGTGTCTTCCGAAACCGGCTCGTGCTTGAGCTCTACGTCTCGGCGTGGGGGAGGCAGACGTGCGATCTCCGCGGCGCGGGGCGATACCGGCATCGCGCCGTTGACCGCGATCACGGCGAGGTTGAGGACGAGGCCGCCTAGGGCAATACGCATACCGGGAAGCCGGTGGTTTGCCACGAGAAATATCGCGATCAAGGCGTTCGATGCAAAGACAACCGCCAGCATTCCCGGCCGTTCGAGCCACGGGGGGTTGAGCAAATCGGTTCCCAGCTGGAGGAAGAGCCCCGCGAAGATCAACCAACTCCAGCGAAAGGACGTCTCGGCCAGGGATTCAAGCGATCCTCCGCGCCCGACGCCGAGCGCGGCCGCGCCCACGAGCACGACGACGAGTATCAGCACGTCCAGAGGATAGAGGGCGGGTGGAAAGCGCGGCTAGGCGCCCTCGGCGCACGCGCCGAAGCCGTATGCACGCGCCCAGCCGTTGGCGCGAATCGTGACTCTGGCGACGCGGCGTTCTGCCTGCGCCGTCGTCACGGGGTTGCCCGAGCGGATCGCGGCGAGATAACTCTCCGCCGCACCTACCGAGCGATCGAAGCCGCGCAGCACCTTGCGGAGCTCCCGCCGATCTTGTTTCGGTGCGTCGAGGGCTCGCAGGTCTTCCAACAGGTTTCGGGTGATCGCGATCCCCGCGGTGACGTATGCGACCGCCTCGAGCTGCGTGGTCGGAAACGTGAGTGCCTTGATGCGAGTCGTTGCGCGGGCGCAGAGGGCATCGGCTTTGTTGATGAAGTCTGCCTTCGCGCCGCCGCCCATAGGGACTACCGCCTCCGGGCCGGTGGGCGGAGGCGCAGCGCCCGGGCGGAATGCGGCAAAGGCGGCCGCACCGGTGGAGAGGACGAGGAAGACCGCAACGATGCCGATGATGCGACGGTCGGCCATGTACCACCAACTCGGCGCAACGACAACCGGACGGCGGCGACGAGGTGGAGCCTCGGGAGGAGCAGGAGGCGAGGCTGCGTTCGCAGGGAGGCCGGCGCGGGCCGGGGGAATCACGCCCGGCGGCTGCAGGGTGGCGATAGCGGGCGTTGTGGATATCACCGGAGCGGGCGGCGGGGGAGGTGGGGGCGGAGGCGCGCCGAGCGGCGAGGGGCGCGGCGGAGCAGGAGGTCCTCCGGTCATGTTGTGGTCCACCTGTTTCTCCTCCCCCAGACTGGTCGCGAAAGGAGTATCGGGCGGACCGCCTGAAACCTTGAGACGGGTGGAACCTCCCGTTTATTCCCCCCCGAGTGCCGACCGCAGGCCGTGGTCGAGTACCGGGTGCATGAAGGAGAAGCCGCTCGCCTCGAGCCGCGCCGGGAGGACGCGCTGGCTGAGGAGAAGGATCTGGTGGGCCATTTCGGGGCCGAGCACCGCCTTCAGAGCGACCGCCGGTGTCGGGAAGAACGTAGGTCGGTGCAAGACCCGACCGACGGCCGCGGCGAATTCGGCCTGCCGCACAGGAGCGGGTGCGACGAGGTTGACCGGACCACGAAGCGTCTCCTGCTCGAGACACCAGATCACGGCGCGCACCTCATCCTCGAGCGAGATCC
>Ga0247713_1000323_pt1 | contig 31684 bp, 31 predicted proteins | sample 21E_NmetaG_FD_189936 | JGI IMG/M metagenome (GOLD analysis project Ga0247713, IMG submission 189936) | Soil microbial communities from hillslope of Landscape Evolution Observatory, University of Arizona, Oracle, AZ, United States - 2-1-E_N | ecosystem: Engineered > Artificial ecosystem >...
CAGGTGATGACGTGGGTCGCACCGAGAGGGACGCTGGACATGTGAGCGGGAGGAACCGGCACTGTGGGACGGGGTCAGAGAATGTTTTCCCCAGGCTGGGGGTACTCTCGACATGCCACCTATGCCCGACGACGTACCCCACGCAGACGCAGACGACATCTCCGATCTCTGGGGGCCCGATCAGCGAGGCGCCCTGGACCCCCTGTGGCCGGCTCCGCCCGCCCGGGACAAGAACTCCTCAGATCTTGCCGCGGTCAACGGGAACGGGTCCCATGGTGGCCGAGCGGCGTCGCACGATGAGCTGGCCAAACTGGTGGAAGCCATCGCCGCCCACCAAATCGGCGGCCCGAGCAGGGCAGAGCTCGACGCCGTTTCCGAGCGCATCACCGCGGTGCAGGACGACGTGAGGGCTCTGCACGAAGCGGTCGCCGAGCTCACGAAGGCCGTGGACAGGCAAGGCCGGAGATCACGAGCCCGGCCCTGGGGGGGCGATCGGAGTGAGAGGTCCCAAGGGTAGGAGCGCCGCACCGTAGTATCCTGGGGACATCGAGCCCCCTCGGCCGATCGAGGCCGAAAATTCACCCAGAAAAGGCGGACCTAATCGCAGCAAACGGTCAAGCGGACGGCCGATCCAGGGCGGGCAGGACGGCAGGCAACAAGCTTTTGAGCGCTCTCGGGAGGCGCCGGCGCTATGTCAGCGCCGCACAGATCACGGTCGACGGCCTCGCCTGGGTGCTGGCGCTCTACGCCGCCACCCTGTTCCGCTACGATTTCAACGTCTCGGGGGTGGAGCTCGACGGGCTGCTCGTTCTCGCCCCCACGGCGGTCGTGCTTCAGGGACTGGCGGGCCTGGCCTGCGGTCTCTACACCGGCCGGTCGCGCTTCGGCAGCTTCGACGAGGTCGTGTCCATGGTGCGCACGGTCGCCATAACCGCCGTCGTGCTGTTCGTAGTCAACCCGCTGGCCGATCCTCGCCTCGTTCCGGCCAGCGTGCCGGTGGTCGGCGGAGTGCTCGCCCTGGCCGCCCTTGCCGGGATCCGCTACTGCTGGCGCCTGGCCATGGAGCGGCGTCGCCGGCCGAGCGGCGAGGGTTGTCACCGCCTGCTCATCTTCGGAGCAGGAGACGGCGCGGCACAGGTCATCCCCGCCCTGCTGCGTGACCCCAACAGCCCCTACATCCCCGTCGGCCTCATCGACGACGACCCCCGCAAGCGCAACCTCCGCATCATGGGCATCCCCGTGCTCGGAGACCGGTCCCGCCTGCTCGAGGCGGCCAAGGAGTGCCGGGCCGACAGCCTGCTCATCGCCATGCCGAGCGCCGGGCCGGAGATGGTCATCGAGTTGAGCGAGCTCGCCCGGGTCGCCGGCCTGGCGGCCAAGGTGCTGCCGCCGGTGGGCGAGCTGTTCGGGGGCCAGGTCGACGCCAGCGACATCCGCGACGTCACCACCGCCGACCTGCTCGGCCGCCACGAGATCCATACCGACATCGAGGCCATTGCCGGCTACCTCACCGGAAAGCGGGTGATGGTCACCGGGGCCGGGGGGTCCATCGGCTCCGAGCTGTGCCGGCAGATCCACCGGTTCGGCCCCGAGCGGCTGCTGATGCTCGACCGTGACGAGTCGGCGCTGCACGCCGTCCAGCTGTCCATCGAGGGCCGGGCCCTGCTCACGTCGCCCGACCTGATCCTGTGCGACCTGCGCGACCGCCAGGAGGTTGAGGAGCTCTTCACCCGGCTACGGCCCGACGTGGTCTTCCACGCCGCCGCCCTGAAGCACCTCACCCTCCTCGAGCAGCGTCCGGGGGAGGCGGTCAAGACCAACGTCTGGGCCACGCTCGACCTGCTCGAGATCACCTCCAAGGTGGGGGTCGAGCGGTTCGTCAACATCTCCACCGACAAGGCGGCCGACCCCACGAGCGTGCTCGGGTACTCCAAGCGCATCACCGAGCGCCTCACCAGCCACTTCGCGTCCACGGCCCGGGGCACCTACCTCAGCGTGCGGTTCGGCAACGTCCTCGGGAGCCGGGGATCGATGCTCAGCGTCTTCAAGAGCCAGATCGAGAGCGGCGGCCCGCTCACGGTCACCGACCCCCACGTCACCCGCTTCTTCATGACCATCGAGGAGGCGGTGCAGCTCGTCATCCAGGCCGGCGCCATCGGCTGCGACGGTGAGGCGTTGGTGCTCGACATGGGTGAGCCGGTGGTCATCGCCGAGGTGGCCCGCCTCATGGCCGCCCGCTCCGACCGGCGCATCGCCATCGAGTTCACCGGCCTGCGCCCGGGGGAGAAGCTGCACGAGGTCCTGCTGGCCGACGGCGAGGTCGACGTCCGCCCCGCCCATCCCCTCATCTCCCACGTCGCCGTGCCGCCCGTCGATCCCGTCCTGGCCCGTTCCCTCTACCCCGGGCGCGAGACAGAGAGGGTCACCCGCGACCTGGCAGAGCTCGCCACGGTCGACAGCGGCGATCGGGCCCGGCAAGCCGGCGCGCCCGCATCGCAAGGCTGACGTGGTGCTAGAGAGGGGCATGACCCGGATCCGCACGACGTTGGCCATCTGCGGCTTGGCCGCTGCCCTCCTCAGCAGCTGCAGCAGCGGCGACGACAAGAAGGAGGCGTCCCCCACCACCACCGGGGGGCCCACCACCATCCGACCGGTCGACACCAGCTTCACCGGCCAGGACAGCGCCGAGTTCTGCGCCCTGGCCAAGACCTTCAGGGACCGTTCCAACAACGTCAGGCCTGGCTCCAACCCGGCCGATCTGCGCGGCGCGGCCGAGGACGGCCGCGCCGCCATCAACGATGTCCTCTCCGCCGCCCCCGGGGAGATCAAGCCCGACGTCGAGGTGGTGGCCGGCGCCCTCGGCACGGTGGTGACCGAGCTGGAGAAGGTGGATTTCGACACCACCAAAGCGCCGCCCTCGGCCTTCGCCCCGCTCCAGGATCCCGGGTTCCAGGCCGCTGCCGCCCGGTTCCAGGCCTATGTCACCCAGGTCTGCGGCTCCCGCTGACGGGGATCAGCGGGGCTAGCTCCCGGCCAGCGCCCAGGAACCGGAGAACTCCTGGTCGAGGCTGAACTGCGGCGGCGGCCCGCCGTCCTTCCATCGCCACCCGGCCGGCAGGTCCACCGTGAGGTTGACCACGTCGCCCTTGTGGTCGGGCAGGTGGAGCCACCGCAGGTCGTACCGCCACGAACCGGCCCTGTCCTGCTTGGCGATGGCAGGCGCGTCCCAGACCACCTTGAGGGTGGTCTGGCCGCCGGAGGGCGCCGCGGCCCGGAACCATCCGGTGGCGGGATGCCCGGCCAGGGTCGGCTCCTTGAACCCGAGGGGGTCGGAGGCCGCCTGGTCGAGCACGGCGCCCTCCGGCCCGTAGATGGTGAGATAACCCAGGGTCCCAGCCCGGTTGCCGAAGGTGTCGGGCGGCTCGGTGTTGGTGACGGTGAGATTGGTGGTGATGCGGGCCGAGCCGTCGAGGTTCAGGGCCACGTGGTGGTCGTAGACCCGGCGGATGCCCCGGCCGTTCTTGGCTGCGTAGGCGAACTCGGAGTTGAAGAAGAAGTCCCCGGCGTGAACGGGGAAGGCGCCGTCCCACTGCCTGTCCGCCAAGCTGCGGGCCACCTCGGGGTCCGCCGACCAGGCCATGGCCTGCTTGGCGCCGAAGGCCTGGCCCATCGCCCGACCGAGCGGCTCCCACTGTGATGCGGGCGCGTCCAGGAGCTTGCGCATCACCGTTTCAGCCAGGACGGCCACGAAGTCCTTGCGGTGGGCGCCGTCGGGAGGCGTGGTCTGGTGGGTCTGGAAGTCGAGGCGCTCGTCGATGTTGTCGGCCGTGACCGTCTCGCCGTAGGAGGCGATGGTCACCGGCCCAACCACGCCCAGCACCCGGCCCATGAAGCCGGGGGTGAAGGAGATCACCCCGTCGACCGGCGCTTCGCCGCCGGCTCTCCACAGATTGGCGGCGAGCTGGGCCGCCTCGGGCCAGTCGGGCCCGCTGTTCACGTTGGCCAGGGTGCGCCGCTTCGGTGGAGTGTTGTACCGGAACGGGGCGCCCGCCTCTTCGGGGGGCACAACGACCGTGGCGAACCCCGCCCAGTTCTCGATGGCGTCGTAGCGCTCCAGCGCCAGCTTGCCGCCCTCGGCGGTGAGCACGCCGTAGGTGCCGATGAAACCACCCGTGGGGCGGACCTCGTCGGGGTTCTGCGACAGGAACAGGTAGCGCTTGGGCCCCGAACCACCGGCGAAGGCGATCAATGACGAGAGCCCGTCCTCGGCCGACATGGCCCGCTCCTCGATCCGGGGCAGCCTGGTCGTCAGGTCGTCTCGCGCCCGAGCCAGCGGCCCCAGAAGAAAGCGGCCCCGCAGGCGAGCCACCTGGTCCGACGCCTGGCTGATCGCGGCGACGGCGGGGGCCAGCGACGCCTGCGTGCTCCGGAGAGCGTCCATGGCCGCTGAGACCGGCACTTTGTCGTCGGCGGGGTGCACGATCGTGTCGACCGCGTCCACCAGCGGCCGTGCCGCCTCTGAGAGGGCAATGCCGGCGCTGGCGAAGGTATCCACCGCCTTCACCTGGTCGCCCAGCAACGGGACCCTCCTCGACACCTTGGCCACCAGCCGGAGCCCGTCGACCTCGGAGCGAGTCTGGGCGAAGGCCAGCTTGGCCGCGTCGAGATGGCTGCGGGCCTCGTCGAGGTCACGGGCCGAGAGGCTGGCCTCGGCCCTGCTCAACGCCGCCTTCCCCCGTTGGGCTGCGGAGGCGGCGGCGGCGATGTGCACGACCGTGAAACCGGCAACGAACAGCAGGGCCAAACCGGCCCCCGCGGCCACGATCAGCCGGCGGCGTGAGGTGGGCCGGGGGGTCAGGAGTTGCTCACGATCATCCTGGGTTTTAGTTTACAAAGACACATCGGGCGGAAAACTGGTGTTGACGCCCAAAGGGGTCTAGCATCGGTGTTGTCTTCAGGGCGGCTCCGCCCGCGGGATCGGAGAAAAGATGACCAACGCACGTATCGACGCAGTAGGCGCCTCGGCAACGGAGCGCAAGTCCCGGCTCCCGGCCATGGCGCGGGCCGCGGGTGTGACCCTTGCCGTGGCGCTGGCCGCGCTGCTGGCACTCGTCGCCTTCCCGGGGCCGGCCGCCGCCCAGGCGCAGATCGATGTCGCCGCCCTCATCAGGTCCATCGTGTGCCCGATCCTCACCGCGCTGGCCAACGGGCCCCTCGGCGACTTCATCCGCCCCATCATCAATTCGCTGCTGGCCGCCTTCGGCTGTGGAACGATCTCCGGCTGACGCCAGAGTGGCCTGAGGTCACTTCATCCGGAACGAACAGAGGCCCGACCCTCGAGGTCGGGCTTCTCTTGTTCTCGCCCCACTACGACGAGCGCTTGAGCCGGCTGCGCACCGGCCCCGAGAGCTTGCCGGAGCCGTTTCCATTCGGCGATCCACCGTTGCCCGAGGCGTTTTCGCCCGCGTAATAATGCGAGGAGTAACCGCCGTAGCCGCTGTCTTCGGATACACCGTTCAGTACGGCGCCCACTAGCGGGGCGTTCACCTGCTGCAACATCTCCGCGGCACGGTGTACGGCCTTGCGGGTCGTGGTCCCCGCCGAGCTCACCAGCACCGTGGCATCCACCCGCTGGGACAGGACGATGGAGTCGGTGACGGGGAGAACCGGTGGTGAGTCGATGAGAACGATGTCGGCCTGCCCGGCCAGGCTTTGGAACATATCTGCGGTGCGGCTCGAGGCGAGGAGCTCCGCAGGGTTGGGGGGCAGCGGCCCGGAGGCAAGGATGAGCAGGCGGTCCAAGCCGGGTACCGGCTGAAGGGCCTTGGACAGCGCCACATTGCCCAGCAGCACCGAGGTGAACCCGACCGCGTTGTCCATGTCGAAGAAGGCATGCAGCCGGGGCCTGCGGAGGTCGCAGCACACCGCCACGGTGCGCAGCCCGGAGTTGGCGAAGGCCACTGCCAGGTTGGCCAGGGTGGTGGTCTTGCCCTCCTGGGCGCTGGCGCTCGTCACCTGAACGACGCGCACCTGCCGGTCGATGCCCAGGAACTGGATCGAGGTTCGCAGAATCCGGTAGGCCTCGGCAGCGGAGGAGGTGGGGTCCTTGAGCGACACCACCCTGCTCTGCTCCTTGGACTTCCAATCCGAGACCAAGGGAATCAAGCCGAGCACGCCAAGGCCGGGCACGGCCCGCTCCAGGTCTTCCTTGCCCTTTATCGAGTCGTCCAGGTACTCCCGCAGGAACGCCAGGCCCACCCCGAGCAAAAGGCCGAGGACCACGGCCAGCACGGCATTTCGTGCCGGGGTGGGCTCGAAGGGAGCGATAGGGGTCGACGCCGGCGTGACGAGCTGGGCTCCGCCACTGGCCACCGCGCTCTCCACCTGCAGCTGGTCGAGTCGTTGCTGGAACAGCCCGAGCTGACTGATCAGCGTGGTGCGCCGTTGGTTGACGGTCGCCTCCGCCGCGGAACGCTGACTGCAGGCCTCGGGCGTCGTCCTGGGATCGATGCATGGAGCCAGGTCGGCCGTCGTCGAACTGAGGTTGTCGATCTGCGCTTGGATGTCGGTGACCTTGCTCTGGATCTCTTCGCTCGCGGCAGAGAACTCCTCGACGGCCTGTTCTAGGCGGAATTCGATGTAGGCAGTGGCATAGGCGTTGGCGATCACGGGGGCGCGCCGGGCGGCAGTGCTCGTGGCTCGAATCTCGACGACGTCGGTCTGGCCAACCGGTCTCACCGTGACCGATGGCGCATCGCCGATCTTCTGCCGCACCGCCTCCCGCACAGGCTCGGCCTTGATCACCTCGATCTCCGTCTGCACCGAGCGCTCGGGGTTGACATAGGACTGCGGCCCGGTAGGGAACACCGTGCCCGCCGATCGGGGCCGCAACAGGAGCTTGGCCGTGGCCGCGTAGCGCGGCGTCTGCGAGTAGGACACTGTGAGAGCGACTCCAAGGACCACTGCGACACAGAGAGCGATCACGCCCTTACGTCGCCGGAGAACCTGCAGATAGTCTCGGAGGTCAGGCTCAGCCGCCGCCGCCTCTTGAGGGAGCACTGGTCAATCCTAGCCGGGCCATGAGGTGCTACCGGCGGTTGGGCTTTATCGCGTCGATTACGCTCGTTCTCCGCATGAGGTTTGTGGGATCGTGACGGCGGCGTTGGCTCGCGGCATGCTTGCCATGGCACTGACCCTCTCGCTCACGCCACTGGTCCTTGCGCTGCTCCGACGGGGGCGGGTGCTCGACCATCCGTCGGAGCGGTCCTCCCATGCCACGCCCGTGCCTCGGGGAGGCGGTGCGGCCATCGGCGTGGCGGCGCTTGTCGCCCTGGCTCTCACCCCGTCCGTCCGGGGCAGCGACCGGTGGGCGATCGCGGTTGCCGCCGGTGCCTTCGGCCTAGTGGGCTTGATCGAGGATGTCGTTGGCATCCCGGTGCTGCGCCGTCTCGGCGTCCAGTTCATCGCTGGCCTGCTTTCAGGCCTGTTCCTCCTCGACGACCTGACCGGTCCTCTTCTCTGGCAGGGCGTTTTCGCAGTCTGCGCGGTCGTCTGGCTCGTTGCGTTCGTCAACGCGTACAACTTCATGGACGGCATCAACGGGATCTCCGTCGCCCAGGCGATGGGCGCAGGCATCACCTGGCTGTTCGTCGGAGCACATGCCGGCAGCCCGGCGCTGGCCGCCGGCGGCGCCATGATGGCTGGCGCCGCCCTCGGCTTCGCGCCCTACAACGTTCCGAACGCACGGCTCTTCCTGGGCGATGTGGGTAGCTACTTCATTGGCGCCTGGCTCGCGGCGCTGGCCGTCCTTGGGCTGCGGGCCGGGGTGCCGCCGGAGGCGGTTCTTGCCCCACTCGCCCTGTACGTCGCCGACACCGGGACAACGCTCGTGCGCCGGGTGCTCCGGGGCGAACGGTGGTACCTGCCCCATCGGGAGCACGCGTACCAACGACTGGGAGAAGCGGGGTGGTCGCACGTGCAACGATCAGGATTGGTCGCAGGCTGCATCGGTGCCTGCGGCGCGCTGGGCGCGGTCAGCCTGGGCGACTCCGTTGCAGCTCGTGTCGCAGCCGACCTCGCCATCGCGGGCGTCATCGGCGCGTACCTTCTTTCTCCGAGGTGGATGGTGCACAGTGACTCAACAATAACGGTCGCCTGAATGCGGGTAGTGGTGGTCTGTCACTACTTCCCCCGCGAGGCTGGTGCGCTCACGCGTGTTATCGACCTGGCCTGGGCTCGAGCGGTGGGTCAGACGAGTGACGATCCTGACCGGCATAATCGGCCGCCGTCTTGGCCCAGGCGCACAGGCCGGTGCGGGCGCCGTTCGACAGGGCCAACGTTGGGATTGCGACGCCTCGGTCTCGACTGTCACGCGCGACAATGGCCGGCGGCCACGACGCCCGATATCGCCGACGCAGTGGTTGGACATGGTGGCCAACCGGCTGGCCGAGCCACAGCCAGAGCAACCCGGCGGTGAGATCGCCTCTCTGATCGGATATCTGAGATCTGATGTCTCGCGGGCTAACAAGCACCAAGCCCAGCCCCGGCCTCCTCGTCTGGCCTAGCTTCCGTCGCCCTCCAGAGCTGCTCGAGCGACTTGCTCCTCGATCCAGGGATAGGTCTGCGCGATCCCTTCGTCGAGGGAGAAACCCGGCCGCCAGCCAAGACTCTCGATCCGGGAGTGGCTGAAGTTCCGCGACTGAACTCCAACTGGCCCGTCGACATGCTTTATCTCGAGCCGCTTCCCGGAGGCGTCGATGACGAGCTGCACGAGCTCATCGACGGTGACGTACTCGGACGTTCCGATGTTGGCCGGCCCCTCGAGGTCAGAGTGCATCAGGGTATAGATGCCCTCGACGAGGTCGTCGACATACACATACGATCGGACGGCGGATCCGTCTCCCCAGACCTCGACGGTCCCCCCTTCGAGCGCCTCCGCGACCTTGCGGCAGATCGCTGCCGGCGCCTTTTCCCTGCCGCCGCGCCAAGTGCCCTCGGGACCGAAGCAGTTCTGAAACCGGGCGATACGCACCGGAAATCGGAACCGACGCCCGTAGGCCACCGCCATGCGTTCTGCGTAAAGCTTCTCCCAGCCGTATTCGTTGTCCGGATTGGCAGGAACCGCGTCCTCCTCGGTCAGCGGCGGCTCGCCCTGAACCATGTCCCGGTACACACAGACTGACGACGAGAAGAAGTAGCGGCCGGCCCCGGCCAACGCCGTGGCGTGGATCATGTTGATGTTGACGAGGGCGCTGTTGCGCATGATCTCGCACTGTGCGGAGTCGATGAAGCCCATCCCGCCCATGTCGGCAGCCAGGTTGTACACCTGATCCGGGGCCGTCCCGTCGAAGTCGAGGGCGGCCTCACAGTCGACCGGCAGCCGGAGGTCCAGAAGGCGGAAGTCGTCGGCCGCCGTGGACGAAAACTCCGGTTCCTTGAGGTCGACGCCCCGCACGTAGAATCCGCTGATCTTGAGCTTCTTCACGAGATGACTGGCGATGAACCCGCCGGCACCACACACCAGAGCTGTCTGCAAGAGAAGGCCTCCTAGGGACGCTGCGTCGTCTATTGCGCGCCCCGCGAGACGGGCACAAGGGAACGGATAATCCTATCGTAGCAACCGGCGATGGCACTCGGGGAGTGGCGGCGGGCCGCTTCGATTGCCGATGGACGGTCCCAAGCCCCATCCGCCGTCCCATCGAGGAGGGCCATGACGCCGTTCGCCAGCGCGACGTGGTCGCCCGCGGGTACGACGAGGCCCGCCTTGGACTGGACGATCGTCTCGGCCAAGTCGGTCTCGGGTGCAGCACACGCAATCACCGGGCGACCAGCCGCCATGGCCGAGAAGATCTTGGAGGGCGTCGTGGTCCGATCGTGGCCGGCCTTCAGGGGAACCAAGATGACATCGGCCAAGCCGTAGAGATCCGACACGTCCTCGGCAGGCACGAAGTCCTTCAGCTCGACATTCGCCGGGCGACTGATCCGGACTTCCTCTTGGAGGCGAGTCAGCGCCGCTCCTCCGCCAACGATGATGAAATGGACGCCCTCGTCCTGGAGTACGGCTGCGGCGCGGAGGAGTAAGTCGAAGTCTTGGGTGAGACCGATATTGCCAGCGTAGAGGACCACGGCCTTGTCTTTGACGCCCCAGGCCGCGGCCAGCCTATTGTTTTTTTCCCGAGGAGCCACACGGTCGTTGTCCACGAAATTCGGGATGACCGAAGTGTCCTCTGCGCCGGCTCCACGAGCGACGATCGTCCGAGCAAAACCGGGCCCGATGGCCACGACCCTGTTGGACGAGCGGTAGATCCAACGCTCCACCGCGGCCAGGAAGGCCAAAACCCAACGATTACGGATGATGCCGAGATCACGTGGGACGTCAGGCCACAGCTCCTGGACGTTGTAGACGAGATGGCCGCCGCCGAACCTACGGGCGAGCATGCCGACCAGGGCAAGGGTGAACGGCGGAGAAACCACGATCGTCACCTCTCGATCCCGGAAGTATCGGGTCGCGGCCGCGGCCATGAGCACGTGGAAGAGTAGGAAATCGCCCGCTCGGCGCAGGACGAACCGTGGTTTCTGAGGGATGTAGCAGCGGGCGACCCGCACCCCGTTCTCGTCCTGCACCCGGATCGGGCGCAGGAACGAGCCCCGGTAGCGGTAGTCGGAACGCACGGCAGACGACGGGTTGTAGTGAGGCATCGACGTCAGTACAGCCACGTCGTGGCCGAGCACGCGAAGTTCCTGTGCCAGGCGGGTGACGATCGTGGCGGTGGAGACGGTGTCGGGCTCGTAGACGACGGCCACGAGCAGTACTCGAGCCAAGCTCAGCTCCGCCTGGTGACCAGCAGGTCCTCGAGCACCAGCACGTCCATGTCGGCACGCAGATAGCAGGCAATCGCCTCTTCGGGCGTGCAGACGATCGGCTCGTTCTCGTTGAACGAGGTGTTGAGGACCAGGGGCACGCCGGTCAACTTGTCAAAAGCATGGATGAGCTCCCAGTAGCGTTGGTTGCTCCGGCGGTCGACGGTCTGGATGCGGCCTGTGCCATCGACGTGCGTCACGGCCGGAATGCGGTCCCGCCACGGCGGTCGGACGCGTGGAGCGAAGAGCATGTAGGGCGAGGGTCCGTCGATCTCGTAGACCTCCGACGCCCGCTCTACCAGGATGGAAGGGGCGAACGGCCGGAAGGACTCCCGGCGCTTGGTCCGCCGATTCACGATGTCCTTCATGTCAGGGTTGCGGGGGTCGCAGACGATGGACCGGTTCCCCAGCGCCCGGGGTCCGAACTCCATCCGACCCTGGAACCAGCCGACGATCCGAGCGTTGGCGATGAGTTCGGCCGTTCGCCGGCACAGGGTCGCCTCGTCAAGTCGCTCGTAGGCCACGCCAGCCTCCTCCAGCTTGGCCGCGCACTCTTCGGTAGTGAAGGATGGACCGAGGTAGACGTCGCGCATCACGAAACCCCTCGACGCGCCAAGGGTGTGGTGGGCGACGTACAGGGCGGCGCCGATGCTGGTACCTGAATCGTTAGCCGCGGGCTGGATGAACACACGCTCAAAGCCGGTGGCATCTGCGATCAATGAGTTCGCCGTGACGTTTAGGGCGACGCCACCGGCCATGGCCAGCGCTGGCAGGCCCGTCTTCTTCTTGAGCGTAGCCAGGATGGGCAGAACCACCTCTTCCAGCCGGGCTTGGGCTGACGCGGCAATGTCCCGATGACGATCGTCCAGCGGCTCGTCGGGAAGTCGGGCCGGGCCAAGCAGGTCCTCGAGCTCGGGCGCGAACAGAGGCCCAACCGTGGGGGACCCTGAGGCGAAATCCCACTGAATCGATTCCCGACCGTGCCGGAAAAAGTCCATTGTGAGGCGGAAGTCTGGCCCGTTAGCGGTAAGAATGCGCCGCATCTCGGGCAGGTAACGCGGTGTGCCGTAGGGGGCGAGCCCCATGACCTTGTACTCGTCGCCGTAGTGGGGAAAGCCGAGGTACTGGGTGATCGCTGTGTAGAAGAACCCAAGGCTGTGCGGGAAGAAGACCCGGTGATCGAGCTCGATCCTGCTGCCCCGGCCGGTTCCCCAGGCCATGCTGACGAAGTCACCCAGCCCGTCGACCGAGCAAACGGCGGCATCGTCGAATGGCGAGGCGAAGAAGGCGCTGGCGATATGCGATGGGTGGTGCTCGACCGGATGGACCACACAGCCAGCGGTGAGGTCGACGTCAAGCGCCCGCCCAAGTTCCTGATCGAGCGAGAGGGTCCGGACCCGGGCTGCCAACCGCTCACGTGGTAGTGAGCGCTGACGCACGGTGTGGCGGATACCTTGGGCGGCCCGTCGGGCCTTATGGACGTGCGGGCTCTTCGACAGGGCGATGTGGTCGACCTCGCCGGGTTTCACCCCGGCATACGAGAGGACCCAACGGGTCGCGTCGATGGGAAGGCCCGAGGCGTGCTTCACTCGGTTGAACCGCTCCTCCTCGGCTGCTGCGATCAGTTCGCCGTCGGAGAATAGCGCCGCACTGGCATCGGCATGGAAAGCGTTGAGGCCAAGAATCAGCATGCGGACACCAGTCTCGCCGCTACTTCCCGCAAGGGTGAAATCGGGATAGGCACCTCCATTTGGACGGCCTTCGGTAGCGAAAGACGGACGAGCCAATGCAGACTACTGGGCATCGGAAGAGTGGCCACCGTGCGCAGGCCCCTCTTCGGAATCGGAACCGGCACGAACCGGGGCTGGACACCCTGCGCTATAGCCAACTGGTCAAGGAGGTCACGCAATGGCGTCGGCCCGCCACCGACCGCCACAACCGCCGGTGCGGCGTTCTGACCCAACCACGTAAGAGCTCGAATGGCGTCGTCCAGTAGCACGAAGCCTATTGAGTGCCGACCACCGCTCGGGAGAGGGACGATTCGGCGGCGCACGAGCCGAACGAGGTCCATTGTTCGCGACTTACCTGCACCATGGACCGGGGCAAGGCGCACACTGGTAATCGGCATCCCGGCCTCCGCTCTAAGGACGCACTCGTCCTCGAGCGCTGCCTTCACCTCAGCGTACCTGGCGCGTGGCGCCTGGACGGAGCGACCGTCGACGGTTTCTGCGAGGCCAGCAACATCGGAGCTTCCGAGCACCACAACCCGCCTTACCTCCGCTTCATCGCAGGAATCGAGCACCCTCCGAAGATGGTCGAGCTCGGACCGCATCGGCAGCGCGAGGCCCTCTTGAGGCGAGAACCTCGCACGCCCAGAGGCCACAAAGACAGTTGCCCCGCTTTCTATCGGCACCACCTTCATGCTACGCCGAGACGCCGCGGTGATCCTCAATTCCTGCGCGATCGCTCGCCCCAGCCACCCTGAGCCGACGACACAGAAGGGACCCGCATGCGCAGAGGCGGTTGTCGACGATGACTCCACCGATGCCATCTTACCTTGTTCGAGCAAGCGGAATATCTCTGCCTTGTGCAAAGTGCGCAACCGCACGCTGCCTCCGTGCACTGCCGGGCGGGAGTGCGTTCTCCAAGGACCCGAAAGTCCCAGATTCTGCCGTCGCTACCGCTCCCTAACGGCAATTATACTGTCCCGCCCATCCACAAAGCGCGGTCTTCATTCCGCGCCAAACATAGGAAATTTCTAAATTTCTCGGTCGGGTCCGGGGCAATACGTGCTATCTCGACCGGTCCGCAGTCAACCAGATGGAGAAATGTGTAGCCATGTGAGGCAAGAATCTCACTAATGGCGTCAATGCGTCCATCTGGGTTGCACTCTAGAACTATCGCTGGACTACATCGATCCAAGACTTCTTCCATGCCTTCGAGAACCAAGTGTTCGAAACCTTCGACGTCTATTTTGACCAGATCGACGTGCGGGCAGTCCCGGAGTTCCTCGTCGAGGGTCCGAACCTCGACCGTAACTAACTCCCCACCGATTCCCCGATATCCATGTTCGAATAAAGATGCAGAAACAGGGAACTCATCAAACGGGACATGAAACGACGTAGTTCCGAGAACGTTCGACACGGCCACCTCGCGAACATCGCAGCGAGACCTCCAGCCATTCTCCGCCAAGTTCGCGCTCAGGCCGTCGATATTCTGGCCGACCGGCTCGAAGGCCACCACATCCAAGTCTGGCGAGGCAGCACATGCCACGAGCGTATAAAGTCCAGTATTAGCGCCGACGTCCACAACGACACGAGCGCGCTCAGCGAGAGCGAAAAAGGGACGGATCGTCGCGCCCTCTATCCAGTCAAGCCCTCGCCAACACAGCTCGCGATCGAATGGACCTCGATATAGGAAAGACGCCTCCTCCGAAAGCCGTACAGTTGTCGGGTTTTGAGCCGGCAACCGCTTCCATACGGACGGAGGCAGCAAGGAGTGTTGCGCTAGGCTCCGCACAGAGCCGCGTCGAGACAGCGCAGAAGCCAGGGGATGGGCGGTCTTTCTCATCGCGCTCCGTACCTTGGAGCGACTGCCTCCTGTCATAGTGTGGGTGCCTCCCAATGCCGAAACGAATCGGAACCGACCGCGTACTCTTCACGTGGTCCGGTAAAAGGATCGGTGGGTACGTGCGAGTCGGTATCTACATTGACCAACGCCATTCGCTGGAAACATTCACGATTTTCACTTACCAGATGGCGTGGAAACCGCCGCGTCGCGTCTGAAGTATCTTGCAAGTGTACAAAGAAGGTAGCCCTTTTGGTGTCTGTGCTAGTAAGCTATGCTCATTGTACATGTTTACCGGGGTCACCACCGGCGAACGCAGGCCTGTGACTTCCTGCCTGAGAAGACGGGCTGTCTACAGGAGACCCCAGTGCAGACCAAGAAGGCGCTTCCTCCGGCGTCGGAACGCCGACCGACAGATCGGTGCTCGTCGACGCCGAGGAGGAGGCGATGGCCCAGCGGTGACGTCTACAGCGCGGCGGCCCAGCAGCGTCGACGTCAACCGCCGCCTCCTCAAGCATGTCCGCCCCGAACGGCAGCTCCCAGTTTAGCTTCCTCGCGACCGACCGCCTCGATGCTACGAACTTAAGGGTAAAGCAGGGCGTGAGGCCGGCCGTCGTCAACCAGAAGATGTGCGGGCGCCAACCGGACCCGACCGGGGATCCGATCCGAGTTCCAGGGACGGATCATGACGTTCCTTTGCACGGCGCACCAATTGGGAGCCGACGCCATCGGCCTAGTGGTTGAACCGGCTCGGGCGCCGAACCCCGGAGTCGTCGCCGGGCTCACCCTGCGGGCCGGCTGATTACGTCGGCTACAGCGACTAAAGCGAGGGCACGTCAGGAAAGAGAAAGTACTTTCGTACTACAGAGGCCCAATCATGTTCGTGTTTAACTAGGCTCCGTCCTCCTTTAGCCAGTCGATTAGCGTATAGATCGTCAGATAGCACTCTATTCATACGCTCGACAAGTTCTGACCAATTTGAGGCTCGGGCATATGACACACCGTCCCGGCCGTTAACGATACCATCTAGCATCTGCATGCCCACCACAGGCGTACCCGCCGCCATAGCCTCAAGCGCCTTAGTCGGCGTACCGGATAACTGGCCAGAGGGCACTACGAGCATTCGAGACGACCTCAAGAGGTTGGGTAGATCCTCCACAAAACCGAGGTGGGCCCAGCCATGGCTTCGGCATTGGTCGGATAGCCACTTATGCGGTCGGGGGCCAGCCAACGCTACTCGCAGGCCCGGAATCATCGCTTTCACCTGCGGCAACACGGCGTCAACAAGGATACGAACCCATGTTTCTACACCAGAAGTACCACCCACGTAAAGGACATCCCAGCGCGGCGTGGGCCGAGGTCCTTGGAAGACACGGACATCCACGCCGAGTGGAATGAGACGGACCTCCGTGTTGGTAATGCCGCCTCGGAGCCAAGTCACGTCGCGAGTACTGACGACATCAACGAAGTCTGCGTGCCGATAGAATCTACTCTCAAACAGGCGAGCCACACGTGACTGGACACGCCGTTTTATTGTTGGATCCGACTTCAACAGAAGCGAGTAGCTATCATTAGGTGAGCAAACGATCTTTGTCGTGCGCCTCCTTTCTGCGAACAGTGAGGACATAGGTTGGGCGAGGTGCGCCATACTGAACGTGTCCAGATGGGCGACGTCGTATTCAGCCCCGTCGTCCAGCAGCTGCTCGACGTGTGGTGCGACATCGGACCACGGAAGACGTGCGTTTGATGGCAGGACGCCGGTTGTCAACGCACGGAATCGTCGAAACGCCTGGACCTGGACCGGAACGAGGGCACCAGCGCTCTGGCGCATCCATGCCGGAACAGAGGACGATCCATCATCGCCGAAGATCAAGTCCCAATCGCCTCGAAGATGGGCAAGAAACCCAGACAGCTTGGCCTTATAGCCATTGACCGGCGGCCATGGCATTTCAGGTGCAAGCACAAGAATCCTAGCCACCGAGCGCTGACCCCACAGAACTCTGGCCTACTCGGGTCAAGATGCCGCTCGGTGTCTCGGAGGTCAGGGGCACCGGGGAGGGGTTAAGTCACGCTGATGTACGGACGAATTGTCCAATGTGCTTCCATAGCTCCTTTTTTTGAGGTAACAGCCACTCAGCCCATGTAACTATCAGACGCGCCCGGCGTAAAAAAACCAAATACCACACCATCACCGCAGTGTACCCGCCAAGCGAGGCTATGGCGGCACCCATCAGGCCTAAGCGTGGAAGCAGCAGCGCAAGAAACATTCCCGTAGCTAGCAGCCCAGCTAATTGCGCCCACAGGGTGACCATCGGGCGTCCAAGGCCGCGTATGCCCTCCGCCAATACATAGCTATACCCGTATACGCCTCCGGCTGCGGTAAGAATGAGGGCCGGCCGCACCGCTGGCTGAAACCGAGACGTTAACAAGAACGGCAACACAGCGGGAGTTGCGAAACCCAGAGCCACGATTGATAGCGCCATGAGCCCAACGGCATTTCGGCTCGCTGATGCGAAGGCGACCGCCTGAACAGAAGTGTCATGCTCCGATGCTATCCGAGGGAATACCACTTGACCGAGAGCAATTAGTATGGGCATTGAAGCGGTGCTCCATGCCACCGCAACAACATAAAAGCCAACATCTCGAGAACTGAGTACGGCGGTCATCACTAGCTGGTCCAGCCGTAGATTGAGCAACTGCGGAAGGGTCGCCCCGAACGCCGGCAGTCCATAGGTTAACAACCCCTTCAATGGGCTCCTGCTTACGCGGTAGGGCGGTTGCACCCTTGACTGCACAACTATGGTGGCTACGACGCCGACCCCCGCCAATCCTGCTAGGTGGAAGGTTGCCAGCGCACGGGCGTTGTCCAGGTCCAAGCCGAATGCGATCAACAGAATGACTAACCAAGCAAATGCAGGGCCGAGCCGCATCACATTCCACCATCCGAACTCGCCCAATCCTCGTAGCGGATGCGTAGGCAGGAGTGTAAGTGCAAAGAGAGGGATAATGAGGAGATACCGCTGAGCGGCGAGAACCAAATCAGCGCCGTGGCTGGCCAACACCAGCGGCAAAGTCATCCAGCCTAAGGCAACAAATGCGACGCTGGAAAGGGTTGCGAGGACAACAGCTGAGCCGAGGTACTCGCCAAGCCTCTCACGTTCGCGGGCGCCAAAGTAAACCAACGCCTCGGGAAGCCCGAGCATGGCCACTATCGCAAAGACCGTCGGCCATAGTTGAATTAGCGCGAGGTCACCCCGCCCATCCGGTCCAAGCAGCCTTGCGCTTAAAGTGCCCGTAACCAAGCCTAGGAGGCCGAGCACCATATTGGTGGCGACCGTACCGCGGAAGGCCCCCATCCGACTCGACGACGCGCCTGTCACTGATCACCGGAGGTGAGATCAACGCCGTTCATGAGCGCTGCGCAAAACTCTGGAGACTCTGCTGGCCACCGAGACGGAAATATGCACAAATGCCGCCCCAGACGAATACCACGGCTACCAATGACTTGAGCGAGGTCACGCCATTGCCCTCAAGAAAGAAATTGCTCCAGACCAATACTATGCCGACGAAGAGCAGATTGTAGCCGAGGTGACGATGACGGTCGGATTGGCTGAGCCCGCGATCGACGATGGAGCACAACGACCCAGCAGCCAAAGATCCAGCTATCACACCGAGACTACCTAGCGAGGCATACCACCACCCAAACGCTGTGCCGGCAAATGAGACTTGTGCACCCTCACTGATCCCGTGAACTCGGCGCTTCAGAAAATTATCCCACTGTTTTTGATCGAGCAGCCGGGCGTCTGTTCCGTAGATCTCAACCTGTCCCACTACTGGGGTGAGATAATCAATCCCGCCTATGCGCTCGAACAGGAATTGGGCGACCTCGGCCGGGCCGCCGGACTCGTTAGCGCCGAGGCCACGAAATGTAAGTGCGATTCCCACGGCGAGGAAAATCCCCACTCCTATGGCTAGCAAGCGCCCGATCTCATGGCGTGAGCGCGCGATGGCACCGCTACCTCGGGAAGCGGCAATCCAGACAAGAGCATTACGAAGAGGTTCTCCACGCCACCCGATCAGGACTCCGACCGCGGTGTGGAGGAGAAGGATACCGGCCCCGGCGCGAATAAGAAGGCTGGAACCGCCTCGTTCATCACCCTTCAGCTTGAGGGACGCGGATACCAGCGGAGGCACGACCGTTGTCGCGAAGAATAGCATTCCGCGTAAAGGAATTGGTCTTGGCGCTCGGCTGGGAACGCCTATATGCCACCGGCCAGCTGCATATAGCCTTAAAAGTACGACGGCGAGCCCAACAACTATGAGGGGTCTTGCACTTACGTCAGCATGACGACGGATCGAAGCCGATTGGACGAATGCCCTAAGTCTGTGGCCGCCGCGTCGGTACCCGACGGCGAATGCCAACGAACCGTAGGCAACCACAGCAAGTGTCGCTTCTCGCGTCGCTCGCGGTCCGGTGACAAGCGGAGGCATGTCCTCACCCAGAAGGAACCATTTTCCCAAAAAGAAAACGAGGGTCAGCCACAGAGTGACCCCACCCAAAGAGATATGACCCAGATGGCGGATCTTAGAGTGCAGCCAGACGAGGCTGAGGAGGACTAGGGAACAGCTGACGAGGCCGTCAACAGTGGAGGCGCGCATTATGGCGACCCCTATTCCGAAGGCAAGTAGCAGCGCGTACGAGGCTGAACGCCTTACCGAACGGGTCCACCTACTCTCAATACTAATCGCCATACGCGGTACTACCGATATCAAAAGCAACGGAATCGACTAAGGCCTCACGCCACGCGTCTATGCTCCATGAATCCATCCATCGAACGTCGCAGGCCTCAATACCGTGGGCTTCGCGGAAGTGACCAAGGTTCATCGCTAGAAGTTTCGGGACAAGCTGGACCGCCTCAAGAAAAGCCAACGACGAACCTTCCACTCGGGACGGGAACAGGGCAGCGGAGGCTCGAGCCAGAGTATGCTGCGGATCTGAGCTGGCGTCGGCAAAGACTATACTACGCCGTCGCCCAGCCAGCGCTTTGCACAGGTCCTCGTATCTCTGCTGGCCGCTATTGGCGTGTACCACCATGATCCAGCCTTGCTCGGCTAGACCGGTAGCGCAAAATGCTCTTATTGCAATATGAAGCCCCCTAAACTGATCATACGAACCGACGTACGCGATAACTGGTTCTCGATCGGTGAGCGGCCGGTGCCGCAACATATGTGGCGCTATATAATTCGGTTCAAGCCTTATCCGCGTGAGCAATTTCCAGTATGCTGGGTGCGCCGAGTTAAGCACAACGGTTTCTCTGGACAGCGCTACCTGAGCGGTCGTGCCGATGGTGCCGAGGACGACGCGCAATACAGCCGATGCGGACGGGTCGGCCTTCAGACATTCCAGAGGCACTACAAACTGATAGTTCTGAATGAGACTAACCGTCAATCGTCGAATCGGTACGACGGGGTTTTGAACGGCAAAGATCAGAGCCTGTGGATGGCGATCGGTGAGCTGGCGGAGCGCCCTGGCACCAGACCAATGGCCCGAAACACCTACACTGTCGCATTGCGGACGCGACCTCGCCCAGTGGGGAACAATATCCGCCGGCAATACTGCACCAATAATCTGGTCGTCGAACTCGGAGGTGTGGGTGCTGAGGGACGCGAGTCCCCCGCGGCTTCGTAGGGTAGGCCCATATAGTATCCAGGGACGACTGTCCGGAGCTGGGTTGCTGAGCGGTTCCTGGTCGGTCATGGAGTTGGAGGCATTATAAGCGGATCAAATTGGGTCGCCAGGTAGGCTTCGCACGGGTCCCGACCCCGGCTCGCATCGATCGGGTCTGTCTCCGCCGTACTGCTGAGAGGCTCGGAGCGGCCACGCCCTCCAGTCAGGAGGCAGGGTTCGTTTCTGCGATACGCCCATGTCCTCCCACCTCCGAACGTGTTTCTGCCGAGACTCACTAGCGTGGTTGGCCGAGCATGGAGACGATAGCGCCGCGACGGCTGCAGAGCTCCGGCGACTGGGTTGATCCAACGTTATGGTATTTCTACTCCTAGTCATGCGTCCGCGAACTGGCCTCGCCCGGTGAGTCCGGGTTACATCCGAGGCCGCGGTGCCAGCGTGGCTCCGGGTGGGTCAACTTGAACTCATGACGCATGACTAGGGTCGGTGCGATACTGTGGCATCACAATCCCTAGTCTCCGCCCAGAGCACGGTAGGGGTGATGCAGTGCCCAAGCAAGCAGGATGGCGCACGCGAGTGCGTTAGTTGCGCTGCCGAAACGAATTGTCGGACAGGTACGGCTACGTCAGGTCAGGGTGGGAAGTCAAGCCGTTCGCTAACAGAATCAGACGTACATGGATACCGCGGGCGTCGAGGTGATTTGAGCGAGTGGTCGTCGGGCCTGGTGACCGCGGCATTTGCCAGAAGCGGGATCCGGGGGGCCCACCGCCAACCTCCTCTGCGGGCCACCCGGTCAATATTTACTGGCTCGGGACCGCCTCACGGTTGGAAGCGTAACGTTAACGTGTTCTTTGCAAGTTTGACCCGCCACTGAGAACATTCATTGCGGACCGCTCCGGCGAGGACGCAGCACATATAACTGGTTTACACCTGCTCTATGCAGGAACGAATCAGCAGCACGTTGCTCAATTGCTTTCAACTTTCGGAACGGAATAACGCGGAGAGCCTTGCCGCCGATGACGCCACAACCATAAGCCGCCTCCACCTCCAGTCCACTAAGAGCGAACAGCCGCTTTGCCTCCCTATCCGACAGAACGTTCCCGCTTAGCGCTCGGCCACCGCTCCGGCTCGTGACGTGGCGTAGACAGGTCGTAATGGCCTTATGACTCCATAGGTTTCCGTGGTTGTTGACTAGCAGTCGGCCGGTGTGGCTCCGAAGCCTCTGGCCGAGCCACGAGAGCGCGGCGATCCTGTCCACGTGGTCAGCGTTCAATAGGAAGCGGAAGGCGGTAATGACGTCGAATGTGTCATTAATCCGATCTGGCTGGCTACGGATGTCGACGCAGTAGAATTGACTACCTGGCACTCGCTCCTCGGCTCGAGAAAGCATATCGGAAGAAATGTCAACTCCGACGGATTTAGAGAACCGGCTTCCCAGATGCTCGATCACACGACCAGTACCACATGCAAAATCGAGATAGGATTGGCGACCAACGCCGTCAATCTTATCGAGAATACGGTCGAGAAGCTCGCGCTCGATATCCCAAAGAAGTGACGAATAGGTCAAGTTGCTATATTGTCCAACGTCATAAGCTTTAGCTTCCTCCGGTGACTGAAAGCACTGGCGATACGAGCGTCTACTATTCATCTTAGTCCCAACTCTCGATCATATGCCGCGCATCCGCATTTCCTTGATAGGCCAGGTATAGCAATGCCAATCCGACATCAGTACGGTCATAGCCAAGAAACTCAGCAAGCTTCAGCGTCGAAGTTCTTCGAGCAATTCGGCGCCCTACACGCCGGCGCAAGGTCCGATCGTTCACCAAGTAGCTTACTGTATCCGTCAACATTGGCGCATTAAATGACGCGGTTTCCCAGTCAAGTAGCCAGTAGCGTCTGCCCACTCGTGTGACGTTATTGCCTCTGATGTCGCCATGAGCTAAGCCGCACATAATTGGTCGGTTTGACGCCTCTGCCATGAGCGCGGAAAAGCGTGGATTCGAGATACTTGACGCCTCTTGCATCCAGGGAAGGCTGTCCGGTGATATCGGTCTGAGACCTATATGGGTCGCAGAAGCGCTTTTCCTCAAAGGAAGCAGGGCGCCTATATGTTTCCAACAATATGATTGACGTCGTCCCGGCAATGCGGACATCACGATTGAGGTTCGACCGCTGTCCTCCTGGACACCTCGGCTCGTGGGATAGCACCATCCGAATAGCGTCATGCGGTCCATGCGCCGAAGCATTTCGCTTTCGTGCTTGAAGCGGTCGTAGTCGCTTGCCGAGGTGCTTACCTTAGAGAAGTATGCCGGTTTGTAATTCTGATTAAGTGCCGTGATGTATGTTCGGCTACTACGCCATCCGTAAGGCCACATGACGCACACTGATCCGATCTCGACTCGGTCTTCGATGGCGGCCTGACGGATAGCATACATCACCTCGGCGAGGCGTGCCGGGCACACGGGCGTGGCGCTGATGAAGTCGGGCAATCCGTTGGGCAGGAAAGAGAAGGCGGCTGTTATGAGACGCACACAGCGACGACGGAGCGTTGAATTATCGAGGAGGGTGGCATGAACGCGCGCGGCGGAAATTCCGCCGGTAATGGTGATGAGCGGAGTTCTACGGTAGTACAGAGTGAAACTCTGCTCAAGCTCAAGTGTCATCCGCAACCCACCAGTTTATGATACCCACAGGCAACGATCGGTCGAGCTGCCGGCGTCGAAAGGTGCCAACGGTGAGTCGGATTCCAGTGAGCAGACAGCTGATCTCCTGGAAGATGAGCACTCCGCCTCGCATCAACGGGTCAGGGTGTGTCCACGAACGCTGACTCCTGGAACTTGAACAGCTCGGCGCGGAGCCCACCACGCGCCAGGAGCTCCCCGTAGCTCCCGTGCTCGACCACCCGCCCGTTGCGCACAACGTAGATACGATCGGCGCCGCGGACGCTGGCGAAGCGGTGGGAGATGAGGAGCACCGATCGGCCGGCATACAGGCGACGGATCCCTTCAAACAGCTTCCTTTCGGCCCGCGGGTCGAGGGCGGCGGTGGGCTCATCGAGGATGACGAAAGGCGCGTCCCGGAAGAAGGCGCGGGCCAGGGCGACGCGCTGCCATTGTCCGACTGACAAGTCGGTGCCGCCCAGAACTGAGGGCCGAACTTGGTGTCGTAGCCGCGTTCGAGATTGGCCAGGAACTCTGCGGGACGCATTCCGAGACCGGGCCACGCCGCTGGAACGCTCCGTGGCCGGCGGTCCGTTCGGCAATCCCCACCCCGGCCCAGCTGCACGAGGCCTTCCTGTGGTCTGAGCAGCGCACCGTGACCAAGACGGCCACGGTCAGCCTGCACGGCAACACCTTTGAAGTCGAGCGGCCGATCACCATAAGCGAGGGCACCAACGTGCTAGTCGGCCGGGATCCCACCCGCATCGTGGCCGAGGCCCTGCGGGTGCTGCGGGACGGCGTCGTCCCCCGGCGGCCGGCGTTGTGGGACGGAAAAGCAGGGAAGCGCATCACCGACATGCTCGTCGACGAGACCCGACAGGGACGGCAAGTAAGTAAGACAGCACACCGGCCACAAGCTGGAGCAGATCGATTCGAGTCCGCCCGTGACCGCCCTTCATGGCCGAAGAGGCCAAGGCCTACGGGATCATCGTCCACGTCATCTCCCCGGCCGCGCAGGTGGCGACCTGAGGGCCGACCTTCGCCGTGAGTGCACCGCCGACGACTCGACCGGCGCTCCGCCAGTCGTGTTTGCCGGGGCGGCACTCTGGCGGTAGTGCGATCTGGCCCGCAACCATCCGGTGACCGCCATCGGCAGGCGCGATACGCCCCAGGTGGATCGCACGACGTAGGCAATGACAAGACCTATCGGCCCGCGCTCAGCGATTGCCAAGCTCTGGCGAAGGTAGGACCGCGGCGGGAAGAGCTTCTGGCGGCAGTACCGGGCCTTCGCCCGAGGGCCAACGAGCTCGGCGAGTCGGCCGAATCCCGGCGCCCCGGAGCCCTCGCGCAATAAGAGCATCCGCAGGGGCGCCGGCGCATCGAGCCCGAGATCGGCCGCGAGGGCCGGGCTCAGCATCCGGAGCTTGGCGCTCATCTCACCGTCCACCCCGATGCGCCGAGCGAGGTCCGCCGCCTCCAGCCAGGTGCCTTTCCCTACCTGCTCGATCGCCCGCGAGAGGTCGAGCCAGGTCTGCGAACCGGGGCGGTCATTTGCAGCGAGGTGAAGAACCGCGTGCAGCGTGAGCACCACCGGGCTCGGGACATCGACCACTGCGCCGCCGACCTCGAGGCTCTGGGCGGAAGCGGTGGCTTCGGCCCAGATGTCCTCGTCGCACAGCTCCTCGCAGCCATGCAAGGTGCGGTGCAGATCGACGGCAGCCCCATCGCGTCGTCGATCCCACTGCTCCGCGTGGTTGGGAACATCGTCGGCGAGCTCTGCCGAGCGCTTGTCGAACCCGAGTCGGTCGAGCACCGACCTCGCTGAATCTCTTTCGGTGGGCCCGACCAGTATGTCGACGTCGACATACTGACGAGCGGCCGGGTCGTCCGGGTAAAGCCAACGGGCAACCGGAGGGCCCTTGAGCAGGAGGGGCCGTAGCCCGGCGGCCTGCATGGCGCCGATGACCTCGGCCGTCCACTGGTCGACCTGAAGGCACCGCGCCGTCGAAAGCCAGCGACGGGAGAGCGCCGGTAGAGACGTCCCATGGGCCACTGCGCGAGCCTACCGCTCGGCTCGGCGAGCTAGATAGCATCTCGAGATGGCGCGCTTACGAGACGGGACCGTGGTGTGGCGGGAGGTCGACGGCGAGATCGTCGCCCTCGATGTATCCACCTCCACCTATATCGCAGTGAATCCCACCGGCGCCTTCCTGTGGCCCTCGTTGGTCGAGGGGGCATCGCAAGAAGAGCTCGCCCAGCGTCTTGTGCAGAGCTACGACGTCGATCTACGGCGAGCTGCTCAAGACGTGGCGGTCTTCCTCGCCCCGCTTCGAGAACGGGGTTTGTTGGAGGAATGACTCTGACGGGCCGGCTCGATCCCGCGAACTTGAGGGTCGCACTGTGGACTCTGCGGGCCGGACGCCATGCTCGTCGAGAACTGTCAGCCCGGGGGGTGAATTTTGTGGCACTCCCGACCGCTCCCACTCTGCCCGATGCCGCCCGCCGAGTGGTGACCGCCACCCTCGCACGCACCGGGGCGAGCTGCCTCGAGCGGGCCGCTGTGCTCCAGGCCTGGGATCAGGCGCACGGCCATGGGCGGGACTTGGTGGTGGGCGTGACAAAGCCGAGCGCAGGCTTCCGGGCCCACGCCTGGCTCGATGGTGACGGTCCCTGTCACGCCGAGGCGTTCACGGAGCTGTTGCGGCTTCCGCCTCGGCCGCCGCGTGACCGGTCGTAATCTCCTCGATGGCGGAGACGACGTCAGAAAGCGATCGCCACGAGAGCGGTCGACCGATGCGATACGCCGGCAGCATCGCCACGTCGAGGAAGGCGGTGGGATCACGCGGGACGAGGCGGACGGCAAGATGCTCCCCCAACATGGCCAGGCGCTGGGCCGGCGGGACGGGTTCGACGACCAGCCGGGGGGCGAGGCCGAGATGGATCCAGCCTCTCAACGGAGCCGAGGCGACGATCGGCCCCAGGACTAGGCGGCGCCGCTGGGCGCCCCGCACGGAGAGCACGGTGAAATCGCCCTCGAGGCGCTCGGCCGCCGAGGGGCGCAGGTCGAGGGTCCGCGGTCCCGCCAGTGCGCTCGTGCCGTCTATGACGGCTATATCATCGGCTAGCACCTCGTGGCCGGCAAGGGCGAGGGCCGCCAGGGTGGTCGTCTTTCCCTTGCCTTTGATGGCGGTGACGCCCCAGGCCCCGCCGCTGGCGAGGACAAGTCCGGCATGGAACGCCGAACGCCCGAGCCAACGGGCGAAGATGAGCCCCACACCGGCCAGGCCGGGATGGGCGAGCACGTGGGGGTCCGGGCGGGTTCGATCGCGGAAGGTGGCTGACATGGCCACTCGATCAGCGACCAGGTAGCCGCCGAACAAGCAGCGCAGCATGGCCCGGTCGTCTTCCAGGTTCTCGTTTGCGGGGGACGTCGCGGCTGCTTTCCATCGCAGGGTTACCCGGGGCCAAGGAGCGGTGTCGACGGCAAGCAATGAGCGGAGCTCGTCGTCGACCAGCGGCCCGGCCAGGCTCATCCCATAGGCGACCGGAACCGGGCTGGGACTCGTCATGGGCCTATCTTGGTCGGATTCAGAGCAGCCTGACTCCGCTCGACATCGCGACCTGCATACCGATCGGTAGGGTCGACGACCCAGAACCGCTGCCCTCTGTCGGGCGCGGCCTCCAGCCTTTGCAGGCGCTCGAGGACGCCGTAAGGCCCGCCTTGCTGCGCCCACCCTGCGTTGTGAGCTTCTCGGGAGGGCGCGACTCCTCCGCCGTGCTGGCGGTGGCCACTCGCCTGGCGCGCAAGGAGGGCCACCCCCTCCCAGTACCGGTAACCATGCGCTTCCAGGATGCCGAAGACGCGGAGGAGGCAGAGTGGCAGGAGCTGGTGATTCGGCACCTCGGTCTCCGAGACTGGGAGAAACTCGAGCTCGTCGATGAGCTCGACCTCCTGGGGCCGATCTCGACTGGTGTGCTGCGTCGCCACGGGCTGCTGTGGCCTCCCAACGCCTATGCCCATGTGGTGGTTATGCAACGGGCCGCCCGAGGGTCGTTGGTTACCGGGATCGATGGGGACGGAGTTTTCGGCACATGGCGCTATTCCCTGCTCTCGCAGCTACGCCATGCCCAGGTGGGGCCTCAGCGGGGCCATCTCCGGCTAGCTGCCACCGCGGTCGCCCCGCGATCCCTCCGGGGCCGCCTGCTTCGGCGCCCGGTTGTGCGCGAGACCGCCTGGGTCACCTGGCTTGCCGCGTCAGCCGAGCAGCGCTTCCTAGAGCTGCACCTGGCCGATCAGGCGAGCGAACCCCCGTCGTGGGCCAGTCGGACAGCGTGGCTAGCCAGCCGCCGATACGTCCGGATGGCCGTCTCGACCCTGGACCTCCTCGGTGCTGACACCCACACCCGAGTCTTCCATCCTCTCATCGAGCCAGCGTTCCTGTCTTCCGTTGCCCTCTGGGGAGGTCGGGCCGGCCCCGGTGACCGGACGAGGGCAATGGAAAAGCTGTTCGGAGACCTTCTGCCAGCGGCGGTGGTAGCCCGGCGGACGAAGGCGGTCTTCAACGGAGCTTTCTGGCGGTCCGCAACCGAGAGCTTTGTCCGCCAGTGGGCCGGCGGCGGCGTGGATCCCGCCCTCGTCGACACGCGCCAACTCGAACGAGTCTGGAAGAGCGGCACCCCAACATTCGGTACCGCCCTGCTGGCCCAACAGGCGTGGCTGGCGACGGCCGGTCACGGAGGGTCCGCCGGCACGGTGGGAGCGAGCGAGTAAGGTGGGCGAAAGACCTCTGGAGGAAGCAGGCCCGTGTCAGAGACAAGCGACCAGACTCAGCCGTTCCGAGCGCCCTACGACCCGCCTCGAGTAGAGGTGGTGGGAACGCTTCAGGAGCTGACCCTCGGGGCCGGAGGCAACCTCTTCGACGTCAATCTTTCTGCCGCGACGCTCTGACCTCCTAAGTTTCCCGGCGAAGCAACAGGGCCATCCACGGGGCGGCGATTGGCGACGGTGATCCTTTGACCGGCCTCAGCAGGGCCCTCTGGACCAAGGCGCTCCAGTCGTCGCAGGAGCGCGCTCGACCCCCTATGGTGAGCAGACTCAGGTCGTTGACCTTGGCCGGGTGGATCTGGTCGTCGGCGGGGATGGCCTGATCGATCACCAGCAGGAGAGCATCGACGCCCATGGCCCGACGACAGGCCGCCAACACCCGTAATGCGTCTTGGTCCTCCCAGTTGAACAGCACCCGGCCCAGCAGGTAGAGGTCGGCCCCGGCGGGGACGGCGTCGAAGAAGTTGCCTGCCACCGCCTCGGCACGGTCGCCGACGCCGACCTCTTCCAGGAACGCTGGGGCTCTCGCCACCACGTGGGGCAGGTCGTAGACGAGCCCGGTCAAGTGTCGGTGGCGTTGGAGCAACACTGCCAGCAGGCCCCCTCGGCCTCCGCCAACGTCTACGACCCGGCTGACCACTGACCAGTCGATGACGTCGAGCAGCTCCCCATCTGCCCACCATGCCCGGGCTGTTTCGACCATGGCCCGGTTCCACTGGTCGTCGAGATCGGGATGGGCCTCCAGGTGGGCGTAGAACGACCGGCCGAAGACCTCGGGCGCGGCCGGACGCCCGGTGCGGACGGCCTCGAGAAGGCCTCCCCATAGTGGCGCCATGAGCTGGCCCTGTACGAGGCACCAGGAGTGCAGCGACCGGGGATGATCGGTACGGAGCAGGTGGCCCAGGTCGGTGAGGGCGAAGAGGTCAGCCGCCAGCTCTTCGAGTACGCCCAACGAGGCCAGGCCTCGCAGCAGCCGCCCGAGGGAGCTGCAGTCAGCGCCGCACCGGTCGGCCAGCTCCGTCGTGGTGGCAGTGTCGGGTCCCAGGGCGTCGGCGACACCCAGGCTGGCCGCGGCCGACACCATCTGGGTGACGAGAGCACCCGATGCCATGGTGGTGAGGCGGGCTACCTCGAGGTCGTCGAGAGCGTCCACCTGGCGACGGTAGCGCCCTGCCCATAGCGCGGGCGCCTCTGCGATGATGCGCGCATGAGCGTCGACGGCGCAGGACAGCCCGCGGGCGTGGCCTCGATCTACGACGCCCTGGCCGCGTCCCCCGCCCCACGCTCGCTCCGACGGCTGCCCCGCCTGATGGGCCGGGCCCTGGGCTTGGTGTGGTCTGCCGCCCGGCGCGAGATGGTGATTGCCGCCGTTCTGCAGGTGGTCGGTGGCGCTGCCCTTGCCGCTCAACTGCTGGTGGCCGGTAGCTTTCTTTCCGCCCTGGTCGACAGCAGCGACCCGGCTCGCAGCCTGAGCGACGTCGCGCCTCAGCTGGTGGCTCTGGCTCTGCTGACCGCGATCACCGGGTTTGTCACCGCGGCCGTTCAAGAGCAACAGCGACTGCTGAGCGAGCTGACGGCCCGCCACTCCCTCGGGCGGCTGTTGGATGTAGCCGCCACCGTGGATTTGGAGGCCTTTGAAACACCGGCTTTCCACGACCAACTGCTACGGGCCACGGTCAACGCTCTGGTGCGGCCGGCGCAGCTCGCCGGCGGGCTGCTCAACATCATGTCCGGGCTCGTGGGCGTGCTAGGAGTGGCGGCGGCCCTGGCCACCCTGGAGCCTTTGGTGGTGCCTCTCGTGCTCCTGGGCTTCGGCCCCCTGTGGCTGGCCGCCACCCGCAACAGCCAGGCGCTCTATCAGCTCAGCGTCAACCTCACCCCGGCCGACCGTGAGCGCACGTACCTCCAGCAGCTCCTGTTCGGCAAGCACGAGGCCAAGGAGTTGCGGGCCTTCCAGCTGGCCGGGTTCCTACGGGGCCGCTATGAACGGCTCTACGACGACCGCATCAGTCGCATGCGCCGTCTGGTGGCCCTGCGCCAGCGTCGCGCCCTGCTGGCCACCGCCGCCGCTTCTGCGGTGGCTCTGGTGGCTATCGGCGGATTGGTGCAGCTCGCGCTCAGTGGGCGCATGAGTCTCGCCACTGCGGGTGCGGCGGCCCTTGGGGTACACCTGCTGGGCGCCCGGCTACGGGGCATCTTCACCGGCGCGTCGTCGCTTTACGAGTGCAGCCTGTTCCTGGAGGACGTCACCTCGTTTCTGGACTTGCAGACCAGAGGGTCTTCGGCGCACCCGCCCGCGGCCCAGCCGGAGCCGTTCAGCCGGTTACGGGTGGAGGATCTGTCGTTCACCTACCCGGGTACGGAGCGCAGCGTGCTGCGTCACGTCAACCTGGAGATCGGCCGAGGCGAGATCGTGGCCCTGGTGGGCGAGAACGGCTCAGGCAAGACGACCTTGGTGAAGCTGCTGTGCGGCCTGTACCGGCCCACCGCCGGACGGATCGTGTGGGGCGACGTCGACCTGGCCGATCTCGATCCCGAGGCGGCGCGCCGCCAGGTGGCCGTCATCTTCCAGGACTTCCTGCACTACGAGCTGTCGGCGTTGGCCAACATCGGAATGGGTCGCCACGAGGACATCGCCGATATCGAGCGGGTGCGGACCGCGGCCGGCATGGCCGGGGCCGGGTCGTTCCTCGCCGGCCTTCCGTCGGGCTACGACACCCTGCTCAGCCGGGCGTTTCTGGGCGGCTCCGATCTGTCGGTGGGGCAGTGGCAGCGGGTCGCGGTTGCCCGGGCCTTGTTTCGCGACGCCCCCCTCGTGATCCTGGACGAGCCAACCGCGGCGTTGGACGCCAAGGCCGAGCACGAGCTCTTCGAGCGAGGGCGTGAGCTCTTCGAGGACCGGGCCGTGCTGCTGATCTCCCACCGCTTCTCGAGCGTTCGCTGGGCGGACCGCATCTACGTGCTCTCCGAGGGGGCCGTGGTAGAGAGCGGCGATCATCGCTCGTTGATGGAGGCGGGTGGGCTCTATGCCGAACTGTTCGAGCTGCAAGCCGGCGCTTTCCGGGACCGGGAGCTGTGACCGCAGCCACTGGCCGCTACTCGCCGAACCCCGTCCGGGAGCGGCTGTCCGACGCCTTCCGTAGCGGTCAGACGCCGTTGCTGGTGGTGTCCAGGGGGAGTCAGAACTCAGCAGTCCGTCGCCACCGCCAGGGCCCGGCAGACCTCCAGCATCCGCAGCGGGCTCAAGGTGGTGAGCTTCTCGATCAGCACGGCCGACGCCAGGGGCTGGATGTTGTCGAGGGATACCACGCACGGCGTCGGGACGCCGTCCTCAGCGTCCAGCGCCACCTCGGTGGGCAGGCCGCGAACTCTCGTGGTGAGGGGCGCGACCAGCGGTCGAGCAAGGACCGGCAGCACCGCGGACCGGGAGAGGACAAGAACCGGTCGGCGCCCGAGTTGCTCGTCCTCTGACCACCACACCTCGCCTCGGGCTACCACCCCCCATCCTCTTCGTTGAGGGCGGCGACGTTGCGGCGGGCATTCGTGGCCGACCACTCCGCCAGGTCGCCCCAGGCATCGGAGGCTTCCGACTGAGGGATACGCGAATAGCCCTCGACGAGGGCCCGATCGTGCTGGTCGCCGGCGTTCAGGGCGACGTGGAGCAGGTCGCGTACCAGCTTCGACCGCGACACCCCCTCACGGGCCGCCCGCCGGTCGAGCGCGTCGACGAGGTCGTCGGTGAGTTGCACGAGGGTCTGTCGCATTCACCAGCGAGTGTATCCATAGGGAAACCCATATGGTCAACCGTCAGGACTTCGAGCAGGAGGTGGCTCGGGCTGCCGAGGCCCGCGGTTCCAGCCTGCAAGCACTCGAAAAGTGGATCGAGGAGACGGCGGAGCGCCTGACGGAGCGTGGCAGTTGGGTGGCTCTTGCCCATCGAACACACATTCGTGTAGAATCAGGGCCAGCTTCGTGAGCGGGCTAGTTCGCTCTCCTGTGGTTGCTACTCGTTCGGCAGGAGGCGATCATGGTTGTCGATGAACGATCTCGTCATGAGCTCTATCGTCGGTTGGAGGAAGTACTCGG